>Ga0209863_10001023_pt1 | contig 11636 bp, 9 predicted proteins | sample OrgsoiDNA2013046_FD_185796 | JGI IMG/M metagenome (GOLD analysis project Ga0209863, IMG submission 185796) | Permafrost soil microbial communities from the Arctic, to analyse light accelerated degradation of dissolved organic matter (DOM) -... | ecosystem: Environmental > Terrestrial > Soil >...
GCCATCCCAACATCGTCAATGTTACGGACTTCGGAATAGCGAAAGCCCGTGGCGCCGACTTGCCGTATCTGGTCATGGAACTGCTCGACGGAGAAACGCTTTCGGCTTTCCAGAAAACCCATCCGAGGCCCGCGCTGCCGCTGGTTGCGGACCTTCTGGACCAGATCGGGTTGGCGCTTGCGGAGGCACACCGCCATGGAATCGTCCATCGCGACCTGAAGCCGGACAACATCTGGTTGGAACCAAATGGGCGTGGCGGACACACAGTGAAAGTGCTCGACTTCGGTGTGGCCAAGATGAAGTTGTTGGCGGATTTGCCGCCTCCGCTACCGTCGGAGGCGGACCCTCCGGCGGCGGTCGGGCCCAAGCCCATGGTCCCAAACGAGGACATGGAAACCGCTTTGATCGAGATGCACCGGCCCCTGCCGTTGACCAGCTACAAACCAGCCGAGGAGACGGAGACCGTTGCTTTCGACGCACTCCCGTCCCGTCCATCCTCTGGAGCGTCCTGGAGCGACGGAAGCGGGCAAACCATGCCGGGCAGCTTAGTCGGAACCCCCGCTTACATGTCTCCGGAGCAGGCGTTGGGAAACGAAACGGATTTCCGTTCCGATATCTATGGCCTGGCCGTCGTAGCTTATTCCCTGGTTTGCGGCCAATTGCCCTTCACCGGAACGAGCAGCGAGTTTTTGGTATTTCACCAAACCGGAGATCCTCCGCCGCCCGCAAGCATCGTCAAGATTCCCCCCGACGTCTCGGAAGCGATTCTCGCCGGACTGGCGCGCGATCCGGCGGATCGCCCAGCCTCCGCAATCGCCTTCACACGCCGGTTCCATAACGCTGTGGACGCCGAGTTTATGGCGCTGCGGAGATCGAAAGCGTTTCTCCTGCAGCATCTCACGACTTTCATTTTCCTGGTGTTGCCCATATATGGCATCGTCGTGTCGCTGACCGCGGTGCTCAGTTCATTGAGCAGGCGACTCCTGCCGTCCCCAACGCTGCGAATGGTGCTCGTCCCGCTGGCGGCTGCAAGTCTCTTCATCTTTTCCGACAACGTGCTTCGGGCAGCCGCGGCACTCGTCGCGATGGACGAACGAGTTCGCGTCAGGAGATTCCTCTGGTTCCGGGTCTTCTGGCTGCTCGTTAAAACGATCCCGACTCTCATAGCAACGCAGGCCCGATCCTGGTCGTTCTTCGGACCGGGTTGGGCGATCGGCGATTGCTTGTGGCCGGTGATTTGCGCCGTTGAGAAGCTCTCGGGGAAGGCAGCCCTCCAGCGTTCGCGCGATCTGATGGCCGGCTTGCGCTCAGCGGGACGTGCCCTCGCGATTCGTCATTTCGCGTTGGCGGCATTCGCCGTCTCGGATCTGGTGAAGTCTTTCGCTTCGTCTTGGCGAACTGGGCATTTCGATCAGCCCGATGTCGTTGTCAAGTCAACCTGGTTTCCTGTGTTTGCGCTCTTCGCGGCGGCCCCGCTGTTTTTGTACGACCGCACGGCTGCCCATGAGAGTGGCCCGTTGCTGCGACTGGACCGCACGCCAGAGGTGCCTATTACCGCACGCCCGCTCTCGGTCAGCTCGATCATATGGTTGACGGTGGGAGCGATTTATTTGATGTATCAGCCGATCAGGCTGTGGCTCTTCGGCGGACTGTGAACGGATTTCCAGCGCCACAGCCCTTCGCACCGGCAACCCGCCCCTTCCCCCCTTTCCCCCTACCGCACTTGCCCCGCCCCCGGGCCGCTGCTCGGCCCCGCCGTCTGCAGCAGCTTAGTCAGAATCGTCTGTGCCGGTGCATGCTCTTCGACGAAGTCCACTCCGTCCACGGTCAGGCTGCAATCGGCGCCATCGCTCATCTCGACATACCTCTTCTGCCTCAGATACCACAACGCGAACTCCAGGTGCTCCCGCGGAATCCCCATCGTCTCTTCCAGTGCCAACAGCGAGATTCTGGGATGCTCCGTGTCCCGCCGCCGCTGCGCATAGAGCAGGCAGAGCACGCCCAGGCGCCGGTTGACTTCGCCTTCCTTGTCGTCCACGAAGGCCCTGGCTTGGAATACCGGCAACGGCCCTTGCTGCTTTTCCGCGCCGCGCATGGCGTCGTACTGGCTGCGGCGCGCGGGGTCGATCAGAACCTTGTAGGCATCGGAAAGCACCAGGAACTTCTCCTGGTCGCCGCTCTCGGGATTGTCCGGATGGTAGCGCGCCGCCATGATCCGGTACACCCGGTGTATCGTCTCCAAGTCGGCCTTCGGACTGAGTTGCAGCACGTCGTAATAGTCGATGTCCTTCGACAGCGGCTGCATGGATTGCCGGGTCGTGCTGGAAAACTCCAGGCCGATCCGGAATCCCCCGTCGTCGGGCACGCAGTACCGGATCGCGCCTTCGAGCGGAAACCCGTACTGTGGCATGTCCAGAAAAACGTGCATCCCGGGCTCGATCCGAATCGGGCTCTGCAGGCGCATTCCACCGTCGGAAGTGTCCCGGGCCTGGGGCTGGCACGAGCCTACCTGGCCTTCACCGAATTCCCAATAGACCACCAACTCGAAGTCCACCGGTTCCCGCAAGTGCTGCCGCTTGATTTTCGTCATGGATTATTTGGTCCCCAGGGCGGCGGCGCGGTAGCCGCGGAACAGGTCGCGCACCATCCAGAGATTCTTCCACTGCCGGTAGCCCAGGTTCTCCGCTATGGCGCTGAAGAACAGGGCAGCCACATCAAGGGGTTCGGCGTTGGCTTCCGACGCCAGTTGCTCCAGCAGCACCGCCGTCATCGACACCAGGATTTCGCAGACCAGCGGCGCCGCCACCAGCAGTGCGAGCATCCCCGGCGCGATCCAACCCGCCGCCATTGCCGCCGCTCCCAACACCAGGCCGGCAGTCTCCATCAGCGGCAGCAAAAGCCGCGACGCCAGCAGACCCGGAATGGCGAGCCAGCCCAAACTGCCGAAACCCAGCACCAAAGCCTTGTGGAAACGAAGCGCCGCCCCCACCTCCATCTGGTCGCGCGCCTGCGCCCTCCGCACCGCGCCGTATTGCCTCGGCGCCGATGGGCGAGACATCGGTTCGGGAATGAAAACGATGCGATAGGGCCGTTCGGCGGCCCGCTCCAGCGCATGCAGATGGATCACCATTTCCAGCGGACCCGCCTGAAATCCGCCGATCCGCAACACGGCCTCGCGGCTCAGCATCAGGAAGCATCCCGGCGCCGGCAGAAAAGTATTCGAAGCCGCCAGGCCGGCGCACCGCCCCAGCCATGTCCGCAGGAATCCCAGCCGGTAGAACCGGGCCGGGAGGCCGGGTTCGGACGCGCCGGGCGCCACCGCGCAAACCGCCACCGTCCGGTCAGGGTCCGCCAGCATGGGGCGCAGCAACCGCAACAGCGACTCTTCGATGAACTGCGCGTCCGCATCCACGGTTGCGATGACCGGCGCATTCGCCACATTGATGCCGGTGTTCAGGCAATCGGCCCGCCCGCCGCGGCCCTTGTCCACCACCACCAATTGGATCGACTCGCTCGAAACATAGAGCGCCCTTACGGGTTTGGTTTTGAGCCCTGGGTTCACCAGGCGCGAGGTTGGCTGCAGGTGAAACTCCCGCTTCCAGACCTCCATCTCGGCGTCCGATGGGCCATCCAACACCAGCACGATCTCGGGATTTCCGGCATGCAGGTTCAGCAGCCGCCTCACAAACCGGCGCGATGGTTCGGAGGCATCCGGCGGCGCCGCAATCACCGCCACCGCGGGCACCAGATCCGACCGCAACAGTGTCGCCCAGTTATCGTCCGTCCCGTTAGCCCGTTGCCGGCGGGCCTCGATCGCCCCTTCCAGCAGCAGGGCCACACGCCCCGCGCCGGCGCCCAGAAGACACAGGCAAATCAGAATGAGCAGGCCGGGCGTCAGCAACTCAACCATCTCCATCATGCGGATACCTCCGCGGTAAACAAAACTGGACCGGGTTGCTTTTTACCAACGAGCGGGGTTTCCGCGGGGCGCCCCCCGGGTCCGGTAATGGTTCCTGCAAACGATCCGGCAAACGGTCCGGCGTTATGCCGCCCTGCCGAGGGTCCGGCGCCGGACAGTTCCAAAGCCTCGCGCGCGGCCCTGGAGGCGATGGGGTCCGGATTCCCAACCTGTCCTTCCAGCGCAAGGCGGCCCTCCGGTCCCATTTCCGAAAGCACGATGGCCGCGGCCCTTGCCACGCCCTCGACGTTCCGTCTCAAACAACTGGTGACTTGCGGTATCGCGTCCGGCAATTTCAGTCTCCCCACCGTCGCCACCGCCGCCATCACCACCGCCGGGTCCCGATCCGCCATACCGGACAGAATGGTGCCGCGGCTGGTCGCGCTGGTAGGTACCCGCGCCAGCAGGCGCATGGTCTCCAAACGTACCGCCGGCTCCGGGTGTTCCGCCAGCGGCCTCAAATCCACCAGCAGAGGAAGACTGCATTCCCAGGAAACCAGCAGACGCAGCAGGTTCAACAAGGGCTGCGTACCCAATTCGGCCAACGCTTTGGGAACGGCGGTATGGCACAGCGCGGCGGCATAACGCCGCAACATCGGCGCCAGCAGCAGGCGGTTCAAAGGGGCATCCGTAAGCATCGCCTCGAAGACCAGCGCCACCTGCCCCAGGTCCTCCGAACAGACCATGGCGCGCGCCGCTTCCAGGCGCACCTGCTCATCGGAATCGGTCAGCCCCGCCACCGGGATGTCTCCCGTCATGCGGCGAACGGGCTCGGCGTGCGCCATGGCGGCGATTCGCGAAAAGGCCCGTCTGCGCCGGGCCGGATTTCCGGAGTGGGCCCCCTCACACCAGTGCTCCACAAAGCCCAAACCCAGGGCAAGTTCCGCCAGGCGTGTGGTGCCGCCGATCATGGATTGAAAAGCCAGAATGGAAGCCTCCACCGCTTCGGGATGCGTTTTGGCCAGGCGGCGCAACTGAGTCAGATCGTTGTTCCCGCCCAGGTGGAGTGCCACCGCGTCCTGGATGGCGGGGTCGGCCGCGAGGGCTGCCAGCCGCCGCTTCCGGCTGGCGGACAGAACCGCCATCGTGACGCCCAGCAGTACCAGAAGCACCACCGCCCAGACCGCTTCGAGCGCTAGAACCGCCTTGAGTGCAGTGGTGATCATCGCCGCAGCAGCCTCTTCATCCGCGCCATCAGTTCGAGCGGATTGAACGGCTTCACCAGGTAGTCGTCGGCGCCGAGCTGGAAGCCGCGAAGTATGTCGCCCTCCCGCTGCCGCGCCGTCAGCAGGATTACCATAACCGGCAGGTTCTCCGCGCGAACTGCCGCCAGCACTTCGTAGCCATCCAGGCCCGGCATGTTGACATCCAGCACGGCCACGTGCGGTTGTGTTTGCCGGATCAGGCGCAGCGCGTCCCGGCCGTTGTTGGCCGTCTCGCACGTCATGCCGTAGTTCTGCAAGGTGGAACCCACCACCGTCAGCACGATGGCATCGTCGTCGGCCAGCACCACCTTCGGGCGCAGGACCGCCGTTTGCTGGGGAGCACCCTCCGCACCTGCCGGAGCCGGAGCCGCTGGCGAGGGAGCGGCTGGCGGTGGAGCCGCCAGGGCCGCCGTGCGGCGGTTCAGTGCCATGCGCAGCCGCATCAGCACCTCTTCGGCGTGCCACGGATCGGCCAGCAGTTCCGCGTCGCGCGCCAGCGCGGTCTGGGGCAGCTTCAGTAAGTCCCGGCGCTCCCCGGCCAGCACCAGTTGCATTCCGGCCGGCAGAGCCACGGCCCCGTCCAGCCAGCGGCAATCCAGAGTTTCCGGCCGGACGTGCACCATCACCAGGTCGCACTCCCGAATCGACTGGCAGTCTGGGCTTTCCCCGGTTTCGAACAGCAGCGGACGCGCCTTCACGTGCCCCAGGGTCGCGCACACGGAATCGGCGCATTCCGCCGTGAATCCGATCAGCGCGATGCGTTTTCCGCGCAGGGCCTCCGCCAAATCCTCCGGAACCGCCGGCTCGTGAGCGTCGCGCAAATCCGTGAACTCCATGAGGAGATTGGTGAGACCTTCGCGCACATCCTTGATCTGGAAAGGCGGCTGCCGGAGCGTCTCTTCGATGCCGCGGATCGTTTTCACAATTTCCGGATGCCCCAGAAGCCCCGCGCTGCCGATCCACCCGTGCAGTAGCCGGGCCGCCGCCCCCGCATCGAACCCGGTTTCCAGGCTTTCCAGAATGTGACGTGTTTTCGCCGCGCCTTCGTTCAGGAAAAGGCGCCGCAGGCTTTCCACCTCCGGCCCGGCCGGCAATTCCGCGAAAGCCGGTTCCGGCGCCGGCAGGCCCCACTCGGGCGGCACGGTGCCTGGGCGATCCAATACCTGCCGAATGCGGGTAGCCAACACGCGGGTCTCGATCGGCCTGGTGAGGTACTCGTCGCAACCGGCCGCGTCGGCCCGCTCCTGGTCGTCGCTCTTGGCGGAACCGGTCAGCGCGATCACCTTGATGGTCTTGGTCTTCGGGTTCGTCTTGATCCGCCGCGCCATTTCCAGGCCATCCATCCCCGGCAGCCGGATGTCCGCCAGAATGAGGTCCGGCCGGAACGACTGGAGCATGTCGATAGCCTCTTGGGCATGTGCCGCCGTACGGACGGCATAGCCTTCATGGGTCAGCAGCAGCCGCGTGAGGTTCAGGTTCACGGGTGTGTCGTCTACGATCAGAATCGGTTCGCCAGCCATTAGCAATCCTTTCACTCCGGCGTTACACCTTCCAGCATGAGTGATCGGGCCAGAACTTCGAAAGTCCCATAAGTAACTCAAAAATACCCTTAACAAGGGGATACAGCCGGACGTTTCCGATAGTTATTAGAGTCTTGCCGGAAAGCAGAACCGCCACGGCAAACTGCCGGGCCTCACCGCGAGGAGTGTGGGAGCGGCGCGCGGGGACAGGCCGGCCGGACCGCCGGGTCGAGCGCCGTCTTCGGTCATGCTCTGCTGCACCCCGGAGAAGATTCCGCGGTCTATAAGTCTACCGCCAGGCCGGCAAAGCAGGGTACGTTCCAACCCCTGGGAAATGCCCGTCGAAATGCGGGGTACGGCCGGCGGGCGGGAGGTTCGCGCGCCGCGAAAGACTGCGTCCAGTCTGAGGGCGATTCGCTTTCCGGAGACCGTGGATAAGGCGCTCCGGGGGGCGGAGTATCTCTACCGGCGGGCGGACAGGGCGCCTAACCAGACGGCGAAGTATCCGAACAACACGCTGCCCAGCACGTTGGCCAGGCCGATCCAGAACGCGCCTTCGCGGACCGCCGAGTAGGTCTCCCATTCGAAGCTGGAAAACGTGGTGTAGCCGCCGAGGAAGCCGACCACCAGGGCCAGACGCCAATTCTCATGCGGCTGGAAGCGCTCGGTGAGCAGCGTCATGATCAGGCCGATCAGGAAGGAGCCGGTGATGTTGACGACCAAGGTGCCCAGTGGAAAACGCGGCGCCAGGCGGGCCATGATGGCGGTGCCGGCCAGATAGCGGGCCAGCGAGCCGGCGCCGCCGCCCATCAGGATGAGCAAATACTTCACGAGGGCTGCAGGCAATCGGAGATTTCGCTCTCTTCAATCGCGCCCGCTTTGATCACCCGCCACATGGGCTCCGTGATATCCACAGTGGTGGCGCCCGGGCCGGTACACATGCCGCCATCCAGCACCAGATCGACACGGCCATCCATCATGCCGAAAACATCGATGCCGCTATGGCAGGTGGGGCTGCCCGAAATATTGGCGCTGGTGGAGATGAGCGGCTGATTGAGAAGGGCGATGAGTTTGTTGGCCACGTTGGAGCGCGCGTGGCGCAGGGCCAGGCGTCCGGTGTTGCCGGTAACCTTGAGCGGCACGCGGGGGGAGGCGGGAACGATGATGGTCAGCGGGCCGGGCCAGAAGCGGTGCGCCAGAATGAAAAAGCGGTTATTCAATTCGCTGGCCAGCTCTTCGGCCATCAGGGTATCCCGAATCAGGATGGGCAGCGAGCGGTGCGGCTCGCGTCCCTTGGCCTTGAAAACGCCGGTGACGGCCCGCAGGTTGAAGGGATCGGCTACCAGGGTATAGAGGGCATCGGTGGGGATGGCCACCACCTTGCCCCGGCGCACGGCGGCGGCGGCGCGCTCCAGGGCTTCCGGCTGGGGCGCTTCGACGTCAATCTCAACCAGGTCGGTTGCCATTTAGATTCGATCTTACCCCGTTCACCGGGCCTCGATGGCCGCGGCTACGTCCAGCGCCATCTGGTACCGGCCGAAAGGTGCGCTCAATTGCACGCCCTGAACCATCTTGCAGACGCGCGCCACCATTTCGCGGGCGATGGCGACGCCCTCTTCGCGGGCCTTCTCGGCGTTATCCACGGCGCGCATCCGCTCCATGAATTCCTCGGGAACGGGCACGCGCAATTCGTGAACCATGAACTCGGCATTACGGTAGCTGGTGAGGGGCCAGATACCGCAGATGACCGGGATCTTGACGTGCTCGGTGCGCTTGAGGAAGGCCTCCAGCAGGTCGAGATCGAAGACGGGCTGCGTGACCACGTATTCGGCGCCGGCTTCCACTTTCCACTCGAACCGGCGTATTTCTTCGTCCAGGTTGGGCGCGCCCGGGTTGGCGCCCACACCGATCAACAGGGCGGTTTGCGTTCCCATCGGATTGCCGCCGATATCCAGCCCGTGGTTGAGGTTGTTGACGATGTTGACCAGGCCGATGGCGTCCACGTCGAACACTGCCGTGGCATCGGGATAGGCCCCCATGCGGGGCGGGTCGCCCGTGATGCAGATCAGGTTGCGCACGCCCACGGCATGGGCCCCGAGCAATTCCGACTGAATGCCGAGAATATTGCGGTCGCGGCAGCAGAAATGGTTGACGGCCTCAATGCCGGCCTCCCGCTGGATGATCTGGCAGGTGGCCTGCGCGCTCATGCGGGCGCTGGCGCGGGGTCCATCCGGAACATTGATGGCGTCGATGCCGTGCTGCCGGCAGAGCCTGGCGCCGGCAATTTCGCGGGAGGCGTCAATGCCGCGCGGCGGCAGGATTTCCACGAAGGAGACGAACTTGCCCTGGGCCAGCTTGGCGCCGACCTTGGATTTCTCATCCATCGGAACCGGCGTGAGGGCGTGGGGCTTGGCCTGTGGTTCCTCGACGGTGGCGGCGAGTTTCTTCTGCAGCGGCTGCAGCGACCGGGTTTCCGATCGGATGAGCTTGATGTGATCGGGCGTGGTGCCGCAGCAACCGCCCACCACTCTGACGCCGGCCCAGAGCAGGCGGCGCGCATACTGGGCCATGTACTCGGGCGAGCACAGATAGATGTTGCGGCCTTCCACGCGCATGGGCAGCCCGGCGTTGGGCATGGCGCTCATGGGCTTGGCCGAAAACTGCATCATGCGCTCGATGGTCTCGAGCGTGGCCTTGGGGCCGACCGAGCAGTTGAGGCCGATCACATCCACCGGCCAGGAATCCATTTCGCGGGTAAACGTCTCGGTGTCGGTGCCGCCGGGGAGGTGGCCGAAATCGTCGATCGTGACCTGCGCGACGATCGCCAGTTCGTCACCGGCAGCTTCGCGCCCGGCGGCCACGGCCTCGCGGAGTTCGTCGAGGTTGCCGAAGGTTTCGAAGATCAGGAGATCGATGCCGGCTTCGAGCAGCGCATCGATCTGCTCGCGGAAAGCCGCGCGGGCTTCGGCAAACGACGTAGGACCGAGCGGTTCGATCCGGACACCCAGAGGGCCCACGGCGCCGGCGACGTAGACTCCCGATTTGCCGGCCGCGGCTTCGCGGGCCAGGCGGACGCCTGCCAAGTTAATGGCCTTCAACTTTTCGGCGAGACCGAACGCGGCCAGGCGTACGCGATTGGCTCCGAAAGTGTTGGTTTCCAGAATTTCGGCGCCGGCCTTCACGTAGTCCTGGTGGATCTGGCGGACCAGGTCGGGTGAGGACAAGTTCAACTCGTCGAAGCAGCGATTGATGAAGACGCCGCGCGAGTAGAGCATGGTCCCCATGGCGCCGTCGGCCACCATCACACGGAGGGACAATCGTTCACGGAACTCCTGGGCGCGGGTATTAGTGGCTGTATTCATGGGAAAACGGCCGCAAAGCCGTTGGCGTACGGGAATCTGCAACAATTTTACCGCATATGGCAGGGGAGAAGGCTGGCATGGCTGGCCTCGGCCGGCCCCCGGCCTGCCAGGTGGCGTCGAGCTTTGGGCAGTACCAACCGTCACCATGCTCAATCTGGTACAGTAGGCCATGCCGACAGAGACGGAAGATCGCCAGCAGCATCGGCGATTGCAGAAGGAATACGGCATTTTCTACCGCGCGGTGAGTGACATCCTTTTTCGCCACAATGTCATGGATCTGGATGGCAAGCACAATACCGGCGACTACGATCGGGAGGTGGATCTCCTCCTGCTGCGTATTGGAGAAGCTGAGAATCTGGAAACACTGCAGGGTATCCTGTACCAGGTATTCGTTAATGCCTTTGGCGAGGAAAGCTGTGGCGCCCGGGATCGTTACCATGGCGCCGCCGTGGAGATTTGGAAGGCCTACGAACGGCACCGGAAGAAGTGAAACCACGCCAGCGAAACGACTGGTTTCAAGCTCGATCGGATCTGCGGTTTGCGGCCATGCTGGCTTTCAGAACCGCCCGCGCCCGATCCTGGGCTAGCGCGAACGAGGACGCCAAACCGTGATCGCCGAAGTCGGTGGACCAGTGATACTCATTGCGGTGGTCTCTCTCGGAAACGGTGTATTGCGCACGGCTCCCAGCGGCGTCGATAAAGGTGATCGACTGACTCGTAATGTACCTCCAAAGCCGCTAAAGAGCGGCTGGCTGCCAGAGCTATGGCCCGGAGTAAGTCAACGGAAAATACACGCGATACCCCTTGCAGCCGACCCGAGTATAGCATTATCCGTCCTTTGAAGTCTGCTTTTTGTTACTATTGGTGTTGGACACGAGCGGGATCGGCGGAAGCCCGATCGGAGGCATTATGCAGAGATTCGTAGCGGAGCTCAGCAAGCCAATCGATAAAATCGATTTCGAGAGATCCTGGCGCAGTAATCCGACGCTCACTATAGAACCCAAGGTGGACTTCGTTTTTGCCGGGCAAAGGGTTTCGGTGGTTGTCCATTCGGATGCAGCCGCACAATGGCCCTCGGCAAGTTTTTACCGGACCTTCAGCGCAGCCGTCCGAAGGCTTAACCCCGTCTGCAATATCCGCTGGCTTTGAAAGCGGAGCCGCTTGACAAGCGGACCAAACTAACTTAACTTTAAGTTAGTGACTGAGCACTTCCGCCCAATCTACAGTTGATCCGAACTAAGCCGGGTTAAACCGATCCTTCTTACAGCCTAGCCAATTCCGGAAAGGTAACCCATGTTCCCCAACGGCAACCTGCTTATCGTTAGACCCCCTGCTCCCGTGGATTTGCATGAAAGAGACATGGCGAGCGCCCGAAGCCCGATCCATGCACGGCTTCTTCCAGGTTGGCTGCGTGCGGTGGAATTAATATGAACTTTGAATGATGAGTAATGAAATTTGGGACTATTGGGACGGGTGCGACTTTTGGGACCTTTCATATTTTAAATTCATCACTCATCATTCATCGTTCATAATTTATTACGCGCCTGAGTAGTTGTGGACGAGTTCGACGATGCGGACTTCCTTATGCGTG
>Ga0209863_10001025_pt1 | contig 11577 bp, 11 predicted proteins | sample OrgsoiDNA2013046_FD_185796 | JGI IMG/M metagenome (GOLD analysis project Ga0209863, IMG submission 185796) | Permafrost soil microbial communities from the Arctic, to analyse light accelerated degradation of dissolved organic matter (DOM) -... | ecosystem: Environmental > Terrestrial > Soil >...
GCATCCCATTTGTGTTTAATTTTACAAAAATTCCGGGAGTGAAAAAATCCTTTTTGTTTCTTTCTATGATCGTTGGAATTTCTTCATGTAACTGGACCACCGGAGTTTTCGAAAAAAACCTGACGTTTACAAACCAGGAATGGCCTTCTTCCATAAAACCGGATATTGCATTTGAGATCAGTGATACGGTCTCCCTGTATAATGTTTATATCGTGCTGCGGCACACCGATGCCTACCATTTTAACAATATATATATCAGGGCGACAGTAAGAGAACCGGGAGATGAAAAGGGAAAAACAGGGGATTATGACCTGCAGCTGGCTACGAACGATAAAGGTTGGTTTGGCACAGCCATGGATGACATATATGATGCCCGCCTCCTGATTCAGCCAAAAACCAAGTTCGTAAAATCAGGTGTATATCATATTTCATTGGTACAGCTTATGCGGGAGGATCCACTCAAAAATATTCTAAGTGCGGGATTAAGGGTGGAGAGAGCCGAGGAATAGTGTGGTAAATGTGGAATTGTACAAAATGGGGGAAAGTGGAAGTTGAATTTGTAAATGATCCCGCACGTGCGGGATGAAGATGTAATTATCGGTTTTAAAAAAAAGCGTTAGGCGTTCATCGTTTAACGTTAAGCCTGACAATGGCAATCCATCTCAATAAATATACTTGGGGCAACCGGACGATAGTCATTTGCTGGTTATTGCTGATATATGTGTTGGCAGCACTGATCTGGTGGTACATCGCGCTCAATTTGCAGAATAACCAAATGTCTGCATACAGAATTGCGCTGCTTACCCACGATGACCCCTCATATATATCAAAATTGGAAAAAATCAGCAGTGATCGTCAACGGCTGGCCACGGCATACAAAAGTGAAGGACTTGCATTTTTACTGGTCATTCTGGCCGGCGCCGTTTTTCTGCGCAGCGCCGTAATGCGCCAGATCAGGATACAAAAACAGCAACAGAATTTCATGATGGCCATCACCCATGAACTGAAAACACCGATCAGTGTTGCCCGCCTGAATATTGAGACCCTGCAAAAACACAGTCTGGATGAATCAAAAAAAGAAAAGATTTTAAAGTCAGCTCTGCAGGAAATAAACCGCCTGAATACGTTAACGGGCAATATCCTGGTATCGGCACAACTCGAAGGAGGCTCTTATCTTTTTAATAAGGAAGAACTTAATTTCTCCCAGATCGTCTCCGATTCGTGCCAGGATTTTATAAACCGCTTTCCCAACAGACCATGGAACAATGAATTGGAAGCGGGACTGTTCATTTCAGGCGACCCCCTGCTGATGCAGATCCTCGTGAACAACCTGATTGATAATGCTGTTAAATACTCGCCTCCTGGTTCTCCTATTGCCGTAATTTTAAGAAAGGATGGGAACCAGGGAATTTTAGAACTCAGGGATGAAGGAGCAGGCATTCCCAAAAAAGAACATAAAAGGATTTTTCAAAAATTCTACCGGGTGGGAAATGAAGATACCAGGACAGCACCGGGAACGGGACTCGGACTATACCTGTGCCGGAAAATTACGCAGGATCATAAAATGCGTCTGCGGGTTTCGGACAATCAGCCGAAAGGAACCATTTTTACGGTTCTTTTTAATTTATTTCAAGTATGACGGAACCCGCCCGCAAATCAATCCTGCTTGTAGAGGACGAAGAGAACCTGCACGATGCCCTTCGCCTGAACCTGGAACTGGAAAACTACCAGGTTACTTCAGCCTACAATGGCAATGAAGCATTGAAAGCAATCAGCGATGAATATTTCGACCTGGTAATCCTGGATGTTATGTTGCCGGGTATTGATGGGATCAATGTTGCGGAAACCATTCGCGTCCGTCAGAATCCTGTTCCCATTCTCATCCTCAGTGCCCGCAACAGCAGTGCGGACCGGGTACTCGGTTTAAAAAAAGGAGCCGACGATTATCTCAATAAACCCTTCAACCTGGAAGAACTTCTCCTGCGTGTGCAGAAGCTGATTGAAAAAAATGAAAGATTGCAGGAACGCAATACCGTTCCGGACAGATATTCTTTTGGAAAGAATGTAATCGACTTCAAGGCACAGGAAGCATTCAATAAAAAAAATGAACGCTTCCGTCTGAGCAAAAAAGAAACCATGTTGCTCAAGCTGTTGATTGAAAATAAAAATGAAGTGGTGAAGAGGGAAAAGATCCTGCAGGCCGTTTGGGACTATCATGTGTATCCGAATACACGCACGATTGATAATTTAATACTGAATTTCCGCAAATATTTTGAAGACGACAGCCGAAATCCAAGGCATTTTCATTCAGTAAGAGGAGTTGGGTATAAATACACTGAGTAAGCCCAAAGCCTAAAGCCTAAAGCCTAAAACTAATTTTAAATTGAGCAAATATGCAAATTCATTTAGAATCATTTTATTTGCAAATTACCACATCTTTTTAGGCTTGAGGCATGAGGCTTTACGCTTTACGCTTTCGGCTTTAGGCTAAGAAGTATTTTTTCAGCTTCTGAAAGAACCCGTTGCATATCACTTGTATTATATTCCGGCGTATATAATTTCATCTCACATTCATTCAGCACATTTTTTAGCTGAATGATATCTTCGTCATTCCAGCCGCCGGTACGCAGTCCGCTGGCAATATTTAATTTATTGAGTTCGCTGGCAGGCAAGTGCAGTTTATCTGAAACCGCTCTCCATACAACCCTGTTGATTGAAGCATAAAATTTACTGAAGTCCCCGGCTTGCATTAATTTCCTGGATTCGTCCAAAGGATCCACTTCAATCCCAATCAGTTTTGCCTTTTCCAGTTCAGCAAGTTGTTTTTCTTTTTCCGCTTTCAATTTGGCATCTTTTTTCGATTCTCTGATTATAAAAAATGTTGCAGCGGCTAACAGCATAAATGCAGCAGCCCACAGCACATATTTTGTCCAATCCGTTTGGACTGCTTGTCCGGGAATAGTTACCGGCTTTATATGTTTCTTTTTAAGGGCTGCCTTTACTATTAAATTCAACGGATCGCTTTCGATGGTTTTATAGATTTTAACTGCCGGATCAAAATAACTCAGCTTCGCAGGTGGCAGTGTGTATCTGCCCGGTTTCGTACATATAAAACTATATGAATAACTTTTGGAACCGCTTAGCGGTGCAACTGCCTTGTCAATGTTTTCTTTGCTGCTCACATCATAGGATTCCATATTTGCCGGCCAGTCGATCGTTGGGGCATTGATGACCGGAAGATTGCCCGCACCTTTTACGGTTACGGTTAAAATCGCCGCATCTCCGGTATCCACTTCTTTGGAATTAAGCGTTGCCGTGATAGTATATTTTCCAACCGCGCCGTTAAAGTCCGTCGGCTTTGCTGTTTCCGGCAGAGGTTTCACATGCACAGTGACCGGTTTACTTTCCAGAACGATATGCTGGGAGAAGGGTGTATCACTTAGTTCAGGTTCGAAAAGCCTGTCCAGCAATCCACCTAACCCCTGCCCGGAACCTCTGGCGGTTCCCGGGTCGGCTTTGATGAAATAAATGTTATTATCCAGTTCAACAGGATCAAGCGTAATATCGCCGGCCTGCAATGGAATAAGCTGGGTTTTCCGTATGATATGTACAGAGAAATTTTTCCCGTTTATTTTTTCAACAGAAACCCGGTCATCAGAAGGATCGATCATATCATAAACACTGAATCCGTTCAGTGAAGGGTGGCGCGTTACACGGGAGTCGGATCGCAGGCGGGCATATAATTTATAGGTTGCTACAATGGGTTCTCCCAGGAAGCATTCCGTTTTGCTGACATCTACCTTTATAAAAAAATTCTTCCTGATTTTATCGTCCACATTTTCCCCTGGTTTCACTACTTCGTCCATATCTACAGGAGGTTGGGCTGTGGGCCAGGAAGGATCTGGCAGCGGACTGAATCCAGGTGTTTTCGTATTTCCCTGGCTTGTTTGATTATGTACCGTTATCTGGACTGGACTGGTTTTCATTTGTTGCCCGTCGATCATTGCGGTCGCCGGTTTTATTGTTAAGGTCCCTGTCCTTTTCGGTTGCAAAACATAACTGATCCCCCTGTATTGAGACATGGCGCCATTGACGACACTCATACCGGTTGACTGGTTGGGTCCCTGGACAATGGTAAAGTCATTAAATTCCGGAGGATGCACATCCCCGATTTCCTTTGCATTTTCGATTACAAACTGAATTTCAACGTAATCGGCTTTCCCTATGTCCTTTGTACTGGCCCGGGCAGTAAAATGCACCTGTGCCATGGCCGGACTCAATAATGTTGAAAGCCAGCAAAGCATAAAAAATCTGAATGGTATAAAGGATCCGATATTAATTGTCAATTGTTAATTGTTAATTGTTAATCGTACATATTGGATTACCTATAAAAATAACAGCCAGACTCGACTCATTGACAATTAACAACTGACAATTAACAATTATTAAAGGTCGCCCAGTAATGGCCTGATAATTAAATCTTCCACCACTGCCTGGGGTGACAGTTTCGCAATTTGAACAACGGTATCTGCAATATCCGATGGCTTCATGATTCTGCCGGCAGATATTCCGGTAGCGGCCCAGGAGTCAGTATAAACGGCACCCGGATAAATGCAGGTCACTTTGATTGAATAAGGTTTTAATTCTTCCCGCAGGTTTTTTGAGAAACCTGTTAGTGCAAATTTGCTTATACTGTAAGATCCCCCATTCGGATATGCCTGCAGGGCAGCTATTGAACTCATATTGAAAATATGGCCTGATTTACGCTTCATCATCGAAGGCAGGAGAACACGAGTGATATAATAGGCGCTGAAAAAATTTGTATTCATCATATATTCCAGCTGGCCATCTGGTTCATCGATAATATGGCCGGGTTCAAATGATCCTGCATTGTTAATAAGTATGTCCGGTTCGACACCTGATCCCAAAACCCATTTTCCAAAATTGACAGCCCCTTCTTTTAAGCCAATGTCGAAAGGTTTCGCTTTTATGTTCTGATCCGGGAATCGGGATTGAAGGGATTCAAGCGCATGATATAGATTCACTTCGTTACGGGAGGTCAGATACAGATCGTGGCCTTCTTTTGCAAATGCTTCGGCCATGCTGAAACCAAGTCCGCGTGAAGCGCCTGTTATGACTATTTTCATTGAGGCAATTTACGCTTAAAGCCCAAAGCCTAAAGCCTAACTTTTGTAGTGTGGCGAATGCGGAATTGTGAGAAAACTGGGAATGGGGAAATTAGATGGGGAAATGATCCCGCACGTGCGGGATGAGAATGTGAGATTTAATTGTTGTGCATCACTTGTACGATTGAAAAAGTTTTAGGCTTTAGGCATTGGGCTTTAGGTTTAAGGCTTTAGGCATTGGGCTTTAGGCTTAAATTGCACAATGCCCTACAAGCACATTTTCTTTGACCTCGATCACACGCTCTGGGATTTTGATACCAACAGCAGGGAAGCTCTTCAGGACATCTATCGTTCGCTGTCGCTTGCAGAAGCGGGCATACACGACTTTGATCTTTTCCATAAACTTTATCTCGGCCATAATGAGCGCCTTTGGGACCGGTACAGAAAAGGACAAATGAAAGTGGATGAGCTGAGATGGAAAAGAATGGCGGTAACCCTGCTCGAATTTAAAAACGGCGACGAGGCTCTTGCCCGTAAAATGGGTATCGAATTTCTTGAAATCCTGCCCACCAAAAAAAAGCTTTTCCCGGATACGGTTGAAGTACTGGATTATTTAACTAAAAAAAAATATACACTGCATCTGATTACCAACGGTTTTGAAAAGACGCAGCACAATAAATTGAGAACATCCGGCATTGATCATTTTTTCCGGGAAGTAATTACTTCTGAAGGATCCAACAGCCTGAAACCTCATCCTGAAATTTTTGAATATGCATTCATGAAAACGGGTGCCCTGAAAAAAGAAAGCATCATGATCGGAGATACTCCCGAAGTGGATATTCTTGGCGCGCGGGAAGCAGGGTTCGACCAGGTGTATATAAACCATACCGGCAATCACGAACCGGTGAATGCGACTTACACGGTGTTTTCCCTGAAGGAGTTGATGGAAATATTTTGATAATTGTTAATTGATAATTGATAAGAGGATATGGTTACGCATTAACAATTGACAACTGAAAATTGACAATTGAAGGAGAAGCGTTAGGGGTTCAGCGTTCGCCGTTCAGCGTAATTACCATTCCGCCAGCACAGTCACTCCGCCTTTCACCATCTGATTGAGTTCAACCTTCAACACAATATCGGGAGGAAGCAAAACATCCACGCGGGAACCGAATTTAATAAAACCCATTTCAGCACATTGTCCTACCTGCTGACCGGGAGAAAGATAATTAATGATTCGCTTGGCGAGCGCGCCGGCTATTTGTTTAACCAGCAGGCTACCCCTGGAATTCTTTATGACCACACTATGGCGTTCATTTTCCGTTGAGGATTTTGGATTCCAGGCCACCAGGTATTTCCCTTTGTGGTATTGGCTGTAAATTACATCTCCACTGATGGGGTTCACATTTCTGTGCACGTTGGCAGGACTCATAAATATCGAAACCTGCAGGCGGCGATCGTGAAAATATTCGACGTCAGTAATTTCTTCTATTACAACCACTTTGCCATCAGCCGGGCAGACAATAAATTTTTCATTAATTGAAAGCGTCCTGGCTGGCACGCGAAAAAATGAAATAATAAAAAGTAAAAGGGCCAGGCTGACAATAAAAATCAACCAGCTTATTGCAGGCGAGTGATAACTGACATAATAAAATGAAACCAGGTTTATGGCGGCAAAAATAATCGCACAGAGAGCAATCGTTTTATATCCTTCTTTATGAATAGTCATGGGCAGAACAGATCGGGTTGTTTTAATTATGCAAACATAACAATGTAAAGCCAAATGAAGGGAGTGGCAAAAAGAAGTGAATCAAAACGGTCGAGAAAACCTCCATGACCGGGCAGGATGCGCCCACTGTCTTTTACATCGGCAAGTCGTTTCAGTTTGCTTTGCAGGAGATCACCGACGGTACCGGTAATAGCGGCGATGGCGGCCACAATCATCCATTGACTCACTGCCTGCATTTCAAATCCGCTGCTTAATAAATATCCAACAACTCCCATCGTCAATATGGCGAAAATAATACCACCGATTGTGCCTTCCCAGGTCTTTTTTGGAGAAATAGCTGACAGCGGAGTTCTTCCAATTGCAGAACCGACCAGATATGCCATGGTATCATTCACCCATAAACTCAAAATGATTGCCAGCACCAGCAATTTATTTACAGTTTCCAGCGCCTCGCCTGGATAAAATGTCCGCAGGTAAAGCAACATACCAAGACTAAGTGAAATGTAAATCAGTCCCAGCATGGAATATCCCATATTCCGCAAATAGGTTTTCCGTGTATATAAAATTTCTGCTACAGGCAAAATGAACAGAAAAAGGAGACCGCCGTACAGTCCCGCGTTGTGTAGTCCGGCGTTTCCCATATCGCCCGCAAAACCCGGGCGGGCACAATACATCATGATACACCAACCCGCTATCATCACCCCGTATTTTTGAAAGGAGCTGATTTCAGTGTATGCCGGATCAATTTTAGCCAGCAGTTTCTGATATTCATTCCAGCAGCCAAAATGTATAATGGAGAAAAGAATAAAAAAACTCCAGGTGTTCCAAAGCAAACCGGTAAGCATTACCGCAACAAAAACCAGTGAAGTCAGTGCTCGTACTCTAAAAGTGACCGCCTGAAGTGCCATAAAGTGAAGTTACGTCACTTACGGTTCATCGAAAATAGTTGACTCTTTTTTCGGTGGGAATACGACAGCATAGTTCGTGGTCGACTTTTTTCTAAGGTAGTTAATCAGGAACACGACGATGAACAGCGACGCCAGTCCGGTCACCATATATCCTATACTCAGGCCGGATTTATCGTCCATGTCTGCAACTTTGAAATAGATCAGGAAAACACTGATCGTATTAAAAATAAAATGACCCAGCATGGAAGTATAAATGCTTCCGCTGTACCAATATAGTGCGCCCAGTATAACACCCAAGGCCATTCGTGGAATGAAGCCCATGAATTGCATATGAAATGCGGAAAACAGGAACCCGGTAAATATAATCCCGGGCCATGCAGATTTAAAAACCTGGATAAAAAGTTTCTGCAGGATACCCCTGAAAAAAAGTTCTTCTCCGATGGCAGGTAAGGCGCCCGCAAGAAAAACGGTCGTCAGCAGATCGACCGGTTTTTTCATGGATAATATATTCTTCATTTGTCCATTCGCATCTGCTTCGCCACTCAGTATCCACTGCTGCGTTGATTTCGGCAACAGGTATACAATTGATTCGTTGAGTGATCCCAATAATTCCACAGCAAAATAAGCGGCAATCATGGTGAGTAAACCAATAAGAAGAAAAGAATTATTCTGAGCCGGTCTTAATCCCAAATAATCCAGCGGATGGGGATCCGCCAGATAAGAAAAAACCAGAGGGGGTAAAATAAAAATCCCCAGATCATTGGCGATCAGCAATCCTTTAATCACACCGGCTAGTTCGGGCCGGGCAAAATCCTGGGGTTTCATCGAAGCAATCTGGTTGAAACTCAGATTATAGATATGTGCCACGATGCTGACTCCCACGAAAGAAGCAAGTAACAGAAGGCCAAATGTGAGACCGCCGAAGATCATGATCTGCATCCAGACGGGTCTGTTTCGAAGATAAGTATGCATTTACGGGCTTCCGGCTACAGGTTTTAATGAGTATCTTCGCAGCAGGAAGAGTGCGAAATTAAGCAACCACGCTTCAATTTCAATCCCGCCGGGGGCGGGACAGATAATTCCCACCAGACCATGCCCATTCAGATCGGAAAAAATATCACCCTGCCGGATTTCCCGCTGCTCCTGGCGCCCATGGAAGACGTGAGTGACCCTCCATTCCGTTATGTGTGCAAGAAATATGGCGCCGATCTCATGTACAGTGAGTTCATTTCTTCGGAAGGCCTGATCCGGGATGCTATTAAGAGCAGACAAAAACTGGATTTTTTTGAATACGAGCGTCCATTCGGAATCCAGATCTTCGGTGGTGATGAAGAAGCCATGTCGCTCAGCGCCCGCATTATTGATGCTACGAATCCTGATCTGGTGGACATTAATTTCGGATGTCCTGTAAAAAAAGTTGTTTGCAAGGGAGCGGGTGCCGCCGTGCTTAAAGATGTTCCCGCTATGGTGCGACTTACCCGGGCCGTTATCCAGTCTACCCGTTTACCTGTAACCGTCAAGACAAGGCTGGGTTGGGATGATGATTCAAAAAATATTGAAGATGTTGCCGAACGTTTGCAGGATGAAGGTATTGCTGCACTCACGATACATGGAAGAACAAGGTCGCAATTATATAAAGGGGAGGCAGACTGGACATTGATCGCCCGTGTAAAGAATAACCCGCGCATTCATATTCCCATTTTCGGTAACGGTGATATTGACAGTCCTGAGAAAGCCCTGGAATATAAAAACCGTTATGGTGTGGACGGGATTATGATTGGGCGCTGCGCAATAGGTTATCCCTGGATTTTCCACGAGATCAAATATTTTTTAGAAACAGGAAATCATCTTGAACCACCTTCCCTGGAAGAGCGCATCGATGTGATCAGACAGCATTTATACCGCTCCATAGAATGGAAGGGCAATATGCTCGGAATACTGGAAATGCGCCGGCATTACAGTAACTATCTCAAGGGCATCCCGTATATTAAAGAAGTTCGCAATCAGCTGGTGCAGAAAAACAGTCTTGATGAGATTGAAGAAGTATTGGAAAGCTTAAAGCGGAAAGCGGAAAGCCTTTCATACGCCTAAAGCCCAAAGCCTAAAGCCTAAAACTTTCTCTCGCCTAAAGCCCAAAGCTTAAAGCCTAAAAGTTTCTTACGCCTAAAGCTCAAAGCCTAAAACTGATGTGGAATTTTAAAAAATGAATAATGCCTGACCAAATTTCTAATCTGCACGTTTGCAAATTGACAATTTAGTTTTAGGCTTTGGACGTTAGGCTTTAGGCTTTCTTATTGAATTCCTCCAAAAGAGTTGTATAATGAACAGCACGTCGCTCAGCGATGAAATCTGCAATGAAGAGTTCAGCAGCCATGATGGTCAGCGTTATACCAAAGCCCAGCCAAAAAGATTGGAGGGGTTGTTTAAAAAATAATAGGATCAGTATCAGTCCGGCAATGAAAACACCGATCTCGATCCATCGGTAGATCAGAAAATTGGTCTTAACTTTTCTCATGCGCGTGAGCTCAATTGTTTTCAGCTGATCAGGATTCATATCATATGCATATACCTGGCTGACCCGCTGATCGTCACTTCTGATATAAACCGTGTAACCAGCGATAGACTGCATAAGTCCCAGGACCAACAGAGGGAGGGCTGCACCACGGTAAATCTGAGTTTTGGCAGAAAAATAAAATATCAATGCCAGCAGGATAGCAGCCATACCGATGACCAGGAAAACCAGGCTCTCCTGCTTTTCAGCAATAAAATATTTTTCAATATCAGTCTTTGTGAGCATAGTGATTCCGCCCTTTAAATATAACCATATCCCCTTAGTTTGGGGCGGCTTATTTTTGCAAAAAATCTCTATGTCCCGTTTTTTGATTCCAGGGCTTTTGTTTATGATTTTATCGGGTTGTTCAACCAACAATGTGCAGGTAGACGAAGGTCTCAAAACATATTTTGATTCTGCCGGCGTGAAAGGTTGTTTTGGATTATTCAATAACGGAGAAAACAATTTCATCATTTACAACCTGTCACGATACCGGGACAGTGCTTACACGCCGGCATCGACTTTTAAAATCGTGAATTCGCTGATTGGTATTCAGACCGGCGTGATCAGGGATGAAAATATGGTTATCAAATGGGATGGCGTTAAAAGATGGAACGAGGACTGGAACAAGGATCTCACGATGAAAGAAGCATTTGCCGTTTCTGCGGTTCCCTATTACCAGGAAGTGGCGAGACGGATCGGGCACGATACCATGCAAATGTGGATCGATAGTCTGGGTTATGGAAACCGAAATATCAGTGGTCCGATAGATTCCTTCTGGCTGAATAATACTCTTAAGATTAAACCGGATGAAGAACTGGGCCTGGTGAAAAAATTATATTTTGATCAGCTTCCGTTTTTCAAACGCACCCAGGATATTGTCCAATCTGTAATGCTTCGCGAACAAAATACGAATTATAAACTCTATTATAAAACGGGATGGGGGTTTCCGGGAAATGGTCGTGAACTAGGGTGGGTGGTTGGCTGGATCGAGGAAAACAGGCATCCATATTTCTTTGTGCTCAATATAGAATCGCCGGTGCCGGACCGGGTGCACGAGGTGCGGATCAAGCTGCTCAAGGACATCCTCGGCCATTTAGGATTTTTTAACGGAAAGAAATAAATCACGCGGCCGGTCTTTGCTATCTTGCGTTATAAGCGTAATAAAGCGTAAAGCGTAAAGCGTAAAGCGTAAAGCGTAAAGCGTAAAGCGTAAAGCGTAAAGCGTAAAGCGTAAAGCGTAAAGCGTAAAGCGTAAAGCGT
>Ga0209863_10001026_pt1 | contig 11568 bp, 6 predicted proteins | sample OrgsoiDNA2013046_FD_185796 | JGI IMG/M metagenome (GOLD analysis project Ga0209863, IMG submission 185796) | Permafrost soil microbial communities from the Arctic, to analyse light accelerated degradation of dissolved organic matter (DOM) -... | ecosystem: Environmental > Terrestrial > Soil >...
CGTGATCAGTGGAGGGGCCTATGGCTTTGAGCATGTGAACGTAGCCCAGCAAAGGCGCGATCCAGATTCGTTGATGAATTGGATGGAGCGCATGATCCGCATGCGCAAAGAAGCGCCGGAAGTGGGATGGGGCCAATGCACCATCCTCAATACGCGTGATAATGAGGTGCTGGCGCTGCGCTATGACTGGCGCGATAACTCCGTGGTGGTGGTGCACAACCTCAGCGCTATCCCGCGCGAAGTCTGGCTGAATGTGGCGGAGAAACAACAGGGCCACCCGGACGCACAAAACCAGGACAACAGCTGCTTGATAAACCTGCTTTCATCCGATAACAGCCAGGCTGACGCTTCCGGCAAACACTGCGTGTTGCTGGAGCCCTATGGATATCGCTGGTTCCGCGTCGGTGGCCTGGATTACATCCTGAAACGGAGCGAAGTCTAGGGGGCTTGGCGTCGCCTGAAGATGCGGGGAACATGGGAGTGGGTGGGTGCGAGGTAATGGTTATCGCACCTGCCGGGAGTATTTGTTTGACAAACCCCGGCCTGGCGGCATATCTTCCGCTGTCAGTGCAAACATGAATAGCCTTCACGTTACCCACAAAGCCCTCTCCCCAATCGATTTGGTAGTTATCGGCGTGTACTTCTGCGTGGTATTTGCCATTGGATTTTATTTCTCCCGCAAGGAACGCACTTCCACGGATTATTTCCTTGCCGGGCGCGACGTTGGCTGGTTCGCCATTGGCGCGTCATTGTTTGTGTCCAACATCTCCACGGAGCATTTCATCGGGCTGGCCGGATCCGGCGCATCGTCCGGGCTGGCCGTGGGGCACTTTGAATGGCTGGCCTGTTTCATGCTGCTGATTCTTGGGTGGGTATTCGTCCCGTTCTATCTGCGGTCCAACGTCTTTACCATGCCGGAATTTCTGGAGCGCCGCTTCAATCGCTCCTGCGCCACCTATCTTGCCAGCATCTCGATTCTGGCTTACGTCTTCACCAAGATTTCCGTGCATCTGTACGCCGCTGCCGTGGTGCTGGAACGCGTGGTCGGCTGGAGCCCTCTCACTGCCGCCGTGGTGCTGGTGATCGCCACAGGAATTTATACGATTGCCGGAGGCCTCGCCGCCGTTATCTATACCGATCTGGTGCAGACTCTCATCCTCATTGTCGGCGCGGTAATCCTGACTTTTCTTGGCCTCGAAAAAGTTGGTGGATTCGGCGCGTTGCGTGCCGCGCTGCCCGCTGACTACTTCCACATGATGAAGCCGGCCAGCGATCCCAATTTTCCCTGGACGGGAATTTTCTTCGGAGCGCCGATCCTCGGCATCTGGTACTGGTGTACCGATCAGGTCATCGTCCAGCGCGTGCTTTCCGCCAAGACGGAAGGTCACGCCAAGCTGGCAACAATCTTTGCCGGCTTCCTCAAGATTCTTCCCGTCTTCATGCTGGTGCTGCCGGGACTGATTGCCATCGCTCTCTATCGTGATCTGTTCAAGTTCTCGCCCGATGGCGCCGTGACCAACCCTGACATCGCCTACCCGACCATGATCGTCAATCTGCTGCCCTCAGGGCTTGTGGGCATGATGATCGCCGCGCTGCTGGCCGCGCTGATGGGAGCCATGAGTTCGGTCTTTAACTCCGCGTCCACGCTGGTGACGCTCGATTTCTACAAAAAGTTTAAGCCGGACGCCACGGAAAAGAACCTGGTGAACTTCGGCCGCATCGCCACCGGCTTCATGGTCCTGCTGGGACTGTTGTGGGTGCCGTTCATCCACCTGATCAGCAGCCAGCTCTATATATATCTTCAGAGCGTACAGGCCTACATCAGCCCGCCGATTGCCGCCTGCTTCGTCTTTGGCATTCTCTGGCCGCGTCTGAACGGTACCGGCGCTATTTCATCATTGCTCACCGGATTTGTTCTTGGCGCGTTTCGCTTCATCGCGGAATTGAATGACCGTGCTCACGGCGGCCATTATTATTCCTCTGGCGTTGCCGGCTGGCTGGTGAACATGAACTTCCTGCACTACGCCATCTTCATGTTTGTGGTTTGCTCGGTGGTGCTGGTTGCGGCCAGTATGTTCGCACCTGCGCCGTCACCAGAAAAGATCGCAGGCCTCACCTTTGCCACCGTGAGCCAGAAGCTGGATGTGCAGACGGTTTCAACCGGTGCGATCAAAAGAGAGTCAGCCAGGGAACACCAGATCAATATCGCGGCGAGCCTGTTGCTGGCCATCACCGTGATTGGACTGTGGGTGTATTTCAGGTAGAGTCCGGGCGCTGGCGAATCACAACGCACAACGCACAACTCACAACTCACAAATTGCAAATTACAAATGAACACTGCATGGCTGACATCCAGACCCTTCGCCCTACGCTCACCGAAGATGCCGCCCGGCGCATGCTTGCCCCGCAGGGAATCAAAGGTCTGCTGATGCGATGGTCGCGTGGCGATCTCCGGGCGCTGGCGCCGGTGTATATTCCTTTTCGTCTCTACAGCGTCTCCATCGATGACCGTGGCGCAAAGGCCTCACGCTATTATGCCGTTGACGCCGCTTCCGGACTTTTGGATCCCTACGAATTCTCCGCTCCGCCTGATCTCGAAATCACCGATACCCGCAATGCCATCGCCGCCATCGTTCCGGAAGATGCCACGCGTGCGCGAGCGATTGAGAAACTGCGGCGCAAGTTATATAGCGCCGGATTCTTTCGACTGAGAAATCCATCTCTCACCGCTGAGCTCAAGCTTGAGCTCTTCCATGTGCCTTACTGGGCCGGCTTTTTTGGTGACGACCAGCAACTGAACATAACCGTGCTCGATGCCGTGCGCCATTCAATCGAAGGCGCAAAGGTCCGCCGGGTAATTCACGACTGGTTGATGCAACACCCGATCTAAGTATTCTGTCGCTTCGCTCCAACCCGCTTGGGCGCGTCTATCGTGGGCACCGCAGGGATGCGCTTGTCGCTGCGGGGCTCGGCGCGCAAGTCGGCCTCGCCCTTACGAGCGAAATCCAGCCCCGCAGGGGCGAATGACAATTGCCCGGCACGCAGCGGAGCAAGTGCCGGGAAAGGAAAGAAGCAAGACCATTCCCGCCAGGGACGGCTGAAGAGAATGCCGGTTGTAAACACGGCGCGGAGTTCTCTGAAAAACAAAACTAGTCACGTCATCCCGAATCCCCGTCAATGAGGCGGCGTTTTCTTCAGCCGCCGAATAGGGGTGAGGGATCTTGTGCTTGCTTTTGTCTTGGCATCTGGCTGCTCTACGAATAAGATTTCCCAATCCATGGACAAATCTTCCTATATTTACATGATGGGAAACGCCTCCAGGCGCTCACTGTATGTCGGCGTCTGTGCTTCGCTGGAAAAGAGAGTGTGGGAGCACAAGACCGGATTGGGTGGCGCTTTTACAAAGAGATACAAGTGTGATCGACTCGTTTATTTCGAGAAGTTTTCCAATATCGAGTATGCCATTGCGCGCGAGAAGGAAATTAAAGGCTGGAGACGATCAAAGAAAGACAAACTTGTGGAATCCATGAATCCCGAGTGGAAAGACCTGGCTGCTGACTGGTATACAGACGAATTGCTTCTCGATGGGAAACCTGTAAAGTAATGAAGCACAAGATCCCTCGGGTCGGCTTGCGAGCTCTGCCCATTCACGCCAAAAGCGGGCGCGAATGGGGCCCGAAAATCGCTCGCTTCGCACCGACCGCTCGGGATGACGATGATTGTTTTATGTTGTAAAAATAATTCACCACCTGTCATCTCGAGCGCAGCCGGAGCAACGCGACGGCGGAGTCGAGAGATCCCGAGAATTCCAGTTGTGACTATGCAGATTCAGGGAGTCTCACTAGACAAAAACTAGATTCATGATCCAGACGCGGCATGCCGCGTCTCGCGCCACCTCTAAAACGTCAATCTCACCGCAAACTGAATCTGTCTTTCAGAAAACGCCCGTGTTGCGCGGATGATGCCGAAATTGGCCTGCCCGTCACTCCATGATGCATCCGGATTGGTGAATTGCGGCGTGTTCAAAATGTTGTAGCCTTCGGTGCGAAGTTGCAGTTTCAGGTCTTCACGGACGTCAAATGTCTTAAAGAATGACATGTCCCAGGTGTGATAGCCGGGGCCATGAAAGAAATTACGCGCCAGGTTTCCGGGACGCGTGAAGACTCCCGTAGCATTAACCGGCGGCGCTGCAAAACTGCTGAAGTCAATCCACTGCAATCCGCCATTCGCGGGCGTGAGGCTGCCGTTGTGCGCGTTGCCAATCACGTCAGGACGGTTGGCGGGGCTTCCGTTCACTGACACATCAAACGGTGTGCCCGTGCTTGCGGTGACAATGTTGTTCCACTGCCATGATCCGGCAATCAGGTTCAGAGTGCGTCCCCAGCCTGCGCCAAAATACTTGCCGTGGCCGAAGGGCAGTTCATACAGCACGCTGCCGGTAAGCACATGGCGTTGGTCCTGATCAGAGTTGCCGTAATTGCTGGACAAGTCCGGCGCGCCGCCAGGCGCTACCGGGCCGCTCGGCGAAATAAAGATCCTTGAGTTGCCGCCCGTCACGCTGAACGGGCCGTTCGAATCATCCAGCGTGTGCGACCACGTGTATGAAAGCGTGCACTGAACATCGCGCGAGAACCGGCGATTGAGGTGCACCTGCATCGCATCATAGCTCGCGATCCCAGACGATGTTCCCAGATTCACCGTAAGTCCCGTGCCTGGAAACAGGGAAGTGCCCGCAGGTTGGTTGAGGATCTGGTTGTTGAGGTTCAGCCACGTCATCAGATGGCTGGACTTGGCGCCGACATACGCAAGGTTCACTGAAGTGTTGGGACCAAATCCGCGTTCCACTTGCAGGTTCCACTGCTGCACGCGGGATATTTTGTTATCGCGCGGAATGGAAATCACGGAAGCATTGCGGGGAGCGTTGCGGTTGGTAATCGGCTCCGCTGCGGGCAGCGGATTCACGGCCAGCCGGCTGTCATTGCTGCCATTGGGCGCAGATCCGGAAAGCGTGAATCGCGAGCCAGCCTGCGCGGTAAAGCTTTCCGCTCCGTTGAAGTCAGGATTATTGCTGAGCTGGTTGCCCACGCCGCCGCGATCGAGAAAGTAGAAAATCCCATAGCCGCCGCGAATCACGGTGTTGCCATGTCCGGAGAGGTCATAGGCAAAGCCCACTCGCGGAGCCCAGTTGTTGAAGTCCGTTTGTTGCAGGCTGCGCGGCAGGCCCTGCTCGCCGGGACGAAGCAATGCTCCGGAAGGAACGTCAAAATTCGACTGGCGGTCCTTATCCTCGACAGGATACGTATCCAGCTCATAGCGTACGCCCAGATTCAGCGTGAGCCGGCGAGTAACGTGATAGTCGTCCTGTGCGTAATAGCCGGTTTCCCAGTTGGTGGTGCCAAACGTGGTCTGGCCAACGCCGATCTCGTAATCGGTAAAACCTGCGAGCAACTCTGAAACCTGATAGCCCGTAAAGCGTCCGCTGCCTGAATCCGTGACACCGCCAATGGCGAAGAATCCCTTGGCAAAGTTGCCCTGAAGGAAATTCACGCGGCGGTGAATCAGGTTCAATCCCACGTGGAACATGTGGCGGCCTTTGGCAAAAGCCAGGTTGTCATTCGCCTGCCATGTGTATTCGTGCACCTGATAAGGGCCGCCGTCGCCCGTGAAGAAAAGTTGCGTACCGTTGCCGCCAATCAGCGCGCCGCCGCCCAGAAGTGCAGAACGGTTGGCATTGGGGATGCCAAGGTCCTGTGCCAGCGCAATGTTTCCGAAAGGCGGCTCAAAAGCGAAGTAGTCGCGTGTGTAACCAAAGCGAAAATCATTCACCATGTTGGAGCCGATGGTGCGCGTATCGCCAGCGGCAATTCCCTGTAGATCATTGGGTGTGCTTCCGGAACCAAAGCCTGACGGCAGTGACGGTAGAAGCGAGCTGAGAGAAAAACGGTCAGTAGCAAAGCTGTAACGCAGGAACAACAGTTCCTTGGCGCTCAAGGCATAATCCAGGCGCACGTCAAAGTCGTCATACTGCTTGAGCTCGCGTCGCTGCGCCTGAAAGTTGTTCTGGATTCGTCCCGGAACATTCGGCAGAGGGAAGGCGTTGAGGTAGTTGAGTCCCACGCTGTTTATGCGATTGCCGGGAATCACGTTGCCCGGAAATGGCGCGCAGGTGAGTGGATCATAAATCGCGCCATTCACCGCCGTGACATTCGCACAGCCGGTGAGTGAAGCGTCGGGCGTCGACGTGAGCCCGGTGCCAAGCAGTTCAGAAAAGTTTCCCTGACGCATGAGTGCCGTGGGTACGGTGGCAAATTCAGGTTCGCGACTGCGGGATGATCGCAGCCCCTGATAGTCCGCAAACAGAAAGAGCCGGTTACGGATGAGCGGAGCGCCAAAGGTTCCGCCAAACTGGTTTCGCCGGAAGGGAAGTTTGGGTACACGACCGGAAACTGGATCCGGTGTGCCGAAATATGCGTCGTTGGCGTCCAGTGCGCTGCTGCGTAGAAACTCAAACGCCGATCCGTGCATGGTGTTGGTGCCCGGCCGTATGGAAGTTTCAACAATGGCTCCGCCGGCCCGCCCGAACTGCGCCGGAGCAACGCTGGTGCTCACACGAAATTCCTGGATCGCTTCCGCAGGCGGAAAAAATGCAATGGTGTTAACCAGGGATTCGTTGTTGTCCAGTCCATCGAGCACGAAGTTGTTTGCCTGTGGCCGCAGACCGTTCACTGAAAGTGCTGCGCTGCCGGTTTCAGAGTTGCGAAACGTTTCCGTGTTCGTGCCTGATCCGCCGCCGCTGGCGTTGTCACCGTATGCGCCGCGGGTAACGCCCGTCGTGAGCAACGCAAGCTGGGTAAAGTTGCGTCCGTTGAGTGGAAGCTCAGTGACCTGGCGGCCTTCAATCACCTTGCCCATGGAACTGGATTCAGTGTTCACCGGCGGCGCTCCACCAAGAACCGTAACGCTCTCAGAGACTGAACCCACTGACAGTGCAAAGTTCAGCGCCACCACGGATTCAAGGTGCAGAACTACGTCAGGCTTCAGAACCACTTTGAATCCCGGCTTGGATATCTGGATGAGATAAGTGCCCGGCTGAATATCAGACACCAGGTACATGCCGTCTGCGTTGGTGATGCCGCTGTAATGCACCGCACTGTCAGAGTTGGTGACGGTGATCTCCGCGTCGCTCACGGCGGCGTTGTCAGGATCAATGATGCGGCCGGTGACGGCGGCATTCTGGGCCATCAGTGCAGCGCTGAACGCAAGCACCATCGCGGCGAATAACAGAGTGCGTGGTATGCGTTTTATTTGACGCAGTGCAAGCCGTAGCAGTCCATTCGGCTTAAAGCCTTGAGCCTTGAGACGCGATGAATGGGTGCGCAAGAGATGGATGTGCTCACCAGAGTACGAATGAACGAATTTCCGTTACGGATGATTCGGTGGTGTCCGCAGTGACGCGAACAGAAGCTGCTTGCCTGTGGGCTTCTGGACGCCGGCATGTGTTTCCGCGGTAACAAACACGGCATCCACCTGCGCTAAGAGTTTCGGATCATCCACGTGCAGGCTCCAGCGCTTGTTGGCGACGTTGTCCAGAGACAGCACGCCCATGTTCAGCGGACGTTTGTCAGATGGTCCGCGACGTCCCCAGGCCTGGTAGGTGCGGGAATCACGCGCTCCCGGCTGGCGATCCAGATCAAAGGCGTAGAAGATCAGTGACTTGCCGCCGGTATAAAACACGCGGCCAAACGCCTTCTGCATCTTGCCTTCACGATCAATATCGAAAACGTCGGCAATGTACAGATCACGCGCGCCCATCAGTTCGCGGACCTCGCGGTCTGCGGCCAGCAGCGCTTCGTCACGCTGGAGGTTCGCGTCATTGTCCTTAAGCCGCGTGCTCAGTTCATCCACGCGAAGCTGTAGGTTGGCCGTGCGTATGAGCTGGTGGCTGCCTTCCTCGCGCAATACGTCCAGTTTTTGCTGCGTGTTCACCAGCGCTGCCTGGGTTTCTTCCAGACGCTGGCGCATGGAATCTCTTTCAGCGACCGTCGAGGTTTTCTCTGCGTTCAGCGCAGCGATGGCGGAAAGCTGCTTCTGCCGTTCCTGTTCCAGTTGTTTCTGCTGTGCTTTGAAGTCAGCCAGGTCAGCCGACTGCTGTTTCAACTCATCTTGCAGCTTTTGCAGTCTAAGCTGGTCGGCCGCAGCAGCGGCCCGCACTGCGTCAGCATTGTTGGCGTTGTTCGCCGTAGCGGGCGGTGGCGTGATCTGAGAAGCAACCTGGGTTGCAGGCGCTTCTTTCTGAATGCCCATGTTTTCGCCCAGCCTGTAGGCCAAAGCCATGGCGAGAACGAAAACCGCCACCGCAGCCGCATAGTGTAGCCGGAAAGCGGAAGGCGAGACCGAGGGAAGGAACGGGACTCTTTTCGTTGTCGCGGGATCAACTTTAGTAACCAGCTTGGGACGCATGGCCGCTTCTTCCATCGCAATGCGCGCAAAAAGCTGCGTCTTGGCCCGGTCCATTGACCAGCCTTTGTCATCGGCCGAAGCCTGGCCGGGTTGAGTGGCGCCAAGGTGCGCCATGCCGGTGCTGGTGATGGCGCGGAAATCCAGTAGCTGCTCGCGACAGTATTCACACACCGCCACGTGAGTGTTAAGAGCTGATATTTCCTTGCGTGAAAGCGTGCCGGAGTTGGCCAGGGCGCAGAGCTCAGCGTAACGTTCCCGTTCCTGCACGGGGCTGATACAGGTTGTGTTCTTAAAATCCATGTTTTTAGAATCCATGGTGCAGGGCCCCTCCTTTCTCCGGATTCATACCCAGATGTTCTTTCAGTGTCTTCAGGCCGCGGTAGTAATGGTGCCTCACATTCGGCAGCGGCTCCTTCAATTTCTCGCTGATTTCCCGCAACGTGTATCCCTCAAAGAAGAACAGCGTCAAAGTTGATTTCTGCTTGCTTGTAAGATCGGCAAATGCCTGGCGCAGGATGGCTTCCTGTTCGTTGATCAGCGCTTCACGCTCCACGCTGGAGGAAGCCTGCATGATCTCAATCAGGTCTTCCACGTTCTTTCTGTCATAGAAGCCGCGCAGTTGCAGGTACTCGCGGCGATCAAAAGCCCGTCGGTAGGCGGTCTGCAACAGCCATGCGCGCGCTGTACCCTTGTTGGGATCGTAGAGGTCACGCTTGCGGTAAACCTGAAAGAAGACCTCTTGTACCAGCTCCTGGGCTTCTTCACGATCGTGTAATACCTTAATTCCAATCGCCATCACCACGGCGCCATACTTTTCCAGCAGCAGTCCCAGGGCCTGTTCTTCGCCCTTTTGTATGCGGAGCATGAGTGCTTCGTCGTCCGCATGCAGATTCGCCTGGGCTGCCTGCCGCTCAATCTCAGCCGCGGAATACGCGGCGCTGGACGGGAAAAAGCTGTTGGTTGCGAACAAGACTCGCTCCTGGCTCCGGAATCCCAATCTTCCGAAGCAACTAGCTGTATAGCATAAGCCCGTGCCACTTCGGCACACAAATTTACACATCTTTAACTTTTTTTTCACTGGCTGGTACAAATCCAGCGGCACGCCCGTAATAGCTGGTTGGTGGGGCTGTGTGCGTTTGCCGGGGGGTCTCCACGCCCGCGGATGCCGGCTCAACGTCAGGAACGAAGCTGTTAAGAAAATCAATTGAGAGAGAGGCAGATTATGACAGGATTACGCAGGCGGCGTTCTCTGGCCGTAAGTTGGATTGCCAGTTTGCTGCTGTTGTTGCTGCTCGTTTCAGGCTCCGTGTTCGCGCAAACGGATTCAGGCCGCGTCCGCGGCACCATCACTGACCAGCAGGGCGCGGTTGTGCCCAATGCAACGGTCACACTCACCAACCGCGGCACCAACCGTACACAGACCGCCACATCCAACGGCGAAGGCGTCTATACGTTCGATGCCGTTCCTCGCGGCGATTACAAGGTTGACGTTCAGCAGAAAGGTTTCAAGGCTGAGAGTGCGCAGTTCACGGTGGAAGTATCGCAAACCAAGAGCGTGAACATGCAGCTCCAGCTTGGCGCAGCCAGTGAAACCGTTGACGTTTCCGCCAGCGTTCCTCTCATCGATACGGAAACGTCATCCACCGGCGAGGTCATACAGGGCCGCCAGGTGACTGAGCTTCCACTCAACGGACGCAACTTTACCCAGCTTGCCTTGCTTACCCCGGGGGTCACACGTGGCGACTATGGCGATGCGGCCAGCGGCGTAGGCAACAACGTGGAAACGTTCCGCAACGGTGAAACCGGCGGCGCGGCGCTTTCAGTGAATGGACTTCGCCCGCAGGCCAACAACTACCTGTTGGATGGCGTTGACAATAATGAATCACTGGTGAACAGCATCAACTTCTTTCCTCCCGCGGAAGCCATTCAGGAATTTCGCGTGAACACCTCCGTTGCTCCGGCTGAATACGGACGCGCCGGCGGCGGTATCGTACAGACTTCGATTAAATCAGGCACCAATGCCATCCACGGCTCGGCCTTCTGGTTTATTCGCAACAGCGCGCTGGATGCAAACAACGCGTATTTCTCTCCGCCCACTGACCCGATCACCAAGGACGTGATCAAGCTGCCCTTCAAGCGCAACCAGTTTGGCGGCCAGATTGGCGGGCCGATCTGGAAAGATAAACTGTTCATTTTTGGTGATTATCAGGGGCTGCGTCAGGACCGGCCAAATTCTCCCGAATTTGCCACCGTTCCCACGGCACTCATGCGGCAGGGAAATTTCTCTGAGTTACTGACTGCGTCCACCCCCGCCAATGATCTCACCACGGCTCCCCAGAGCTTTACCGGATGCACGGTAAGCCCCGCGCAAAAGGCCCTGGCCCTGGGAGCAATCTATAACCCGCTCACCTGCGCACCCTTCGCGGGTAATATTATTCCCGCCGGCCAGATCAACCAGGCTGGCTTGAATTATCTCAACGCATTTCCGGTGGCCAATCTTCCCGGCATCCAGAAGAACTTCCGTGCCATACGCACGGACGTTCGCCACTTCAATGACTTTGACGTCAAAATGGACTACAACATTGCGCCAAAAGACACGGCCTTTGCGCGCTACAGCTACGGTCAGGACCAATTCACACTCACCAATCGGCTGCCACCGTTCAGCTCCGGCTTTGGATCCGGCACCAACATCAACCATCCACGCGGAATTGCCGCGGGTGAAACGCACGTGATCGGCAACAACATGGTGAATGATTTCCGCTATGGTTATTCGCGACCGTTCTTTGGATTCATCAATCCCTTTAACAACATTCCCCAGGCCCAGCAGCTTGGTATCGCCAACGCCAACCGCAGCCCGCAGCTTGGCGGAACTCCGCTGATCGGCGGCTTCAACAGCGAGATTGAATTTACCGGTGACGGCGGACCGTTCACCGTTCCGCAGCACAGCCACCAGTTTACTGACACGTTTTCCTGGGTGCGCGGTAATCAATCCATGCGCTTTGGCGGAAACATCATCAAGCGCCAGGTTGATTTCTTTATCTCTGACTTCCGCGGCAAGGGCTTCTTCAACATCGGCCCCGGCACCGGCGATTTCACCGGCTATGAAGT
>Ga0209863_10001028_pt1 | contig 11550 bp, 12 predicted proteins | sample OrgsoiDNA2013046_FD_185796 | JGI IMG/M metagenome (GOLD analysis project Ga0209863, IMG submission 185796) | Permafrost soil microbial communities from the Arctic, to analyse light accelerated degradation of dissolved organic matter (DOM) -... | ecosystem: Environmental > Terrestrial > Soil >...
TCGACGTCTCGAAAGTCCACCCCCATCCCCGAAATAAACTGCCCGTTCTCTGTAAGCGCCACGCCGGCGTCGAACGCGATCTCCTGGAATTTCGCTCCGCCTTTATTGTGAAAGAACGAATTCTCCATCTTGTCGTTGGGGACGAAAAGATCCATCAAACCATCCAGGTCGTAGTCCGCGACTCCCACGCCCATCCCCTTCCCGGGATGGTCGCGGATTCCGGATTCGGCGGAGATATCGCGAAAAGTTCCGTCGCCGTTGTTCAGGAATAGCTGGTTCGGGGTCGGTTTATAGAACTTCGGATGGCAGTAGTCCAGCTTGTCCGGCCCCGCCTCGCAGGATGGTTCGCGGGCGATGTCCCAGGCCAGATAGTTCACCACAAAGAGGTCCAGCAGACCGTCGTTGTTCACATCCAGCCAGGCGCCGCCGACCGACCATAAAGGGCCGTACTGGCTGTCCGCCTGGTTCTGCAATGCGCCGGGCAGTGCGCCCGGCAACGCCTTCGCCGTGACATCCGTAAAAGTGCCATCGCCGTTGTTGTGGTACAGCCGGTTACCATGAACGCCGCCAACGAAGATGTCTTTGTAACCGTCGTTGTCGTAATCGCCGATCGCCACGCCGTTGTCGAAGCCCACGCCCGCCAGGCCGGCCTTGGCGGTAACATCTTTGAAGTTGCCCTTGCCGTCGTTTTCGAAGAGCCGGTTGGAGTACTTGGGAGAGCTCTTTTTCAGGGTCTGAATGTCGGCTCCGTTGGTGAAAAAGACATCCAGATAGCCGTCGTTGTTATAGTCGAAGACCGCTACGCCGCCGGCCATGGTTTCGGGCGCATGGCGCTGGGGCGTCTCGCAACTCTCGAGCCGGAAATCGATCGGATGGTAAACGAAATGGATGGGCGCCTTGGTGTTCTGGCCGGAAGCCATGGCCCACGCGGCGGCAAGCAATACGGCAACGGACCAAAGCAGGCGGCCCCGTACTTGCCGGTGATTTCGCGCGCCCGGCGCTCCGCTCATGGAACCTGCTCGACGTGTCGTCCCGGCACCTTGATCAGCGGAGGCGGCGGCTCTTCCTTGGCCAACTCTTTCACCTTGGCGAACTCGGAGTCCGCTTCCTGTTCGCGGCCCAGGGAACGCCAGAGCCTGCCGAGACGGTAGTGGGCATCCGGTTTCGACGGATCGATCCGGATGGCTTCACGAAAATGACGGGCGGCTCCGGCGGAATCGTTCTGGTTGGCGAGGAGGATGCCGAGATCCAGATGCGCGAGCCGGATATTCGAATCCAAACTCAGGGCCCGCCGCAAATGTTCTCCGGCTGCCTTCTCGTTTTCCGCATGCATTTCGGCGTCACCCAAATGCATTTCGGCGTCACCCAGGTAGGTCAAGGCTGATACGTGTTGCGGCTGCTGCGTAAGTTCCGCCTGGAACTCGCGCCGTGCCTCTTCGAAACGCTTCTGCTTCCAATAGATGTATCCCAGCCCGAAATGCGCCTCGGGCTCGGGAGGCGCCGCTTTCACGGCGGCTTCGAACTCGGCGGTCGCCTGCTCCACCTGGTTTGCCGCATCCAGCACTTCGCCCAGAAGCATGTGGACGGGCGCGGAATCCGGGTTCTTGGTGAGCAGAAACCGGAATTGACCGATCGCCTCCTGGTATTGTCCGGACCACAAGTAGCTTTGCGCCAGCTTGTACCGCAATTCCACGTTGTCGGGATGCTGCAGGGCGGCACGCTTCAGTTGGGCCGCGGCGGCATCGAATCGGCGGCACCCATAGTAGCTCATGCCGAGCAACACGCGGGCTTGAAAGCTGGACGGGTCGGCGGTAGTGGCTAGTTCCAAGGCAGAAGCGGCGTCGGGAAACTGATTCAGCTTGACATAGGCCAAACCGAGATTCAGATAAATGCCGGGCAGGTGAGGATCCAGAGCGATGGCTGCCCGGTAGTGCGGAATGGCCAGTTCGTACTTGCCCTCGTGCGCCAGCCCCAGGCCGGCGTTGGCTTCGGCAAGCGCTCCGGCGTCAGCCGCTGCCCAGGTGCATCCGGCCAATGTGCAAGCGATAACGGCGAGAAGAATCGGCACGCACTTCATAGACTCAATCTGGGAGCGCTTTGCTTTCCATAGTACCTCGATCGCCCCGATACCGATGCTCATTCGGTCAGGCGTTTCGGTGCTGGCCCTTCCGCTGCTCGCGCACGTTCCTGCCGGCCGGCGCGCGGAAACCCAAGCCGGCTCCGGTACTATCTGGAGCGAGGTGACTTCGTTCCCGCGTTCCCCTCGCATCGCTCATCAATCATGCCGATGTGTGATGTATTAGGCTAAGGATATGCGCACGACCTTAGAACTCGACGACGACATCCTTACCACCGCAAGGCAATTGGCTCGACAACAAGGCGTGACGATTGGACAACTCATCTCGGAACTGGCCCGGCAATCGCTCGCGGCCAGAGCACCCCAAAAGGTGCGCAATGGGGTTTTGCTTTTCGTGCCGGAGGCCGGCGCCTCGAAACCCGATCTGCGGACCGTAAACAAATTGCGGGAAGAGTCGTGAGTATCGCCCTCCTTGACGTGAATGTCTTGGTGGCGCTCTTCGATCCCGCCCACAACAACCACGAAGCCGCGCACCGCTGGTTCGGCCGGAATCGAAAGCACGGATGGGCAACATGCCCGATAACCGTAAATGGCTGTATCCGCGTCCTGAGTAACCCCGCGTATCCCACTGTGGAAGCGACACCCGCCGAAGTGGCCATCCGCCTGCGAAGTCTTTGCTCCACGGCGGACCACCACTTCTGGGCGGACTCTGTGTCTCTGACGGACGAGGCGTTGTTTCGGCCGTCAATGATCGGCGGACACCAGAAGATCACGGATGCATATTTGCTTGGTCTGGCCGTTCGCAATCACGGCAGACTCGCCACGTTCGACCGGTCCATCCCCGTGAAGGCGGTACAAGGCGCCGTTCCCGAAAATCTCGTCCTGATCGGAAGCGCCTGAGCCCGGTCCCCGAGCCGTCGTGACGCCCCGATACGTCTCTACGATTCACGACGAGCACAGGGAGTAAGGACGGACGTTGCGGCCCTCCGGCCTGTAAGAATCCGCTCGCAAAACTAACGCGTTGGTTCGCCTGAGCGATGCTTTGCCCTAACCGTGGAGATCGCGTGCTACAGTTGGGCAGAGGCGACTCGTCGATATGAAGCACACGATTCAAGTCCGGATTTTTCGGGGTGAGCGGCAGTATGTTGCAGAGTGTCTGGATTTGCCTGTCGTGACTGAAGCGCCGACTCTCGACGAACTAACTGCAAATATTCAGGAGGCCATCTCGTTGCACTTGGAAGGGGAGAACCTGGAAGAGTTGGGCTTCGCCCGAAATCCGACCATACTGGCAACGATGGAGATGCAGGCAGTAGCCTGATGCCGAAGCCGCGAAACCTCTCGGGCCGGGATCTCCTCCGCATTTTCGCCGGCTTTGGTTTCAGCCCGTTGTCGCAGCGCGGCAGCCACATCAAGTTGCGGCGCACGCAGGAGTCCGGGGTTCATCAGACGCTGACCGTCGTGAATCACGTCGAAGTGGACCGCGGGACGTTGCACGCCATCTATCGTCAGGCGGGCCGTTTTGTGCCGGAATCCGACCTTCGGCCCTATTTCTACACCGACTAGGAACTAGGAATCGCCGGGTTGGCCAACGACACGCTAAGGGAGATGAAGTGATGTCTAATGAAGCGTTCGGCAGCCGCCGGCGTGATCGGCTACTGGGCTTTCCCGAATCGGCAAGAAGGTTATCTATTTCGGTCGCAAAGGCGAGTCTCACGTCGTGGCGATAGCACTCAACCAGCTTGCGGAGGATGTTGCTTAAAGGACCCTTTCGTGAAACATGCGGCTTTCTGTTCATGAACTCGGGATAGCGAATGGCGAGGGACTGGCGCTCTCGGGCCGTAAGCGGCCTTCGCGGTGCTCATATAGTTAATTTACATTGACGGCATGAAGCACGGATATGCCCGCGCCCAGACGGAAGATCGGAACCCCCTCCCGCATTGGCCGCGCTCAAGCGGCCGGAGGTTGTGAGGTTGGCAATTGGCGCCCCGCGGCAAATACTGCCGGCCCCACATCCTGCTATATTCTCTGGAATGAAGATTCTTTGGTGTCTCGCTTCAGCGGTTCTCGCGGCTTCTCTGTTCGGCCAGCCCAGCGCCACGGTCCCGCTCAAGCCCGCGCGCGATGCCGGACAGGCCGTGGATGAGGAGTACACCAAGAAGATCCGGGAATACACCACCGAGCCGTTCTTCAATTCGCCGCTCACCGACTATCTGCCGGCGTCGAAAACGGTGCCGACTCCCAAGGCCGTGCTCGGTGACGTGGCGGGTGCGCCGGGCATCCTGCCGTATTCGTCGGAAGTTTACAAATATATGCGGATGCTGGAGAAGGCCAGCCCGCGGGTGAAAGTCTTCAGCATCGGCAAGTCCGAAGAAGGCCGCGAAATGATCGCGGTGGCGGTGGCGTCGGAAAAGCTGATCGCGAATCTTGACGCCAATCGCGAGCGCCTGGCCAAGCTGGCCGACCCGCGAACCATCAAGCTGGACGATGCCGAGGCCGAGAAACTGGTGGCCGCGTCCACCCCCATCTATTACATTACCGGGACCATTCACTCCCCCGAGACCGGCGCGCCTACCGCGCTGATGGAGCTGGCCTACCGGCTGGCGGTGGACGAAAGCGCGTATATCAAGGCCATCCGCGACAACGTCATCACGTTGATCACGCCCATCGTGGAAGTGGACGGCCGCGACCGCATGGTGGACATCTACCGCTGGCATCTGGCGCACCCCGGCCAGGAGTGGCCGAACCTGATCTATTGGGGCCATTACGTAGCGCACGACAACAACCGCGACGCCATGGGGATGACGCTGCAGCTCACGCGAAATATTCTGCATACCTTCGTGGGTTGGAAGGCGCAAGTGCTGCACGACCTCCACGAATCGGTGCCGTATCTCTACGACAACACCGTTGGGGATGGCCCTTACAACGCGTGGATCGACCCGATGCTGGCCGACGAATGGCAGATGATGGGCTGGAATAACGTTTCGGAAATGACCAGGCTCGGCATGCCCGGCGTGTTCACCCACGGCACGTTCGACACGTGGTCGCCCAGCTACCTGATGTTCATTGCAGCGATGCACAACGGCATCAGCCGCCTTTACGAGACGTTTGGAAATGGCGGCGCCGACACCGAAGATCGGGAGTTGCGGCCCAGCGAGTACGCGCGCACCTGGTTTAAGCAGAATCCGCCGCTGCCCAGGACGAAGTGGTCGCAGCGCAACAACAATAATTATGAACAGACCGGCGTGCTGACGGCGCTGGCCTATTTTTCCGCCAATAACAAGCTGTTCCTGCGCAACTTTTACGCCAAGGCCAAGCGGTCGATCGAGAAGCCGCGCACCGAAGGTCCGGCCGCTTACGTGTTCACCGCCGACGATCCGCGGCCCGGCGGGCAGGCGGAGCTATTGCGCATGTTGCAGGACCAGGGCTGCGAGATTTCGCGAGCCAGTGCGCCGTTCACCGTGACGATGCCGGGCAAGAAACCGCGGGGGGGCCGGGGAGGCCGCGGCGGAACCGACGGCGGCAGTGCCGGCGGCGCCGAGGGCGGCAGCGCCGGCGGCGCCTCCACGGACGGCGCCGATTCGGCCACCGACGGGGCCGCCCGCAAGCCCGCCGAAAAGCCCAAGCCCGAGCCGCGCACCTTTCCGGTGGGCAGCTATGTGGTGCGCATGGATCAGCCGTACAGCCGCATCGCCGACACGCTGCTGGACTACCAATACTGGGCGGCCAACGATCCGCAGAAGAGCATCTACGACGATACCGGCTGGACCTTCGGCGAACTGGGCAACGTGCAGGTGGCGCGGGTGACGGACCTGAAGGTACTGAGCGCGGATCTGAATCGCGTACCAGGGCCGGTGCGGGCGCCGGGCGGCGTGGAGGCGGCGGCCGGCGAGCAAGCGCCGGGCGGCGTGGCGGCGGGCGGCGTGGAGGCGGCGGGCAACGTGCAATCGCCGGGCGAGATCTTTCTGATCAATCACAACGCGGACCACGCGCTGGTCACGCTGCGGTACCGCTTCCGGGACGCTGGGTTTGATGCGGCCGAGGAACCGTTCGAAGCGGCGGGCCACAAGTTCAACCGCGGATCGTTCATCGTGCGCAATGTTCCCGCCGCCGACTTGGCCAAAGCCGGGGCGGAACTCGGCCTGAGGGCTTATGCCGTGGCTGAGGCTCCCACGGTGAAGACGCATCCGGTGCGCGCCGCGCGCGTCGCGCTGATGCACACCTGGCTCAGCACACAAGCCGAAGGGTGGTGGCGCATGGAGTTTGACCGCTTGCAGGTTCCGTACGCCTACATCAGCACGCAGACGGCATCTAAGGATAGCGATCTGCGGTCCAAATACGACGTCATCGTGTTCGCGCCGGGCGCGCGCGGCAATCCCCAAGCCATCGTCAGCGGGATGCCGATGTACGGGAATCCGCTGCCATGGAAAGTCACGCCGGAGACACCAAACCTGGCCAGGACGGACGAAACCGACGACATGCGTCCCGGGCTCGGCTGGACCGGTCTCGAACATCTGCAAGAGTTTGTGCGCAAGGGCGGGCTGCTGATTACCGCGAACGACACTACCAACTTCGCGGTGGCGTTCGGATTTACCCCGGGCGTTTCGATTGCCGCCACGCAGCGGCTGAAGGTGACCGGTTCGGCGCTGCGCTCCAAGATGGTGGACGCGGCCAGCCCGATTGTCTACGGCTATAACGACAACCTGGCGATCTTTGCGTCGAACCCGCCGGTCTTCAACCTCACAAACATGGCGGGTGGAGGCGGAGGCAGGCGCGGTGGACCGGAGGAGCGCGAACGGCCCACGGGCCGCGGCACGGCCGACGATCCCGACGTGCCCCAGGGACGCGCGCCGGCCGAGATCCCCGATGACCCGCACGCCGAGCTGTGGGAGGCCACGCCTTTGACCAGCGAGCAGTTTCGCAACCCGGTGAACGTGATTCCGCCGGCCATGCGCCCCCGCGTGGTGCTGCGTTACGCCAACAATCCGGACCTGCTGGTTTCCGGATTGCTCGACAACGGCACGGAACTGGCGCAACACGCTGCCGTGATCGATTCGCCTTTTGGCGACGGCCACGTGGTGCTGTTTTCCAACAACCCCTTCTGGCGCGCCGAAACCAAGGGCAGCTATTTTCTGGTCTTCAACGCGATTTTGAATTTTGACAGTTTGAATGCGGGGAGGAAGCTGGCGGACAAGTAGTGCCCAGCGGAAAAAGGCCCCACTGCCCTGGGGGCAGCGGGGTCATGGGAGTGGGCATTGCGAGTCCGGGCCAACTTTTCCCGAGCTCGCCGCGAGTTCGGAATTAAAAGCTGAACCGCAGCGCCAGTTGGATAATTCTGGCTTCCCGCCAGCTATTGGGTTGGCCGAAATTCTGGTTGCCGGTGGAGATCGGGCCGCCCTGATTGTCGGCGGAGAATCCGGTGTTGAGGCCCCAGACCTGCGGATGGTTGAGCAGGTTGAAGACCTCGCAGCGGAAGCCTCATAACCGCGCATGCCTTCCTCGCGGCCGGTTTTTTAAATCGTACTGCGCCGTCGGCCTTCTCTAAACAACAACACGCGGACGCCGTGGCTCAGTTTCTTCCATTCCGAGTCGGCGGTCATCGCGGCCAGATCCAGGTGACGCGCCAGCGTCAGGCACGCCCGATCGGCGAAGGAAATGCCGTGCGTCCAGGCAAGAGGGCAAAGGTCGCGGCCGGCCCATGCCAACTCCTCGTCCCACGGAATCACCTCGAGATCCAAAGCCCTGAGCAAGCGCTCCACCAGACGCGGTTCACCGCCCTGGCGGATCAGTTTGGTCATCGATTCCGTGAGATTGACAGCCGATATCACCGAGTGCTCCAGTGCGGCGTTGACCTTTTCCCATCCCTGCTCGCGTCTTACCAGCGCGATCACGGCGGAACTGTCGAGCGCGTATTGCGGCTGTTCAGTCTTCAATTTCACGCCGGGCCTCGTCACGGCGCTCGGCGATCAGTTCGTCCGACCACACTTCGGTTGGCGGAGCGAGGCCGCAGAAGTATTCCTGCGCTTCGTGCAAAGCAGTCATCCTGGATTCGAGCACGATCCGCCCGCCGCGGCCTTCCGCGATACTCACCGTCGTGCCCGGTTGCACGCCGAGTTTTTCACGAAGCGGAGCCGGTATCAGCACCCGTCCCGCGCTATCCACTTTGCCCTTATAGCGGGTTCCCGCCTTGCTGGCCATATTCCCATTTCCTCACCATCTGACAGATTAGCACAATCTGCCATCTTCCCGGCGGCCTGCCGGCAACAGAAGAGCGCGTTGGCGATCTGGCCGGAACCGATGAGGAACACGGGTAGATGCGAATCGGCTGGTAGAACTCGACTAACTTCTGGGTGATCTCCGCAATCGCCTCGTCGCGTGTCATGTCAGGTTTCCACAGTCTGCCGCGGTGCCGCGTGGCAACCGTCAGTCGGGGGGCACCATCGCCCGGGGCGCCATCGCCTGGGCGACGGCAGCACGTTGAGCAGCTCCGGCCACGCCCGGCAGCTCGCGCTTTCGGCCATGCCCCACTTCCCGAACCCCCGCCCTACGCCCGCGGCTTCTCTTCCAGCATCGTCCTTAACCGGGCGATTTCGCCTTTCAGCTTGTGCTCGCGCGACACCATCATCAGGACGTAGATCGCCATGATGATCCAGGCTGCCATCAGGCCGTAGCTCAGGAATTCGTAGTTGTGCTGCAGGCGGGCGATCTCCCGCGCGATCGCGTCGGCGTCCGGCGCGGCCTGTGCCAACAGCAGTGTATGTGTGAGGAAGTGCATAGGATCTCCGTTAGCCTGACTCTAGAGGGCGTGCGCCATGCGGCGCAATGAATCGATCTCGCGCTGGGAGTCTTCCTGGCGCAGCCGAATAGCGATCAGCACCGTTCCGAGCAGCACCATCGCCAGCCAGTTCCAACCCGCAACGGCCGCCCAGGCCCCCGGGATGCTGCCGCCGCCCCAAAAGACCGGCGCCGGATGCTGGGTGCGCCACCACTTGATCGAAAAGATGACGATGGGGACGTCGATAAACGCAAAGATCGAGAAGACCGCCGCGAAGGTGGCTCGCTGGGTGGGCTCTTCAATGGCATTGCGCAACGCCAGGTAGCCGGCGTACAGCAGCCAGCAGACCAGCGCCGAAGTCAGCCGGGCGTCCCAGGCCCACCAGATGCCCCAGATCACGCGGCCCCAGATGGACCCGGTCACCAGGTTGGCGGCCAGGAAGGCGAGCCCGACTTCGGTCACGGAAACCGCCAGCGCGTCGTACTTGAAATTCTTGGTGAGCAGGAACATCACCGAGCCGATCAAGGCCACGAAGGAGCACAGCATCGCGGTCATGGCCATCGGCACATGGAAGAAGATGATCTTGAAGATGGCGCCCTGCGAGGCTTCCCGGGGCAGGCCTGCGATTACGTTGATATCCCGCGCTATCAGCAGCGCGGCCGCGGCGCCCAATCCGTAGAGAATGTAGTTACGCATAAGTCACCCCACTAACACCGTCTCCACCAGCAGCACGGAGGCCGCGGTGTACATCACGTCAAAGCCGATCAGCATCTTCAGCCACATCACGGTATCCGGGCCGATCGGTTTGCCGAGCACCAGGCCCATGGTCAATTGCATCGCCGCCATCAGCGCGGGAACCAGGATCGGATACGTCAACATGGGCAGCATCACTTCCCGCAGCCGGATGTTCACGGTCAGCGCGCTGAAAATGGTTCCCACCACGGTCATCGCCCAGGTTCCCAACACCAGCACCAGCATGAGCTGCCAGAACTGCTGGGTCCAGTGCACGTTGCTGAAGATGCCGAAGACCGGCAGCGAGATCAATTCCACCGCCAGCACCAGCACGAAATTCCCCAGCGCCTTGCCCAGAAACAGCGCCGCGCCCGATAACGGCGCGGAAATCAGCGCATCCAGGCAATCGTTCGGCAGCTCGCGCGCGAAACTGCGGTTGAGAATCAGGGTTCCCGAAAACGCGAACACAATCCACAAAAGCCCGCCGGCCATTTCCTTGGCGGTGTCTTCAAAAGCGTCGAACGCAAAACTGAACAGCAGCAGAATCACCACGGCAAAGGCCAGGGACGAATTCACTGCCTCCTTGGTGCGTATCTCGGCCCGCAGATCCTTAGCGGTGATCACCAGCACTTGCCGCAAAAACTGCATCACCCCTCGCCGTACCGTGCGTACACGAACCCCGGATCGGCCACCATTTCCGGCGTGCAGGGCCCATGAAAGGCCACCTGGCCGCGGTTCAGCATCGCCACGTGCGTGGCCAGATCCAGGGCTTCCCGCAATTGGTGGGTCGATAGCACAATCGTTTTTCCATCGGCCAGCGCCTGCCGCAAGAGCGTTTGCAGCACGGCGATGGCGCGGTCGTCGAGCGCCGTGAAGGGCTCGTCCAGCAGCAGCACGGAAGGCTCGTGCAGAAAAGCGCGCGCCACCGCCAGACGCTGCCGCATGCCGCGGGAAAACTCGCGTACCAGGCCGTCCCGGACGCGTTCCAGGCCAGTACGTTCCAGCCACTCCAGCGCCGATTTCCGCGGGTCTGCCAGGCCATACAGCCGGCCGAACAGCATCAGGTTTTCGAGCGCCGAAAGCTCGTCGTAGACGGAGATGCCGTGGCCTATGAAGCCCATGTGCCGCCGCGTATCGGTTTCCCGCGGGGGCTGGCCGAAGATCAGGACTTTGCCGCGGCCGGGCCGTGAAAAACCGGCGATGGTGCGCAGCAGCGTTGTCTTGCCGGCGCCGTTCCGGCCGATCAGGGCCAGACACGAACCGGCCTGTGCGGCCAGTTGGATGTCGCGCAGGGCAGGGAAGTCGCCATAGAACTTCCACACTCCCTCAACGGCGACCGCGTCCATCGCTCCCCTTCGCTGCCACCTGGACAGGGCCCTGCGCGCGGTAGAGCAACACAAAGCCTAGCGCCAGTATGCCCAGTGCCAGCCCGATGATGAGCTTGGCCTGGCCGAAAACGCGCGGCATGATCTGCTCGATCTTGGGCGCCTCGGAATCGCCGCCGGCCGTCGCATCGGCGCCCGCGTCGGCCGCCGCCGCTGCCGCACCGGTCATCTGCACCTTGTAAGTGTTCCCGGCCAGCCCGTAGATGTGTGCCTTGCTGCGGGGCTCCGTTCCCAGATCGTTCAGGTTCTCGCCGGTAAGGGTCACGCCGCCGGGCACGATCAGATAGGTGTTTTCGTCCTTGGTGACCACTCTGCCGGCGTAGGGAGCGCCCTCCGTATAAGGCAGCGAATAGGTCAGGTCGAACCGGGTCTCGCCGGGCTTTACGGCGAAATCGGCCGCGAAAATGTTTTCGTTTCTGGAAACCCGAATCACCGGCGCGCCCAGCGGCATCCCGCCCGGCGCGGTGGCATTCACCTGCACTTTGCCGCCGGTGCCTTCCGGCAGGAAGAATCGCAAAGTGCCGCCATCCGGGTCGTTCCAGGATGTCTTGCCCGCGTTGGTGAAAAGGTAGGTCTCGCTGACG
>Ga0209863_10001029_pt1 | contig 11542 bp, 9 predicted proteins | sample OrgsoiDNA2013046_FD_185796 | JGI IMG/M metagenome (GOLD analysis project Ga0209863, IMG submission 185796) | Permafrost soil microbial communities from the Arctic, to analyse light accelerated degradation of dissolved organic matter (DOM) -... | ecosystem: Environmental > Terrestrial > Soil >...
CCCTGCTGCAGATCCAGCGGGTTGGGCTTGTGGTGGTTCAGTTCCAGGTTCTGCAGCAGGGCGGCAGTTGCTTTGGCGAGTTCGGCCTGCAGGGCGGCGGCATCCTGCTCATTGGTGCAGCGCACGCTCAGTTTGGCGGCGTAATGGCCGCCCTCCACTACGAACTCCAGAACGGTCGACTCGGCGCGCTCCAGGCTCTTGGCAAATCTCTGGGCGTCATCCGGCAGTTTCGCGCCGGACCTCACGACGGAGGGCGGAAGGGAGACCCAGACTGGCGCATTCGGTATTTCGGGGTCCCGGCTGGAAGCGACCTCCGTCATGCGCAGCGCCGCGGATTCGTCGCTGGACACGGCCAGCGCCATTAAATTGGACTGTACCGGCAAGAATGAGATGTGCCGTTCGGGCACGCTTCCGCCCATCCGGCAAAGCAAGTTGTTGCAGGATCCACTCTGGTCCTGGACGTACTTCTTGAGGCTCGACCACTCGAAGCGGCCGCGCAATAACATGTATTTACCCGCGGGGGCGAAGGCCACCAGGGCCGAGTCCAGGTCCTGCTTGTAATCGAACTCGGTCTGGTAGACGAACCTCTTGTAGTCGGGATCCTCGCCCACCTTGGAACCGTCGAGCAGTGCCAGGACGCCGCCGCGGCGGAGTTCGCTGAAATCGATGTAGACGACCATCGCGTCCTGCAGCGGCATACGCTGGAGCAGGTTCGCCACGGTGAGGGCGCGGGAGCGATACCACTTGATGCCCCCTACGGAGGCGCCGCACAGCGCGGCTACCATCAGCACCAGCAGCCACGCGCGTAGTTTTGGAGTCACGAATGCAGTATCACATACGGGCGTGGCTCAAGCCAAAGCCGCCTGCCTAAAGCCAAAACCGCCTGCCTCAAACCAGACCGCCTGCCTCAAACCAAACCGCCTGCCTCAAACCAACGCTGCGGCAGGAAGGGCGCGCGCTTCCTTCCAAAGGCGGATGTAAGGCGCCAGGTCGCGCATCATGCCGGCGAAGTCCGGAAAGGTGAGAGATTGGGCGCCGTCGCTGACGGCCTTTTCGGGGCATGGGTGAACTTCGACGATCAACCCATCGGCGCCGATGGCCACCGCGGCGCGGCAAAGCGGCGGCACCAGGCTGCGTTTGCCGGTGGCATGGCTGGGGTCGAGGACCACCGGGAGGTGCGTCAATTCCCGAAGCACGGGAACGGCGGCGATGTCGAAGGTGTTGCGGGTCGCGGTCTCAAAGGTGCGGATGCCGCGCTCGCACAGGATGACGTCGGGATTGCCGTGGGCCACGATGTACTCGGCCGACATCAGCAGTTCCTTGATGGTGGAACTGAGGCCGCGCTTGAGCAGAACCGGGCGGCCGCAACCGCCAAGCGACTTCAGCAGCGCGAAGTTCTGCATGTTGCGGGCCCCCACCTGCATGCAGCCGGCGTATTCGGCGATCAGTTCCACGTCCCGGTCGCTCATGACTTCGGTGACGATGCCGAGGCCGGTGGCCTGCCCGGCCTTGCGCAGAAGTTTGAGGCCTTCCAACTCCATGCCCTGGAAATCGTACGGCGACGTGCGCGGCTTGAATGCGCCGCCGCGCAGCATGCGGGCGCCGGAAGCCGCCACGAACTCGGCGGTTTCCATGATTTGCTTCTCGCTTTCCACCGAGCAGGGCCCGGCCATCACGATGAACTCGCCGCCACCTACTTCCAATCCGTTGACCTTGATCGCCGAGCGGCCCTTCTTGAATTCCTTGCTGACGAACTTGTACGGCGCCGAGATTCGCACCGCGCGTTCGACTCCGGGAAAGGCCTCCAGAGATTCCAGGCAGGCCGTGACGTCGCCAACCCCGACGACGCCGATGACAACGCGTTCCTCGCCTTCGATGGAATGGACCTTATACCCAAAATCGGCAATCCGCTCGCGCACGTGGTCGATTTCCTCCCGAGTGGCGTGGGGGCGCATGGAAATAATCATTTGTCGACTCCTTTGAAGCAAAAACAAAAACTGAACCAAAAGCAAAAACCCACCCTATGCGAGTGGGTTGGCCGGGAACTGGATTTCGAAACGAAGTCTTGACCAACGCCCCTTCTACCGGATCTGGCTAAACCACCAGAGCCGGTACGTAAACGAGTTGGCGAAGGCCGACCCCATCGAAATCAAAGTATACACCCTGTGAATTGGAGAATGCAAGGAAGGGCAACAGATCGTTAATGTTAACACCACCACCAGATGGCGGTGTATTCCGTCTGGGCGACGCCTCTATCCGGTTGTGGCCGGCGCGTATCCGGTTCTGGCCGGCGCGCGGAAGTTGGCGCCCGCGCGTCAGTGAATAAACGGCTCAATCTCACTCCGGACGGCGAATTCCAAGGCGCGCATGATGCGCCGGTCGCGAGCGACGCGGCCGTGCCGGCGCCGCAAGTGAACCATGACGGCAAAATCGGCGACTGCCAACAACCCGAGTACACAAGCATCGATCATGTTCATATCCATATTAGAACCGATGTATACCAAAGTTAACAGGGCTGCTGGTAACACCAGGGTAATAGGTACCTTTTAGGGTTTCCCGCTTTTTCCCAGGCTTCCCAGCCCACGCCGCAGGCAGCCGCCGCGAGAACGCGTTCGGCCGGCGGTCGTCCCCGGCGATTCCAGGCGATCGCGGCGTCCCTGAGCGGCCGGCCGTTGAATGTGCCCGGGTAGCCCGGCTAGCCCTGTTACCCTGCCCCACCCTCCTCCCACCTGAGTACAATAGATACAACCATGATGAAACTCAGACTGGCGGTGCTATTCGTTTTGGTCTTGACCGTGGCGGTGGGGCAGCAAGTAAAAAGGGAGCGCCCCGTGCGTCTGGCTGCGCGCGGCACCCGCGGCGCGGTGGCGGGGGGGACGGAATACGCCACCGAAGCCGGCATGCGCATGTACTTCAGCGGCGGCAATGCCGTGGATGCCGGTGTGGCTACCATGCTGGCAGCCTCCGTGGCGGAGTTCTCGCACTTCGGCCTGGGCGGCGAAGCGCCCATCCTGGTGCGTACCAAGGACGGCAAGGTTCACGCGATTGCGGGTGTTGGCACCATGCCCAAGCTGGCCACAGCACAGTTCTTCCGCGATCATAAACTCACCGAACTCGAAGTGGTGGAGCAGCCCGAAAAGCGCGGGCTGAAGGGTTGGGTGCCGGTCGCCGGCATTCTGCCCGCCCTGGTTCCGTCCATGGTCGAAGCGGCCCTGGTCACGCTGCGCGAGTACGGCACCAAGTCCTTCTCTGAAGCTCTGCAGCCGGCCGTGGATCTGGCCGACGGTTTCCCCATCGATGAACTGCGAGTCAATGCCATCAACAATAGCGCGAAATACCTGGACTCGTGGCCGGATTCGAAGAAGATCTTCCTGCCCAACGGCCGCGTGCCGGTGCCCGGCGAGATCTTCCGCCAGGCCAACCTGGCGCGCACCCTGCGCCAGATGCAGGATGCCGAAAAGAAAGCTCTAGCCTCCGGCGCCGGCCGCGCCAAGGCCATCGACGCCGTCCGCGACTTTTTCTATCGCGGCGAAATCGCCCACCGGCTCGACGAGTTTTCAAAAAAACACGAGGGCCTGCTGCGCTACGAGGACATGGCCGCTTTCCAGATCCAGCCCGAAGAGCCGGTATCCACCACCTTCAAGGGCTATACCGTTTACAAACCCGGTTTCTGGAGCCAGGGACCTTCCATGATCGAAGCGCTCAATATTCTGGAGGGCGTCGACATCCCGGGCCTGAAAATGAATTCGGCCGATTACATCCACACCCTGGTGGAAGCCCTCAAGCTGGCTTACGCCGACCGCGACACCTACTACGGCGACCCCAGGTTCAACAAGATTCCCACCGAACGCCTGCTCTCCAAGGAGTACGGGGAGGAACGCCGCAAGCTCATCGCCAATGAGGCCTCGCTTGAGTTCCGCCCCGGCAAAATCGGCGACCATCCGCCGCAGCATCCTTACTATTCCGAGATCGCCCGGCGGCAGATTGACGACGTGCTGCTGGCCAAGGACACCACTTGCGTGGACGCCATCGACAAGGACGGCGTTGCGTTTTCGGCCACGCCTTCGGGCGCCTGGATGCCCACCTACATCGCCGGCGACACTGGTATTCCGCTCACCCAGCGCGCCCAGAGCTTCCTGCTGGTGCCGGGCCACCCTAACGAACTGGCGCCCGGCAAGCGGCCCCGCGTCACCCTCAGCCCTACGCTGGTGGTGAATCCCGATAAAACGGTGATGGCGCTCTCCACGCCCGGCGGAGACAATCAGGATCAGTCGCTGCTCCAAGTCCTCTTCTATGCCATCTTCTTCGGCATGAACGCCGAGTTTTCAGTGGAATCGCCGCGCTTCCAGACCGAGCACCTGGTCTCCAGCTTCGACAATCACGCCATGAGTCCCGGCAGCCTGCTGCTGGATGAGCGCACCGCGCCCGCGGTGGTGGCCGAGTTGCAAAAGCGCCATCATCTGGTAGAGATGCGCACCCGCTTTGCCAGCGGCGCCGCGCCTGTGATCGTGCGGCTCACGCCCTTCGGCCTGATCGAAGCCGGCGCCGATCCCTTCTACTTCCGGGCCGCGCAGGCGTGGTAGGCGGAGACTTCGGCGGGCTCTTCGACGGCCCCATAGACGACCCAGGCGCCTTCGATACCGAGGGCCTCGCCGCCAAATTGCGCCGGCTCGCGGCGGACAACATCCTCATTGGCGGCAGTTCCTGGAAGTATGAAGGATGGCTCGGCCAGATCTATCGCCGGGAACGCTACCTCTCCCGCGGCAAATTCTCGAAGAAGCTTTTCGAGGCCGAGTGCCTCCGCGAATACACGGAGACCTTTCCCACGGTGTGCGGCGATTTCGCCTTCTACCAGTTTCCCACCGAGGAGTTCTGGGGCCGCCTGTTCCAATTGACGCCCGAGCATTTCCGTTTCGCCTTCAAGGTGCCCGAGCAGATCACGTGCAAGGTATTCCCGGTCCACCCGCGATACGGCGCCGCCGGCGGCCGCGACAACGAAGCCTTCCTGGATAGCCGGATGTTCCAGGACATGTTCGTCCGCCCGTTGCTTCCCCACCGGCAGAAGACCGCGCTGATGATCTTCGAATTCGGCGCTTTCGGACGCCGCAGTTTCGCCGGCCTGCCGGAGTTTCTGGATCGCCTCGACCCGTTCCTCGCCAGCCTGCCGCCTGAGTTCCGCTACGCCGTGGAGATCCGCAATCCCGGATTTCTCGAAAAGGATTACTTCGCCTGCCTGCGCAGCCACGGAGTGGCCCACGTCTACAACGCCTGGTCGAAGATGCCCGAATTGCGCCACCAGATTGCGATTCCCGATTCCGCCACCGCCCGATTCCTGGTGTGCCGCGCCTTGCTTCGCCACGGCCGCGTCTATGAGGACGCCGTGGCCGCCTTCGCGCCGTATCGCGAAGTGCAGGACCCCAACCCGGAGGCCCGCGATTCCATGCGCGTGCTGATTGGCCGCGCCCGCGAGAACAAGGAGTTCCTGTTCCTGTTCGTCAACAACCGTCTGGAGGGCAATGCCCCATCGACCATTCTGTCCCTGGTGGAGCCATGAGGCGCGCGGTATCGTGAACTGCCCTGCGGGCAAACTGAGCGCCACAGCGGATGGAGGGTCGCGAACCGATGCCTTCGCATGGCCGCATGGCAGCAAGAGCATTTCGCCTGCCAGCCCTCATGGTACAATTTTGATTTCAACTCTGCATTAACGGGCCTGTAGCTCAGTTGGTTAGAGCGCTACCTTGACACGGTAGAGGTCTGCAGTTCGAGTCTGCACAGGCCCACCATGAATCAATAACTTGCGGAAGCTTTGGATGAATGGCTGGAGAAACGCTGCCCATTACTGCCCAAATGGAACGGCATTTCAGCTCACCTTCTCCCCAGTTTTGGCAATGATCGACTCCTGACGCAGGCTCAAGAAACACGATCTGCGCGCGCCACGCGGATATCGGTGTGGACAAAGTCCCGACCCTTAAACAGCAGCGGCTCGTCCATCGCTTTCGCCAGTGCGTAAGCGAAACAGTCGCCGAAATTCAGCCGCGCCCGATGCCTTCCCCGCCCAAAGTCGTAGTAGGCCTGGCGAGCCAAGGCGCCTTGTTGCAGGGTCACGGGCTCCACGACGATGGACGCGGCGCGCAAGAATGCCTCTGCCTGCCGCGCGGCATCCGGCCTCGCTTGCCGTTCGAGGACCATAGCGAGTTCCAGATGGCTCACGACACTGAGGCGGCAGACGTCCGCCGCCAGGATCAAGCCCGCGAAGTTCTCGGCCTCCGGCTCTTCAAACAATATTGCGATCAGCGCGGAAGTATCGAGGATCACTTCGGCAGCCCGTGCTCGTCATAGAGCAGCCGGCCATGCTCGACGTATGGACGCTTCACGGCCCGCGACGCCCGTTTCGCGATGCCCATCAGTTCCGTCAAACTTGCTTTGCCTTTACGTTTCTCGATCTTTGCGTGCCGCTCCCTGAGGGATTCAACGACCACCTTGGTAAGGCTCTCCCCGGTTTCCCGGGCAATCGCTTGGGCCAAACGATGGGCTTCCGGATCTTTGACGTTGAGACTCACGGCCGTTCTCCCCTTCTAGAAAATCCGCCTCAATTCTACCATTGGTGCAAGACTGGCAGTTACCGGTCGATCCGCGGCCTCCGCGGTCCCGGCACTCCGTTGTGGGACTCCTTCGCTGCCGCGGGGTCGAAGAGGCGCGGGTCCACGCGGAGCTTTCGGTACGGCGCGGGGTCGGGGTGGGTTGCGAAAACGTCGGCCAGGTCGGCGGCCGCGGCGTCGAACAGGTTCAGCGGGGGCAGGCCCGGCAGGCCGCTTTCGAATTGCTTCTTCGGGGGTGCACCGAGGAATCCGACACAGCGAACAGCAAGCGGCCGGACAGACGCCAGCCTCCGCGGCTACGAGCTGCGGTACTCAGTCCGGGCCTTCCTCCGACATACTCCGGTTACTCTCCCGTGCGAGAATGGAGGCGTGCAGACGTATTCCGTTGTCATCCACGAGGACCCGGAAGGGGGATTCTGGGCCGAAGTCCCTGCCCTGCCCGGTTGCTATTCGCAAGGCGAAACAGTCGATGAGCTCATGAGGAACACTCGCGAGGCAATCGCCGGCGTGCTGGATGTTCTAAAGGAGCAGGGCGGACAGCCAGAGGCGAACATCCAGATTTTGGAACTCGCCGTGTGAGGACTGTCACCGGGCCTGAGATGTGCCGGTTGGTTGAGACGAACGGCTGGTCTCTCCGGCGCATCCAGGGAAGCCACCACATCTATTCGAAACCGGGCGAGTCCAAAATAATCTCTATCCCGGTGCATGGGAGCAAGGCTCTCAAGCGAGGACTTGCCGCTCGGATCGCGCGCGATGCAGGCGTCGGCATGTGAGCGGCAACAAAGGCCCACACAGCCAGGAATGCGGAACGCACGTACCGTGGCTGTGCTACTACCGGTCCATCCGCGGCCCCGGCACGCCGCTGTGAGACTCCTTCGCCGCCGCGGGGTCGAAGAGGCGCGGGTCCACGGGCAGCTTGTGATACGGCGCAGGGTCGGGGCGGGTCGCGAACACGTCAGCCAGGTCGGCGGCCGCGGCGTCGAACAGGTTCAGCGGCGACAGGCCCAGCAGGCGGAAAATCGTCTTCAGCAGGCCGGGGAAACTGGTGTTGGTGTGGGTGACGTAGTGCGGCTTCACCCACGGCCCGGCGGCCAGCAGAATGGTGCGGTGCGCGTCGATGTGGTCCACGCCGCCCTGGGCGTCATCCTCGGTGATGAAGACAGCCATCCGCGGCCACCATTTCGTGCCCGACAGGTATTCCAGAATGCGGCCCAGGGCGTAATCGTTGTCGGCCACGAAGCTCTCGCGGTAAGGGTAGCCATCCTCTGGGCGCTCCTCGGCCATGTGGTCGTTCGGCAGGTGGATGAAGATGAATTGCGGCAGCTCATCGCCGGCTTTGACGTAGCGCTCTTCGATTTCGTGTATGAACTGCGTGGCGCGGAACTGGTCCGGCACGTTCATATTGAATCCGGGATATTCGCGCGAGGTGTTGCGGAATAGCGGGTCGGGCATGGGCACGTTGGTGAGGAAGCGGGCGCCGGTGGGTTCCAGGCCCTTGCCTTCATCCACTCCAGCCAACTCGAAGCCCTCGCCGAAATTGCGAAAGGTGATGCCGTGGCGCGCGAAGTGGTGCCAGATGGTGCCGCCTTCGAGTTGCTCTTCGGGATGCACGGAGGAGCTTGACCCGGCGAACAGCAAGCGGCCCGGCGCCGCCCCCAAACGAAAATCCTTCTTCTGGTCGCTGTAAGCGGCCATCAGCGAACTCTCCGTCCACGCGTTCGGGGGGGACCCGGCCAGCCAGTGGTGGCCATCCACGCTGACGTCGGAATCGGCGTAAAAGTTGTCGGCGAAGGCCCATTGGCGGGCCATGGCGTGGTGGTTGGGAGTGACGTTGAGGTCCTTGATGCTGAGGCGTTTCCGGCGGCCGTCGACATAGCCTCGGGTGCCCAGCCGGGCCAGGTCCGGCGCGCTCATGGCGGGACCGTTGGACGCGGTCAGCAGGTCGCCGAAGACTTCGTCGTAGGTGCGGTTTTCCTTGACGATCAGGACCACGTGTTGGATGGCGGAGGGCAGCGGCCGCGGCGGCTCGGGATGCGGCGTGAATCCGTTGGCCTGCATGACGAAGACGGTGTGCGCCGCCAGGTCGTTGGGCTCGGGCAGCGGAAAAATGGAAACCGAGCCTTCATGATGTTGGCCGGGGAGGTAGGTTCGGGGATCCGCGCCGCCCGCCAGCGCATTCGGCCCCCTGCCCTGGCCGCGGCCATTGGTTACGAACACCGTGTCGCCGCCCAGGGCCACGCGGGTGGGGAACCAGCCCACGGGCAAGTGGCCGAGCACGGCCCTACGCCGCGGATCGATCACGCCCACGGCGTTGATGCCGGCCTCCGCCACCAGCAGCCAGCCGGTCTTTTCGTGGTAAGCCATGCCGATGGGCAGCACGCCGCGCAGCGTCTCCATACCGGGAATGCGGATGGGAATCTCGGCTTCCACCTGGTTGGTCCCGGCGTCGATCACGGTGACGGAGTCGTCATTGGCGTTGGAGACGAAAATCCGGTCCGCGGTGGCCACCAGGCCGGACGGGCTGCTGCCGGCCAGGCTCTTTGGGTTAAATGGCACACCGGTGGGGATAAAGGCTACAACTTTGGGGGTAGTGGGGGTGGAGACATCGACCACGCAAACGGAATTAGCTTCCTTGACGTTGGGGTCCCCGAGTCCGGGCACTTTGACCGGACCGCGAGCGGTGGGGCGCAGGGCACCGGCAGCGGCTTCCGGGCTGGGAAAACCGAATGCGGGGAAAGGCAGGCCGGTAGCACCCGGGTCTTTGCGATCGGCTCCGGGGATCACCTGGTATTCGAACATCCCAATGTTGGAAACGTAGAGTTTGCGGCGGTCGGGCGACAGTGCCAGCGCGAAGGGCAGGCGTCCAACACGGACGGATGCCGTCACCAGGCGGGTGCGGGTGTCGATCACGGCCACGCGAAAGTTGGCTTGATCCACCACGTACAGGACGTTGCGTTCGGCATCGAGGGCGAGGTCGCCGGTGTAGCTATCGTCGATGCCCTTTTGATTCATGCCCTTTTGATTCATGCCCTTTTGATTCAGATCGATGGCGCGGCGCCGGTCGGAATTCCAGTCGTAGAGGCTGACGCGGCCGGAATTGCCCTCGGAGACGTACACGGCGTGTTCGTTGGCAAAGGCCAAGCCCATGAAGACGCTATGCCAATCGGCATCTTCGGCGCGGTCTGTCGAGCGGTTTGTGGAGCGGTCTGTAATGTCTGCACTTCGCAACGGAAATTGCTGCACTTCCCAATGATCGTTTCGACCGCGCTCCATGATAGTCAGGGAGTTGCGGCCCGGACCGCCATTGGCCGTGATCAGGGTTTTACCCGATGGGCTGACGGCTAGCCCGAAAGGGCCAGCGCCAGTTACGTACTGGTTCCCTGTGGGCGCGATGACACGGCCGCCGGGCAGAATGGACGCGCTGCCGTTGCGCCGAAGAGCGGGCCTGAGGCCGGCCGGCGCGTAGTAGGACTGGGCCGCGAGCCAAGCGCTAAACGTCAATAACGTCAACAAGCAGCGGCGGGCGGCAGGCACCCTTCCATGATACAATCGGGTGGTTTGGCGGCGGGTGCCGCTTTCCGAAGGCGGGCGGCCAGGAGGAATCTTTTTCCAGTCCGGTAAAGACTACCAGTGATATTCTTTACGGAAAGACCCTTATAGCAAAGCCGCACCGCCGTTACCCCTTATTTGCAGGTGCTAAGTATCACGAATAGGGGGAGCGGTCGTAGGGTACAAACCGGATGTATCGTTTGGCACCCCAACTGCTCCTTGGATCGTGGAACGAGGGTCGTATGAGTACACAGATGGCGAGGGTGGTCTTTTGGCCGGTTCTGGCCGTTGCGACCCTTACAACCGGTCATTCCGCGCCACCTTGGGTTGAACAACGGGTTGATCAACGGGTTGATCAAGTTGATCAGTGGGTTGGTCAAGGCAAGCAAAAGCAGGACTCACCCAAGAAGGAACAAAAGGCCCGGATGGACTCGCTGACCGGCTGTATCGACCAGCAGGACGGCCGTTACGTTCTGGTTAACGATCACACCCTGAGTCCGGTCGCGGTCTTGGAAGCGGATGGCTTCGCGACCGAGGGCTTCGCCAAGCACATGGGGCATAAGGTGACCGTCCGGGGGGTATCGAGCCCCGCTGGCGCCGTGCCCATTTTCAAGGTTCGCGGTATCGAGACAATCAGCGATATCTGCGCACCTCAACAATAGCAGAGGGAAACCGCAGTTCTAAGGGGGAGGCAGCATGATGGCATCCAGTTCAACCGTAGTAGTTAGCCCGCAGAGCCCGCAGAGAGCGTTAGAAGATCCTCTGGCACACTTGCCATGTTCCACGATCGTGGAGTACCGGAAGGGCCAGATGATCTATAACCAGGATCAGCCTTCCACCAACATTTACCTGGTGATTGACGGCAAGGTGAAAGTGTCGCGTTTGGCCGACGATGGTCACCAGGTGGTGGTGGACATCTACCAGCCGGACGAGTTTTTCGGGGAATCGGCGTTCCTGAACCTCCCGCACCGGGCGGAACAAGCCACAGCTTTGGAAAACGTCAAGCTGATGACGTGGTCCACCGCCGAGATCGAAGACATCGTGATGAAGCGGCCGCGCCTGGCCGTGGCGCTGATGCAGATCCTGGTGCAACGCACGATCGATTTCACGCACCGCATCGAGAGCTTCTCGGTGGACAACATTGCGCGGCGTTTAGCGCGTTCGCTGATCCGCTTCTCGGAGCGGCTGGGCTCGGTCGAGGAAGACGGCGCCGTTCGCATGGTTCCGTTCACCCACGAATTGCTGTCGCAGTATGTAGGGACGTCGCGCGAGATCGTGACCCATTACATGAACCAGTTCCGCCGGCAGGGCTACCTGCGGTACTCGCGGAAGGGCATCATCTTATATCGAGACGCTTTCCGCGAATGGCTGCGGCAAAACGCGTAGGACGCGTA
>Ga0209863_10001030_pt1 | contig 11531 bp, 8 predicted proteins | sample OrgsoiDNA2013046_FD_185796 | JGI IMG/M metagenome (GOLD analysis project Ga0209863, IMG submission 185796) | Permafrost soil microbial communities from the Arctic, to analyse light accelerated degradation of dissolved organic matter (DOM) -... | ecosystem: Environmental > Terrestrial > Soil >...
CAATAAGCCATGACCCTTTTGATCTATATCATTAAAACGATTTTCATCTCCGGTTTACTGGTTGGATATTACTGGCTGTTTTTACGAAACCAGGCTTTTCACGGATTCAACCGCCTATTTCTGATCAGTATACCGGTTCTTGCTTTTTTGCTACCCCTGCTTCAATTCAGAATTCCCGAGAACTGGAACCGTTCAACGGGATCCCAGATCCGGTTACTGGGTGTGGGCCGGGGAACTCTCGAAGAAGCGGTTACTATTTATGCAACCCGGAAATCAGGAACCACCCTTTCCTGGGAATACATTTTACTCACCTGCAGTCTGTTTATCAGCATGATTCTTTTCATCCGTTTTTTCAAAACCCTTCACTATATCCAAAAACTCCGAAGCGATAATCCCTTTCTGAAAATTCCTGAAGCCATCCTCTATTTCGTTTCTGAAAAGGGCACTCCATTCTCATTTTTCAGATCCATATTCTGGGGTAATGAAATGGATGTAAACAGTGCTGCAGGAAAACAAATTCTTCGTCACGAACTTTTTCACGTAAAACAAAATCATTCGCTGGACATCGTGTCAATAGAAATCCTTTCGATCGGATTATGGTTTAATCCCTTTTTATACATGATACGCAGGGAACTAACAGCCATACATGAATATGGAGCTGATGCCTACGCATCCGCAGACACTGACCGGTACGAGTACGCCAGTCTTTTATTACTGAATGTTGCCGGACCATCCATGCCACTCACTCATCCGTTTTTTAAAAGTCAGATAAAAAGAAGGATAGCCATGGTGATGGAAAATAAAAAACAAAAAGCCGGTTTATTCGGCCGACTGATGATACTTCCGTTGTTTGGTTTATTGATCTGTTTGTTTTCATTCAAATTTAAAACTCATCCGGCTTTTTTGTCCGCTAAAACTGTCCGCGTCGTCATTGATGCCGGCCATGGGGGAAAATATACCGGTGCTTCAAATGCCAACGATTCTGTACCGGTTGACACGCTGACAATGGAAACGATGAACAAACTGGATGTGAGTAAAATAGATTCAATGACCGTCGACAAAAAAAATAACCTGATCATAATCAAAACAAAAGACGGTAAAAGATATGTAGAAGTAATAACCGCAGAAATGAGTAAGGCTTGGGACTCAGTTAAAGTTCAGAAGCGCGATAGCTCTGTTAGTTCCAATGGTCCGGTTTTTACAAAAGTGGAGATAGAAGCAGACTATCCGGGAGGTCAGAAGGGATGGTACGACTATTTGGTTAAAAATCTCAAATACCCGGATGCCGCCGTGCATAATGAAGTCCAGGGAGAAGTTATGGTGGAATTTATCGTTAAAAAGAATGGCCTGGTTTCCGATATAAATGCAGTGAGCGGCCCTGAGCCATTGCGGGCGGAATCCATTCGTATCATCAAAGAAAGTGGTAAATGGATCCCGGCTAAAAACAACGGTATAGCTGTTGACTCTTACCGCAGGCAACCGATCAATTATAAACTCGAAACAAATATAAAATTATAATTAAAGGGCAGGTCTATCGGAAAAGTTCATGTAATGATCAAACAGCGTCTATTTATCATTGCTCTTTCTTTATATGCGTTCTCTTCGAAAGCCCAATCCTACGATAAGGAAAAAATAACCGGTTTTTTTCAAAATCAGCAATTCGAAGATGCCATAGATTACTTAAATCCATTCTATTTAATTGATTCCAATAATCTGCAGATACTAAACGATCTGGGTTATGCGAATTATATGGATGATAACAGGCAGAAAGCAGCTGTTTATTTTGAAAAGATTTTGAGAACGGATTCAAATAATATTGCAGCCAATCAATATCTGGCAAATATCAATATCAGCAATAACCACCTCCTGGCAGCCGGTATTTTTGTAAGACGCCTGATTCGCGCCGCTCCCCGCAGGGCTTCCTATTACCGGATATTGGGCAGTATCTATACCAAGGGGCTGGAAAAGGATTCTGCGGTCATGTATTATCAATACGCCTATCAGCTGACTCCAAACGACAGTAAAAATATAATGGCCTATGCGGAAAGTCTGATCAATGATAGCAATTATATCAGGGCCGACAGTGTCCTCTATGCGGGTTTGAAAACGGATTCTTTCAATGTCAGTTATCTGAAATTACTCATCCAGTCATCCTATGATTCAAAAAATTTCCAGGGAATTATTGCACCGGGTGAGAAATTAATCGACCTGGATGAGTTGTCCATAAAAATCTTACCCAAACTGGCATTTGCCTATTTCATCTTAAACCGGTTTAAGGAATGTATCCGGGTATGCGAGATCATGGACTCGAACAGTCTGGCCGGCGAATCAACCTATTATTATGAAGCCAGGTCATGGTCAAAGCTTAATAAGTTTTCGCTGAGTAATGAATTGCTGGAAAAATGTCTCGGTTATTCGATCTCAAAAACTTCAGAGCTGTACTATTTTAATCTGGCGGAAAATAATGAGTCCCTGGGAAACTATAAAATGGCCATCTCCAATTACGACACGGCCTATTACCTTTTTAAAAGCCCGGTGATGATTTATCGTTGCGGTCGCATTTATGACGAGTACTTAAAAAATCCGGCAAGGGCAAAATTCTATTACTCAAAATATCTGAGAATAGCTCACCCTGTGAATGCGGGTGACAGGCGATTATATGATTATATCAGATCAAGATGTCTGGAATTGAAATAAAAGCAAACTGAGAACATTCAGTACCCAATCTGGTTTTTGCCCGTATCAATGAGTAACTCCTTTTTTGCGGACGCTTCTACCCGGCCGATGACCCGGGCCTCGATTCCAAATTTTTGAATCTCGTCAATGAGAATGGTCGCATCAGCAGGAGACGTATAAATTTCCAGGCGTTGTCCCATATTAAAAACCTGGTACATTTCACGGTCATCGGCACCCGAAGACTGCCGAATCAGTTCAAAAATAACGGGCGGTGTAAACAGATTGTCCTTGATGATGCGGAGTGGACGAGGCAGATACTTTAAACATTTGGTCTGACCGCCCCCGCTGCTATGGATCATGCCGTGGATCCGGTCAAAATGATTTTCAAGCAAAACCTTGACGACAGGCGCATAGGTTCGGGTCGGACTGAGCAGTAATTTACCGATCTGTAAATCTCCACCCCCTTCCGTTTTTACAAAGTCACTCATTTTATGGCTACCCGTATAGATGACGTCTTTATCCAGTGAGGGCTCCACGGTTTCGGGGTAATAATGACCATAACTGGATTCCAGCACATCATGCCGTGCGCTGGTCAATCCATTACTTCCGATGCCGCTGTTATAGACTTCTTCATAAATCGCTTTTCCACTGCTGGACAATCCTACGATCACATCTCCTGCAGATATTTTTTCATTGGTGATGATCCGGGTTTTTGGCCAGCGGGACGCCATCGTGCCATTTACGGCAATGGTCCGGACCAGGTCGCCCACATCCGCGGTTTCTCCGCCCAGAAAATGAATGGATACCCCCTGCCCTCTTAGTTCGTCAAAAAATTCCTGCGTGCCCTCAATAATCGCCTGCAGCACTTCACCCGGAATCCTCGACTTATTCCGGTCAATGGTAGACGAAAACAACAGGTTATCATATATGCCCACGCACAACAGGTCGTCCAGATTCATGGCAACCGCATCCCGGGCTATATCTTTCCAGACGGCAATATCGCCCGTTTCCTTCCAGTACAGATAGGCCAGTATGCTCTTGGTGCCGGCGCCATCGGCATGCATGAGGTTTACCCAGTCCGGATCATTTCCCAGGAAATCGGGATAGATCTTGCAGAAAGCAAAGGGATAAATTCCCTTGTCCAGGCTGGCCGTTGCCTGATGAACTTCTTCTTTCTGGGCTGAAACACCGCGTCGGGAGTAAAGAGACATATAAATAAACCAGTTTTATTCCAGCGCAAATCTAATCGAATCAAAACAGGTGGTTAACGAAATGCATAAATTTTAATTCATAAGTTGAGTTTTTATAATTTCGCAGCCAATTTTGCTTATGCAGGTTTACAGGAATACTGATCTCTTACCCCCTTTTCGTAATGCCGTACTTACTATTGGAACCTTTGACGGTGTCCATACGGGTCATCAGCAACTGATCGCCCGGATGAAAAAGCGGGCCGCTGAAGTGAACGGAGAATCCGTCATTATTACTTTTGATCCTCATCCGCGCACGGTAATCAATGCGGCTTCAGGTATCCGGCTGATCAACAGTATGGACGAGAAAATTGAATTGCTTGCAGGCATGGGCATTGACTGCCTCGTCATTGTTCCGTTTACAGAAAAATTCGCCCAGCTTTCTGCAGAAGAATATATCAGTCAGTTTCTGATCCGGCATTTTCAGCCGCATACCCTGATCATCGGGTATGATCATCATTTTGGAAAAGGGAGATCGGGAAATTTTGAACTTCTGAAGCAGCAGTCAGCTATTTTTCAATACCAGTTAATGGAAATACCGGCGCATCTGCTGGATTCTATTTCCGTAAGCTCCACCCGTATCCGCGAGGCCATCGGAGAAGGCGATATGGATACCGCCAATCATTTACTGGGTTATACTTTTTTTTTCAGCGGCGAAGTAATGGAAGGAAATAAGCTGGGCAGAACCATTGGTTACCCTACGGCCAATCTGGCCGTAACAGAAAAATTCAAACTTATTCCCGGAGACGGAGTATATGCTGTTGATGTCGAAATTGCTGATGAACCCGATAAAAGAAGTCGCGCCATGATGAATATCGGTTTCAGGCCCACGGTGGACGGGTCGAAAAGATTGATTGAAGTAAATATTTTCAATTTTGAACGGACGATCTATGGAAAGTCTGTAAAGGTATTTGTCAAAAAGTTTCTCCGTCCCGAACAAAAATTCAGTGGGCTGGAGGGCCTCAGGCAGCAATTGGCGGAAGATAAGAGGAGGGCCAATTTGGAAATTTGAAGATTTGAAGATTTGAAAATCAATTACAGAATTAGAAAATATTAAAATCAACTTCCAAATCTTCAAATTTCCAAATCTTCAAATTAGTTTAACAACGAGCTCTTTCATCAGTGAACCGTCTTCTATGTTCACGGCACCGATGCCTACACTTTTCAGGTTATACTGATGTAACAAAAGCAATGCATTTTCGATCCCTGTAAATCCATAATTCGTTGACGCCAGCAAATAGTCCTTTACAAAAAAAGGTGAAACACCCAGCGTGGCGGCAACCGTTTTTTCATCCGGGCCCGGAATACCAAAAATCATATATACTTTACTAAAAAAGCTATAGAGGGCCGGCAGGACCAGTTGTATGGGTGCCGCTTTCGGATTGCTTTCAAAGTATTGTATGATCCGCAATGCCTTTGATAAGTCCTTTCTGACGAGCGCCGCCTGCAACTCAAAAGCATTGTATTCCTTACTGATGCCCACAAAATTTTCAACGTCATCTTCATGAATCCCTTTTCTGGTTCCGAGATTGATCTGTATTTTCTCAATCTCACTTTTTATCCTTGTCAGATCGTTTCCGATATGATCGATCAGAAGATAAAGCGCTTTTTGATTTATGCTGAGCCCCTTGGTTTGCAATAATTCTATTATCCATTCAGGCAGCTGGTTGTCGTACAATTTTTTTGTTGAAAGCAACTCCCCCTTATCCTTCAGAAGTTTCGCCAGTTTACTGCGTCCGTCTACTTTTTTATCCTTATACGACACAACGAATACCGTAGAGCCCAGCGGTTGTTGTATATAGGGTTCAAGTTTCGATAGATCACGCATTTGCTGGGCCTCCTTTAATAATACAACCTGCCTTTCGGCGAACATGGGATAACGCATACAGGCATTGACAACGGATGCCCAGTCGGCATCCTTACCATAAAAAATGGAAAGATTAAAAGATTTCTCTTCTTCGGGTAACAGATGATGTTCCGCGAATTCCATGACTTCATTAATGAAGTATTCTTCTTCTCCTTCCAGCCAGTAAATGGGTTTGAAAATTTTCCTTTTCCAGTCCTTTATAATCTGTTCAGCAGACAATGTTTTTGTTTTGCATGCAAGATATTTTTTTAATTGTCAATGGTTAACGTTAATGGTTAATGATCGGCACTACAGGCTCACGTTAACCATTAACCATTGACAATTAACCATTTACGCAGTAATTTCCTTTGCACATGGGGTGCATAAACATAAAATTGGCACGGTTTTAGACTAACTGCAGACTGGAAACATGCCTAAACCAAGTTTCCCGTACAAAAAAACATTATTTAAAAAAAAACACAAACCATGAGCACAACCAATTATCCATCTGCGTCTCCGCAAAGTCAGCCTCCGAAAAAAGATTTTAAGAATCTGGTTATCGGTTTGCTGGCTGCAGGATTCCTTGGAACCTGGGGTTATTTGTTATGGAACAATAACAAACAGGAACAGGTACAGCAAAGTCAACAAACACAAATCGCTAAAGTAACCGACGAAAAAGGCGCATTACAGAAGAATTTTGATGATGCCCTCGTTCGCCTCGATTCACTGACAGGCACAAACAACCGTTTACAGACACAACTTTCCGGAGCAAATTCTGATATCGCTAAGAAGAAAGCAGAAATCAGAGGCATCCTTGGAAAGAAAAACGCCACGGTTGCTGAATTAAATAAAGCAAAGGGTTTAATCGCTGACCTGAATACCAAGATCTCTGATCTTCAGAAACAGGTTGCTGATCTGACCGCATCAAACACCCAGCTGACAGCAGATAAAACACAGTTAACTTCTGACAAAGAAAAGCTGACTTCTGATCTTTCAACTACTACAACACAGAAAGAAGACCTGGAAAAGAAAGTGGATATCGCATCTACTTTGAATGCTTCCAACATTTCTGTAACTCCAGTAAAAGACCGTAAAAACGGAAAAGAAAAAGTTACAACAACAGCAAAAAGAGTTGATAAGCTGATCATTTCCTTCGACGTAAACAACCGTATCGCCCAGACTGGCCAGACAGATGTTTATGTTTGTATCACAGGTCCGGATGGCAAACCAATTTCAGTTCCTGCACTGGGTTCTGGAACTTTTGCAAGCCGTGACGAAGGAGATAAAATCTTCACAGCCAAAGTACCGGTTGATATCGAAGCTGGTAAAACAAAATCTGTTCAGTTTGCCTGGAAACAATCCGGAGCATTCATACCAGGTGCTTACAAGATCGAAATCTATCACAACGGATTTAAGATCGGTGAAGACACAAAAGAATTGAAAAAAGGTGGTTTATTCAGTTAAAGGTTAAGGTTTATAATACACACAGTACCGTCCCGCTTCTTAGCGGGACGGTTTTTTTATACCCCTGTTTTACGTAAAATTGTCAGCCGTCTCGCTTAGCCCATACTCCCATACTCCCATACTCCCATACTTTCCTTTCCGCCGTTCGGAAAATCGTATGGTCCTTCCTGCGACCCCAGCCTAATTTTGCTGATCTTTATTCCGAGATATCGAAACGATAGCAGTTAATAAACCCGATCGAGATATGAGCCTGATAAATACCTTTTCCGAATTGGCCGAAAACTACATTTCCGGCATTAGCGACAACCCGGTTTATCCCACGGGTGATTCATTAAAACTTCTTCAGCAATTAAATAAACCACTTCAGGAAAATCCGATTGACGCGGAAGAAATTTTGATTTTACTGGATAGCAAAGGCTCCCCCGGAACAGTTAAATCAAGTGGTGGCCGTTATTTCGGATTTGTATGTGGCGGCTCGCTGCCGGCGGCGATGATGACCAAATTGCTCGCTACGGTCTGGGATCAAAATGCGGGCATGTATATCATGTCGCCCGTTTCCGCTCTGCTGGAAGAAATCAGCAGCTCATGGCTGATTGATATTTTAGGATTACCAAAGCAAACGGCCGTAGGTTTTGTAACAGGAGCAACAATGGCAAATTTTACGGCGCTGGCCGCGGCCCGTCATACCCTGCTTAAAAACGCGGGATGGGACGTTGAAGCAAAGGGTTTATTTCATGCTCCGGAAATTACGGTTATCACGGGCGACGAAGTCCACGTAAGTCTTTTAAAAGCTTTGAGTCTGGCCGGGTTTGGAAAGGAAAGAATATTACGCGTACCTGCTGATGCGCAGGGCAGGATCATCAGGGAAAAGATTCCGGAGACCGAAGGTCCTGCCATAATCTGTTTACAGGCCGGTAATGTAAATACTGGATCCTTTGATCCAATTGGTGAAATTTGCAGACATAAGCGGGAGAATGTCTGGGTGCATGTGGATGGTGCTTTTGGATTGTGGGCCGCCGCTTCTGAAAAAACAAAAAACCTCGTAAAAGGAATCGATGGGGCAGATTCCTGGGCAACGGATGCACATAAATGGCTGAATGTACCCTATGATTGCGGGCTGGTTTTTGTGAAAGATCAGAAATCTTTATTTAGTGCCGTGGCAGCTTCAGCTGCTTATCTGCCGGAAATTGGCAAGAGAGATCCTTTTCAATACACACCGGAAATGTCCCGCGAGGCCAGAGGGGTGCCCATTTGGGCAGCATTAAAAACATTGTGTAAAAAAGGGCTGACAGAAATGATCGATCGTCATTGCGCCATGGCCCGCCAGTTTGCAGATGGGATGACAGGCGCCGGTTTCAGCATTTTAAATGATGTCGTTTTGAACCAGGTATTAGTAAGTTTTGGAGATTCACAAACCACGCTTGAGGTGATCAATAAAATCCAGGAAGAAGGCACCTGCTGGTGTGGAGGAACTGTCTGGCAGGGAAAAACAGCTATGCGGATCAGCGTGAGTTCATGGGCAACGACGGACAAGGACGTAAAACTTTCTCTGGCTGCGATGCTGAAAGTTGCCAGAGAAGTGACCGAAAAACATTAATTTTCTTGCAGGATCTCCTGCTTCCGGATTTATGTGGGTGTTTTTATCCGCCTATGGCGGAACTGGAGCAGGCATTATTTTTTCAGTATAATTCCGTGTACAGATGTTCGTTACACGTAAGAAATTAGTTTTTTTTACGTTTAATCATCAATCCGGCCCGCCCTTTCCACTTTCCATATCAAAAATCCAGGAGATGCGCGCCACCTTATTCTTCTTTTTGGTTATCACCAGTAGTGTTATCTATGCTCAAAAGCCATGTTACCACAATTCCAGGCTTTACCTGTTTGATAAACACAACGAACCCAAATTATTTACGGATCCCCTGGGCCGCCATCCACAATTTCCATTTCTCCAGAGAATGAATGGAATCACGACTCCTGAACTTTTTATAAAATCCATCCGGGACAGCAGCCAGCGGAAAAAATATAACCGGACCTTCCCTGCTTTTGATCTCCTGCTCCGCAATTCCGGCTTCCCGCGCGGATATAAAGACCTGAATACGAGAAATGTGAGAAAGGTCTATATCACTCCGGGGACCGTGGGAAACCTGGGTTATTATAACAAGGATAAAAACGAAATGAACTATGACTATGTGAAACTGAATCCTGAAGGAGAGGCCCCGGAAGGCATTGAAGCCTGGAAACTGATCAATAAAGACGGGTGCTTTTTATTTATACTCTTTACCTGTGGCAATGCCTGGTATCCAAACGGTGATGTAGTGGTCACTTCAGGCGGTCCTGGCAGCGGTGGAAGTTGTTGCCGGACGATAATCGTGAAATCCACGGCCACGGCGGTTCCGCAGGAAAAAGATTCTATTGTCAGACCGGTTCAGCTACGTTTGAATTATTACCGCGCGCATCTCACGCCTTCCCACCAGAAAGGCCGGACCTACGACACTACGGTTGAGCTTATCCGTTATAAGGATACGCTGATCCATTTCAAGGACCGTCTTGTGATTCCCGCCAAACTGGATTCAGCCAGCCGAACAAAAATATTCAATGTTTGCAGAGATAGTATTGTGCAAATGCGCTTCCCGCTTGTTGGCGACAGCACACAGGAAACAGACAGTGTGCATCCGGTCCACTATGTACTGGCAGATACGGTTTACGATAAAAAGGAACCAAAGTTTGAAAAACAATGCGATAATAAATGGGCCGTATCGATTGAAGCCGGAGAGTCGTGGAATAGCATTCCGAGACTAAATGATCCGGTACAACATACGCAAACCAATGGATCCCAAATGACCGCGACTCTTGAAATCTCCCGCATTTTTGTTCGCTGGTTCCAATTGGGTATCCGGGCTTCTTATATCGTGCTTTCCTACCAGGATGATATTAATTATCCGGGATATGTGCCGGGAACCTATAACACGGTTTTCCTTGCAAAACCCATTATACCCATTCAACTGTTTGGAAAATTCAATTTTGGCAAAGAAGTAGGATGGCAATCCAGTGTTTCACTTGCCTTTGGATATTCCATACCAACGAACGGAAAAATTGAAAACGGAACAACTGTTTTGACTACGAGTCCTAATCTAAAGGGAGATTTTACAGCCAGTTTGAAATTCGGCGTCGCATATTATTTCTCCTGTCATATCGGGCTGGGTGCCAGTTTCACCGGCGAGTATTTCAATAACAAAAGTGATTTAATCGCGTATAGTTTGTATTCGCTTCCGGTTCAGGGCGGGATTTATTTTAGATTTTAGCACGTTTTTCGTTGGCGGTTGGCGGATTTTGGATTATGAATTATGGATTATTGATTATTGATGGACCATGGCTGACTGATGAGGGTTCTGTACTTCAATTGAAATTTCCAAATTCTAAAATTAGTTTTAGGCTTTACGCTTTAAGCTTTAGGCTTTTAAAGGTTTTGTCTTTTCATTTCTTCAACAGCATGATTCGCGGCGCGGGCGGCAAAAGCCATATATAAAATGGACGGACTTTGATTCCCCGTGCTCGTCATACAGGCTCCATCCGTTACAAAAACATTTTTACAATGATGCAGCTGGTTCCATTCATTGAGTAAAGAATTCTTCGGATCCTTACCCATCCGGCAGCCTCCCATTTCGTGTATATCCAATCCGGGTGCCTGTTTTGTATCGTGTGTATGAATATTTTTACATCCCGCTTTCCCCAGCATGTCTGCACTCTGTTTTAAAAAATCCACCACCATTTTATCGGCATTGTCATCGTAATCAATCGAGGTCGTCAATTGCGGAATACCCCAGAGATCTTTCAGATCCTTACTCAATCTAACATGATTGGATTCCCGCGGAATCGTTTCGCCCTGCATAAACATTCCTGCCCACCAGGGTCCTGGTTCCGTCAGATCATTTTTAAAGGACGAACCGATGCCCTCCGACCCGCCGCTAAAAGCGGCCGCACTTCTCTGCGACCATACAAAAGTTAAGAACCCACCCAGGTAATCCGTATCTTTTTTGTGCAGGTTCCTGTAATTTGCAATGATCGGATTCGTGGGATTGCGGCCATAAGTATATTTATCTTCAAAACCAGGAAACTCGCCCGCGGCACTTGCGCGATAATTGTGGAAGGCCATGAATTTTCCCAAAAGTCCGTTATCATTTCCCAGGCCGTTCGGAAATCGCGATGAAGTCGAATTGAGCAAAATTAAGTTGCTGTTCAAACAAGCCGCATTCACAAAAATGACTTTCGCAAAATAATCGGTCGTTTGTTTTGAATTC
>Ga0209863_10001031_pt1 | contig 11525 bp, 11 predicted proteins | sample OrgsoiDNA2013046_FD_185796 | JGI IMG/M metagenome (GOLD analysis project Ga0209863, IMG submission 185796) | Permafrost soil microbial communities from the Arctic, to analyse light accelerated degradation of dissolved organic matter (DOM) -... | ecosystem: Environmental > Terrestrial > Soil >...
CCAACGCTGCACTCGTGCAGGCTCGCGGGATCGGGCGGGTAAAAAAGTTTCTGCGCCCCCGTCGCGGCCTGCAACTCGCCGGTGATCACACCCGGTTCCACGATCGCTATCGCGTCAGCGAAACTGATTTCCTTGATCCGATTCATCCGCGCGAGGGAAAGCGAAATCCCGCCGTGCACCGGTACGCAGCCGCCGACGTAGCCGTAGCCCGCGCCGCGCGGAGTGACCGGGATCTTGTTCTGCGAGGCGAAACGCAACAACGAACTCACCTGTTCCGTCGTCTCCGCGAACACGACCGCGTCCGGCTCATGGGTCGCAAACCACTTGTCGCCGCCGTGGACGATCCGAGTCGGTTCGTCCGTCGCCACCATGCTGTCGCCGAACAAACGCCGCAGCTCTTCCGCTAGATTCATTACTCGCTGGGCGATTCGATCACCTCCACGCGAGTGCCGACCTCCGCCGCGTCGAAAAAGTGTTTTGCCATCGTCATCGGCAGGCGCACGCAACCATGTGAGGCGCGTGTGCGCGGAACGAAGCCGGCGTGCATTCCGTAGCCTTCGGTAAAGCGGAGGAAATAAGGCATGCGCGCCCCGCTGAAATGCGCGCCCTTCGGCGGCGAGCTGCGGTTTATATCCACGTCGCGTCTCACCACGCCCCCGGAGCGATTCACGTAATCGCCGAACTCACTCGAAACGTGGTTCGCATCCTTTTGAATCACCCGATATTTTCCGGGCGGCGTCTCGTAACCCTTGCGTCCCGTCGAGATGGTGCTTTGGCCGACCATGATCTTCCCGCGGAAGAAAAAGGCCTGCTGCAAAGTGAGATTGATCACGATGATCGGATCGCCTTTCAACGCCGGATCGTCGTCCCAAACTGCGACAGCGGGCGGATGCGAATGCACAACCCCGGTCGCCTTGGGAAAGCGATGCTGGTGCACGCCGATGTCGTTCGGCAATTCGGCGCAGCCTGCCAGGGCCAGCAACCCCAGCGCGGAAAGCGCGAAGCGGAGAGCAGGCGGCATCCTCATGATCGCGCGATGCTAGTGGCGGACGGCTCATTTTACAATCGCCCGCAGGCACCGCATCCCGGTTCTCCTGAAAGCAAGATCGCCGCCAATTTCGATGGCCGCGATGCGAATCAGCGTTGACGAGGACTTCGCGGAGCCAGCCCGTTGGTCTCCAAGATCAGGCCGATCGCAGGCTAAATCTTGCGCAAGATCGGCGTAATCGTGCGCAGGAACGTTGCAATCATGTCCACGAACGAGGCAATCGCGCTCCTGTTTGTCATGATCGTGCGCAAGATCATGGCATTCGTGCTCAGGATCATCGTACTCGTGCGCAAGAATAGGCCAAATTGGATTTTGCATAGACGTGTTTTCTTTCCCCTGGTGGTTTAACCTGCATGCTACAGGTCTGAAAATGGGAAGAAGCTCCCTAGGTCAAAGCGACCGCGCCAGATCCAGATCTATCCAAGGGCCGAGAGTGGCGGCTTTCGTCGGTCCCGGTCAACCACATTTCCGCAACTGTGGTGGAGCGGAGCCCGCGTCTTTCGTTGCGGTCGTGTCCAAGTGCAATGCTTGACTACGAGCGGGAGCAGAAAAATGCGGGGCTACGAATACAGATATTCGTCGTGATATTCCCGTTGCGGCGCGAATTGGACGCTCTCGTCGCCGCCCGTCTCGGGATATTCGAAGATCTTGCCTTCGTAGTTTCGGATCACGATTTTCTCGTTGTCGTGGTAGAGGACGTAGCCGGGATTGATCGGCACTTTGCCGCCGCCGCCCGGGGCGTCGATCACGAATTGCGGTATGGCATAACCGGTAGTGTGGCCGCGCAAGCCTTCGATGATCTCGATGCCTTTCGCGACCGAGGCGCGGAGGTGCGAGGAGCCGTTGATCAGATCACACTGATAAAGGTAGTAGGGACGCACCCGGCAGATCAGCAGTTTGTGGACGAGGGTTTTCATCGTTTCCAGATCGTCGTTCACGCCCGCGAGCAGGACGCTCTGGTTGCCTAACGGAATCCCGTGATTCGCCAGGCGCTCGAGGGCGGCGCGCACCTCGATCGTCAGCTCGCGCGGGTGGTTGACGTGCACGCTCATCCAGAGGGGATGATATTTTTGCAGCATCGCGCACAACTCGGGCGTGATCCGTTGGGGCAGGAAAATCGGAACGCGGGTCCCGATGCGAAGAAATTCGATGTGCGGGATCGCGCGCAGCCGGCTGAGCATTTTCTCCAGTTTGCCGTCGCTGAAGAGAAGCGCGTCGCCGCCTGAAAGGAGCACGTCGCGCACTTCGGTGTGCTCTTCGAGGTAACGAAAAGCGGCTTCGAATTCCGTGTGCAGCTCCTGTTCGCCGACGCCGCTCACAACCCGGCTCCTAGTGCAATACCGGCAGTAGCTCGCGCATCGATCGGTCACCAAAAAGAGAACACGATCGGGATAGCGGTGCACGAGACCCGGCACCGGCATGTGCGAATCTTCGCCGCAGGGATCGGTCATGTCGTAAGGCGAAGCCCACGTTTCTTCGATCCGCGGGATGACCTGACGCCGGATCGGGCAGTTGGGATTATCGCGCTCGATCAGGTTGAAAAAGTGCGGCGTGACGGCGAGCGCGAGCTTATCGCCTGAGAGCAGAACGCCCGCCCGCTCCTCCTCGGAGAGGGTGAGATGCTGCTCGAGCTGCGCCAGGGTGGTGACGCGGTTCTTGAGCTGCCATTTCCAATCGTTCCAGAGTTCCGGTGGGACGTCCGGCCAGTAGCCGGGAGCGTGGGTGATGAACTCTTTTCCGTCCTTTTTGCCGTCGGCAAGAGTAAGCATTTTGATTTGTAGGGTAAAAGTTAAGGGTCATGAATTTTGTGTCAATGAAGGCACCTTGCGGTGCGTGACCGACTTCCCGGTCGGGATGACTATTCCCGGCCTTGTTTGCCCGGTTCCTGCTCTCCGCTACTGTTTGAACAGCGCTCCCCGCACTTCTGTCCAAACCGCCGCTTATGCATCGCCCTTTCTCGATTTGCCTTTTTCTCGCGCTTTGTATCGCTGGGAGTTTGCCGGCGGCCCCTGAGCCCGGTCCGCCGTCCGCCGCGCAACCGACCCCAACCGTTCCGGCGGAGGCCGCCGCCGCCGGTAAAGATGTGGTGCACCAACTCAATAGCGCCTTCACCAAAGTCTTCGAAATTGTGGCGCCAAGTGTCGTCATCATCGAGGTGACGAAGAAGGCCGATGGCAGTGATTCCTCTCTGGACGATCTTTTTTTCCAATCCCCGGATGACACCGATCCGCATCACGGACGCTCAGCTGAACCGGTGCAAAGCGAGGGGTCCGGGTTCATCGTTAGGCCGGATGGTTTCATTTTCACCAACTTCCACGTCGTCGAAGGCGCCGACAAAGTGGAAGTAAAACTGAAAGATGGCCGCGAGTTCGACGGGAAAGTGGTCGGCACCGATGAAAAAACGGATATTGCGGTGGTGAAAGTGGAGACGACGAATCTGCCCATCGTCCAGCTCGCCGACAGCGACGCCGTGCGGGTCGGGCAATTCGCTTTCGCGATCGGCGCGCCGTTCAAGCTCGATTACACTTTCACCTGCGGCGTGATCAGTGGCAAAGGCCGCGACAAGTTGCTCGAGACCGGCGGCTATAACATCGCGGATTATTTGCAGACCGATGTGTCGATCAACCCCGGGAACAGCGGCGGGCCGCTCTGCGACATCGACGGCAAAGTGGTCGGGATGAACACGCTCATCAATGGCCTTAACCGCGGCCTCGGCTTTGCCATCCCGAGCAACATGGTGAAGGACATCGGAGAGCAACTGATCGCCGGCCAGAAGATCGTTAGGCCGTGGCTTGGCATCCGGATCGAGACCCTCGGCGACGATTCGTCGATCCGCGATTTGTTCAAAGGCGTGGACAAGGGCGTGGTCGTGCGCACGATTGAAGCCGATGCGCCTGCTTACAAGAGCGATTTGCGACCCTTCGACCTCATCACCCAGATCGATGGCGCACCGGTCACGACCGATTCGCAGCTGCAGCACGAGATTTTGAAAAAGAAAGTCGGGCAAAGCGTCGAACTGGGCGTCTGGCGCAAAGGCCAGACGATGAAGATCGCGATCACGACAGGCGAATTGCCTAACGAAATCGGTCGGGCCGCAATCCCGCCAGCGCCGCCGACCGAACAAAGACAGGAAGACATCACCAAATTCGGTCTGCAGGTACAGGACCTGACAAAGGAAGTCGCAACGCGCTTGAAACTGAGTGTGCAGCAAGGCGTTATCGTGACCGACGTGGCCGAAAACAGCATCGCCGCCGCGCAGGACATCCAACGCGAAGATGTGATCACGGAGGTGGACGGCAAAGCCATCAGCAACGTTGCCACGTTTCGCGCTGCCCTAACGAAAGCCGATCCGCGCCGCGGAATTTTGCTTTATCTCGATCGCAAAGGGAGCCGGACGTTCGCGGTGCTGAAAGCGGGCGGATAATAAGGTCGCGCCGCCCATCGCGATCGATGCGTGAATTTGTGAGAATTGTAGTTCTCACCCTGCTTCTCTTCCTCACGTCGGTCGGAGGAGCGGAGGCGGAATGGAAAGTCGCGACTTCGGAACGCGAATCTGCGCCTAACGAGTCGGTCGAACATTGGCGGACCGTGGCGGAGAATGACGAGACGAGCGAGCGCGTCACTCTGCACTTCGCGATTTTTGAGAGGAGCCGGGCAACGCTGCGGGTCATCGATCAAGCGGGCACACCCCGCCAGGACCTGGCGGAAGTTATGACACAGAGACACTGCCTGGCCGGGGTGAACGGAGGCTATTTCGATCCGTCCGACGCGCCAGTGGGTTTGCTCGTGAGCGATGGCCACCTGATCGCGCCGCTGCAAAAGGCGCGGCTGCTCTCTGGGGTCCTGGTCGCGACCGCCGCCCAAGTCGATATCGTTAGGGCAGCTCGCTTTTCGCGGAGCGAGAGGATCAAAGCGGCGGTGCAATGCGGCCCGTTCCTGGTCGAGCGGGCGCAGCCGGTGCCGCGGCTGAACGATAGCCGGCTCGCGCGCCGCACCTTTGCGGCCGTGGACGGAGAAGGACGTGGCGCGCTTGGCGTTTGCTCGGACATTTCGCTGGCACAGTTCTCGAAAATTCTTTGCCTAACGAAGGTCGCGGGCGAAATGAAAATCGTGCGGGCGCTCAATCTCGACGGCGGATCGTCGAGCGCGTTTTGGTTCGCCGTCAAAGAAAGCGCGTTCTCCATTCCGGAGCAGAAGACGGTGCGCGATTTTGTGGCGATCGTGCCACGGCCGGATCGTTAGGCAAACGGACCGCTTCGGTCAAAGCTAAGCCACGCTTGACGAGCAGCCAGCGTGCCCGAAAGCTCTCGGCGCGATGCGCACTTTCGGCGGTTTTCTCGACAATGGTTCGCTGCTCTACGGCGAAGTCCGGGGCGACGAGGTGCATTTGCTGAAGCAGCCTTTCTGGCTCGGGCTCGATTCCAGCGGCGACGTGCGCTCGTTAGGCGAGTTGGAAGTCGGGCTGCCGGTCAACCCGAGCAAAATCATCGCGGTCGGGCTGAATTACGCGGACCATATTAAAGAAATGCAGCGCACACAAATTGGCTCGCCTTTGATCTGGTTCAAGGCGCCGAGTTCGTTGCTGCCGCACAACGGCACGATCCGAATTGCTTTTCCCGAACACAAAACCGATTTCGAAACAGAAGTCGCGATCGTCATTGGCGCTCCCGGGAAGAACATAACGATCGAGCGCGCGCTCGATCATGTTTTTGGGTACACGATCGCGGAGGACATCAGCGATCGCGATTTGCAGAAATCGGAAAAGCAGTTTTCGCGCTGCAAATCATTCGACACTTATACGCCGGTGGGACCTTTCGTCTATGCAGGGGTCGAGGTGAGCGATCTGCCAATTTCTCTGCAACAAAACGGCGAGGTGAAACAACAGGCACGCACGAGTCAAATGATCTATTCGATCTCCGAAATCATCTCCTTCGCGAGCCAATCCCTCACCTTGTTCCCGGGCGATTTGATTCTAACCGGAACGCCCTCGGGCGTGGGCGCTATTCGTCCCGGCGATGAGTTGGTGGCGACGGTGGGTGATTGGCCGCCGCTGCGCAACCGGGTCGAGAACGCTCATGATTAATGAAAAAAAATCTTGCCGGAATGCAATTTGCCGGGCTTGCTCTACATCCCACCGCAAAACTGAATCCGTATTAATAAAGACCTTGAGATGAATTGCCGCCGGACAAAGATTCAAAAAAGTTTTGCTGGACGCGCGGTGATTTTCTTTGGGATAAATAACGGCACCACAAAACCGGCGGAACTTCTGTCCACCATCAACCCTGCTAAATATGAAAAAAACGCTAATCGTTAGTCTCTGCTCACTCACCGTCGCGCTCACCAGTTTCGCGCAAAGTCCGGCGGCCCCACCGGCCACCAGCCCAGCGATGAACCCGCCCGGCGAGCCAGCGACTTCACCCGCTCTGGCCACTTCGCCGGAAGCTGCGGCTCCGGGCGCTTCCGTCGCCGTGGCGCCTGGGACAACAGTTGCACCGGCTGTTCCGCCGGCACCGGGCACAGCGCCCGAGACAGCCGCCACTTCACCGGCTGCTGTTACTTCACCGGCTGCTGTTACTTCACCGGCGGTCACAGCCACTGTGACACCCGAAGCTAGTCCCGCTCCACCGGAGCCCACGACTAGCTCGAATTTCTTCCTTCGAAAGTTCCAGGCAGGCGGGCCGATCATGTGGCCGATCCTGATCGTTTCCATCGTCTCCTTATTTGTGGTAATCGATCGCTGCGTTTGGTGGGGCTTCCGCTGGTTTCGCCGCGATCCGAAGCGGATCGAGAAGGTCTTTACCGCGCTCGAGAGCGGCGACGTGGATGAAGCTTCGAAACTCGCGCGTGGCACGCGCGACCCGGTGCTTCGGATGTTGTGGAACGGGCTGAACCATCAGCACGCCTCGCTCCAAGGGGCGTTGCAGGTTGCCGCTGGCATTGAAATCAAGCGCGCGGGCCATTACCTGGTTGTGATGGACACGTTGGTCACGCTCGCGCCGTTACTTGGTCTGTTGGGCACGATCACGGGGTTGATGAAGTCGTTCAGCTTGCTCGGGAGCGAGGAACTCGCCGTGCAAGCCGTCACTGGCGGTATTGCCGAAGCGCTCATCGCCACCGCCTGCGGTCTTGGCATCGCGATTTTCGCGCTGGTTCCATTTAATTATTTCTCGTCGCTAGTGTCCAACTTAGAGTTCGAGCTGCAGACGGCGGCGACGAATCTTGAGGTTATGTTGGGAGCTAAAACTGCGAGCGAGGTAAAATTTGGCGGGGCCCAGAGCTCCGCTCATGGATCGTCCCTCTAAAGAATAAGGATTCCTCTAATGCGTGTAAGCTCACCAATTCCGCACCACAAAGCACGGATCGAGATCATTCCGCTGATCGACATCATGTTCTTTCTCCTGGCCAGTTTCATGATGGTGAGCCTGAGCCAGGTGCACGTGAAGGGCATTAAGCTGAATCTTCCTACCGGCCTCATGGGTCAGACCCAGTCGAGGCGTGAGTACGTGGCTCTTTCGGTGGATAAGGCCGGCGACATTTATTATGACAAAGAGAAAGTGGATCCGAACGAGGTTTATCAGAGGTTGGTGAACGTGCGTCGCATAAGCCCGGGCGCGAAGATTTTCATCCGTGGCGATCGCGAGACTTACCACGGCGATATCCTGCGATTGATCGAGCAGGTGCGCGCAGCAGGTTTTTACAAAATCGCTTTTGAAGTGAAGAGCCCGTCCATCCCCACTCAAACTGCCCCATAATTCGAGAGTCATGGCCAAAGCAATATTCTACAAGCCGCGACCCCGGTGGCACTTCGTTGGTTCCCTGGCGGCCGCCGTCGCAATCGAACTTGCCGCTGTGGCCATAGCCAGCATTCATCGGGCGGAGCCACTTCCCGAGGAGGTTAGCATGCCGTCAGCACCGATCGACGCCGTCATCACTGAATTACCTCCGGAGTCGACGCCGCCACCCGAAGAAGAACCGCCTCCGCCCCCTCCGCCGCCAGACGAACCGACTGAGTTCACAATTCAAGAGCCAACCCCTCCCCCGCGGCCGCCGCAAGCCCCACCCCCGAAGCCGAGACCGAAAGTCAACGAGAATAAGGGCACGGGCTACAGCGGGGTGGCTAACTATTCGTCGGCTAAGACTAATTGGGTCAGTGCGCCGCACCCTGGTTACCCTTACGAAGCGCGGCGCCGCCAGCAGACCGGCAGCGGCAGATTCCTCATCACATTTGATGACAGTGGCAATGCAACGGACGTCTCAGTCGCCCAGAGCACCGGGAGCCCGATTCTCGATCAGTCTTCGATCAGCACGTTCATGCGCTGGCGCTGTAAGCCGGGCTTTTATCACAAGGTCGCTGTGCCGATTACCTATACGCTGCAAGGCGCCCAACTCTAAACGAACTCTGCCGCTATGACGTTCAATTCGCCAGTTCCAAAAAAAAGGGCCCGGATCGAAATCATTCCGCTGATCGATATCATGTTTTTCCTCCTCGCCAGTTTCATGATGGTGAGCCTGAGCCAGGTGCACATGAAAGGTATTCGCGTGAACCTGCCAGCGATCGTCCCGCCAACGAGTCAGCCGACGCCGACGCCCGATCCGAGGGACCACATCAGTTTGTTTGTGGATCCCGATGGCATCGTCCACTTCGATAAGGAAGTGGTGGCTGACGGTGACGTGATGCCGCGTCTCCTCGCGCTTTATAAGGGGAATCCAAATGTGAAGATCTTCCTTAGTGCAGATAGAGAAGCGTACCACGGCGAAGTGATGAAGTTGCTCGATCGCGTGCGCTCGGCAGGAATCGAGAAAGTCGCCTACGAAATCAAAATAAAGCACGGCGCACCAGGCGCACCGGGTGCACCGGGCGTGCCGGGAGCGGCAGGTGCGCCTGTAGCGCCCGGTGGGGCACCACCACCTCCTCCGCCACCACCGGCCCCAACACCGTAGCCGATTCCCCTTACTTCAGGAGATTCGCGCCGCGGAGAAACTGTTTCATCTTCGTGACGGCGCGGCCACGGTGACTTATGGAGTTCTTCGTTGCAGTGGGAAGTTCTGCGAACGTCTCCGAAAACTCGTTAGGCTGGAATAACGCATCGTAACCAAAACCGGCCGAGCCGCGCGCTTGCCTAACGATTTCGCCGACACCCGAACCTTCGCAAATCGCCAGCACTCTTCCATCCCGCGCCAAGGCGAGCGCGCAGTGAAAGCGCGCCATTCGGGCCGCATCCGGTCCCCGCTTCGCCAGCTCCACCAGCAACTTCTGTCGGTTCGCCTCATCGCTCGCCTCGGCGCCGGCATAACGCGCGGAGAAGATTCCCGGCGCGCCGCCTAACGAGTCGACCTCCAGTCCGGAATCATCCGCCAAGACCAGCCCCGGCAACTGCCGCGAGACGGCGAGCGCCTTAATACGCGCATTCTCCTCAAAGGTCGCGCCGTTCTCGATCACCTCCGCGATTTCCGAGTGCGCGCTCAAGTCCGTGAGCGCGAAGTCCGGCCCGAGCATCGCCACAAACTCGCGCGTCTTGTGCGCGTTGCGGGTCGCGAGAAGCAGTGTGATCACGGCCCAGAATAGATCGGATGCCGCGAAAATTTCAGTTTCTTTCCCGCGTTCCTGTGTTCCTGATTCCTTTCGCATGAGCGAACGCCGCAAACCGTATCCGTTCGACCTGATCGAGCCGAAGTGGCAAACGATCTGGGATGAGCGCCGTCTTTTCCACGCGCCGAACCCCGGCGAGCCTGGCTTCGATCCCTCCCAGCCGAAATACTACGTGCTCGATATGTTCCCCTACCCGAGCGGCGCAGGGCTGCACGTGGGCCATCCGGAAGGTTACACCGCGACCGACATCGTCGCACGCTACAAACGGATGCGCGGGTTTAACGTGCTCCACCCGATGGGTTGGGATGCATTCGGCTTGCCCGCCGAGCAGTATGACGTCAGGACCGGGCAGCACCCGGAGGCCACCACGCGTGAGAACATCGCGCGTTTCAAGACGCAGCTGAAACGCATCGGCTTCTCCTACGATTGGGAGCGCGAAGTCAACACCACCGACCCCGGCTACTTCCGCTGGACGCAATGGATCTTCCTCCAGATTTACAACTCCTGGTTTAATCCCGCGACGCGCAAGGCCGAGCCGATCGCCACCTACCGCGGCCCGGACCCCGATAGCGTCCGCCTCGCCTACGTCGCCGAGGTTCCGGTTAACTGGTGCCCCGAGTTGGGCACGGTGTTGGCCAACGAAGAAGTGATCGACGGCAAGAGCGAAGTCGGCGGATTTCCAGTCGTTCGGCGGCCGATGCGGCAATGGATGTTGCGCATCACCGCCTTTGCCGAGCGGCTCATCGGCGAACTCGAACCGCTCGAGTGGCCGGCAGGAATCAAGCTGCTGCAACGCAACTGGATTGGGAAAAGCGAAGGCGCCGAGGTGATCTTCGCGGTCTCTGGAAGCGGCGAAACGATCAGCGTCTTTACGACGCGGCCCGACACACTTTACGGCGCCACTTATATGGTGCTCGCGCCGGAAAACTCGCTCGTCCATCGGCTCACGACTAACGAACAGCGGCAGGCAGTCGCCGATTACAAAGCGCAGGTTGCCGCCAAATCCGATCTCGAGCGAACCGACCTGGCGAAAGACAAGACCGGCGTTTTCACCGGAGCCTATGCGATCAACCCGGCGAACAAGAAGCGCATCCCGATCTGGATCGCGGATTACGTGCTGATGAGTTATGGCACCGGCGCAATCATGGGCGTGCCGGCGCACGACGAGCGCGACCTGGAGTTCGCGCGCAAGTTTGGCCTGCCGATCCTCGACGTCGTCCAACCGCCGGGCGGGGAAACGCCCACCGGCTACATAGGCGACGGCATCGCGATCAATTCCCCAGTCATCGACGGTCTTCCCACACCGGAGGCGAAGCAGAAGATCATCTCGTGGCTGGAGAAGCGCGGGTTCGGCCGGCGCACCATTCAATATAAGTTGCGCGACTGGCTCTTCTCCCGTCAACGCTATTGGGGCGAGCCATTCCCGATCGTCTGGCGGGAGGGCAAACATGAGGCGCTGCCGGAGTCGGAGCTCCCCGTCGTCCCTCCGCCGCTGGACGATTTCAAACCGACCGGCACGGGCGAGCCGCCGCTGGCCCGTGCGAAGGAATGGGTCCGCTACTCGGAAACGGCGACCCGAGAGCTGAACACCATGCCGCAATGGGCCGGCTCGTGCTGGTATTATCTCCGATTTTGCGATCCGCAAAACGACACCCGCTTTGTCGGCCAGGAGGCAGAGCGGTACTGGATGGGCGCTGAGAGGCTGGTTCCCGAAGGAGCGATGCCCGCTTCCGAGGGAGCGACAGCGGCCCCCGACCGAACGGCAGCGGCCCCCGCCGGAACGACAGCGGCTTCCGAGGGAACGACGGCGGCTTCGGCGGGAGCGACAGTGGCTTCCGAGGGAGCGATATGGGCTTCCGAAGGGGCGATTTCGGCTTCCAATCGCGC
>Ga0209863_10001032_pt1 | contig 11522 bp, 9 predicted proteins | sample OrgsoiDNA2013046_FD_185796 | JGI IMG/M metagenome (GOLD analysis project Ga0209863, IMG submission 185796) | Permafrost soil microbial communities from the Arctic, to analyse light accelerated degradation of dissolved organic matter (DOM) -... | ecosystem: Environmental > Terrestrial > Soil >...
AAAAAGGAAAATCAATCGGCGGGAGCAAAGGCTGGAACTGTAAACGGGCAGCGCCGTAGGCGCGTTAACACGTTAGCCCCGGGCGTGAGCCCGGGGAAAGGATAGAAGAAAATGACGAGCGCCGTAGGTGCGGCACAAGACGGGGAAGGCCGGGACGTTTTCTGATCGTTTGCGAGTTCGGGCAATGGCATGTTGCCCGTCCCGCCAAAGTAATCAGGCTAAATGCAGCCGAGGGCGGCCGCGTTCCACACAGCGTTTCGCGATGAAAGGCGTGAGAACTTAAATCGGGGAATGCCACTCGATTGCTAAGTGCCAAAGGCCAATTGCCATTTGCTAATTGCCATTTGCCTATTCGTACGCCAACGCATCAATGGGATCTTTCTGTGCAGCTTTGAACGCCGGATAAACCGCGCCCAGGATGGCTCCGCCGACGGCGATGATCGTCGCGTAAAGTGCCCATTTGAATGTAAGCGGCAGAACGCTCAGGGTAGGAAATTGATGCACCAGCCCTGCGCGTCCGGCTACGCTGATCCCGATTCCGACGACAACTCCGGCAACGCCCAGCAGCGCGCTTTCTCGAAGTATCAGCCGGACGATATAGCTCTTGGAGGCCCCCAGCGATTTCAGGATACCGATCTCGCGGGTACGTTCCATCACCGATGTGTACATGGACTGGAAGATCACGATGAAGCCGATGATCATGGCAATCCCAATTACGACTTTTATAAAGATGGAGAGTCCGGGAATGTTATCGGGCGACATGATGCTGAGCCAGTCACGCATGGACTGCACGTTGAAGCCGCTGAGTCCGGGGATGGCTTTGATTTCCTGCGAGACAAGATCGGCGTTGGCTGGGTTATCAAGCTTCACGTAAAACATGGTGGCTTTGTTTTCCGCGCCCAGCATGTCCTGCATGGTGTGGATGGGAATATAGCGTCGCGCGCCGTGGCCGTGTTCCACAATGCCGCTCACGCGAAAGTCATGGCCAAGTATCGGCAGAACGGTTCCAACTTTTACTTTATGCGCAGCAGTGTAGATGTCATCAACGATCGCGTCATAGGGACCATTGAACGGGCCGCCCTTGAGATATTGAAATGGCCCGCCCAGCTTTTCATAGCTCGCGAGGTCGATACCGGTGAGGACCTCAAGGGTGTTGGTGGTCTGGAGGACGACTGGCGCCACGTCAACTACATGCTGCTGTTTAGCCAGGATGTCACCAATCTTAATGGAGACCGGCGCGCTGCTGAATGCGCTGAAATTCGCCGAACCCGGAGGCCGCACCATGATGTCAGCGCCCGTGCCTTTCTGGCGCGTTTTGTTGTCGTCCAGAATGCCCAGGGCCAGTCCGACAATCAGCAGGATCAACGTAACTTCCACCGCGACGGCGGTAATGCTGATAAGGGACCGCAACGGCCGGTTGGTCAGGTTGGCGACAATCATTTTGTTCATGAGTGTGAATGATCCTTGGGCTGAATAAACCTTGAGCTGAAAAGTCTTTCAACTGAAACCCGGCTGACGCTGGAATTTATTGCTCGTGCTTTTCCGGCAGCGGCTTGGCTGATGTCTTGTTCTCGGCGCGCGTGCTCTGGTCGTCAACATTGATCAGCCGTGAACCGGCAGGCTGCGCCAGTTGGAACTGGTCATCGCGCAGGGGTTCATTCACACGCAGCTTAACAATGTTGAGTGTGATAGCCAGCTCTTCCACCGGACGCTGTATGTCCACAACGCTGGGGAACATGGTCCCATCAAAGTTCTGGAATTTTTCGTAATGAGCAAACGTCACGATCTGTCCATCATGGTTGTAAAGATACTGCTCATGCGGCATGAGGTCTTCACGGCTGAATACAATACGCCGGGAAAGGTAGGAGCCTTTTTCATCCTTGCTGATCACCACCACTACGTAATCCTGCTGGATGGCGTCTTTGTGGGTTTTGGCGTCCTTCACCATCTCCGTGCTCTGTTCCAGAACGGCGATCTCACCGGCTGCCTGGTCCACCGTTTTAAGCACCAGGGCATCCAGTATGTGCTGCGGCCGCAGCAGCAGCAGGGAATCGGCTACGGGGCGCTGGACCGCTTTTTCACCGGGCTGTTCGGGCGACTTAGCCGCCATCTGGTTGGAGACTGGTTCGGCAGGCTTGGCCGCCATCTGGTTGGGCGCCGGTTCCGGAGCTTTGGCTGCCATCTGGTTGGAGCCCACAATGAACTTGTTTTGCGGAGGAATGGAGAGCTCAAACTTCTTGCCGTCGCTCACCATGTCAAAAAGATGATTACCAACCACCGGGACGCGGCCAATCATCCGCATCATCTCGGGTTTACGCACCAGTACGTTGCCGTTGATCTGGCGATAGTCAGTGACTTTGCCGGCTCTTTCACCGCCAGCGGAAGCGTCAATGGTAACGGTAGCATTAATGGTCTGGAGTTTGGCGGCGCTGGAATTGATCTTCTCCACCAGTTGTTCCAGGGTGGCGGTCTCCAGCTTGTTGGTGCTCTGGCGCGTCTGTACATTGCGTGAGCTGCTGAACAGACATCCGCTGAGTGGCACCAGGGCAACCATAAGAATAAGGGCTCTAATACGAGGTAAACCAACCATTTCGATGCTTATAACTCCGTTCATCCTACCGGTTTAAGTATATCGAACTAAAGATGTTCCTGCGGGGCGGGAAGATGCGGCAAAGTATGACAATCGGAGGCGAAAAGAAGTCTTTATCTGAGTTTTAGAACGCTGGCTGTTCGCTTTGAGCGGGAATGGGCCCGAATGCGAGCAATCTTAACGGTTTACAGCCTGCGAAACCGCCCGGCGATAAGCAGCAACATTGCGGGCATGCTCTGCTTCTGTGCGGGAAAAGTTGTGGTGGCCGTGATTGTCGCTCACAAAGAAGAGATATTCCGTGGTTGCTGGGTGCAAAGCCGCATTCAGAGACGCTCGTCCAGGATTGCAGATTGGTCCCGGCGGCAGTCCCTGATTGCGATAAGTGTTGTAGGGCGAATCATATTGCAGGTCAGAGCGGTAAATGGTCCCGCGATAGCGGTTGTTCAGCAGCGCTGCATAAATCACCGTGGGATCGGTGGCAAGGACCATATGGCGGTTCAGCCGGTTGTAGAAAACACTGGCGACCTCAGGACGTTCTTCCGGCGCGCCTGTCTCTTTCTCCACAATGCTGGCCATGGTTACGGTGGCATGGAAGTCTTTGGTGATTCCGTCGCCTTGGGCCGCCTGGCGGAAGCGATGCACCATGGCAGCCGCAATGTCATGCAAACTCTGCGTGCGCGTGAGGCGATAGGTATCAGGGAAAAGGTAGCCTTCCAGCGTGGTGGCTTGCGGATCGATATCGCGGACCATGGCAACGTCAGTATGTGCGACCTTCAGGAAGTCATCCCGTTTTCCCAGTCCGGCTTCTTCAATGGCGCCGGCAATGTCAAACATGTTGTAGCCTTCGGGAATTACCAGCAGATGAACAAAGATATCGCCGCGGGAGATGCGGTCATAAATTTCGCGGACCTTGGCAGGATGGTCGAACGAATATTCGCCCGCTTTCAGCGGCTTGCGTCCGTGAAACTCATGCCAGAGAAGGAATGCGTACTGGCTGCGAATGATGCCGGCTTTCTGGAGATCGGCTGCAATGCGCTTGGCCGACGACCCGGGACGAAGCTGCACCAGCTGCTCTTGATTCGGACCAACGGGCAACAGGAACGTGTAAGCCAGCAACCCGGCCGTAACGATCAGAGCAATCACAAACAATCTGGCAAGAAATTTAAGCATTCGGCTTTCTTCTTTGTTTCCTATCACTACGGTACTGCTTATTTTAGATGCGATTGGCTGATATGCAGGCTAGCGAATGGCCATGGACCAGCATAGAAATCGGCTCGTCCCTTTGGAATAGGAGGGCATTGCGATCATACGCTGGCCCATACCTATAGGGACGAGCAGGCGGCGACTTAAATTTCTTCTCGTCTTTCGGCTGCTCTGGCTTGGTGGCCGGTTGTGTGGCTTGCTTGCGTGCGTGCTTTACGGCATTCACTAATTCACGGGCCACATCGGCGGCGCCCAATGACCCAGAGAACGGACCTACCCCTTTGCCGGACAGCAACACAATGGTTGTGTTCTGGTGCTTGAGTTGGAAAGGGTAGTCCCAGGCAAAGGTGTATCCCACTTCCAACAGCACGTCTGCCACGCGAGGATCGTCGACGATATGAATATTGAGTTTGCGAAATTCTTTGTTGTCGCCCAGCGCGGCTTTCATCTGGTCTGTCCCAAAGTATTGGGCTCCGCGGGCGTCAACCCACATGGTCCGGAAGTTCTTCACGATGTAAACAGGGTCCTTGGAGTCTTTCAGCAAATCGGACTGGTCAGGCGCATCCGGTTGGGCCAGGTCCTTGGGCTCATGACTATTCTGTCTCACGGCCTGAAACGTTTGTGTTTCAGCTTTCCGGACGGGGTAACTCTGCTGTGCCGCGGCCAGCCGTGCCTGCGCTTGCATGACCTCAAAGTCGGGACCGTTGAGTCGATTGGGATCGCTGAGAGCAGGTGTGTAGCGATAAACGTCCTGCTGATAAGCGGGCCGCTGACCGTTAGAGCTCTGGGCTGAAACATGGTTGCTGAATGAAAGAACACATGCCGCGATGGCGATGAGGATGGGTGTCTTTACCGAAACTTTCATGTGAATGAGTCTCCTTTTTGCGATGGCTTCTTTTGAAATCGCTTTGACTCATGCAGAATCGCTCAGGAGCCATGAGAAGGCAATCCACGCGAGATCAATCGGAGATAATCTGGAGGTAACTTGCTAAGGCATTTAGAAACAATGGCTTGCGGATGATGGCGGGTACTCTATAGCTCCAGATGCAGCCTCAATCCGGGTACAACCACAGGGCCGCGATCGCGGTTATAGCCAGGATGGACCACATATTGAACGTCAGGAGAAAAAGAGACGCCGCGCCACAGCCGGGCGGTGTAATAGGCTTCCAGGATATCTTCGCGGCCGTAAGTAAGCTGCCCGTCGCCAAGAAGAAACCCTTTGCCGCCCAGCGCAAGATAGAGCTGGTGGACGCGCGAAATCCCCTGCGTCATGAAAGTTGCGCCGAACTTGTCTGACGGTCGGTGAAGCATCTTCAGGCGGTAATCTCCGCCAAACTGGATTGACTGGTTGACCTCGGTATAGGCAAAACTTTCATTCTGGCCTTCATTCCAGCCAGTCCGGCCAAAAATCCGGGCTGTCTGCGTTAGCTCATGCTCGAAGTTGAAGCCAAAGCCGTATTTGATCCGTCCTTGCACGCGGTGCGCTTCAATGGATGGAACGGGATCAATGTGGGCTTGAAAAGCATGAATCGCCTCACGATAGCTTCCCATGTTGGCGTGGTTCACGTAGCTGAGAAACCGCAGAACCGTGGCACGGTCTTTGTGCAAAGTCGGACGCAGTTCCAGCTCAATGTTTTCGGCGCGTGCGCGTCGAAGATTGAAGTCGAGGTCAGGACCGTTGGCCACCTTGGGCATCAGCATTTCGCCGAAGCGGAGTGCCCAGTTTGTGTCCTGATACTCGGCGATAGCGCCAAAGGTATAGCCGCGAGTATCGGCCGCGTAGTCGTAACTGCCGTTGTTGTCGGCCACCCAGTTCATGAATTGCAGATGGCTGTCACTGCCTACGGAATTCAGGTCAAAGTAGTCAGCAGTACCCAATTTACCTATGCGCAGGTCAAGACGCCGCTTTGGCAGCTCTTTCAGGATGGACGTGACGGGATTGCGCTGCGGGTTCTTCTCAAATTCGCCCAACGCGATAACCTTGTGCAGGATAATGCGCGCGATATATGGTTTTGGGCCCAGCAAAGGATTGCGGACCACGTCGAGATTGGTGAATCCGGCAAGGCCAAGCGCATCGCTCAACCCGCCGCCACCCGCGCTCTCCAGATCGAACAGAACTTCCGTGGTTTTAGTCAGCTCAAAGCCGGTATAGAGCGTCACCACGTCAGACGTTGCGGTTTCATGACGTGCATTCAGGCTGTTGGCGCTTGAATAAGGCGAGTGGAAATTTGGGTGGAATTGAAAGATTGTGTTGGCCTGTCCGGATATCCACCAGCGAGCCGTTTCTGAGTGATTAAAGATGGTCTCCTGCTCGGCGTCCGGTTGCCCTTCGGATTGTGGCTGCGGTTGCGGCTCAGGCGTTGTCGGCGATGTAGGCGACGTCGGCTGCTGCGCGCAGGCCAGTCCCGTCAGCAGGCACAAAAGCGCCAGTCCGCGGCAGGTCCGCATTGAGAATGGAGGAAAATTCAGCAAGGAAAAAGCCTATCAGAGCTTTTGCCGTGAGAAGCCCCGGCAAGGAGAAAGAACTATAAAAGTTTAGTAAACGCTGCGAGCCTGCATAAACGATTGCAGAATGAGTGTCGCCGCCATTCGGTCCACGGCCTGCGCCCGCTTTTGAATGCTGAGATCGGCCTCGCGCAGCAGGCGATTGGCTTCCGCTGAGGTGAGCCGTTCGTCCCACAGGTGGACTGGAAGATCAAACTTGCGCCGCAACTCCTCCGCAAACTCAGACACCTTCTGGGACTGCGTGCCTTCCTTGCCGCTCATGCGCAGAGGATAGCCAAGCACGATCTCCCGGACCTGGTTTTCACGAATCACGCGCTCCAACCGGGCATAATCACTGCGGCGGTTCTTCCGTTGCAGCGTTTCCAGGCCTTGCGCGGTGATGCCCAGGGCGTCGCTCACGGCCAGTCCCATGCGTCGAGAACCATAATCAATGGCCAGTATGCGCTTAACCGCGGTGCCGGGAGCCTGATCGTTGTTTTCAGCCGGAGGAAGTTCCACACGGCAATTATAGGTCGATCTGCATCTTACTTAGCGGTGGGGTGTGGGGGCCTCGCATTTATATGGCGACAAATCGCGTTATCCCTCCGTCCCCGGAGCAACTCTCCGTTGAAACCACGCCGGAAGAAACACAAATTGCGCAAACGGCACTCAAGCAGAAGGAGGAACGCCGGATTGACCGCGCGGTCTGGGCCGGTTCCGTGTCCCAGGTCATCATCGGCGTGGTCGTCTTTCTCGGCATCTTGTACCTGGCCAAGCTGGTGCTGGTAACCCTGCTGGTTTCCGTTCTAATCGCCTTCACCTTGGAACCCTTGGTCAACTTGCTGGAGCGCATACATTTGCCGCGATCGGCAGGGGCGTTTATTGCTGTTCTCGCCCTCCTGGTGGCTGCATGGGGCGCAAGCTATTTCTTTTACTACCGCGCTATCGATTTCCTTCAGCAGACGCCGAAGTACACACAGCAGATTCGCGGAATGGTGGCCCACTTCCGCCAGCAGACCAAAAGCCTTCAGCAGACCACGGAAAACATCCTGCCGGACGATAACAAACCGTCCAAGAACGTTCAGACCGTGCGTATTCAGAAAAGCGGCAACTCTGACATGATTTCACAAAACCTTGGCACCGTGACCGAGGTCTTGCTCACGCTCACCTTCATCCCATTTCTGGTTTATTTCATGTTGAGCTGGCAGGAGCATGCGCGAACGAAAACCGTGGAACTCTTTCCCCCGGAAAGCCGCACCACTGCCTACGTGACCCTGGGACAGATCTCACTCATGGTACGCAGCTTCATCGCCGGCAACGTAATCATCGGCCTCTTCATGAGTGCCATCAGCATTACTGTCTTCGGGCTCCTCGGACTGCCGTATTTTTATTTTCTCGGGATCATCAGCGGCTTCCTGAGCCTCATGCCTTACCTGGGAATCGTATTAGCGGTGCTGCCGCCATTGGCTGCCGGACTGGGCACACTGCAAGACAGCGGACTCATCATCATCGTGGTGACCGTTCTTGGCCTTCACCTTTTCGCCATGAACGTGCTCTATCCCAAGATAATTGGCAAACGCCTGCAACTCAATCCGCTCCTGGTCACCATCTCATTGCTCTTGTGGGGATGGCTTTGGGGCGCAATGGGACTGCTTCTCGCGGTCCCGATCATGGGCGTTTTCAAAATCGTTTGCGATCACGTTGGCGCTCTGCGCCGCTTCGGCGACTGGATGGGCGAGTAGCCAATGTTGAGGGACCTTGCGTTTGCTTTTTTCAACGACACTGGGTGGAGCAGGCATTTATGCCTGCGGTAAAGCTTCGACACTGGGTGGAGCAGGCATTTATGCCTGCGGTAAAGCTTCAAAGTTCTTTCGGCTTCAGCCCCTGAGGTACGCTTCAATTCACGTTGTGTTTAGTACGGCCATAAACCACTCTTTCCCCCTGTCATCCTGAGAGCCTGTCACTTTATTGATCGTACTCAGTGCCATACTTTTTCCGGCTGTCATTCCGAGCGAGCTGGAGCGTATGCGACGGAGAGAGAGGAACCCCGATGATGCTTACCCAGCCATGCTGACGCAGGGAATTTCCGCGAGACCCCATCTCTTGTCATCCCGAGAGTTTGTGACTTTATTGAATCTATCGGTTGTTATGGATATTCACACTTGTCATCTCGAGCGCAGCCGCCCATGCAGCAACAGGGAGTTCTTCACGAAACAAATGGTTTGAATTTCAAATTCGAAATTACAAATTCAAAATCCTCTCACTCCCGCACCATCTTCTCCGCCTTCTCCATGCAACGCTCCAGCGCGCTTTGCATTTGCGCCTGGCATGCTGTCATCTGTGCATCGTCTGCATCGGCCGCCACATGAATCGGAGATGTCGCATACAACACCGCTGGGGAGAACGGCTTGGGGATCACCATTCGGTCCCAGGAGTTCAACACCCATGCCTTCTCCACTGCCACGTAAAAGCAGCCAATCGGACGTCCAGTCTTCTTCGCCAGCAAAACGGGCCCGGGCTTCGCAACGTATCTCGGCCCGCGCGGGCCATCAATCGTAAAAGCCACAGGGTGGTTCAATTCAAGTTCGCGCCGCATGCCGATCAGCGCGCCCACTGCGCCTCGTGAACTGGATCCGCGCACCGCACTGTAGCCAAACTTTCCGATGATGCGCGCAATGTACTCGCCGTCAAAGCTGCGGCTGGTCATCACCGCAATCTGGTTGTCGCGAAAGTGATAGGAAGCAGGTATCACGCAACGGTGCCAGAAACACCAGATAATCGGCTCGGCATGGCGGCCATCGCTGGGCACGTCCGGCTCCATTTCAATGCGTAAACGCAAAGTCGGGCAGATCAACCGAATCACCAGGTAGCCCGCCCACGTGATCAGAAATAGCTGCAATCGCTGGCGCAATGAAAAAGAGCGAGAAGTTGTCTCGCTCTTCTTTCCGGATTGTGCCTGCGTTACAGGATCCATCCGATTGATTTTATCTGGTACCGGCACAATCAGGCGTATTTGATCCACTTCATAATTTCCGGCATGGTTGGTCGTTTGCCGTACATGAGAATGCCTACCCGATAGATCTTGGCGCAGAGCAGAATGATCAGATAGATACTCACAATATCAATCGCAATGGCTCCCGCTATCTCCCATCCCATCTTGGTCAACGGCTCTTTGTATAGGGCAATCCGGGTAAACATGATCAGCGGCGACGAGAATGGGAACAGCGAAGCGGCCACCGCAATTGGAGAAGACGGATATTGAATAATGTACCCGATCAGGAAAAGCGGCAGCACCAATGGCAGCGTGACCAGTTGTGATATCTGCTGAGCTTCCTGTTGTGAATTACACATGGCGCCAATTGCGGCATACAGCGAACTGTAGAGCAGGTAGCCAAGCACGAAAAAGATGATAAAGAAGCCCACCACCTTCAGCGCGATGATCTTTCCGATATCAACTCCGCCGCCCATTGCAGCCGGCAGGAAAGCGCCGGCCACCACCCAGATTGCGATCTGCGTAAGTCCAACCGCGCCTACGCCAAGGACTTTCCCGGCCATTAACTCAGTCGGCTTGGCGCTTGCCAGCACCACTTCCATCACGCGTGAAGCTTTTTCTTCCAGCACGGCATTCATCACGTTGATTCCGTATAGCAGGACGCTCATGTAAAGCACCATGATCATGAATAGCATGGGAAGAAAGGTGGTTGCAAAGTTTCCTGCAGACTTGCCGGAAGGGCTCTGTGCATCAAGCTGCACGCTGGTTTGCGCGTTCTGAATGTCGCTTTCGCCCAGGCCTTTTGTTTTCAGAATGTCATGTTGCACGGCCTTGGACACGCTTTGCTGGATTTCCAGGTTTTCCTCAAAGCTGGAAACGTCTCGCGTAATGAACACGATGTGCTTTGACGCCAGTGCATCGGTGGTGGCCCAGATCACGCCGTCAAGCTGCTTCCTGTCCACTTTCGCCGCCAGAGCAACGCGATTGGTTTCAGAAGAATCGGTAGTCACGTCAATATCAAAGCGGGACGCCTGTGGCTGCAGCGGTTCGCGTTTAGGCAGCGTTTCCTGTAGTTTTGCCGCCTCCTTTTGCTTCACCGCGTCGTTCTTGGCTGCCTTGAGTTCATTGGCAATGAGTACGCCGCTGCTCTGGTCAGAAGCCACAATCACGAAGTGTTTGGCCTCCTGTTCATGCCTCCCGATAAACATGGCAGGCAGCACCAATGAACCTCCCATTAAAGCGGGGATCAGGATCGTCATCACGATGAAGGCGCGAGTCCGGATCCTTTCCAGGTATTCGCGTTTGGCAATCAGGTATGTATTACGCATCGGTTTTCCCCACCACTTCCTTGAATATTTCTTCCAGTGAAGGTTCCATCAGCTCAAATCGATTCACGCGCGCGCCTTCCATCACCAACCGGAGAATCTGTTGCGGATCAGCGCCGGCTGCCAACTGCACTTCCACGTAATTGCCGTAATTGTTGTATGACTTCACTAGCTGGCTTTGTTGCAGGAAGTCGGCATTGCCTTCGTATTCAATCTGGAGGTTGTTTTTCCCGAAGCGCGACTTTACTTCCTTCAGCGCGCCTTGTAGCACCGGCTTGCCGCGGTTGATCAGGCAGATGGAATCACATAGCTTCTCCACCTGGTCCATGCGATGTGTGGAGAACAGAATCGTCTTGCCCTGTTTCTTCAGGTCAAGAAGCACGTCTTTCAGCAGCCCGGCGTTGACCGGATCAAGTCCGTAAAACGGCTCATCCATGATCACAAAATCAGGTTCGTGCAGCAGCGCTGCAATGAATTGGATTTTCTGCTGCATGCCTTTGGAAAGCTCTTCCACTTTGCTTTGCAGTTTCTCGGCAATCTCCAGGCGCTCGCACCAGGCAATGGATTTACGCCGTGCGTCTTCAGCGCTCATGCCGTGCAGTTCACCCAGGAAAATGAGCTGGTCAATGATCTTCATCTTCTTGTATAGACCGCGCTCTTCCGGCAGGTAGCCGATCTTCTCCAGGCTCTTTCGCTCAAACGGTTTGCCAAAGACGTTGATCGTGCCTGAATCCGGCGCTGTAATGCCGATCATCATGCGGATGGTGCTGGTTTTTCCGGCGCCATTCGGGCCCAGCAGGCCAAACACTGCTCCCTGCGGAATGGTGAATGAAATGTCGTCCACCGCCACGAATTCACCGTAACTCTTGCGCACGCGTGAGAGTTCAATCGTCAGCGGCGCGCCGGTATGCGTGCGGTGTGGTGGATT
>Ga0209863_10001033_pt1 | contig 11519 bp, 11 predicted proteins | sample OrgsoiDNA2013046_FD_185796 | JGI IMG/M metagenome (GOLD analysis project Ga0209863, IMG submission 185796) | Permafrost soil microbial communities from the Arctic, to analyse light accelerated degradation of dissolved organic matter (DOM) -... | ecosystem: Environmental > Terrestrial > Soil >...
CGAGCGACTTTGGAAGGGGTCGCGCCATCAAGTCCGAGGACGAAGTGCGTGTACGTTACGCCGCTGTCTACGACATCGATCGGAGGATCGAAGGTTACTTTCGAGACGAGCACGACGTACCGGGTCTTTTTCAGCGCGAGGTCTCGCAGGATTCCATCAGAGTACCGGTCGGCCTGCAGGCGGGCCTCTTCAGCCTTCTTAGGCGCATCGGCAACGTCTCGCACCACTTTCCATTCAGTAAGAACGAGGGCCCGTGCCGTTCGGCGAACAACGTCGCTTCGATCGGCGAGCGGTTCTCCAAAGACCAAGTCGGTTGCGGCACCGGCTGCGGAGACCTTGAATGCCCAGATGCCATGGCTAAGCAGGTGCACAGCGCCCAGTTTCTCGCACTTGGTCTCGTGCTCGTCCGCGGCGGTCGCCCATCGCCGACGAACGTCCCCATCCACTGCCAAAGTTCGAATGAGATGTTCGAAGGCCAGTTCGGTTTGTGATCGCGCACTCGCCTCCGAATCCGACAAGAGAAACTCGAACTCGCTGCGGAAGACAGAGAACGGAACGACCACGTGAACGTCCACGCTGGCGTCACCTGCCGTAGCGGCCCAGTTCGCATCGATAAACCGCTTCAGGCTCGCTGACGCCGTTTCCGGTAAAACCGCGGCGCAGTCTCGCTGGAAGATACGCAGGTCATCGTTTATCGCCTGAAGGGTCGGCGCGATCGACTTGCGGACCACACTGTAGATGTCCGATGAGTTGACCCTCAATGCGGAGGCCATGAGGTCGCCGGCGGAGACGAGGCCGTCAATTCTCGCCGAGATCGCGCGCCACCTATCCATCCAGAACATGGGACCTCCCGGCATGACGAGTCCGCATAGCTTCGTATTGAGCCGCAGCCGGAAATTTTCGGCAAGCAGCGGCGAAGGTTGGACTAGTTGCCAGCGCGACCGCACAACCCAACGATTCCAAACAGCCTTGTTCTCCCGGGATTACAAACGGCGAGAAACAGAGCTCCCGCCTGTCCAACCTCCGACCGAGCGTCCGCGACGCCCGACCGCCCCCGTCCCCTACACCAACTTCGGCAACGCCTCCGCCATCCGCCGAACCCCCTCCTCGACATTCTTCATCGACGTCGCGTACGACAGCCGCACGAACCCCGGCGCGTGAAACGCCGACCCCATCACGACCGCGACCCGCGCGGCCTCGATGAGCCACTCGCACAGCTGGACGTCGTTCTCGATCTTCTTCCCCTCGGGCGTCTTCTTCCCGATGAACGCCGACAGGTCGGGAAAAGCATAAAAAGCCCCCTTGGGCTCGACGCACGTCACGCCCGGGATCTCCCGCAGCCGCGCGACCATGACCTTGCGCCGCTTGTCGAACTCGACGCGCATCTTCTCGAGCTCGTCGGTCGGCCCCTCGATCGCCGCCAGCGCCGCCGCCTGCGACACCGCCGCCGCGTGCGTCGTCGACTGCCCCTGAATCGTCGCCATCGCCTCGACCACCGCCTTCGGCGCAACTGTGAACCCGACGCGCCAACCGGTCATGGCGAACGCCTTGGACACGCCGTCGATGATCAACGTGTGTGCCCGGACGTCCGCGCCCATCACCGCAGGCTGGAAGAACTTGCCGTCGCCGTAGACCAACGTTCTATAAATATCGTCGGTCATCAGCCAGACGTCCTTTTCGACCGCCAGCTTGGCCAGCCCGCGCAGCGTCGCCTCGTCGTAGATCGCGCCCGTCGGGTTGGACGGCGAGCACACTAAAATCATCTTCGTCCGCGGCGTGATGGCCTTGGCGACGTCCTCCACCCGCACCTGGAAGTTCTCCTCGGCCTTCGTCGGCACGTTGACCGGGCGCCCGCCCGCCAGCTTGACGATGTCGTTGTAGCTGACCCAGGCCGGCGTCGGGATGATGACCTCGTCGCCTTCGTCGATCAGCGCGAAGATCGCGTTGAAGATCGACTGCTTCGCGCCCGAGCTCACGATCACCTCGCTCGGCTCGACCTTGATTCCGTGCGCGTCGCCGATCCACTTGGCCACCGCCTTGCGCAGCGGCACCGTCCCTTCGACCAGCGTGTACTTGGTCGCGCCCGCGTCCAGCGCCTTCTTGGCCGCCTCCTTGATGTGGACCGGCGTGTCGAAGTCGGGCTCGCCGGCGCCGAAGCTGACCACGTCGATCCCTTCGGCCTTGAGCTTCGCCGCCTTGGCCGAAACGGCGAGCGTGGGGGACGGTTCGACGACGGACAACCTGCGGGCGAGCTTCACGGGGCGACTCCTTGCTTGCGTTTTTTGGTCAGCGCCGCGGCCACGCTCGACGGAACCATCCGCGAGACGTCGCCACCCATCAGCGCCACCTCTTTTACGAGCGAGGAGGATACATAAAAGCTCTCCTCGCCGGTCATCAGAAACAGCGTCTCCACGTCCGGCGCCAGGCGGCGGTTCATGTGGGTCAGCTGGAACTCGTATTCGAAATCGGCCAGCGCGCGCAGGCCGCGGATCATCACCGTCGCGCCGCGCCGCTGGCAGTACTCGGCCAGCAGACCCTCGAAGGCATCCACCTCGACCCGGGGGTCGCGTTCCACCGCCTCCGTGATCATCGCCCGCCGCTCTTCCAGCGAAAACAGGGGCGTCTTGCGGATGTTGTCCGCCAGCGCCACCACCACCCGATCGAAGATCTTCAGCGAGCGCCGGAGAATGTCGACGTGCCCGTTGGTGATCGGGTCGAAGGTGCCTGGGTAGACCGCGAGGCTCACGACCCCGAGCATCTATAGAAAGACAGCTCGGTGTCGCCGTACTGGCGTCGGTCGGTCAGGAACAGGCAGCCGGCCGAATCGGGTGGCTGGTTGCGTCGATCGTGCTCGACGATCACCACCGCGCATGAGGTGAGCAGGTCGCTGCCCGACAGCTCGCAGAGGACGCCTTCGGTCTCCTTGGCGTAGGGGGGATCCAGGAAGACCCAGGAGAACTGTTGGCCGAGGCCGGCCAGCTTGCGGAGCGCCGTCCGGACGTCGGCGCCGATGACCGTGACCCGATCGTCGACGCTCGCCTCGCGCAGGTTGCGGCGCAGGGCGCCCAGGGCGACGCCGTCGCGCTCGACGAAGACCGCCTGGGTCGCGCCGCGGGACAGAGCTTCCAGTCCCAGGGCGCCGCTGCCGGCGTAAAGGTCGAGCACCCGGCCCGGGGGTGGGCCCAGAATGTTGAAGATCGCTTCCCGTACCTTGGAAGCGGTGGGGCGGGTTCGCGAGCCGCGAGGAACGAAGAGACGTCGGCCGCGGTCCTGCCCGCCGGTAAGTCGCATGTGACCACCGTTCCTACCGCGCGCGCCCGGGCCGGTCAAATCCCTCGAACCGGCCGACCGTCGCCGTCACGTCTCACCGCGTCGAGGTTTCCGCGCGCAGCGACGGGCGATCGACGGGTGATGTTACAATTACAAGACGACATGTCGCGGGTTGGCGCCTTTTTCGATGTCGACCGGACGCTTGTCTCCTGCAACACCGGCCGGCTCTTCTTACGGGACTTGCGGCGACGCGGCGAGATCTCCTTCCTTCGCGCCCTGCGCGCGCTGGGCTGGATGGCGAAATACCACCTCTCGCTGATCGACCTACACTGGGTCGCGGCCCGGGTGGCGGCCCAGATGGCGGGCTCGCTCGAGCGCGATTTCGAGGAGCGCTGCCGGATCTGGGTGAAAGAAGACATCCTGCCGCTGGTGATGCCGGGGGCGCGCAGCCGCATCGAGAAGCATCGCGCCGATGGGCACGTGCTGGCTATCCTGTCGTCGTCGCCGACCTACGTGACCCGGCCGATCGCCGAGGCGCTCGGGATCGAGGAGGTGATCTCGACCCAGTTCGAGGTCGCCGGCGGACAGTTCACCGGGCGGCTGGTCGGGCCGGCCTGCGTGGGGTCGGGCAAGGTCCACTGGGCCGAGGAGCTGGGCGCGCGCCAGCACCTCGACCTGGACGGCAGCTGGTTCTATACCGATTCGTACACCGACATGCCGATGCTCGAACGCGTCGGCAACCGGGTGGTCGTCAACCCCGATCCGCGGCTGCGGCGCGCGGCCCGGCAACGGGGCTGGCCGGTGCAGGACTGGCGCCGGGCAGCCACCCCGGCGGAGCTTGCGGCGTGAGCGTCTATTCGGCCCCCTGGTACACCCCCGCGGTGCAGCGGATCCTGGATCTCGCGCTCGAGGAGGACGTCGGGCGCGGCGATGCCACCAGCGCCGCGGTGATCGACGAGACCCAGGAGGCCGAGGCGGAGATCATCGCGCGCGAGCGGGCGGTGATCTGCGGCCTGGGCGTGGTCGAGGCCGTGTTCACCCGCTTCGATTGGCGGACCCGCGTCCGGATGAAGGTGGCCGATGGCGATCCCGTCCAGGCGGGCGCGGTGGTCGCCTCGGTGCGCGGCCCGGCCGCCGCCCTGCTCGCGGGCGAGCGGACGGCGCTGAACTTCCTGCAGCACCTGTCGGGGATCGCGACCGTCACCCAGGCCTTCGTCGCGGCCGCCGAGGGGGCCAAGCTGCGGGTGACCGACACCCGCAAGACGACGCCGGGGCTGCGCGCGCTGGAGAAATACGCGGTGCGCGTGGGCGGCGGCGCCAACCACCGGTCCGACCTGGCCTCCGGGATCCTGATCAAGGACAACCACATCGCGCTGGTCGGCTCGGTGCGCGAGGCGGTGCGGCGCGCCCGCGCCAACGCCCCGCATACGCTGCGGATCGTGGTCGAGGTCGACAATCTCAATCAGCTCGACGAGGCGATCGAGGCGGGCGCCGAGGGGATCCTGCTCGACAACTTCCAGACGCGCGACATGACCGACGCGGTCAAGCGGATCCGCGAGCGGCGGCCCCAGACGGTGGTCGAAGCGTCGGGCGGCGTCACGCTCGACCGGATCCACGAGCTCAGCAAGACCGGCGTGGACGTCATCTCGGTCGGCTCGCTCACCCACTCGGCCCGCGCGATCAACTTCTCGTGCGAGATCCACGCGCCCGACGACACCCGCGAGCGCGATTTATAGTTACCCACGCGTTTGTTTTGGTCGTCTCTTCTCGCGCGGACGGCGCGCGTGTCGTGTAGTCTGCGTCCGTCCATGAACGACCACCCGACGGCGGAGAGCCTCGGCAGACAGATCGGTACCCGCTGGCTCGGACGCGCGTTCGAGTGGCACGCGTCGTGCGCGTCGACCAACGATCTGGCGGCGGAACGGGCGCGGGCGGGCGCACCGGCCGGCTTGGTGGTGGCGACCGACGCGCAGACGGCCGGGCGCGGACGGCTGGGGCGGAGCTGGCATTCGCCCGCCGGCGAGAACCTGTATTTTTCGATCGTGCTGCGGCCGACGCGGCCAGCGTCGGAGATTCCGCCGCTCACGCTGCTGGTGGGCGCGGCGGTGGCGGTCGCGCTGCAAGCGCTGGGGCTTTCCCCGCGACTCAAGTGGCCGAACGACGTTCAGCTGGTCGACGAGACCGGAAGGCGGCGCAAGCTGGCCGGCATCCTGACCGAGATGGCGACCCTCGGGGAGCGCGCCCAGCATGTGGTGGTTGGCGTCGGCCTCAACGTCAATGGCCTCGAGTTCCCCGGCGAGCTGGCGGAGCGGGCGACGTCGCTGCGGCGCGCGCTCGGCCGCCCACTCGACCGCAGCGTGGTGCTCGGAGCCGTCCTCGACGCGCTCGAGCCGCTCTACGAGGACTTCGAGAGGCGCGGGCCCTCGGTGGCCGCCGCGGCGTGGAGCACGCACGCCGCCCTCCCCGACCACTGCCGGGTGACGGCGCCGACGGGGCCCGACGACTGGCTGGAGGGGACCGCGCTCGGCGTCGACGCCGACGGCGCTTTACGCCTGCGCGACGACGCAGGGACGATCCACCGCGTGATATCTGGAGAGCTGCTGCCATGACGATGTTCCAATCCTTGATCCTCGGGCTCGTGCAGGGGGTCACCGAATTCCTGCCCGTTTCTTCGACTGCCCACCTGCGTATCGTGACGGCGCTGATTGGTTGGCCAGATCCGGGCGCCGCCTACACGGCGGTCTTGCAGTGGGGCTCGCTGCTGGCGGTCATCGGCTACTTCCTGCCCGATCTCGGGCGCATGCTGCGCGCGGGCCTCGCGTACCTGAAGGATCGGTCCAAGCCGCCGAGCCAGGACGCGCGCGAGCTGCTGTATCTCGTCCTCGGGACCGCGCCCGCCTGCGTGGCGGGCCTGCTGTTCCGGCATGCCATCGAGGGCTCGTTGCGATCGCTCTGGGTGATCGCCAGCGCGCTCATCCTGGTGGCGCTCTTGCTGGCGGTGGTCGAACGGCGCGCCAGCCACACTCGGCATTTCAACGACATCCGTCTGCGCGACGCTATCCTCATCGGCTGCGCGCAGGCGTTCTCGATCGTTCCCGGCGTCTCCCGCTCGGGCAGCACCCTGCTGGCGGCGATGGCGCTGGGCCTCACGCGCGAGGCGGCGGCGCGGTTCTCGTTCTTGCTCAGCGTTCCCATCGTCTTCCTCGCCGGCGCCTTCGAGTTTCGCAAGGTCCTGCACGCGCACGATCTCCACGCCAGCACGATGGTGATCGGCCTCGTCGCCGCGGCCGTCGCGGGCTACGCCAGCATCGCCTGGCTGCTGCGATTCCTGCGCGTGCGGAGCACCATCCCCTTCGTCATCTACCGGGTCGCGCTCGGCGCGCTGCTGCTCGCGCTGCTGGCGACCGGTCGCCTCTGACGACGCTTGAACGCCCCGTCGGTCGATCGGTGCGTACTCGATCGCTTGCTCACCTGGAGATTTCCCGCACCAAACGGAGGCGGCTGGGTGGTCGTGAGCTATCCGTTCGCGCTCACCCGCGTGGGACGCGCGCTCGGGCCCGGACGCTGACGTGGCGCTCGCCTTCGGAAGCTTCGCCGATCGGGATCGTCAGACTCGCTTGGCCGCAGTCGGCACTCTTTCGCAAAGCCCGGCGTGATGAGCCACTCCCGACCGCACACCTCCCCGTGCCGTCCTGTCTCGACGGCGCCCAGTCTCGGTTACTTGCGGCCCTACCGGTGGTTCGGCAGACGTAGAGGTTGGCAACCACGTCCTACGGGCAGACTGTGGAATCCCCGAGGGGGAAGGTCGAGCCGAAGAATCCGGTCGGAAGCATGGCCGCTGAACCAGGAATCGCTAGATAAGGACAGGCCGTGTCTCGGTACGTGGCCGCTGTGCCGTCACCATCCGTGACGGTGGCCTCGCTGTACGAATAGCCATCTGAATCGCAGGCGCCAACGGTGGGAAAGGGCCGCAGGGTGACACCTTCGATCGCCGTTAGCTGAGCATCGTTGAACGACTGGTCCGAGAATGACCACGCCCTACAGGTGTACAACCCAGGGCCAACCGATCTGTCAGGGGCAACCGAACTGTCGAAGTAGGCGTAATCCCGCACATCCAGCTCGACGCTCGACTCAAACCAAATGTGTGCTCCAGGGGCTCCACTGGCGGGCTGGCTATTCGAGGTACACCCAGTGCCGATGACTATCGCAGCAAGGAGGATGGCACGGGCCGAAATTGGGGTACCCACAGGACCATGTTCGGATCGTTTTCTCATTGATGCAAGGGGCGCCACCATGAGTCACCGCGCCGAAGGCAAGCGGCTTCGGGATCTATGCCGGCATGCTTGCGAATGGCGGGTTCGCCACGACGTTAGCCAGACTTTGGTGGGCTCTTCTTAGCCCGGAACTTCACGTCGGGCAGGCCTTGAAAGTCGGCGTCTTGGGTCCATAGCGTTGCATCAGCTTGTCTCGCAGTGGCAAGCACTACGCTGTCCGCGAGCGCCAGTTTTGCGTCGATCCCGATTTTTCCCGCGATCAGCGCCAATGCCGAATCGAGGTCGACCACTCGCCCTTGCTGCATTAAGGCCACGACCTGTAGGGCCGCACCCTCACCACGTTGTTGGCATACTCGCTTGAACACCTCCAGCAAACAGATGGATGGGACGATCAATTCATCAGTTGCCTCGATTGCCGATGCGAAGAATCCAGCGTTGGGGCCATCCGCGAGATACTCCAGCCACGCGGACGAATCGACAACATTCACACTCGATCCCTATCGCGAGGCACCGTCGTGTTAATTCCTTTCAGGAAGCCCCGCATGGCGCGCGGCGACCGAACGGGAATGAACTCAACGCGATCGAGGTATTGAATCGCCTCAACCTTTTGTCCGGGCTTCAGCCCAAGGGTCTCCCGAATGCGCTGGGGGATGACAACCTGGAACTTGGGAGACAAGGTGACGATCGACATAATTCCTCCGTACAACGACAATTCAATCTATCACAATGTCGTTGTACGGTGCAAGGCTGGCCTAAACCAGCACACGACTGTCGCGCCGTCGCCCGGTTCGCGCTAGGGTGCTACCCGAAGCGCCGGCCCAGACCCACTGCGGGCCCCCCAGCACAGGAGTGACACGATGAAAGCAGATCAGAGGCGTCTCGGTTGGTTGGTCATGGGATTTGGTTTTGCGCTCGCCGCTTGCGCCGCCGCGCCCAAGCCGTCGCCGGTGGTGCCGTCCACCACGCCGCACGCGCCCGATGGCGTGAACCCGTTCGAGGGCGCGCACCTCTACATCAATCCGGACTACGCCAAGACCGTCGAGGGCCTGGCGGTCGCGCACCCCGACGACGCGGCGCTGCTCAAGAAGATGGCGACGTTCCCGACGGCGATCTGGCTGTCCTGGATCGCCGACACCAAGGACGTCGGGCGGTACCTCGACGACGCGCTGGCGAAGCAGAAGGCGGGCGGCAAGCCCGAGGTGGTCACGTTCGTCGTCTACGACCTGCCGAACCGCGACTGCAACGCCGCCTCCTCGGCCGGCGAGCTTTCCGCCGACGACGCGGGCGAGGCCGGCTATCAGCACCGGTACATCGACGTCATCGCGGCCGCCTTCGCCGCCCACCCCGACGTGCGCATCGCCGCCGTCCTGGAGCCAGACTCGCTGGCCAACTTGGTCACCAACCTCCAGAACCCCAAGTGCGAGGCCGCTCAGGGCATCTACAAGCGCGGCATCGCCTACGCGATCACCAAGCTGTCGCTGCCGAACGTGTTTCTGTACCTCGACGCGGCTCACGCCGGCTGGCTCGGCTGGCCCAAGAACCTGGGCCGCAGCGTCACGATGTACAAAGAGGTGCTGACCATGGCCGGCGGCGCCGACCGCATCCGCGGCTTCGCGCTGAACGTGTCCAACTACGATCCGGCCAAGGACGCCACCAACCCCAAGCGACAGCTCGACGCCGCGCCCGACGACGAGCTCGGCTACGTTGGCGATCTGTCGAAGGCGCTCGACGCGGCCGGCATCACCGGCAAGGGGTTCGTCATCGATACGGGCCGCGACGGCAAAGGCTACATCCGCAGCTCGCCCGGCAACTGGTGCAACATCAAGGGCGCGGGCCTGGGCGAGCGGCCGCGCGCCGCGCCGGCACCAAAGGTGGATGCCTACCTCTACATCAAGGTGCCGGGCGAATCCGACGGCACCGCCGATGCCAAGGCGACGCGCTTCGACGAGAACTGCGTGTCGGAAGACGCAACACCGGGGGCGCCCGAGGCCGGCAAGATGTTCGACGCCTACCTCATCAACCTCCTCAAGAACGCGACGCCGCCGCTCTAGCCGCGCCGGGGGCGGACCGCCGGGACGCTCACGTAGCGCTCGCCGGTGTCGGGCAGCACGGTGATCACCGTCTTGCCCGGGCCGAGGGCGCGGGCGATGTCGAGGGCGACCTTCACGGCGGCGCCGGCCGAGATGCCGACCAGCAATCCCTCGCGGCGCGCGAGATCGATTCGCGTGGCCTCCGCTTCGGCCTCGGTGACGCGACGGACCTCGCTGAGCAGAGCGCGATCGAGGATCTCCGGCACGAAGCCGGCGCCGATCCCCTGAATGCCGTGCGGACCGGGGGCGCCGCCCGAGAGCACCGCGCTGGCGGTCGGCTCGACGGCGATGATGGCGATCTCCGGGTGGCGCGCGCGCAGCGCCTGTCCGACGCCGGTGATCGTGCCGCCGGTGCCGACGCCCGCCACGAACGCGTCGGGCACCCGGCCGCCGAGCTGCTCCAGGATCTCCGGCCCGGTGGTGGTCCGGTGGATCGCCGGGTTCATCGGGTTCTTGAACTGCTGGGGAATGAAGGCGTGCGGCTCTGCGGCCGCGATGGCGGCGGCCTCTTCGACCGCGCCGCGCATCACCCGTTCCGCCGGCGTCAGGTGCAGCTCGGCGCCGTACGCGCGCAAGAGCTCCATCCGCTCCGCCGACATGTTCTCGGGCATGGTGAGGATCAAGCGGTAGCCCTTCACGGCGGCCACCAGCCCCAGGCCGACGCCGGTGTTGCCCGAGGTCGCCTCCACGATGACCGATCGGCCGGGGTGCAGGCGCCCTTCGCGCTCGGCCCCCTCGACCATCGCGAGCGCCGCGCGGTCCTTGACCGAGCCGCCCGGGTTCATCTGCTCGCACTTGCAGAAGACGTCGGCGGTGCCGGCGCCGGTCAAGCGTCGCAGGCGGACCAGGGGCGTTCGCCCGATGCGGCTCAAGATGCTGTCGTCGATACCAGAGGTGGTGGTCATCATGTGGTCATCAAATGAAATACATCGTGGCGGGGAGGACGGCGCGCCGGACGCCGGCGCCTTCGGCCCGCGCGACGAAATCGGCGAGCGTCGTCTGTTCGAGCACGTCGATGAGCCGCGCGCCCACGTTGGCCCAGACCTGCGCCGGGATGTCGTCGAAGGGGATCGCGCCGTCGGCCTGCCCGTCTCCCGGCGGCGGCGCGCCGGGCGGGCGCATCGGCTCCGGCCCCTCGACGCCCAGCATCTCTTCGAGCGGCCCGCGCACCGCCCGCAGGATATCGGCCAGCGAGACGTCGAGCGGTGGGTGGGCCAGCGCGTAGCCGCCGCGCGGGCCCCGGCGCGCTTCCACCAGGCCGGCCCGGCGCAGGTCCTGCAAGATCTGCTCGAGGAAGCGCAGGGGGATCTGCTGGCGCGCGGCGATCTCCTTGGCCAGCGCCGACTGACCGCGCCGGTGAAAGGCCAGGTCGTAGAGCGCGCGGATCGCGTAGCGCGTTCGGGTGGTCACCCGCACGTTAGACCAGCGCCCCGAAGGTCATCACGATCATGACGATCATATCGAGTAGTCCATGAAGACCTTGGCCTCGCGAAGGTTGGCCATCACCAGATCGCCTTCGTTGATCCCCAGCGCCTCGATCTCGGACTTCGGCATCTCGACGGTCATCGGCGCGCCATCGGAGAGCTTCAGCGACAGCTTCACGTAGCCGCCGATCCAGGCCATGCGCTCCACGCGCGCGACCGAAATCTTCGGTGTGTCGGCGTCGGCCTTGGTCAGCGTCACGTCGTGCGGGCGCACGTAGGCGTTCACCGCGGCCCCTTCGGGCGCGTCGGTCCCGTTCGTCACATTCACCGCGATCGACCCCACGCTCACCCGCCCGTCGACCATCTGTCCGCGCAGCACGTTGGCGCCGCCCACGAAGCCCGCCACGAAGGGGGTGGCCGGCCGGTCGTAGACCTCGCGAATCGTTCCGGCCTGCGCGACG
>Ga0209863_10001035_pt1 | contig 11486 bp, 11 predicted proteins | sample OrgsoiDNA2013046_FD_185796 | JGI IMG/M metagenome (GOLD analysis project Ga0209863, IMG submission 185796) | Permafrost soil microbial communities from the Arctic, to analyse light accelerated degradation of dissolved organic matter (DOM) -... | ecosystem: Environmental > Terrestrial > Soil >...
ATAGTTACCTGAAAGTTAAGGTTTCATATATTTCAAACGGTCCGGGTCGTAATCAGTTAATAGAAAAACAATAGTTTAGCTGAACAATAAATTCTTAAGAAAAAAATTTGGCGGATTAAAAACTTCGCTGAAATTTTACAATCTAATCTTATTGGAATATGGTATCAAAATCTGATAAGGAGAATAAGGATTCAAAAAAATCCGCACCTGCATCAAAACCCACTGCAAAGCCATCTTCAAAGAAAGCAAAAGAAGAAGATGATGATGATGAGGAGGAAGATGAGGTAGAAACTCCAAAGTCAACTGCAAAAAAAGCTCCGAAAGCTGCTGCGTCCAAATCGGTGAAAAAGAAATCCGATGAGGAAGATGACGACGATGAAAGCGAAGGAGAAGAAGAAGTAGATGAATGGGATAAAGTGGAAGAAGAAGAAGAATGGGATCCTGATTTTGATGAATTCGATGTGCCCCGTTCAAAGACCAAGAAAGCCGCGCCTGGCGCAAAGAAAGCCGGCAAGGCCGGAGAAGAAGAAGATTTGGGACTTGATGATGATTTCAAAAATCTCGATCTTTTCGATGATAACGGATTTGAAGAAGAAGAAGAAGATTTTTAATACCCCTCCTGCCGGCAGTCAGGGTATAACGGGCATGGACAAGCGCAAATTTGTATCATTTCCTTTTACTGATCTGTATAAAATAAAACAACAGGTATTAAATTGGTCAGCCCGGTTTAATACCTGTTGTTTTTTAGATAACCAGCAATACGCTTCCGGAGAAAATAATTATGAATGCCTGGTTGCCGTTGGTGAAAAATCCAGGCTTTTGGCAAATGCAGGTCATGCATTCGAACAACTCAAATCTTTTTCACTCAAACAGGATGACTGGCTTTTCGGTCATTTTTCTTTCAATCTGAAATCAGAAACCGAACAGACCCCATCAGGTCTTACAGATTTAATCCAGTTCCCCGACCTGTTCTTTTTTGTTCCGGAAATCATCATTGAGATAAAACAAAATAACCTGAATATCGGCCTGACCGCAGACCAGCACCAGCAGATATGGGAAGACATTCAGGGTGCCACAGCCCCGGAAAAAATAATTCGCTCCAAACAGCCGAAAATAGAAAACCGAATAACGAAAGAGGCATATATCCATACCATTCAGCAACTGCAAAAACATATTTTACGGGGCGACTGCTACGAAATCAATTTCTGCCAGGAATTTTTTGCAGAAAATATAATGCTTGATCCGCGTGCTGTCTATCAGTCATTAACCCTTCTTTCTCCTTCCCCATTCTCTGCTTTTTATACCGTAGATGACAAATACCTTCTTTGCGCTAGTCCCGAAAGATATTTAAAAAGGACCGGAGACCGGATTCTTTCACAACCCATCAAAGGGACATCTGCAAGAGACCCTGAAAATGCTGCGCACGATGCTACACTAAAAAAAGAACTTGCAGACAGTGAAAAGGACAGGGCCGAAAATGTGATGGTGGTGGACCTGGTTCGTAACGACCTCTCCAGGATTTGCGAGACAGATTCCGTTCGGGTGACGGAATTATTTGGCATTTACAGCTTTCCGCAGGTGCATCAGATGATCTCCAGTATTCAGGGCAGGCCCCAAAAGCATTTGCACTGGAGTGAAATGATTGCAAAAACTTTTCCAATGGGTTCCATGACGGGAGCCCCTAAAAAAAGAGTGCTGGAACTGATCGAACAATATGAAACAACAAGCCGTGGATTATTTTCCGGAGCAGTCGGCTATGTAAAACCGAATCAGGATTTTGATTTTAATGTGGTCATACGCAGTCTCCTTTATAACCGGCCGGAACGCCATCTCGCGTATTTTGCGGGCTCCGGTATTACCATGAACAGCGTTCCTGAAAAAGAATACGAAGAATGCCTGCTCAAAGTAAAAGCCTTCAGGAGTATAATATAAAACCCGTCCCACTGAATGCGGAACGGGTTAAAAAAGTATCGGAGCGGTTATTTACTAGAGATAACAACTGCGTTTTTATCCGCAATATTTACCGTTTCCCCATTGAGTAAATGCTGTACAGATTCGTTCAGGATCTGGTATTTATTAGAAACGAAAAGATCCATTTTTTCAGATGGTAACTGCAGATCATAACTGTTATTTGCACTGGCCATCACTTTGTCAAATCCAGGATTGTAACGATTGAACTCCTCTGCATCCATCAGGATATACTTAGAAATGACATTTGAAAAATATTTCCCTGATACGTTTAAAGTCTTAGAACCGGCCTCTTCATCCTTATTGAGCTTACGATTGAATACATACATGGAAGAACCCGAAAGCTGATCGGTCGCTTCATCCCTGGTCAGGGTGGTCACACTGCCCTGTCCCTCAAAAGTATACTGGGTGCCGATAAACTTTTTTACGTGGTTACGTGACTCTGCTGGCAGGTAGTACTGAAGATTCCAGAAATCCTGACTATGGCTCCTTTTTTCAGCCTTATACACATTGCCTGTGCCTCCGTTATAAGCGGCAATCACAAGCAGCCAGTCGCCCAGCTCTGCGTACAGATCACGGAGGTAGATCGCCGCAGCCCTTGTACTCTTATAATAATTTTTACGCTCATCCACCTTGTGGTTCACTTTCAGTCCCAATAGCCGGGCAGTTGCCGGCATCAGCTGCCAGGGTCCCACGGCACCTACTTTTGATAGTGCGGTTGGTTTCAGGTTCGATTCAATAACAGCCAGATATTTCAGTTCCGTAGGCAGGCCATATTGGTTCAAAATGCCGTCAATCAGGTTAAAATAGGGGCGGCCCCAGGATTTCATATCATCCAGCTCTTTCCTGTTCTGGATCATAAAATCCTGCACGAAACTAATGACATGGGGATTCAAGCGGGCGCCATTGTCCCCGGTAACAGAAGCTGAAAAGATCTCATTCATGCTTTGTTTTACCTCACTGGTATCAGGAAGGCTGTACATCACCACAAGCGTCTTGTCGGTCTTTAAATTATTTCCAAAGCTGGTTGTATATAGTCCGAAGAATGCAATACCCCACAATAAAAGTCTTTTCATCTTTTAAAGCTTAAATATTTATAAACCGGATATCCGGGCTATAAATTTTTCAAGGGATGGATTGCGGATTGAAAGAACCGGGAGGATTAAAGCATCCGGTCTTATAGAGACGGTATTTCGTAGGATTTGTATTGGTGTAATAGCTCGTCTGAGAACTGTAGCAAAGGTAACTCACGAAATTGGTTTGTCATAGCCTGGATACCAAAAGGCATGCCGTTTGTATGGGTAAAAAGGGGGAGGGAAATGGCCGGAATTCCGACGAGATTTGCGTAAACAGTATATAAATCAGCGAGATACATGGCTACCGGGTCGGAAGATTTCTCACCGGATTTAAATGCCGTTGTAGGAACAGTGGGACTGAGAATTATATCAAAATCATTGAATATCAATTTAGTACGATCTGTTAAAATTTTACGCACTTTTTGGGCCTTGCTAAAGTACGCTTCATAGTAACCCGCGCTTAAAACAAAAGTGCCCAGGAGGATCCTTCTTTTAACTTCCATGCTGAAGCCTTCAGATCTTGTTTTAAGGTAAAAAGCCGGAAATCCGGCCTCAGAATCCTTTGTACGGCGTCCGTAACGAACCCCGTCGTACCGGGATAAATTGGAAGAGGCTTCAGCAGTTGTCAGGATATAATAGGCCGGAACGATATAGTCCATCAGATCGAAGGAAATTTCCTCCACCTGGTGGCCCTTTAAGCGCAAATCATCTAAAAAATCCCTGATTTGAAAACGAATTTCAGGATCCAGGGAGGGGTGGTCCAAGGCTTCCTTAAAAACCGCGATCCGATGCCGCCCATCAGACTTCAGGTTTGCTGCATATGCGGGAACAGGCTCGCGGGAAGAAGTGGCATCATGCGCATCAAACCCTGAAATCAATTCCAGGACCAGGGCAAGATCCTCAATATTTCTTCCGAAAATGCCGATCTGGTCGAAAGAAGAAGCATAGGCTATTAGTCCATAGCGTGAAATTCGTCCATAAGTCGGCTTCAGTCCGATAACACCGCAAAAATCTGCAGGCTGACGAACCGATCCGCCGGTATCACTACCCAAAGAAAGCATACAAAGGGATGCCTGTACTGCTACAGCAGAACCGCCCGATGATCCGCCGGGTACTTTTTCCGGATCAAGCCCATTTCTGACCCTTCCATACACAGAATTCTCATTACTTGAACCCATGGCAAATTCATCACAGTTTAAATGTCCGATGATGATCGCCCCTTCCGAAATCAGGCGTTCAATTGCCGTAGCATTATAGAGTGAATGAAATCCTTCAAGAATCCGGGAACCGGCAGTAACGGGATGATCTTTATAACAGATTACATCTTTTATGCCGATCACCACACCATGTAGTTTGCCAGATTTCCTGCCCTCATTTCTTTCCTTGTCAAGTAAGTCTGCTTTTAACAAAGCTTCCTTTTCATATACCTGAACGAAGGCATTCAGATGGCCCAGGCGTTGGATTCTTTCCAGATAATACAATACCGTTTCACGGCAGGTTAAATCACCTGCTTGCAGTGCATAATGATAGTCTTGTATGGAAGAAAAGGAAAACAATAAATACGGGCTGCAATTTTTAAAACTGCAACTAAGAAGGGTTGTTGGTGGTGGTCGTGCCTGATGAAACGCTTGTATTGGATTTCGGTGCTTCATTCATGCCATCTTCAAATTCCTTCTTCACATTATTCTTGGCATCATTAAACTCACGCATTCCTTTTCCAAGACCGCGCATAAATTCCGGAATTTTTTTACCTCCAAAAAGAATTAAAACTGCAAGGATAATTAATATCCATTCTGATCCGCCCGGTGCTGATAAAAGGTATATACTTTGGAGAAAATTGCTGAACATATACTTAAAATTTAGTAGACAAAGGTAATCTATTGCAAATAAAAAAAGCGGAAGGTTTCTCTTCCGCTCTATGATTAACAGTTGCTTTATTTTAGGAAATGATTCTTTTTTCCTTGATACGTGCACTTTTACCACTGCGGTCTCTCTGGAAATAAAGCTTTGCACGGCGTACGCGGCCCACTTTATTTACTGCGATAGATTCGATATTTGGTGAAAATGCAGGGAAAGTTCTTTCAACACCCACGGCATCAGAGATCTTCCTTACGGTAAATGTGGCCGTAATTCCGGTACCCTGGCGTTTAATCACGTCTCCTTTAAAACTCTGGATACGCTCTTTATTGCCTTCCTGAATTTTATAGTTCACGGTGATATTGTCTCCGGCCTTAAATTTCGGGAGATCCTTTTTCGGACTTAACTGTTCGTGGACAAATGCAATAGCCGCGTTCATAACATGATTTTTGGGGATGCAAAAGTAACAAGGATTCCGGTAAATTCAAAAACTATGTTTGGCCCTACCTGGCAACATTCACTGCCCTCTTTTCCCGGATCACCGTTACTTTGATCTGGCCGGGATAGGTCATTTCAGTTTGAATTTTCTGAGCAATTTCAAAGCTGAGTTTATCACTGTCACCATCCGTTACACGGTCAGATTCAACAATTACCCTCAGCTCACGCCCGGCCTGAATCGCATAGGCTTTTTCTACACCCGGATAAGTAAGGGCCAGGTTTTCCAGATCCTTGATTCGCTGGATATACTGCTGCATGATTTCGCGTCTGGCACCGGGCCGCGCACCGCTGATGGCATCGCAGGCCTGAATGATGGGCGCGATTACAAACTGCATTTCCACCTCATCATGATGTGCTCCGATTGCGTTTACGACAGCCGGATTTTCACCATATTTTTCAGCGATCTTCATCCCCAGCAGGGCATGGCTCAGCTCCGTTTCTTCATCGGGAACCTTTCCGATATCATGTAAGAGACCGGCTCTTTTGGCCAGTTTTGGATTTAATCCCAGTTCAGAAGCCATGATTGCGCAAAGATTTGCCACTTCCCGGCTGTGCATGAGCAGATTTTGACCGTAGGATGAACGAAAACGCATTTTACCCACGATCCGAACCAGTTCTTTATGGAGCCCGTGAATGCCCAGCTCTATTACCGTTCTTTCACCGATTTCTATTACCTGTTCGTCAATCTGTCGCTTGGTTTTTTCTACCACTTCCTCAATACGGGCAGGGTGAATACGACCATCAGCCACCAGTCTTTGCAGTGAAAGACGGGCAATTTCACGGCGCAGGGGATCAAAAGAAGAAAGCACAATCGCTTCCGGCGTATCATCCACGATCAGATCCACGCCGGTAGCTGCTTCGAGTGCGCGGATATTTCTACCTTCCCTTCCGATAATCTGTCCCTTTATTTCATCGCTTTCCAGATTAAAAACAGTAATGGAATTCTCGATCGCCTGTTCTGCAGCTGTTCGCTGAATACTCTGAATAATGATTTTTCTGGCTTCCTTATTGGCCTTCTGACGGGCATCATCGATAATTTCCTGCTGAATGGAAAGCGCCTGGGTATGGGCTTCGGCTTTAAGGCTCTCAATGATCTGTGCCTTTGCTTCTTCACCGGTAAGGCCGGCAATTTTTTCCAGTCTGCGGATATGTTCTTCCTGATGCTTCTCGAGTTCGGTGCGTTTCAGGTTAACCACATCGATCTGACGGTTCAGGGTTTCTTTAATGGTATCGTTGTCCCTTACCTGTTTTTCGAGAGAATCCAGACGCTGAGTGATACCCTGTTCTTTTTGTTTAATACGGATTTCAGAATCAGCAATCCGCCGGTTTCTGTCCAAAACCTCTTTCTCATGCTCAGATTTCAGTTGTACAAACCTTTCTTTGGCTTCCAGAAGCTTTTCTTTCTTTAAGGTTTCAGCAGAAAATTGGGCATCGGCAAGGATTTTTTGGGATTGTTGGCTGGCTTCGTCAATCTGTTTTTTGGTGTTCTTTGAAAAAATAAATTTACCCGCCAGAATACCAACGGCAAGGCATATAACAGCAATTATGATGGATATAACTGTTGAATCCATGGAAACTTGAATTTAGAATGTTCAGAATCATATTTTTATCATCCTTAAGTGATAAAGGATGATCAACGAAGATAGGGTATTTTAAGAAGGGGCCGGGAAGGTAACTAGCTTAGGATCTTATCCAGCTGCTCTTCCATTTTACTGAGGGAATGGGAAAAGTCCATCGGAAGACCACCAGAAGGGTTGGGGTTTGTCTGGGTTGCATACCATAAAATTACCATCGAAGCATAATCCTGCATGTCTTTCCCGCCAAATTCTGATTTGAATTCGATGATTTTATCGTTGATTGTCTTTAAAGTACCCCGAACCGCTCCTTCATCTTCGGGATTTATACGTATCCTGTAAGAGCGGTCACCTATAACGATATTTATTGGTATGAGTGCTTGCATGTCTCGTATTCTTGTTTTAACTTTAAAAATAGCCGCCGGAATAGAATATTCGAAGTTAAGTTGTTTTGAAGAATTTAAACTGGCGTCAATCGTTTCCTTAATCCAGTATCCAAATCCAACCTATGTTCTTAAAAATCAAATCTCCGACATTTATTGACCGGCTCAGTTTCGAGGTCAATCAATCACAAAAATCTTTATTGAAAGCAGTTTTAAAAGACGACAGCGGCAGTATTTGCAGCGTGCTGCAGAAAGAGCTCAGCTTTGGTCCCCAGTTCCTTGACTGGGAAGGACTGAATGAACTTCCTTATGGCGTGTATACATTGGAAGTATCGCAGGGAGCAGATGAAATGAAAATGCGCCTCGTAAAGCGCATCTGAAATTTCTTTAGTCATGCAACAGGGCAATGCAACGGTCAATTTCCCTGACGTATTGATTGAGTCTTTTCTCAAGCATTTTTTTGTCTGGTTCCTCCAAATTATTTCCCGACATCTTCAATAATTCAGCCTGCTGCCTGAACTTATCTGCATCACGAGACAGGCTCTCATATCGAATCTGCATTTTTTTCAACTCCTCCTTCATCCGTTCATTCTCTCTTTGCAATGCATGATGTTGTTTCACCAGCTGCAGTATCTTCTCATGTACGCGCTTCAATTGTATTTCCGGTTGCTCCATGAAGAATTTTTTTCGGTTGAATATTTAAAACAATTATTTTCTGATCTCAGCCTTCAATTCTTCTTCCGCTGTTTTCATGATGCGGCTCATCATGCTGTCAATTTCCTTATCGGTTAACGTTTTTTCATTATCCATGAATGTAAAACTGATCGCCATGGATTTCTTGCCGCTGCCCAGTTTCTCGCTTTCAAAAATATCGAATAATTGCACATCCAGCAATTTCTGAAGTCCAATTCCCTGAACTGCTTTTTCAACGGATACAAAGGGCATCGATTGCTCTACGATCAGCGCCAGATCGCGGTAAACCGGATTCTGTTTGGGCAATTCCGAAAATACAATACTATTTTCAGCAGCAATTGCCAGCAGGTTATCCCAGTAAATATCTGCAAAAAATACAGGTTGACGAATATCAAATCTCTTTAAAATGGCGGCATCCACCTGGCCGGCGTTTAAGATAAGCAGGTTATTTTGTTTTATTTCAATGCCTGCTTTTATTTTTTGATGATCCAGTTGTCCGGGGATTCCTTTCAGTCCGGCCAGTTTGCAAAGGGTATCACAGATGCCCTTCAGATAATAAAAATCAACCGCTGCAGGTTTTGCCTTCCAGTTTTCAGTACGCTGGTTTCCGGTCAGGTATAAACAACAATGATTTATTTCCTTGTATTCTGAGGCTTCACTACTGTAATATGTTTTTCCGAATTCAAAAAAACGCAGGTCTTTATTTTTCCTGTTGATATTCCATGAGATGCTTTCCAGTCCCGTTTCCATCATGGATGGGCGCATGATATTCAGATCAGCACTGAGGTTGTTGATCATCCTGACAGATGTTTTCAATTCTTCTTCATTGAAATAATTACTGTTGGTAATGGAGTTGGTAAATATTTCATTGAATCCCATCCCCGTTAAAAAGCCAGCTATTTTTTCCTGCATGGCTGCAGGTTCCCGGCCGGTTTCAACTGATGGTGCAATATGAATATTTGCCGGAATTTCAATGTGATCAAATCCGTCAATACGCATTATTTCTTCTACTATATCTGCAGGTAATTGTACGTCTGGTTTATGAAACGGCACTGCAATCAGCAGATCGTCCATGCCTTCACGCAATATTTCGAATCCGAGGGAAACCAGAATATTTTTTACAAGCTCCGAATGATAATTCTTGCCACTGAGTTTTTTCAGGTAATGATATTTTAGCAGGATCTGGGTTTTTGGATATGGCGCCGGATATTTATCCACGAGTGGTGCATTGATTTGTCCGTCGGCATATTCGCGTATCAGACCGGCTGCCCTTTTCAGTGCGTTTACAGTTCCTGATATATCCATCCCTTTTTCAAAATGTGTGGCTGCATCGGTTCGCAAACCGTGACGGAAGGAAGTTCTTCTGATTGCGGAAGGATTAAACCAGGCTGCTTCCAGAAATAAGGAAGTGCTTGTATTTTTTATTCCGCTGTTTATTCCGCCGAATACACCGGCGATGCATAACGCATTTTCTGCATCACAGATCATCAGATCCTGCGCATCCAGTTTTCTTTCTTTTTCATCCAGGCCTGTAAAGATTGTTCCTGCCGGAAGATTTTTTACAATGATTTTACCGCCTTTTATCTCACTGGCATCATAGGCATGCAGTGGCTGTCCTGTTTCATGTAAGACAAAATTGGTGATGTCCACCACATTATTGATCGGCCGCACACCAATGGCTTTTAACCTGTCCTGCATCCACTTGGGAGATTCTGCTATACGGATACCCGACAGGCTCCAGCCTGAATATCGCCCACAGTCTTTTTGATTTTCAATTTCCACTTTTATTTCTTCACCTGTATTTTCCACTGCGAATACAGAAAGGGCAGGTTGTTTAACGCGGTAAATTTTTTTATCCTGATGCGATAAATAAGCCAGTACATCACGTGCAACACCCATATGGCTCATCGCATCCATATGGTTGGGTGTGAGTCCGATTTCAAACAGATAATCAGAATAGGGTTTGAAATAAACGGATGCCGCAGTGCCTGCCTTAAGTGTATCCGGCAGAACGATAATCCCTTCATGGCTTTTCCCCAAACCGATTTCATCTTCCGCGCAAATCATGCCCTGACTTTCTACTCCCCTGATTTTGGCCGGTTTGATCTGAATGGGTTCTCCGGTTTCGGGATAAATTGTAGCACCGACGATGGCAACAACAACTTTCTGACCCTTCGCTACATTGCTGGCACCACAAACGATTTGTAATGGTTCACCTGATCCCAGGGATACCCGGGTTATTTTAAGTTTATCCGCATTCGTATGCGGTTCAACAGAAAGTACTTCTCCCACCACCAAACCTTCCAATCCACCGCGCAGAGCTGCAAAGGGATGAAGGGTTTCAACTTCGAGCCCTACGGAAGTGAGGATGCGGGAAATCTGTTCAGGATTGGGTGTAACAGAAAGATTGTCGGGGAAATAGTCGCAGAGCCATTTATAGCTGATCGTCATGACGGAAAAACCTTTATGGGCAAATATAGTTTTTGTTGACCGTTAGCCGCCGGGGGCAGTTGATTTTTCGATGAATGAATGGATTCAGAAATTAACTTTTGATGGCAGGGTTTTAGCTTATTCAGAGAATATAATTAAATGTTAATCGTTTTTAATAGATATACTTTATGCCATTAATTCTGTCCAAGTTATGGTCATTCATAACAAAATTGAACGTATGAAAAACATCTACCTGCTTTTTTTCGCGAGTCTACTGATCGTTTCCTGCGGTCCGACAAATGTTGTGGTGGAATCTGATCATTATCAGCCGGCACCTGTGCAGGAAGTATCTTATCAGTCATTTTACGACCAGCTTTCTCCTTATGGAAACTGGATCAGCTATCCGGGATATGGCTATGTGTGGATGCCCAATGCGGGAGCTGATTTCAGACCTTATTCCAGTAATGGAAACTGGGTATATACCGATGCCGGATGGACCTGGGCTTCTAACTATAACTGGGGATGGGCACCTTTTCACTATGGCCGCTGGTTTTTTGAAGATGGCTATGGCTGGATGTGGATTCCCGGTAACGAATGGGCCCCGGCCTGGGTGAGCTGGCGCGGGAGTGGAGATTATTATGGCTGGGCTCCGCTGGGTCCGCATATAACTGCTGAAATAGGTTATAACAGCTATAACCCACCCATAAACTATTGGAATTTCGTTCCCAGAAGATATATGGGTAATCCGGGCTGGCATAATTACTACGTGAATGAAAACCGGAATGTGACCATTATTAACAATACCACCATCATCAACAACTATAGCGGCACAAACAGGGCAAGATATAGCTATGCACCGGGTCCCGACCCGAATGAAGTGAGAAGGGTGAGCGGAAATAATTTTCAAACCGTTCAGGTAAGGGAAGCCAGTTCTCCGGGTGAAAGAATTTCTTCAAACCAGTATACCGTTTATCGTCCGGCAGTAAATCCGCAAGCCGGTTCACGCG
>Ga0209863_10001037_pt1 | contig 11451 bp, 10 predicted proteins | sample OrgsoiDNA2013046_FD_185796 | JGI IMG/M metagenome (GOLD analysis project Ga0209863, IMG submission 185796) | Permafrost soil microbial communities from the Arctic, to analyse light accelerated degradation of dissolved organic matter (DOM) -... | ecosystem: Environmental > Terrestrial > Soil >...
CGCACTTCGAGTTCGTGTGCGACGCCGTGACCGCTGGGCTCACCCGGGTTGCCCTCGACGCCGCAACTGCAATCGGCAACGGAGTGCTGACCTGCGACACGCTCGCTCAGGCCCTCGATCGCTGCGGCCTGCCCGACAGCGCGGAAGACAAAGGGTGGGACGCCACCATCGCCGCACTCGACGCCGCGTTGGTGCTGCGCGACCTCCGGCACCCTCGCTCGAGCGTCGGTCCAGGGTTCAGTGCGGCGGCTGCCGGCTGAGCCGCGGCGCACGAGTCCGTTAGGCTTCCGGCCGTGCTGTCCGTCGTCCTGCCCAAAGGCTCACTCGAGCAGCCGACGCTCGACCTGTTCGAGGCCGCCGACCTCGCGGTGAGCCGGGGTTCTGACCGTGACTATCACGCCTCCATCGATGACCCGCGGATCGACACGGTGCGCTTCCTGCGTCCGCAAGAGATCCCGACCTACGTCGAACAGGGCATCTTCGACCTCGGCATTACCGGTCGCGATTGGATCGCTGAAACCGACGCCGATGTGGTGTCCCTGGGCGAGCTCGAGTACTCGCGGGCGACCTCCAATCCGGTTCGGATCGTGCTCGCGGTCGTGAAAGACCACCCCGCGCAGCGCGGTGAAGACCTGCCACACGGCGTCCGGGTTTCGACCGAAGTGCCGCAGCTCACGAAGCGCTACTTTGAAAAAATCGGCGTCGAGGCGGTCATTGTGCCGAGCTATGGCGCCACCGAAGCAAAGGTGCCGGACATCGTCGACGCCATCGTCGACGTCACCGAGACCGGCACCAGCTTGAAGAAGCACGGGCTGAAAATCATCGACACCCTCCTCACGTCGCGCACCGAACTCATCACGAACGCCGCGGCGTACGCCGATCCGGAAAAACGCGCCGCGATGGACGACGTGATGTTGCTGTTGCGTGGCGCCGTGAAGGCTCGCGGGCACGTGCTCATCAAACTCAACGTCGCTGACGCTCAGCTGTCATCCGTGTTGGCGGTCTTGCCGTCGATGGGGTCTCCGACAGTGACTGCGCTCGCCTCCGGTGATATGCACGCAGTTGAATCGGTGGTGCCCAAGCGCGGAGTGAACACCTTGATTCCGACGCTGAAGGCCGCGGGCGCGCGCGACATCCTCGAGATTGTGATCTCGAAGATCGTCGATTAGCTCACGGCTCAGCGCCCGGCGGTCGCCAAGCCGTCGGCGGCTGGTAGTCTCATCGAGCGACCGGTGCGGCACTCACGTGCTGCACCCGCAAGTGGAGGCTTCCTCCCACCTCGCCGGCCCGCGTCATCGGTGCTGGCAGGTTCGGTCGGTCACTGCGGCGTTCGCGCCGCGGTTGTGGCGGCGCCTGCACCTGTGCAGGGCGGCGTCCGGCCTTGCCGTGGAAGCCCTGCATGCGTGTCGTGCGGGGCTTTCTTTATGCCCGCTCGCCGATCGCTTCTGTCCGTAGATCTATAGGAGGTCCCATCAGCGTCGAGCCCCGCATCAACGACCGGATCCGTGTTCCTGAGGTTCGGCTCGTCGGTCCTAACGGCGAGCAGGTCGGCATCGTCCGTATTGAAGACGCGTTACGTCTCGCCGAAGAGGCAGATCTCGACCTTGTCGAGGTCGCACCCATGGCGCGGCCACCCGTGGCCAAGCTCATGGACTATGGAAAGTTCAAGTACGAGTCCGCGGTGAAAGCCCGCGAGGCTCGCAAGAACCAGGCGCAGACGGTCATCAAGGAGATGAAGCTCCGGCCGAAGATCGATGTGCACGACTACGAGACCAAGAAGGGTCACGTCGTGCGCTTCCTCAGGGAAGGCGACAAGGTCAAGATCACCATCATGTTCCGCGGTCGCGAGCAGTCGCGCCCGGAGATGGGCGCCCGGCTTCTGCAGCGGCTAGCTGAAGACGTCGTCGAACTCGGCTTTGTCGAGTCGGCACCCAAGCTCGACGGACGCAACATGATCATGGTGCTCGGGCCGCACAAGAAGAAGGCCGATTTCAGGGCGGAGCGGGCTGCTGTTCGCTCGCATGACGAGCACGACCTGGCGAGTGCCCTGCTTGCCCAGCACGCGCCGGCAGAGGTCATCACCACACCGATCTCTGCTCCCGAGGTCGCCCCTACACCTGCTCCCGAGGTCGCCCCTACACCTGCTCCCGAGGTCGCCCCCACCCCTGCTCCCGAGGTGGCCCCCACCCCTGCTCCCGAGGTCGCCCTGAAACCAGCAGCCGCGAAAGCAGCCGCCACGAAAACGGCCGTAGCCAACCTGCCCGCAACCAAGGCGCCCGCGAAGCCAGCAGCGCCGAAGGCGCCGGCAACTAGGCCGACGCCCAAAGCGCCGGCAGCGAAGAAGGCCGCTCCACCTGTAAGCGAGACCAAGATTTCCTAGCTACTGCACCGCGAGACGAAGGAGACGACGGCGACCATGCCGAAGAACAAGACCCACAGCGGTGCCAAGAAGCGCTTTTGGATCACCGGCTCAGGCAAGGTGATGCGGCGTAGGGCCGGCCGTAACCACCTGCTCGAGCACAAGCCGTCGACACTGACGCGCCGCCTCAACAACGAGGTTGTCCTGTCGCCGCCCGACGCCAAGCGCGCAAAGAAGCTGCTCGGTCACTAGCTCGACCCTCGTCGTCCGATGAACCGGTGCCGCTCCAAGCGGGTGCCGGACTGAACAAGGAGTTCCCACGTGGCACGCGTGAAACGGGCGGTCAACGCCCAGAAGAAGCGCCGGGTCGTTCTCGAGCGGGCGAGCGGTTACCGCGGCCAGCGCTCGCGGCTCTACCGCAAAGCCAAAGAGCAACTGCTGCATTCCGCGACCTACAGCTACCGTGACCGGCGGGCGCGCAAGGGCGACTTTCGACGCCTCTGGATCCAGCGCATCAATGCCGCAGCTCGGCTGCACGACATGACCTACAACCGACTGATTCAGGGTCTGAAGGCCGCCGGCGTCGAGGTCGACCGCAAGAACCTGGCCGAGCTTGCCGTCTCCGACGACGCCGCCTTCGCGGTGCTTGTCGAGGTGGCTCGCAAGGCGTTGCCGATCGCCGGCACCGAAAAGGTCGCGCCGGGCACGGGCACCGAGACCGCCGCCTGAATCGGGTGGACCGAGGTGCACGTAGCGAGCTGACCGACGTCCGGTCGGCGCCCGTCCGGGCGGCGAAGCGCCTGCTCAAGAAGGCCTACCGCGAGCACGACCGCGCGTTTCTGGCCGAGGGTCCGCAGGCAGTTCGCGAAGCCCTGATCGAAGCCACGGCAAAGGGCTCGGGGGTTCGCGAGCTCTTCGTCACCGCTGACGCGCGGGCCCGGCATCCGGAGTTGATCGAACGCGCGGCTGCCTTGGGGGTGCCGGTCCACCAGGCGAGCGGCCGGGTACTTGGCGAGTTGTCCGACACGGTCACTCCGCAGGGCGTTGTCGCCGTGTGTGATGTGCTCGATGTTTCGCTCGACGAGGCGCTGACTTCGGGTGCGGACGGCGCGATGCCGAATATCGTCGTGGTCCTGGCGGGGGTTCGGGATCCCGGCAATGCTGGCACGGTGCTGCGCACCGCCGATGCCGCCGGCGCCACCGCCGTGATCTTCAGCGACAACTCCGTCGACCCGTACAACGGCAAGTGTGTTCGGGCGTCTGCCGGCAGTCTGTTCCACCTTGGCGTCGTCGTGGGCGTACCGGTCGAGACGGCCCTAGTGGCACTGCGCGCGACCGGCCATCGGGTGTTCGCCGCCGACGGTGCTGCTGACGGCCACAACCTCGACGACCTCGAGCGCGACGGGGGCCTCGCGGTGTCGACGGCGTGGATCTTCGGCAACGAGGCATGGGGGCTCCCGCCGGAGCTCGTGCAGGCCGCCGATCGTGCCGTTCGCATACCGATCCATGGTCGAGCCGAAAGCCTGAATCTTGCCGCCGCCGCCGCCGTGTGCCTGTACGCCTCGGCGCGCGCGCATCGGTCCTGAGCCGTGCGAGTTGAGCTGCGCGGGTAGGGTTTGCGGGAGTTCGTCCAGCTCCGCGTGAGGAGACAGGGTCGTGCCGGCCAGTATCGAACACGAGAAGGCGGCCTTCGACGTCCTGCCTGATGGTCTACTGATCGCCGACGAAACGGGCACCGTCGTGCTGCTGAATCGGGCTGGCGCAACGTTGTTGCGCCGCGGTGTTGACGAGACCGTCGGCCGCGACTACCGCGAGGTCCTTCCGCTGACCGATAGCGTCGGACGCGACTGGTGGGCGTGCACGCGGCCCTACGACGGGCTGGCTATTCGCACCGGGCAGCCCGAACGAGTCTTGACATTGCCTGACGAGCGCGAGCTCTACGTCACCGCGCGCTACGTACGCGACGGCCGTTGCGGTACGGTAACGCGGCTGGTGGTGAGCTTTCGCGGCGCGGGTGAGCGCGAACGTGCCGAACGCGATCGGGCCGACCTCGTGTCGACCGTCGCGCACGAACTGCGCTCGCCGCTGACGAGCGTCAAGGGCTTTACCGCCACGCTGCTGAACAAGTGGGACCGCTTCAACGACGAGCAGCGTCTCCTCATGCTGCAAACCGTGAACGCCGATGCTGACCGCGTCACCCGGCTGATCGGCGAACTCCTCGACGTGTCGCGCATCGACGCCGGCCGGCTCGAACTCCGCAAGCAGGTGGTCGACGTGCCGGCCGCAGTTCGGCGCCTCATCGCCGGGCGGCTCGCGTCGGGCGATGCACTCGACCGATTCGAGATCGTCAGCTCCGACCAGCTGCCCGAGATGTGGCTCGACCCCGACAAGCTCGACCAGGTGCTGGCGAATCTGGTCGACAACGCTGTTCGCCACGGCAGCGGCACAGTCACCATCTCGGTGCAGCCCGCTGACGACGGCCTCGTATTGACCGTGGCCGACGAAGGCGAGGGGGTGGCGCCCGAAATTCGCAACCTGGTGTTCAGGCGGTTTTGGCGGGCCGGCCGGCGCGGCGGCACGGGTCTTGGCCTCTACATCGTCCGAGGCCTCGTCGAAGCCCACGGCGGCGACGTCGCGGTAGGCGATTCGCCGAGCGGCGGCGCGTCGTTTCGGGTGACCCTGCCCACCGGGACGCCGGCATTTGCGTTGTAAGGACGAAGTCGCCGAGCCCTAGACTCACCGATGATCCCCGCGCGCTTTGGAGAGCCCCCCCACCATGTCCGCCCCGAACAAGAACTACGACCCGGTCGAGGTGAGTCCGCTGCACGCCGACGAGGTCGACCGCTTCCGCGACGAGGCGTTGGCCGCCATTGCAGGTGCGACCGATCTCGAGCAGCTCAAGCAGGTTCGGGTCGCGCACGCCGGTGACCGGTCGCCGCTCGCGTTGGCGAACCGTGAGATCGGGGCCTTGCCGCCGCAAGCCAAAGCCGATGCCGGACGTCGAGTAGGGCAGGCCCGCGCCGCGGTGACCGCCGTTCTTGCCGACCGTGAAGCCGAACTCCTCGCGCAGCGCGATGCCCGGCTGCTCGTCGAAGAAGCCGTCGATGTCACCCTGCCGTGGGATCGAATGCCACGTGGGGCTCGGCATCCGATCTCGACCTTGGCCGATCGCATCGTCGATGTGTTCGTCGCCATGGGCTGGGGGGTGGCCGAAGGCCCGGAGGTCGAGGCGGAGTGGTTCAACTTCGACGCGCTCAACACACCCGCCGATCATCCGGCGCGCGCGCTGGCCGACACGTTCTTCATCGAGTCGGCCGACAGTGGAGTGGTCTTGCGCACCCACACGTCACCCGTGCAGGCAAGAACGCTGCTCTCGCGTCGTCCGCCGATCTACGTCGTCTGCCCAGGCCGCACGTTTCGCACCGACGAACTCGACGCCACGCACACGCCGGTCTTCCACCAACTCGAGGGTCTTGCGGTTGACGAGGGCCTCACGATGGCGAACCTGCGCGGCACTCTCGATGCGTTCGCGGAAGCGATGTTCGGTTCTGGTGTCGTCACCCGGTTGCGTCCGCACTTCTTCCCCTTCACCGAACCGTCGGCTGAGGTCGATCTTCGGTGCTGGGTGTGCCACGGCAGCTCGGTCGGCGACCCCGACAATCCGTGCCGCACCTGCCGGTCTGAGGGGTGGATCGAATGGGGCGGCTGCGGCATGGTCAACCCGCGGGTGCTGATCGCCTGCGGTGTCGACCCCGATCGCTACACCGGCTTCGCGTTCGGCATGGGCATCGAGCGCACCCTGCTGTCACGCCATGGCGGTGGCGACATGCACGACGTCGTCGAAGGTGACGTGCGGTTCGCCCTCGAGTTCGGTCCGGAGGCCTGAGGTGCGCCTCGCACTCTCGTGGTTGCGTGAGTTCGTCGATATCCCGGCGTCTGAGGGTGGCCGCGAAGTCGCCGAGCGATTCGTGCGCGCCGGCTTCGAGGTCGATTCGGTCGAGGTCGAGGGCTCGGTATCCGGCCCCCTCGTCGTCGGTGAAGTCGTGTCGTTCGACGAAGAGCCACAGAAGAACGGCAAGACGATTCGGTGGTGCCAGGTTCGGGTGGCCGAGGGCGCCGAGCCGCGCGGCATTGTGTGTGGCGCGCTGAACTTCGCGGTCGGCGATCGGGTCGTCGTCGCGCTGCCCGGGGCCGTGCTTTCGGGCGGCTTCGAGATCGCCGCGCGCAAGACGTACGGGCATGTCAGCGACGGCATGATCTGCTCGGTGCGCGAGCTCGGCATCGGCGACGATCACACTGGCATCCTGGTGTTGCCGGTGGATTCGGTGCTTGGAGCAGACGCTGCTGCGGTGCTCGGGCTCGGTGACGACGTGCTCGACGTGTCGCCGACACCCGACCGTGGCTATGCAATGTCGGTGCGCGGACTTGCCCGCGAACTTGCTGCTGCGTACGGCGTTCCGTTCGCCGATCCGGCCGCCGCTGTGACTCCGGCAAAAGCGAATGCGGACGCCGGGTGGCCGGTGCGGCTCGAGGACGCAGCCGGCTGCGATCGGTTCGTCGCGCAGATCGTGCGCGGTCTCGATGCAAGTCGCGTCATGCCCAACCTGATTCGCCGGCGGTTGCAGACCGCAGGTATTCGCTCGGTGAGTCTCGCAGTCGACGTGACGAACTACGTGATGCTCGAACTCGGTCAGCCGTTGCATGCCTACGACGTCACGAAACTGCGCGGGTCGATCGTCGTGCGGCGCGCTGGTTCTGGCGAACGAGTGCGGACTCTCGACGACGTTGATCGGGCACTGCACGCAGACGATCTGGTGATTGCCGATGACAGTGGAGCGATCGGTATCGCCGGGGTTATGGGCGGGGCTTCCACCGAGATCGATGTGACGACGACAGAGCTGTTACTCGAAGGCGCCCACTTCACGTCGTCCGTCATTTCGCGCAGTGCCAGGCGGCACGGGTTGCTGAGTGAGGCATCGCGGCGGTTCGAGCGTGGCGTCGATCCGGCGATTGCGCCGGTCGCCGTGCAACGCGCAGCCGACCTGCTCGCCGAATTCGGCGGCGCAACACCTGAGGTGAGTGCGACCGATGTCGGCACGCCGGCGGGGGTTGCGACCATTCGCCTCCCGGGTGGTCGGGCGGCAGAGGTAGTCGGCGTCGAGTACAGCGCCGACGAGGTGCTCGCGTCGTTGCGGGCGGTCGGTGGCGCCGTCTCGCTGGACGGTGCCACTTTGGTCGTCGAGGTGCCGACCTGGCGACCAGACCTGCGCGACCCGTTCGACCTGATCGAGGAGGTAGCCCGACTCGTCGGCTACGACCGGATCCCGTCGGTGCTCGCTGTTGCGCCCCTGAGCAGTGGCCTCACGGACGCGCAACGCGCGCGGCGCCGCATCACCGTTGCGCTCGCCGATGCGGGTTACGTCGAAGCACTCAGCTACCCGTTCATGGGACCGGCGGATCTCGATGCGCTCGGTCTCGATGCTGACGACCCGCGACGCGCAACCTTACGGCTCGCGAACCCGATTTCTGACGAGCAGCCGTTGTTGCGCACCACGTTGCTGCCGGGGTTGCTTACCGCGTTGCGACGCAACATCGCGCGCGGCACCACCGATGTTGCCTTGTTCGAGTCGGGACTGGTGTTTCGAGTTGAACATCGCGGGAGTGCGGCCGCACCCATACCGCCGCGGCTCGCAGTCGATCATCGTCCGACCGATGCCGAACTTGCGGCACTCAATGACGCGCTGCCACGTCAACCGCGTCGGCTGGCGTTCGCGATGTCGGGGGAGCGCGACCATTCCGGCTGGTGGGGTTCTGGCCGTGCCGCATCGTGGGGTGACGCGGTCGACGTTGCGCATCTGGTTGCCCGGGAGGCCGGTGTCTCCCTCGAGGTGCGCGCAGACGATCACGCTCCGTGGCACCCGGGGCGTTGTGCGGTGTTGCGCATTGGCGATCTCGTCGTCGGGCACGCGGGGGAGTTGCATCCGCGCGTCGTCGAGGCGTTCGGATTACCCGCGCGCACGATCGCGGCCGAGCTGGACTTCGACGGCATCATCGAGAGCGCTGGCGGGCTTGCGATCGCCCCCACGTTGTCGACGTACCCGCTCGCGACGTCCGACGTGGCTCTTGTTGTTTCGGCCGAGGTGCCGGCCGCCGATGTTGAGGTGGCGTTGCGCGATGGCGCCGGAGAACTGCTTGAGTCGTTGCGGCTTTTCGACGTGTACGTCGGTGCTGGCGTTGCCGAAGGGTCGCGGTCGCTGGCATATCGGTTGTCGCTGCGCGCGCCCGACCACACGTTGGCCGCCGACGAAGTCAACGCAATCCGCGATGCCGCCGTCGCCGAAGCGGGACGTCGAGTCGGCGCCGTCCTTCGCGCCTGATTCAGGCCCATTGTTGGTGGTACGTCTGTGGTCATCTAACCTCAGCTGCCGCTTTCGGATGACCGTGGGTCATCCGCTCATGCCGAGATCCGGTAAACGCGAAGGCGGCTGCCTGCTGGGCTCGTAGCTGGTCCGCCAACGCTGTTCACGGCTGTGGGTGGATTGCCGACGCACAAGTGTGGACTCGGGACGGGTGTTGGACGGGGGCCGCCCCACGCGTGGTAATTCCGGCAGGGGTCGTCGGCGTTGTCGGCTGCGGATGTAGCGCCGCAGACGTCGATCGCGTCGCTCGCATCGTGCCAGCCCCGCCCGGGTTGACCTTCACCGGCGTCTTCGACCAGTCCTATCAAGTTGGGCTGGGTTCTAAGACTCATGAGGCCGACGCCAGCTACACGAATCCGCCGATGCCGTGCTCCCAGTTACTCGCCGAATGGACGTCGACCCTCAAAGCCGCACACTGGAAAATCGACAACGCCAACTCCACGACGTCTGAGATTCGGCTGAAGCGCAAGGGATACTTCGTGAGCGTTGTGCTCGACGGCATCGGGACGTGCGCCCACTCCTCGGTCGGAGTCTCGGGGTAGCGGGCCGCCATACCTTACCGTCGTGCGCGTTCAGCTGAACGCGCACATTTGCCGCGACGGGTCTGTTCCTGCCGCGGGGTCCGCCACGATCAGGTCGTGGGGGGCGATTGGGTCGGCGCTGGTGGGAGTCCAAGGGCTTTTCGCAGGGCGTTGTTGGCGGATTTCGAGGCTGCGGCGTCGGCCGTCGCGCGGGTTGTCCAGGTGGAGGAATCAGCTGTGGACAGCTCCGATGTCGCGAGCACATCGGTGATGAGTTTTTCTTCGGCGTTCACGAATGCGTTGACGGCTGCGCCGATGGTGCCGGTAGCGCCGAGGTTAAGGAGCTGATCGTCGAAGGCGGACACCACCGTTGCGTAGGCCTGGTCCGCTTGTGCTGTTCTGACGGCAGTCGGGCTCGATGCCGCCACCGACTTCAAGCTTGCTGCAAGGGTTGTTCCGGCCGTGGTGAGCGCGTTTTGGCCGGTGAGAAATGCGCTGCTGATGGTCGCGGTCGCTGCAGGTGCGGGCGGGCCGCTGAGGAAGGTCTGAACGGCAAAAGTGAATGTCGTCCCCTCTTGAAACAAGAAGGCGTGCCCGGCGTCGGGATACAGCTGCAACGTCGAGTTCGGGATCAGTTTCGCGAGCGCCTGGCTGTTGGAGACATTGTCCAGCTCGTCGGCGCTGCCGTCGGTGATCAGGGTCGGCGCGGTGATGCTCGCTGGTGTTCGACCGGACGGGTCCGCCCCGGCCCACCAGTCGGTGATGGCCTTGTCTTGGCTGGCGATCGTGCTTTGCGACGGCGGCGCCGCGACGGGGTAGGTCGAGGTCCCCGCGACGTAGGCGTCGTAGCCGTAGGGCTGATCGGCGGGGTACAAGACGCCGCGCACCTGCTCCGGTACGCCGCTCTTGAGCTCGTTGATCGTTGTCTGCGGCGGCACCAATGCCGCGCCGTTTCCGGGCCAGCTCGCAGCCAGCACGAGCTTGCCGACGTCGCTGGGATGCCGCACCACTAATGACTGCGCGATCATGCTGCCCATCGACCAACCCAGAACGTCGGGAGCGGTGAGGTTGAGGCTCGAGATAACTGCGGCGGTCTGGTCGGCCATCGCGTCGATGCTGAGCGGCGCGGGCATGCTCGCGGTACCGCCGAGCCCGGCGTTGTCGAAGACGACGACGCGATAGTGCCGGGCCAAGGTGTCGACGAAGCGCGGGTCCCACGCTTCCATCGTGCCGGCGTAGCCCATTACCATCACCAACGGTTGGCCCTTACCCACCACTCGATATGCCACATTTCCCAGGCTCGTGTGCGCCGTTTGCACCGGAGCGGCGACGATCGACGTCGAGCTGGTCGCGCTACCTGGCAAGCCCGGGTACGGGACCGATGACGAGCTACACCCGACGAGGGCCGCAGGCCCCGCGATGACCAGCGCCAGCACGACACCGCTCTGCGCAAGCCAGCGATTTCGTCGTCCCTCGCCGAAGGCGACCCGCTGCACGCTCACAACCGCCATCCGCAAGAGCACGCACCAATAGAGCCGCACCGTTCGGCGCACAACGAATTGCCTCTCGTCATGTGAGTGTCTACCCAGACGACCCAGCCGTAAGCCGTTCAGGCCGCTCGCCCGCCTGGGCGGGATTACACCCATCCGCTCATGCCGCCGAGCGCGTTCACGTGAACGCACTACTTTGCCGCGACTCGCGCAGTAGCGACCGCCACAATGGTCTGGTGATCGCGCGATCCCGCCTAGCTGGATTCTTGGGCAATCACGTGCTCGGCCGGGGCGCGTCGCTACTGGTGCTCGTCTTGGCCGGCGCGGCTTCGGGTTGCGGGAACTCATCGCCGAGAAGCCCGACAGGGACCTTCACGCTCGCCAATGACACGACGTCCATAGTGAGCGTCCGAGACTGCCCCCAATCGTGCGACGCGGCGCCGACGAGGACATTGGCACCGGCCAAGTCGGAGACCCTTCCGATGTCGAGTCGGGCCATCGGGTCGGTACCGTCCATGCTCCTCATCACGGGGTACGGCTCTGGACCACGCTGTTTCTTGATCCCCCCGAACGTCTTACCCAAGCCGCTGCGCCTGGCTGTGACCGATGCAACACCAGCGCAATGCGACGGGCGGGTACCGCTACCTGCGCCTGGTCTGACT
>Ga0209863_10001038_pt1 | contig 11432 bp, 10 predicted proteins | sample OrgsoiDNA2013046_FD_185796 | JGI IMG/M metagenome (GOLD analysis project Ga0209863, IMG submission 185796) | Permafrost soil microbial communities from the Arctic, to analyse light accelerated degradation of dissolved organic matter (DOM) -... | ecosystem: Environmental > Terrestrial > Soil >...
GAGCGCGAGACGAAAAAGGCTTCAGCCGCCGGGTCCGCGCAGCGGCTGAAGCGGGTAAGCGACTCTGCTAGCGGTGGCACGCCTGAAGGCATGCCCTGATACAAATTGTTTTCCTCAAACTGCAACACTACCCAAACGAAACGGCGCGGAAAAAAACCGGGCACCCGTCAAGGGTGCCCGTGAGAGGAATTAGAAGTATCTCAGCTCTTACTGAGGTTTCTGATCCTGCTTGCGTTGTTCGTCCTGACGCTTTTTTTCTTCGGGCGTCAGCGGCTTAGGCTGCGGAGCGGGTTTACCTTCCGGCGGGGCAGCGCGTTCCTGCGGACGCTGATTCGGCGGAGGAGTCTGCGGCCGCGCCTGCTCAGGCGGGCGAGTATTCTCTGGACGATTAGCTTCGGGCCGATTAGCTTCGGGCCGATTATTCTCCGGGCGATTGTTTTCCGGACGAGCATTGTCTGGACGATTGTTCGGCACGGGCTGACTGGGCGTCGGCCGATTCGGCTCGGGGCGATTGTTATCCGGGCGATTATTCGGCACAGGTTGATTGGGCTGCGGACGGGTTGGCTCCGGACGGTTATCCGGGCGCGCGGTTGGTGGGCGATCCGTCGGCGCCGGTTGATTTGGCGTCGGGCGGTTTGGTTCGGGCCGGTTGGCCTCCGGAGGATTATTGTCCGGACGATTATTCGGTACAGGTTGATTCGGGGTCGGCTGGTTCGGCTGCGGCCGATTTGGCTCCGGTCGATTGTTTTCGGGCCGATTGTTCGGTGCAGGTTGATTCGGCACGGGCTGAGGCGGCGTCGGTTGATTTGGACGGTTCGCCTCGGGCCGATTGGTGGGCTGAGGCGGCGTCGCGGGGTTTGCACCCGGTCGCTCGTTTGCCGGCTGATTCCCCGGACGATTCGCGGGCTGATTTGCGGCTGGCTGGTTTCCCGGACGATTCCCAGGCTGGTTCGCCGCAGGTTGATTCCCTGCCGGCTGATTCGGCGGACGAGTCGGCGACGGTGTGGCTGTCGCGGGCTTTGCCGGCGGAGCGCGTTTCACCAAGGCAGCACTCGTGGCGTTCGCCGGACGCAGTTGCTGCATTTGCTGGCGCGGCACTGACTCGCCGGGATGCTGCGTCAGCACCTGCTGCTTGGCGGCGAACGACGCGCTCGGCGGAGGCGGAGCGGCCTTCGCGATCACGGCGCGGTTGGCCACCGCTTGTGGCGGAGCGGCAACGCGGTTGGCGGTAGCGGCATGGGCTCCAAACACCGCTTCGCGGGCTGGAGGCACAGCGGCTCGTGAGCTCACGGGCGCCGCAGCCATCTCCCGAGTATTCACCGCAACCGCGGCTCGCGCCACAGGTTGAGCCGTGGTGAATGCTCGCTGCGGCACGGCCGTGACTGCTCCCTGCACGTTGCGATTCACATAGGTGACGTTATTGATGGTCGTGCTCTTGTTGATAATCGTGGTGTTGTAGACGTTGGTGATCGTCGTGGTGTTGACGGTCGTGTTCGACACGTTGACACGGTTCACATAGCTGGGACCAACGCGATAAGAAGGCACATAGACTTCACGCGGACCCAAGGGAAACCAGGCCACATTGCCGCCGATTCCAATACCGCCTCCGCCGACGAATGCAACCAGCGCCGGCGCATAGACCGGATGAACTTCGCGCGGTCCAGGGATCCAGCCCCAGCGGCCTTCGACCGAAATCCAGCGGCCGTAGTGGAAGGGTGCATAACCCCAGCGCGCGTCATCGACCCACGTCCATCCCCAGGGATCGACCCAGGCCCAGTGCCCGTCGTGGTAAGGGGCCCATCCCGCGGAAACTCTCGGGTACCAGACGTCGCCATATTGCTGCGAGGGCCGCCAGTCGCCATTGTCGTCGAGGTCTTCATAGCCGACGACATCGGTGGACATGTAATGCGCGGAGCGGGAATCGTCATAGCGGCGATAGCGCGCGTCGCTCCAGGTGTCAAAGTCATCGGGATTTCCGATCTGTTCGACTTCCGCGTTCAGAGAATCCGTGCCGCTGAACGTAGTGCGCTGTCCGGCGTGCAGCGTGTAGCTTTGACCGTTGCCGGTAGACTCGCCTGCGCCGTCGCTGATCGTGACGACCGTGTAGGAGCCGTCCTCCGCCGCCTCCACGCGATAGCGACCTGGACGGTCAATCGTGAACGCTTGGTTAGGCGTATCGATTTCGAAAATGTCGCCGTTGTCCAATTCGCGAACACGGGCGTTCAACACTCCCGAGCTCAGTTGGATTTGAACCGTGTGATCGTCAAGATTGAGGAAAGAGAAGCCGGTGTTGGCGGAGAGATCAATCGATGCGCCACCCAGTTGCACTTCGGCGCGCGAATCGCGATCCGCCCAAACCTTGTCGCCGGTGGTCATGGGGCGGTTGGGAACGGCCTCCACCCACTCGGATTCTCCGGAGGGCTGGAAGGACACCGAGCCTTCTATATAGGCGAGGCGGGCTACGCGGCTCGGTGGATCGTCCTGATCTTGATCCTGCGCGCTGACGGGCCGTGACAACGTCGCCACAAGAGTGGACAGGGCGAGAATGGCCATCGCCAGACTCAACCCTCGTTTCTGTTTGAAAATAATTTTCGATAAGCCTCTGGTCATGAATTGATCATCCTGTTCTGGACGCAGAACGCCACGCCCTACCGCACGCAATTTGCCATCGCCCCGAGTGGTGACGAGGCTCGGCATTCCCAAGCACTTTGGAAGATTAGATGCCGCCGTTGCCGCAGTAACGCCTACTGTAGTTCCGGTAGATGTGTGCAGAACGAGCAGCACTACCCATGCGCGTATGGTAATTGCCCGCCGCTCTTGTTCGCTCTCTGCGCTGCTACAATGCCCTGTTTCAAGGTCACCGTTACCAACGCCCGCGAACTTCGACGGCCATATCCGCGTATTGTCTAGTGGGTAGGGCTTGGAGATGTCTCAAAAGCTTTAATCATCCAGGCTAAGTCTCAGTTCGCAGGTTACTTTCCGGGGAGTGCAAGTGGAAGACGTCCAGGTCGTCGCGATGCTGGTTCGGCGTTGTATCGCCGGCGACTCTGCCGCCTGGGAGGAAATCGTGCAGACTTACAACCGGCGCATCTACAACATCTGCTACCGCTTCGCCGGATCGGGCGACGACGCCGAAGACCTCACCCAGGAAGTTTTCATCAAGATGTACCGCACCCTTCCCAGCTATGACCACACCAAGGGCGCGTTCGTAACCTGGGTCACGACCATCACGCGCAACCTGCTGGTCGACCACTTCCGCAAGGGCAAGCAGGGCCGGATGACCGACTCCATGGACACCGCTTCCTCCGACCACGAGGACGCCATGCCGCTCAGTCAGCAGATTCCTGACCAATCCGCCCCGCCGGACGCCCACGTCCGCAGCCGGGAGGTCTCGGAGACCGTGCATGCGGCCTTGGCCAAGCTTTCTCCCGAGCTTCGGGAAGCAGTGATTCTAAGGGACTTACAAGATCTGGACTATCGCGAAATTGCCACAGTTTTGAAGGTTCCGGAGGGTACCGTGAAATCAAGAATAAATAGAGGGCGGGCGGAACTTGCACGCCTTTTACAACGTACCTATAGGCAGGTGATGTGATGCCAGACCACACCAGTAACGGAATGCAGTGTAACGAGTTCGATCTCGTGCTTGCGGATGCCATTGACGGCGTCCTGACCGGGACCGAACTCGGCCGCTTCCAGGCTCACGCCCGCAGTTGCAAGGCGTGTGGGCCGCTGTTCGCCGAAGCTGAGGCGGGCCGCAACTGGCTGAAGGGTCTCACGGAGGTGGAGCCTCCAGCCAGCCTGGTCAATAGCATCCTGGCATCCACAACGGGCGTTGACACCCAACGCCTACGAGCAACCGCACGCCCCCAGCCTCGCGTTTCGTGGCTGGAGCGTTGGCAGGCCTCGTTCCTGGAGCCGATTTGGGCCGCCGTTCGGCAGCCGCGGTTTGCCATGTCATTCGGCATGGCCTTCTTCGCGCTGTCGGTGGGCTTGACCGTTGCCGGAGTAAAACCCGCAGACATCAGTCAGATCAGTCTGCGGCCGGCGGCGATCCGGCACACCTACTACAGCACCCGAGCCCAGATCGTGCGCCGCGTCGACAATGTCCGGTTCGTTTATCAGCTTCAGGCACTGGCGCGACAGGTTCGACGCAACGTCACGCCCGCCGAGCCAGCACAGCCGAAACCGAAAGACAACAAGAACGACACAACACAACAGCCCGAGCAGAAGCAGGAACGCAATTACAGCCAGATTGACGACCATCTCATTCTGGCCAGCGCTCCTCTGGGGACCTCTGTCTTTGATCCGTCAAATCCGGATCTGTCTGTAGTGTCGGTGACCACTGACAGGAGGTTCGTATGAACTGCGCCACACACAGCGACACAGCTGCAGTGGCCTTCTGCCGCACTTGCGGCAAGCCACTCTGCAATCAATGCACCCGCGACGTTCGCGGGGTAATTTACTGCGAAGCGTGCCTCGCCGCGCGCATGGAAGGCACAGCCCCGGCGGCAGGATTTACGCCGGTGCAGACGCCGCCACAAACTGGATATCAGCAATTCATGGATCAGGGCCTGGGGTTGAAAGTTCAACCGGGGCCGGCTTCCGGCCCGAATCCTGCGGTCGCGGGAATTCTCGCCGGATTCTTTCCCATTGGCGTTGGCGCGGTCTACACCGGCCAATATGCCAAAGGACTGTCTCATCTCGTGATCATGGTGCTGCTGATACTGGGAGTCAGTTCCGACGTTCCCTGGTACGTGCATATGGTCCTGGGAATCGCGATCGGATTTTTCTACGTCTACCAAATCATCGATTCCATCCGCAGCGCCAAAGCAATTCAGATGGGAGAACCTGCGCCCGATCCGTTCGGTTTGGCATCGACCTTCGGAGCTGGTGAGAAGTTCGACGGCACCAAGGTTCCTGGCGGAGCCGCCGTTCTCATCGGCCTGGGCGTGTTGTTCCTTTTACACACGGCCGGAGTTTTGGAGTTCGGGCTCGATCGTTTCTGGCCGCTCATTCTCATCGGACTTGGCGTGTGGCTCTTTGCCAAGCACTGGGGACTCATCGGCAACAGCCCTAGCGTGTGCCGTTGTGAACGTTGCCGCACGCGCAAGTTGATGGGTCCGGCGATTCTGGTCACACTCGGCGTGCTCTTCCTGCTCGATAGCGTGTCCCGCGTGGAGTTTCACCGAACCTGGCCCGCCATCCTGCTGGTGATTGGCGTGGTCAAGCTGATGCAGAGCAATGCATCCGCTGAGGGACATTTCGGTCCACTGCCGCCGGGCATGTATCCCGGGGCTACGCAAAATGTTACGCAGAATGCCACACCGAACATTCCGCCCAGTGCACCACCGCCTCCAGCACCAACGCAGACTCCACAACCACCAACCTCTTCTGGCGAGGTGAACAATGTCTAACCAAGGCATGTCTAGTCCAACGCCAACTCCGACTCCGGGATTCAGGCCGGTGCCTCCCATGCCACCGATGCCACCACTGCGGCCGCGCCGCTCGTTTGCCGGGCCGTTCGTGCTGATCGTGATGGGCGTCGTCTGCCTGCTGGGCACCATGCGCGTCGTGTCCCTCAGCCGGCTGGCGCACTTGTTTGCCAACTACTGGCCGGCGCTGCTGATTCTGTGGGGCGTGATCAAACTTCTCGAGCATCAGCGAGCGCAGCGCGACGGCACGCGCGCTCCCGGCATCGGCGCCGGCGGAGTGTTCCTCGCCATCATGATCGTCGTATTTGGTTTGATCGCGACGCAGGTGGATCACGTTAACTGGTCCGGACTGCGCGACCAGATGAATTTCGACGACGGCGACTTCCCCAACTTCTTCGGGCAAACCTACAACTTCGACGATCATCTGGAGCAGGCGTTCCCCGCGGGAGCCAGCCTGAAAGTGATTAACACGCGTGGCGCGGTGAGCGTGCATGCCGCCGACGACGACAAGATCACCATCGTCGTCCGCAAGCGCGTGGGCGCGGATAACCAGGATGACGCCGACAAGTACAACAAAGAGACCAAGCCCACGATAACGGCCATCGGCGGCCTGGTCACGGTTGACGCCGTGGCCGAGGGCGCGGGGGATCATTCGGTAGAGAGCGATCTCGATATTTCCGTTCCGCGCAAAGTTGCGGTCACTATCAATTCCCGCCGTGGCGATGTGAACGTCGTGGGCCGCGAAGGCGGCGTCGAAGTCTCCGCGCAACATTCCGATACGTCAATCGAAGATGTAACCGGCAGCGTGAAAGTCAGCCAGGAAAAAGGCTCGGTGAAAATTGAGCAGGTCACCGGCGATGTGCACGTGCAAGGCCGGGTCAACGAAGTCTCGGTTTCCGACGTGAAGGGCGGCGTGCAACTCGACGGCGAATTTCAAGAGAGCGTGAAGCTGGCGCGCATCGACAAGTCCGTGACGTTCAAGTCTTCGCGCACCGACATGGAGTTTTCACGCATCGAAGGCTCGCTCGACCTCGACTCCGACGATCTGCACGCGGAGGAAATCACGGGCCCGCTGCACCTGACGACGCGCTCGAAAAATATTCGTCTCGATAGCGTCAGCGGCGACGTGCGCTTGCAGGATGACAACGGCACCATCGAACTGGGCATGCGCACGGTTGGCAATGTTCAGATCGACAACCACAACGGCGATGTCCAACTCAGCCTGCCCGAAAAGGCCGGCTTCCGCGTGGACGCCCGCACTCGCGACGGTGAGATCCAATCCGACTTCGCCGAACTGCAGGTCAACAATGGCGAGCACGAGGGTAAAGCCAGCGGCAGCGTCGGCAGCGGCAGCTCGCACATCGTGATCAACAACGAGCATGACGGCATCGAGATTCGCCGAGCCAGCGCGATACCACCGAAACCGCCGGAGCCGCCGGCTACCAAGACAGGCAAGGCTCTGCCTGCGCCGAAAGTGAAAGTAGAACCGACAGAAAACTGAAAAATCCAGATTGAGAACGGCCGGTCGAGGACCCGCCTCGGCGCGCTTGACCGGCCGTTTTTCATTGGTGGGGCGAGTGGTGCGGCTTTCGTCGCCCAGGGTAGAGATTTGCGATCGCCCAGGTCGCTCCCGCAAACGCGTGCCGGTGCGGCCCGCCCGAAGTGAGTCCCGCTTCAAAACCACCGTCGATCACCAGTCGCGGAATAACGGTGTAGGTCAGCGCCCACAGCGAAGACGCGAAGCCCGGTGTGGATCGGTTTAGTGCGGTGTCGCCGTAGAACTCTCCAGTGAATTGAAGCCCGCCGTGGATTTCATGGGAAAATGCCAGATTCAACTGCTGGTTCTTATCGAAGCCGGAAGCACTTGGCCGCCCGATCAGAAATTGAGTGAGGTTGAAATCGAAATGAAATTTTGCGATGTCCTTACTTGCGAGAAACGTAAATGCGTGATCCACCTGACCTGATCCCAAACCATCCTCTGTGCTGGCCGAGGGTATCTTGACGGCGTAGCTGAAGGCCAGCGCCGGAACCCGTTTCGTCTGCCGGTAGACGCGTACCTGCGGACCCAGCCAGTTGTCTCCGAAACTTCGGTGCCTGCCACTCGCGTCGGTCTGCGACAGGAAGGAGGTAGTGTTCCAACGCAGCTCAACGTCGCAAAGAATGCCAAACTTCAGCAGGCCACCCGCAGACGCCTGCTGCACGCCCACGCCGGGCCAAAACCGATCCCAGCCATATTCCAGTTCTAAAACGCCGTATTGGGTGATGTCGGCGGGGTTGGCGACCGTGGGCCGGTTCGGATTGGCGGCGAGGGAATCCGCATAGCAGCCAATCTGCTTTCCCATCCACTGTCCAACGGCGGCATGGCTCATTGCGAGGCACGCCCCTAAAATCGCGAGCACAAAGCGCAGTATCTCACCGCGACGGCGCGCCCTCTGGCAGGTCAGCGATTGCACTTTTCCTGCACGAGTTGTTCGACTCGCCCCAGCACTTCATCTTCGCTCATCGAACTGGAGTTGATCAACACAGCATCGTTGGCAGCTTCCAGTGGAGAGGCCGCGCGCGTGCGGTCGCGCCGGTCTCGTTCGCGCAACTCTGCCGCAACGCCGGCGGCCACGTCGCCCTTAATCTTTTGTTGCTCCATGCGCCGCTGTTCGCGCACGACCGGATCGGCGTCGAGAAAAATCTTCAGGTCGGCATCGGGAAAAACCTTCGTCCCAATGTCGCGGCCTTCCATCACCACGCCGCCACCCGCGCCCATTTCGCGCTGATGAGCCACCATCCACTCCCGAACTTTGGGATGCACCGAGACGCGCGACGCTCCTTCACTCACGTCACGCTCGCGAATGCGGGACGACACATCGCGCCCGTCCATCAACGTGCGATTCCCGCCAATGGTCGGCTCCAGTTGAATGCGCAGATTCTCCGCCAGCTTCACCAAGGCTGCCTCGTCGTCAAACGAAGCATCGCGCTCAATCGCTTTGAGCGCGAGAGCGCGATACATCGCGCCGCTCTCCAGGTTCACATACCCCAGTTTCCGCGCCAGCCGGGATGCGATGGTGCTCTTCCCCGCTCCTGCCGGGCCGTCAATGGCGATGATCAATTTACGTGAAGCGGGAGCGTCGCTGGAATGGTCGGTCATCGTAGAAGGAAAGATTGTACACGGACGGCCACCCGACTCATGTGGAGACAGCCGCCCGGCTGTCCCGCGATGGCGAGGCCGAGCGGCCCCGCGGCAAACCCGATGTAGACGCGGTAGAACACGATACATATCTCACCCCGCGCCGGCATCCCCCGCCCGCACCTGCTCCGGAGTCCATCCCAACTCTCGCAGCCTGCGAATGCTCAGCGCATCATGCCGCTTCGCCAGCCGCACTCCTACGTCATCGCGCACAAGATCGCAGTGATAGTAAGCTGGCGCCTCCAGCCCCAGCGCTCGGAACAAAAGAATCTGCCGCGCCGTAGACTTCAGCAAATCGGCCCCACGCACGACTTCAGAGATGCGCATGGCGGCATCGTCGACAACGACGGCCAACTGGTAGGCCGGCACATCGTCGCGCCGCCAAACGATAAAATCGCCGAAGTCACGCCCTACCACAAACCGCTGTGGGCCTAAATGCCGATCGGTGAAACAGATCTCCTCGCCATCCGGAACACGAAAGCGCCAGTTCACTCCGCTCGGCACGCACCATGGAGCGGCGGACGCCTCGTCCGCCCCGCGATGCCGGATGGTAGCAGCGTGGGAAGGATCTCCGCTGTTCAGCCGGCACGTCCCCGGATACAACGGCTCATCGTCGCCTTCATTCGGCGCTCCCGCCGACAGCGTTACGTCTTTCCGCGAACAAATGCACGGATAAATGAATCCCCGGTCGAGCAAACTCTTCCAGGCCTCGAGGTAGAATCGCCGCCGCTCGCTCTGCGCGTAAGGGCCGTACGGGCCGCCAGTCCGGCCCCTCGCTCCACTCAATCCCGAGCCAGCGCAAATCCTCGAACATTGCCGACACGAATTCGGCGCGGCAACGTTGCGAATCCAGGTCTTCGTTGCGAAAAATCAGCTGTCCATGATTTCGCTTCGCACACTCCGCGGCAATCGAAAACGTGCGCGCATGGCCTAGATGCAGGAGGCCGGTTGGCGAAGGGGCGATGCGACCGCGGTATGAATTGGAATCAGAATCAGCGGGCATTGATGGTTACGACAAGATGTTCGCGACAAGAGGGTAACTCAGCCGCGTGCACCACCGTGGAAGTGCGGCGCTTCAGCGCCGCGTAAAGCGGGGATTGACACGGGGCTTCAGCCCCCGTGGTCGCCGTTCCGTTCGCGCTGGAGTTTCCTTGCGAACGACCTCTGGCCTCGGCGCTGGCACGAACGCGACTTTCTCCGGCGTGACTTGCAACATCGACCGCCCGCTTACGTGAACAAAGCTCAACTCCCGCGCGGCCAGCAAAGCGTTCACGGCATCCTTCACCTTCGAGCGCGCGACGAAGTTTCCAAAAAACGTCTCGAGGTCCGCTTGTTCCACCGCGATTACACAGTCCAGATACTTCGACAGTAGCGCGGTGAGCGCCTCCTGCACGGAAAGGTTCACGCCCTCTTTCACCGCATCCGGCGCCCAGCGATAGAGCACGTCCCAGACCGAACCTTCGCTCGCGTTGTAATCGACGCGCGTGATGCGCAGCCGCGACCACAATTCGCCGAGCGCGCCGTCGAGCGCGGGAAACGATACGCTGCCGCCGAGCACTTCCTGCATCTTCTGTTTTGAAATCGGACCGTCGCGAACGATTAACTCAAAGGCATCGCACGCCAGCGCGGAATAAGCCGACCGCGACCCTGCCTTCGGGGCAAGCCTGGGATTGCGCTCGCCGACCAGCGCATAGAAATAAGGGAAGGCCGACGCCGTAACGAGAAATCCGTTGTTCTCCTCGAACAGATTTGCCTCAAACGCCGCTCGCTCGCGCAGCAGCCGAACCATCAACTCCGTCGCCTCGGCTGCCCGCGGATCCTTGAACGCATGCTGCCACCCCGGCAGGCGATCGTCTGCGCCGACGAACGCGCCAATAAATGTCGGCGCCAGCAGCGCCGGGCGTTTGGGATACATCAGGCAGAATCCCACCTCCTCCAAAAAAGCGCGCGCCTGCTCGATCGTCCGGATGGGATTGCCATCGAGACGCCACTTCTCGCGGCGCAATTGTTGAAGTTCGAGATCAGTCATACGGAGTTGCAAGCCGCGAGTCCCGAGTTGCGAGCCAAGAACAGCCTGATCGTATGGTTCTCGCGACTCAGGACTCGCCGCTCAGGACTAGATTCTCTTGAACGCTTTCTGAATGTCCTTTACAGAATACCTTAGAACCACCGGCCTGCCATGCGGACACGACATTGGATGGTCCGTCTTGGCCAGTTCCGTCAGAAGCCACTCCATTTTATTTTGCTCCAGCGGCATGTTCACTTTGATGGCGGCGTGGCAGGCAATGGACGCCGCAATCCGCGATCGAATCTTCTCCAGGTTCAGCGATTGTTCTTCCCGCGAGAATTGATCGAGCAATTCGTGCAACATATGTTCGACAGCAGCCGCCTCTACCCCTGCGGGCGCGACTTTTACAGCGACGCTGCGTGCGCCGAATGGCTCGGCCTCGAATCCGTTGCGCTGAAGTTCGTCGGCAATCTCGGAAAATACCGCCTGCTGCGCCGGAGACAGTTCGAGCACAATCGGCATCAGCAGGCGCTGGCTCTCGACTTTCAGTTCCGCCCGCTGCTTGAGCACGCGCTCGAATAGAACCCGCTCATGCGCCACGTGCTGGTCGACGATCCACAGTCCGTCCTCATTCACCGCGAGGATGAATGAATTGCGAATCTGCCCGAGAGGTCTCAGCGTTCCGAGCGCCGACAATGTCGGCTCTTCTTCGCGAACATCGAGCGCAGGGGCGCATCCGCTATCCGGAATCGTGTCTACGTCACGCGCCGAAGAAATCGCGGCATTGGCTTCGACCGCTATCCCGCCTTCAAAT
>Ga0209863_10001040_pt1 | contig 11386 bp, 9 predicted proteins | sample OrgsoiDNA2013046_FD_185796 | JGI IMG/M metagenome (GOLD analysis project Ga0209863, IMG submission 185796) | Permafrost soil microbial communities from the Arctic, to analyse light accelerated degradation of dissolved organic matter (DOM) -... | ecosystem: Environmental > Terrestrial > Soil >...
GATCGGCCGGTACCCGCGCATAGCAAGCCCGATCGCGGTGCCGATGATTCCCGACTCGGCAAGCGGCGTATCCATGACGCGGTCTTCGCCGAAGTCTTTCTGCAGGCCGTCGGTCACCCGGAAGACGCCGCCGAGCTTCCCGACGTCCTCGCCCATGATGATCACCTTGGGGTCTGACTCAAGTGCTTTGCGCAACCCCATGTTGAGTGCGCGCGAAATCGCGATCGGTGCCATCAGTGACCGCCCTCGCGAGTGGCGGCTGGCTCGTAGCCGGCGAGGTAGTGGTCGAACGCAGCGCGTTCTTCGTCGACGAGTGGCGACCCGCCCGCGTACACGTTGGTGAAGATGTCGAGCGGCTTCGGCTCTGGCATCGACAGGCAGGCCGCGCGCACTCGTGCTGCGAGTTCACCCGCTTCATTTTCGATCGCATCGTAAAACGCGGCGTCGGCGAGACCGTTGCGGGACAGATAGGCCTTCACCCGCTCGATCGGATCGCGCAGTTTCCAGTTCTCGAGTTCACTCGCGAGCCGGTAGCGGGTCGGGTCGTCGGACGTCGTGTGTGCACCCATGCGGTAGGTGAACGCCTCGATGAGGAAAGGCCCTTGGCCATCACGGGCGTATTGCATCGCCTTGCGGGTGACGGCCAGGCACGCGAGCACGTCGTTGCCGTCGATCCGGACACCGGGAAAACCGAAGCCGTGCGCGCGCCGATAGAGCGGAATGCGCGACTGCCGTTCTTCGGGGACCGAGATCGCCCACTGGTTGTTCTGGAGAAAGAACACAATGGGCGCGTTGTACGACGCCGCGAAGATGAAGGCCTCGTTGACGTCCCCCTCGCTCGATGCGCCATCACCGAAATAGGCGATGACCGCGTTCTCCGATCCGTCGCGCTGCATGCCCATCGCATAGCCCGTTGCGTGCAACGTCTGGGCTCCGATGACGATCGTGTAAAGCGCGAAGTTGTGCTCCTTCGGATCCCAGCCGCCGAAGTTCACCCCGCGGAACAGCTCGAGCAGGCTTTCGGGCTCGACGCCACGACACCACGCAACGCCGTGCTCCCGATAGGTCGGAAACGCCATGTCATCGGCGAGCAGAGCCCGACCCGACCCGATCTGTGCTGCTTCCTGCCCGAGCAGCGAGGCCCAAATGCCGAGTTCGCCCTGCCGCTGGAGCGCGGTGGCCTCGGTGTCGAACCGACGCACCAACGCAAGGTCGCGGTACAGACTTCGGAACTCGTCGTCGGTGATCTCGAGTGGGTAGTCGGGGTGCTCCAACCGCAGACCCTCGGGCGTCAGCAATTGCACGAGATCACGTTCGCCGGTCGTCGCGTGGGGTTCCGCGGCTCTCATAGCTGCCACTCCTCCTGCTCGCCGACACGAGGATCCCTCGTCGATGGGCGCCGGCCCTGGGTCAGCCGGTAGGCGTTGTCCGGGCCGGGTACCTGGGCAATCGTCGCAGATCGGCGGCCTGTTGCGTCAGCGGTCGCGGTGTCGAGATGGTGGCGAGGGCGGGCACGGGTGCCGCTTACCGCCGTCGCGGTCGTGCTTGGAACCAGTTGGGTCTGGGGTCGGCTTGGGCGTCGGCTCAAGCGTCGGCTTCGGGGTCGGCTTCGGCTTATGGCAGGGCTTTGGGGTCGGCTCGTGCGACGGCCCGGGCGGGTACGTCGGGGCAACGACGGGCACGGTCGGCGGCGAGACCACGAGCGTCACCGGCACGGTGGGCAGCGGAATCTGGGTGGGGGTCGAAACGACGACCGGAGGGATGACGACCGGAGGGATGACGATCGGAGGTGTGAGTACCGGCGGAATGACTACCGGTGGAAGGACCACCGGCAGGTCGACGACGACCGTCACCGGTTTGTGGCGGACCGGCACAGGTGCTGGCAGGGTCGAACCCGTAGTGGTCGCAGGCGCGACGGCCACGACGGGCGGAGCAACCCCCGGTGTCGGACCGCCGGGTGTCGGAGCGACCGATGGCGTCGGCGGGCCGGACGACGAGGACTTCCTCTGCTTCGGGACCACGATCACGGCGCTGCCGCTGGGTGGCTGCGCTGGGGTGCCGAAGTAGGAGCCAGCCAGCGGCTGATGCGAGGGAGGCGACACGACGGCGTGCGATCCGATGACGACCACGCTGACCGTCGCCGCCGTGGTGACGCCCACCAGCGAGATTGCCGCGACCATGGTCTTCGTCGAGGTGGCAGCCAACGCCGAGGGTAGGTGGAACGCAGCACCGAGCTTCACGGCGCTAACACCTCCCGGTTGGGCCTTTCGGCACGGCATTCGTACCCGGTGACTACTCTATACGGACGGTACTGACTAAGTCACTCAGCGTTGTAAGTGTGGCCGAATGGCCTAGCGAACGGTGTTCGTATCGACACAAATCCGCCGAACCGAAGTGGTGGCGGCGGAGCAAGTCATGCGAAGCACCTGTCCGAGCTTAGACAGCCTCAAGATCGGCAGATACCACCAACTCGGGGCATCTTGCCCTAGTCCGCGAGCTTGGCGGCGACCCACAAAAAGATGTCGTTCGCCTCAGGCTCGCCAATTGTCACCCGCAACCCTTCACCGGCGAACGGGCGGACGACGACCCCGGCGGCCTCGCAGGCGGCCGCGGCGCTCTCAGTCCGTGCACCCGTGGCCAGCCAGACGAAGTTGGCCTGGCTCTCGGGCAGCTGCCAGCCGGTCTCGTTGAGCACCCGGGTTACCCGTGAACGCTCGCCGACGGTGGCCTCGACGCGCGCGAGCAGCTCGGTCTCCGCGGCCGGCCGCAGCGAGGCTACCGCGGCCGCCTGGGCAATGCTGCTCACCGCGAACGGCACGCTGGTCATCCGAATCGCGTCGGCCACCGCGGGATGGGCGACCCCGTAACCAACGCGAAGGCCGGCCAGCCCGTACGCCTTGGAGAAGGTCCTGAGCACTGCGACATTCGGGCGAGCGCGGTAGAGCGTGACGCCGTCAGGCACCGCAGGGTCGCGGTTGAACTCGCCGTAGGCCTCGTCGAGCACGACAAGGCAATCGCCGGGAACCTGGTCGAGAAACGCCTCGAGTTCGTCCCGGCGCACCGACGTTCCCGTCGGGTTGTTCGGATTGCACACAAAGACGACGCGGGTGCGCTCTGTGATGGCAGCGGCCATCGCCTTGAGGTCGTGCCCGGCGGCGGCCGTCAGCGGAACGGGCACCGAAGTCGCGCCCGACACCTGCACGATGATCGGGTAAGCCTCAAACGAGCGCCACGCGTAGACGACCTCGTCGCCGGGTCCTGCGAATGCCTCGACGAGCTGGGTGGCGACCCCGACTGATCCGCATCCGACCACGACATGGTCGGCCGGCACGCCGAGCCTCTCGGCGAGTGCATCCACCACGGGGGCCGCCGTGAGGTCGGGGTACCGGTTGGTCTGATGCGCCGCGTCGGCAATGGCGTCGAGCACGCTCGGCAGCGGCGGGTAAGGAGACTCGTTCGACGAGAGCTTGAAGCTGCGCTGGGCGCCGACCGCTCGGCGTCCCGGCTTGTAGATCGGGATACCGGCGAGATCGGCCCGCGGGTGCGGGGAGTTCCCAGCGGACACGACAACCTCCGGGCGGACGGCGGCGGAACGCAGTCACCCTAGCTCGGCCGACCGGTGAGCCGGGCTCCTCGTCGTCCGGCTTCGCCGTTGTTCGCTACCCTGCTCCGGTACAGCAGCGGACCCGCAAGGGTTCGGGGAGGCTTCGCCTAGTCCGGTCTATGGCGCCGCACTGCTAATGCGGTTTGGGTCTTAAAGCCCATCCGGGGTTCAAATCCCCGAGCCTCCGCTCGTGTATCTCAGTTCTCGGGTATCTCAGTCCTCGGGCATCTCAGTGGTCCGAACTGAACGCCGCATCGAACGCCGTCGACGGCGGTTCGATCAGGGTCAACTTGCGGATGAAGGCCAACGCGTCGGGGCCACCGATCAGGCGGTCCATACCGGCGTCTTCCCATTCGACGCTGATCGGGCCGTCATAGCTGATCGAGTTCAGCATTCGGAAGATCGGTTCCCATGGCACGTCGCCGTGGCCGGTAGACACGAAATCCCAGCCGCGGCGTGGATCGGCCCACGGCAAGTGGGAGCTGAGCCGCCCGTTGCGCCCGTTGAGCTGCTTCACCGATTCTTTGCAGTCGACGTGGTAAATGCGATCCCGGAAGTCCCACAGAAAGCCGACCGGGTCGAGGTCCTGCCACACGAAGTGGCTCGGGTCGAAGTTGAGACCGAACGCCGGTCGATGATCGATCGCCTCGAGGGTGCGCACCGTGGTCCAGTAGTCGTAGGCGATCTCACTCGGGTGTACCTCGTGGGCGAACCGCACGCCTACCTCGTCGAAGACGTCGAGGATTGGGTTCCAGCGGTCCGCGAAGTCCTGATATCCGCGCTCGATCATCGCTGCCGGCACCGGGGGAAACATCGCCACCGTGTACCAAATTGCGGAGCCAGTGAAGCCGATGACGGTCTTGACGCCGAGCTTCGCCGCCGCTCGCGCGGTGTCCTCCATCTCCTTTGCGGCACGGCGTCGCACGCCTTCGGGGTCACCGTCCCCCCAGATGCGTTTGGGCAGGATCACTTGGTGCCGTTCGTCGATCGGGTAGTCGCACACCGCCTGACCGACGAGGTGGTTGGAGATGGCCCAGACCTTGAGGTGGTACTTCGCCAGCAGATCGAGTCGACCCTGTATGTAGGCGTCACCTGTGCTGGTGTCGAGAGCCTTGTCGACTTCGAAATGGTCGCCCCAGCAGGCAATTTCGAGCCCGTCATAGCCCCACTCCGAGGCGAGACGACACATCTCCTCGAACGGTAGATCGGCCCATTGGCCGGTGAACAGCGTGACGGGCCTGGGCATGAGGCTCCTCGGGTGTCGGAGTGGTGCGGGGATTGTGGTGTCTGTGCCTTCAGAGTGCCGGTGCGGGGATCGACTGCCAACCCGACGCCGCAGCTGCACTGGTTTCCACGGCCGCAAGGACGCGCTGCACCTGGAGTCCGTCGGCGAAGGAAGGTCTCGGGTCCTGACCGGTGCCGATCGCTTCGACGAAATCGCGGATCTCGTGGGTGAAGCTGTGCTCGTAGCCGAGCAAATGCCCAGGCGGCCACCAGGCTGAAAGATACGGATGGCCGGGTTCGGTGACCAAGATGCGCCGGAATCCGCCGAGTTCAGGATCTTCGGTCTGATCGTGGAACAACAGCTCGTTCATCGATTCGAAGTCGAAAGCCACGCTGCCCGCCGACCCGTTGATCTCGATCCGCATGGCATTCTTTCGGCCGCTGGCGAACCTGGTCGCCTCGAATGAGCCGAGTGCTCCGCCGGCGAATCGGCCGATGAACAGGACCGCGTCGTCGACTGTCACGGCCCCTCGGGCGCTGCTGCCCGTTGCCGACAACCCGCTTGATACCGCCGGCAATGGCCGTTCCTTGACGAACGTCTCGGTCAGCGCGCTCACGCCCATGAGGACGTCGCCGAGGATGAACTGGGCAAGATCGATGATGTGTGCGCCGATGTCGCCGAGCGCACCCGAGCCCGCTCTGTCCTTCTGCAGTCTCCAGACCAGCGGGAACTCAGGATCGACAATCCAGTCTTGGAGGTAAACCGCCCGCACGTGCCGGATGACCCCGAGCTTCCCGGCGGCGACGAGCGACCTGGCTAGGGCCAGTGCCGGGACCCTGCGGTAGTTGAAGGCAACCATCGACCGGACGCCGCGGTGCCGCGCTGCGTCTGCAGCCGCGACCATCGCTTCTGCTTCCGCCACTGTGTTCGCGAGTGGCTTTTCGCAGAGCACATGCTTGCCGGCCTCAAGCGCGGCTATCGCGATCTCGGCGTGGCTGTCACCTGGAGTGCAGATGTCGACCAGCTGGATGTCGTCTCTGGCGATCAGTGTTCGCCAATCGGTTTCGTAGGAGTTCCAGCCGAGCTTGCTGGCGGCGGCGCGGGCGGCTTCTTCGTTGCGGCCACACAGCGCCGTCATCGACGGGGCGAGCGGCAGGTCGAAGACACGACCTGCCGTTCGCCATGCCTGCGAGTGCGCGGTACCCATGAAGGCGTAGCCGACCATCCCGACCCCGAGGGCCGCCTTGGTGTCGCTCACCGCGTCATCTGCTCCTTCGTGGCCGATCGGTGGAGGTGGTCAGTACTTAGGACTCGAAGCCCTGCGCGAGGTACTTGTCGACGTTCGTCTTGTCGACGGTGGCCGAGTACAGGGTGATCGAGGCCGGCACCTCCTGCTGTGCGAGGTCGGACATCCCCTTGTTGTGGGCGATCAGTCTCGCCATCCGGATCGCCGAAGCGGCCATCGTCGGCGGGTAGAGCACGGTGGCCTTGAGGACGCCGGTATCGGCTTTGATCAGCCGCATCGCGTTCGCCGAACCGGCGCCGCCCACCATGAAGAACTCCGACCGGTGGGCCTGGGTGATAGCCGCAAGCACGCCGATGCCCTGGTCATCGTCGTGGTTCCAAATCGCGTCGAAATGGTTTGTAGCGGCCAGCATGGAGGCCGCGACGGACTGCCCGGATTGTGCGGTGAACTGCGCAGCCTGCCGCGGACCGACCTTAAAGCCGAACTCCGCTAGCGCGTCTTTGAACCCCTGGCTGCGCTGCTGGGTCAACGGCAGGCTGTCGATCCCGGCGATCTCGCCGATGACCGGGCTGCTGACACCCTTCTTCTTCAGGGTCGTCCCGATGTACTGGCCTGCACTGACGCCCATGCCGTAGTTGTCGCCGCCAACCCAGATCCGCGATGCGCGCGGGGTGTCGAACACCCGGTCGAGGTTGACCACCGGGATGCCAGCTTGCATGGCGGTCAGTGCTACCTGGGTCAACTGCTTGCCGTCGTAGGGCAGCATGACGATGACGTCGACCTTCTTGGTGATCAGCGTCTGGATTCCCGCGATCTGCGCAGCGACGTCGTTGGTGGCCTGCACCGCCTGGAGCTTGACATCGCTGTACCTCGCGGCCTCCGAGGTCGCGTCCTTGGCGATAGCGCCCGTCCAGCCGTGGTCGGCGGCCGGCGAGGAGAAGCCGATGTTCACCGTGGTGCCGGGGGCGTCGTTCGATGTCCCGGCTCCGGCCGGCGCGGCGACCGCACCGGACGTGCTCGCGGCCGCTGGTTTGGCCTTGTTACCGGTACACGCGGTGAGCATCGCGCCGGCTCCCACGCCTACCGCGCCGAGCAGGAAATGCCGGCGGTTGAGGCCGGCATCGTGATCTGACATCAGTACTCCTTCGCGAGGTGGTTGGTCGATTTCAGTGGTCGGTCGATTTCAGTGGTCGGTCGATTTCATCTGAGGCATGCGCCATCGCACTCGGACAAGTCGCTGCTTTGGCGGTGTGAGTTCGGGAGTGTCGCGCGCAATTCGGGTTGCGCCGCGGCCGCGCGCGTATGCGGCCCCGGACGGCCGGCTAGCCTCGAGCCTCCTTGCCGCGCCGCTGGAGCAAGACCGCGATCACGATGATCACGCCGGTGACGATGTTCTGGACCTCGGTCTGCAAATTGTTCTGGATCAGCAGATTGCTGATCGTGGTGAACACCAGCACGCCGAGCACCGAGCCGACCAGGGTGCCGGAGCCGCCGGCCAGCAGCGTCCCGCCGATAATCACGGCGGCGATGGCATTCAGCTCGTAGCCGTCGCCGTTTGTGCTCGATCCGCTCGTCGTCTGCGAGGCAATCATGATCGCCCCGATGCCCGCACATAGGCCAGAAAGCGCGTACAGCGAGACGGTGTGCACACGGGTGTTCACGCCGGCAAGCCGGGCGGCCTCGGGGTTGCCACCGAGGGCCAGGGTGCGGCGGCCGTAGGTGGTTCGGTTCAGGACAACCCAGCCCACGACGGCGACGGCCGCGAATATCCAGACCAGCGGGGGCAGTCCCAGGATCTTGTTGGTCGCCAAGTTGTTGATGGCGACGGAGTTGAGGATCTGGGTCTGCTTGTTCGAGATCCGCTGCGCGAGACCGACCGCGGTGGCCATCATCGCGAGCGTAGCGATGAAAGGCACCAGCCGGCCGTACGCGATCAGCACGCCGTTCACCAGGCCGAATCCGACGCCGACCACCAGCGCGACGAAGACCACTGCCCAGGTGCCCAGGTTCTGCGTAGCGACAGTCGTCGCCCATACCGAGGCCAGGCCCATCAGCGACCCGACCGACAAATCGATGCCGCCGCCAATGATGACGAAGGTCATGCCCACGGTGATCACGCCGATGACCGAGGCCTGAGTGAGAACAGTGATCAGGTTGCTCCTGGTCAGGAAGGAATCCGGCTGGCTGATCCCGCCGATCGTGGTGAGCACCACCAGCACTCCCACTAAGCCGAGGTTGCGAACCTCACTGATCCGGCTCAACGCGGTCACCCGAGGCGCAGCCGTGTCGGCCGCTGCCTGTTCCACCCGCACCTGCTCCTCGGCGGGAGGCACCGACTGGTCGGTCACACGGCACTTCCTTGCATCACGAGGTCGAGCACTTGGGACTCGTCGAGCTCGGCGGCCAGCGACTCATGGACGATGCGGCCGTCGCGCAGCACAAGCACCCGGTCAGCCAGACCGAGCACCTCGGGCACTTCACTGGAGACCAGCAGGACGCCGACGCCTGAGTCGGCTAGCCCGCGGATGAGCGCGTAGAGCTCCGCACGAGCACCGACATCGACGCCGCGGGTGGGCTCGTCGAGCAGCAGGAGCCGGCAGCCGTGCAGCAGCCAGCGGCCGACGACGACTTTCTGCTGGTTGCCGCCGGAGAGGGTGACCACCCGACGCCGGGCGTCGTGTGGCCGAACGTCAAGAGAGCGCACCTGCTGGTTAGCGTCCGTGAGCTCCCGCCGGTGGTTGAGAAAGCCGAACCGGGAGTAGTGCGGCAGCGAGGCTGCCGTCATGTTCGTGGCGATCGACTCGCGCATGAACAGGGCCTGGCTTTTTCGCTCCTCCGGAGCGAGGCCCATGCCGGTCGCGACTGCATGGGGCAGAGCACCGGGGCGTAGCCGTTTGCCAAGGAATGAGACCTTGCCGGACGAAGGCCGGCGCGCTCCGTACACCGTTTCGAGGATTTCAGAGCGGCCAGACCCAACCAGGCCGGCAATGCCGACGATCTCGCCAGCACGGACCGTGAACGAGATGTTCTGGAACTCGCCGGTACGGGACAGACCGTCGACCCGGAGCACCTCGGTACGGTCGACGTCCGGCGGTAGAGTTCTGCGGAGAAAAGGAAACTCGACGTCGCGGCCGGTCATCAAAGTGACAACCTCGCGGGTCGGGGTGGTTTTCGCCGGTAGACCAGCGCCCACGGTGCGGCCGTCCTTCAGCACCGTCACGCGGTCACCGATCTCGCGAATCTCGTCCAGCCGGTGGGAAATGTAGACGACGGCTACCCCGGTCGCTGTCAGGTCACGGATGACCCGAAACAGGTTGGCGACCTCGTCGTGAGCGAGTACTGCGGACGGTTCGTCCATGACGATCACCTTGGCGTCGTACGAGAGCGCTCTGGCGATGCTCACGATCTGCTTGCCTGCCGGGGACAGCCGACCGACTTCACGGCTAGGGGAGATCTCGGCGTGGCCGAGTCGGGCAAGCAGTGCCCGGGTATCGGCCCGGAGCTGGCCGCGCCGGGTGAAGCCGCCTCGCGACGCCTCGTGACCCAGGTAGATGTTCTCCGCGACCGACAAGCCGTCGACCAGGTCAAGTTCCTGATAGATCGTCGCGACGCCTCTGCGCAAGGCAGCCAGCGGAGACGCGAAGGAGATATCTGCGCCCTGCCAGCGAATGGTGCCGGCCTCCGGTCGGTGGGCACCGGCGAGGACCTTTATCAGGGTCGACTTCCCGGCGCCGTTTTGACCAAGCAGGCAGTGCACTTCACTCGCGCGCACCTCGAGGTCAACGCCGTCGAGCGCGCGGATCCCTGGGAACTCCTTGACGATGCCGGTCATCTCGAGGAGCGGGGCGCTCACGTCGACATCACCGTCCTGCCCCGTCATGGATCCCATTGGCACCGTTTGCGTATGACGCGACAAACTAGGGGGATCGACCAAACTCGTCAAGCGTTCTCGGGCACAAGATCGGCCTGGTTCGACGGTTATCCGTTCGCTATCTGCGGCACTTTGTCATCTGAAAGACGAAAGCTCGGTAAACTTTTGCACTTCGAAGTGTCATTCACCGGCTCTGGGACGGTACGCTTCCTCGCGCTCAGCCCGATGACGACCACCGATGAGCGGCCAAGCCCTTGAGATGGCGTGCGGAGAGGTGCAAATGAAGCGGGTCGCCGCCCGGCCGGAAAACGCGCACCAGGCTCGAATGCTGGGCATGCTGCGCGACAACGGCCCGATGTCTCGCGCGGAGCTTGGCGATGCCACTGTGCTCTCGCGCACCAAGATCGCGATCGAGTTCGGCCAGTTGGTGGCCCTAGGGCTGGTCGAAGACGCTGGCCCGGCGCTCTCGCGTGGTGGCCGCCGGTCGACGATGGCGAGGCTAGCTCCCGATCTGCGCTTTCTGGGGATCGATATCGGCGCGACCTCGGTCGACGTCGCGCTCACCGACGGCGAGCTTCGGGTGCTCGGCCATGTCAGCCAGCCTTGCGACGTCCGCTCCGGCCCGACGGCTGTGCTCGACGTCGCGGTCGGTCTTGCCGCCAAGCTCCGTGCTGAGAAAGGCGCGCAGGAATTGTTCGGGGCCGGCGTAGGGGTGCCGGGTCCGGTTAGCTTCCGGGAGGGCGCGCCGGTGGTTCCACCGCTGATGCCCGGTTGGCATCATGTACCGATCCGCGACCTGTTGAGCCAAGAACTCGGTTGCCCTGTGGTGGTCGACAACGACGTGAACATCATGGCGATGGGTGAGCGACAAGCCGGCGTCGCTCGCGGTGCCGAGGATTTCCTGTTCATCAAGCTTGGCACCGGTATCGGCTGCGGCGTCGTGCTCGCTGGTCGGGTGCATCGAGGGGTCAGCGGCAGCGCCGGCGACATCGGCCACATCAGGGTCGAAGACGACGGGCCGCAGTGCGCCTGCGGCAATACCGGTTGCCTCGAGGCTTTCTTCGGTGGCGCTGCGCTCGCTAGGAAGGCCACCGCAGCGGCGAAGGAACATCGGTCGCCGATCCTCACCGAACGATTGGCAGCCGGGCACGGCCTCACCGCGGTCGACGTCGGCATCGCCGCTAGCGCGGGCGACGCGGTCGCGATCGAGATGGTGCGTGACGGCGGCCGTCGCCTGGGGCAGGTTATCGCCGGCCTCGTGAGCTTCGTGAACCCAGGACTTGTGGTGATCGGCGGTGGCGTCGCCGGGCTCGGCCACACGCTGCTGGCCGAGGTACGCAGCGTTGTCTACCGACGGTCATTGCCGTTGGCGACCGAGAACCTGGCCATCGTGCTGTCTGAGCTGGGCGGCCTCGCCGGCGTCGTCGGAGGTGCCCGGCT
>Ga0209863_10001041_pt1 | contig 11382 bp, 10 predicted proteins | sample OrgsoiDNA2013046_FD_185796 | JGI IMG/M metagenome (GOLD analysis project Ga0209863, IMG submission 185796) | Permafrost soil microbial communities from the Arctic, to analyse light accelerated degradation of dissolved organic matter (DOM) -... | ecosystem: Environmental > Terrestrial > Soil >...
CGCTGCCGCATTGTTTCGATGCCCTCAAAGCCGCCGCCAGAGAAGTCGGCTCGGTGCAGATTCAAAATCGAGGCACCGTCGCCGGAAACCTGTGCAATGCCTCCCCCGCGGCCGACGGCGTACCTCCTCTCCTTGTCCTCGATGCAGAAGTCGAACTCGCATCCGCGACGGGAATGCGACGTATCCCGCTGGGACAATTCCTCGCCGGCAATCGCAAGACGCAACGCCGACCCGACGAGATTCTGACCGCGGTGCTGGTGCCGCGCCGAATGGAAAATGCAGCATCGGCTTTTCTGAAGCTCGGCGCGCGCCGCTATCTTGTCATCTCAGTCTCTATGGTCGCGGTGGTCGTGCAGTCAGACGCGACCGGCCGCGTCGCCGAGGCTCACATCGCCGTCGGAGCATGCTCCGCCAAGGCTCTCCGCCTCACCGCTCTGGAGCATGCGCTACAAGGTCTGCCCTTCAACCGCGGAATCGGCTCGGCCGTAAAGCCCGAGCATCTCGCACCCCTCACTCCCATCGACGACGTGCGCGCCACCGCCGCCTATCGCCGCGATGCCTCCCTGACTCTAGTCCAGCGTGCTCTGGAATCCTGCGTGGAGGCTCGCTGACATGGCGACCACGCAGCAGCCCCCCAGGAACGCCGGAACCGAACTACTTTCATTCTCGGTCAACGGGCGCGCTGTCGAATTATCCATCCCAGGCGCGCGCCGCCTCTCCCGTATTCTGCGCGACGATCTCGGCCTGACCGGCACGAAGGTCGGCTGCGACGCCGGAGATTGCGGAGCCTGCACCGTCCTCCTGAATGGCGACCCAGTCTGCTCCTGCCTGATCGCCGCCGGTCAGGTCGAAGGCTGCAAAGTCACTACGGTCGAAGGCCTGGCCCGCCGCGCACCACTCTATGATCGCCTGCAACAATCGTTTCTTTCCCACGGAGCAGCCCAATGCGGCGCCTGCACTCCCGGAATGCTGGTGGCGGCAACGGCGCTGCTCGAGAAGAATCCTTCCCCAGCTGAATCCGAAGTGATGGACGCGATCGGCGGTGTCCTCTGCCGCTGCACCGGCTATCGCAAGATCATCACCGCGATCACCGAAGCCGGCTGCGTCGCCAAGCAAACACAGCCAGTGGCAGGCGCTGCCGTAGGCACGCGACTGGTGCGGCTCGACGGCCCAAAAAAAGTCGATGGCACGGAAATCTTTGGCGCAGACGAAACTCCCGCCGACACTTTCTGCTTGCGCGTGATCCGCTGCCCCTATCCGCGCGCGCAATTTCATTTCGGAGACCTGGCGCAATACGTCGCAACTCATCCTGGCGTCGCGTTGGTGCTCACCGCGAAAGACGTCCCCGGCACCGACTGCTACGGCGTAATTCCGAGGTACGCGGATCAGCCAGTCTTTGCCAGCCGCGAAGCACGCTTCCGCGGCGAAGCCATCGCCGCCGTCGTCGGAGAAGTAGAAACGCTGGAGCGATTGGATCCGGCAGAATTTCCAGTGCAGTGGCAGCCACTGCCGCCGCTCAGTTCGATGGATGAGGCGCTGGCTGCCGGCGCTCCCCGCATTCACTCCCACCGCCAAGAAAATGTCCTGGTACGCGGCCGCGTCGTTCGCGGCGACGTCGAACGCGCGCTCGCGGATTCAGATTTCGTCGTCGAAGGCGAGTGCGAAACCGGATTCGTCGAGCACGCCTACATTGAGCCTGAAGCTGGCTTCGCACGCCGTGTCGGCGACCAGATCGAGATTCAAGCCTGCACCCAGTCTCCCTACATGGACCGTGCCGACATCGCGAAAATTCTCGGCATCGCGCCCGAGAAAGTAAGAATCATTCCAACCGCCGTCGGCGGAGGCTTCGGATCGAAACTCGATCTCTCAGTCCAGCCATTCGTCGCGCTCGCCGCATGGAAACTCGACCGCGCGGTCCGCATGGTGTACTCGCGCGCTGAGTCGATCATCTCGACGACGAAGCGTCATCCCGCGCGCATGCGTCTCCGTGCTGGCGCAACCCGCGACGGAATACTCACCGCCCTCGATTTCACCGCCGACTTCAACACCGGCGCCTACTCGTCCTGGGGACCAACCGTCGCCGGCCGCGTCCCAGTGCATGCCTCGGGCCCATATCGCGTCCCACACTATCGCGCCCTGACTCGCGCCGTGCATACGAATGTCGTCCCAGCTGGCGCATTTCGAGGATTCGGCGTTCCCCAGGCCGCGATCGCCCAGGAGCAAATCTACGACGATCTCGCCAACAAAATCGGACTCGACCCACTCGAGTTTCGGATCCTGAATGCGCTCGACAACGATTCGCCGACCGTGACCGGTCAGGTGTTAGGCGAAGGCGTTGGAATTCGCGCCTGCTTCGAAGCCTTGCGCCTTCGTTGGAAGATGGGCCGGCAGGCAGCCGCGAAGTTCAACGAGAAAGCGACAGGCCCGTTGCGCCGCGGCGTTGGCGTCGCCGGCATGTGGTACGGTTGCGGCAACACTTCGCTGCCCAATCCATCGACAGTCCGCATCGGACTAAAACGCGACGGCCGCATCGCCCTGCATCAGGGCGCCGTCGACATCGGTCAGGGATCGAACACCATCGTCGCCCAAATCTGCGCCGATGCGTTGAAAGTCCCGATCTCGCAGTTGGACCTCATCTCCGGCGACACGGCCATCACACCCGATTGCGGCAAGACCTCTGCTTCCCGCCAAACCTTCGTCACCGGCAAAGCCGCTCACATGTCGGGAAGCAAGTTACGCGCCGAGATTCTCAAGCTGGCAGGCGCCTGCGCCTGCGCCACGATTGAGTTCGCACATGCCGCCATCGTCGTGATCGAAGACGGAAACAGAAAACAAATCCCACTCGGCGGACTACCACTCGACGTCTTTGGATATGTCATCACCTGCGAAGCCACCTTCGATCCACCCACGAGTCCTCTCGACCCAAACGGACAAGGCAATCCCTACGCCGTCTTCGGTTTCGGCGCGCATCTGGCGGAAATCGAAGTCGACGTGGAACTCGGCACGGTGCGCGTGCTCAAAGTCACCGCCGCGCACGATGTAGGCCGCGCGATCAATCCCACCCTGGTCGAGGGCCAGATCGAGGGCGGCGTCGCACAAGGCCTTGGCATGGCCCTGATGGAAGAGTTCTTTCCCGGCAAAGGCGAGAACCTGCACGACTATCTGATTCCATCGGCCGGAGACATTCCTCCGATAGAGTCGATCCTGATCGAAGATCCATCCTCTGTCGGCCCGTTCGGCGCCAAGGGGATCGGTGAGCAGGCGGTCATTCCCACGGCGCCCGCGATCCTCAATGCGATTCATGACGCGGTAGGCGTTCGCATCCACAAAATCCCCGCGACCCCTGACCGCGTGCGCGCCGCCATCCTCGCGAAGGCGAACGGAGGCGCGCGTGGCTGACGACGCCATCCGCTGCGACGCCTGCCCCGTGCTCTGCTACATTAAGCCCGGACGCACCGGGTCCTGCGACCGCTACGGCAATCACGAAGGCAAGTTGGTGCGCCTCGATCCGCACGTCGTGCTCGATCGCGCTGTCGAACGCGGCGACTCGGTAGTTCCATTCCTCGAGCGCGCTGGCGAGTGGGACGGCGGGCTCGGCAGCCACGCCGACACCTTCGTCACCGCGATCGGCGCCGGCACAACCTATCCCGACTACAAACCCGCGCCCTTCATCATCTCGTCACAAGTCGAAGACGTCGACATGGTCACGGTCGTGACCGAGGGAATTTTCAGCTACTGCGGCGTGAAGGTGAAGATCGATACCGACCGCAACCTCGGTGCCGAATGCAGCACGGTGCGCTCGCTAGGCGAAGCGATCGGCCACATCACCACCAGCGAGTACGGCTCGCAAATGCTCTCCCTCGGCGGGGTGCGTCACCTAACCGGAGGCAGCCGACAGGAAGGCACCTCAACCTGCGACGCCCTCCTGCACCTGTGCAACGGCGATGCCGTCGAACTGAAAATCGACGACGGCGCAAAAGTCGTCGTACAGGCCGGGCAACCCCCGGTCGTCGACGGCTCGCAGGAAGAACGCATGCGCGTCGGCTGCGGCTCCGCTACCATCGGCATGTTCGCCAAACAATGGTTCGGCAAAGTCGACGACGTTGTCGTGGTCGACGACCACATCACCGGCGTCCTGTCTGAACATCAGGCCGGTAAACTGCTCGGTATCCCCGAGACCGGAATCAAGCTGAAGGGAAGACGCTCCACGCCCGGAAGATATTTTCAAGTCGCTGAATCAGGCACATCCTGGGGAGGCACCGACATTGACAATCCGCTTGCCATCCTCGGCAAGTTCAACGCCAAAAAAGCCTGGCCGGGCCTGCGCCTGCTGATGGTCAGCACCACCGGCGAGCATCAGGCCTACTTCGAACTGGACGAAGACCTGAAGCCTCGGGAAAAAGATCTGCCCGCAAGCCTGCGCAAATCCGTTGCCCTCATCAAGGAAAATTGCGAGCCCGCGCTGTGCACGGTCCTGTTCATGGGAGGCGCGGGCGGATCGCTTCGCGCCGGCGTCACCGAGAATCCCGTCAAGCTCACCCACTCCGTCCGCGATGCCCTGACCCGCGTCACCTGCGGCGGCGCGCCCGTCTATGTGTGGCCCGGCGGCGGCATCACTTTCATGGCTGACGTCGCTCGCATGCCGCGCAACGCCTTCGGCTATGTGCCAACTCCAGCACTGGTGGCCCCAATCGAATTCACTCTGAAGCTGGCGGACTACGCGGCGCTCGGCGGATATATCGAGAACGTTCGCCCTCTGAGTTCGATCGCCTCCCCCGAAGAAGGCCGAAAGCGTATGACCGCCCGCCCGGATAATCCGTGGCCACTACAGTCGTCGACAAAGGCGAAGAAGCGATGAATACACGTGCGCAAATTCGATTGCTTCCCGGCGGACACCGCCTCCACCTCCACGATGGCCCCATCGATTTGATCGTCGAAGCCTTCGGCACGCCGCACGAAGTCAGTGCCGCTTGTCGCGCAGCCAGTGCGCGCTTTGTATCAGTTCTCGACGAACTCTGCAGCGAGCTTGCGTTGCTGCGGCAGCCCTGCTCCGAAGAGTCGCCCTGGCCGCAGGGCGCGGTCGCGCGGCGCATGATGGCCGCAGTGAAGCCCTACGCACCAGAATTTTTCATCACCCCCATGGCCGCGGTAGCAGGCGCTGTGGCCGAAGAAATTCTGGCCGCCATGATTTCCGGCGCCGATCTCACTCGCGCCTACGTCAACAACGGCGGCGACATCGCTCTGCACTTGAGCGCCGGGGAACTATTCGTAGTCGGCATGGTCGAGCGCCCCGACCGTCCTTCGCTAATGGGCACAACGATGCTGCATGCTTCCGAACCAACGCGCGGCGTCGCCACCAGCGGATGGCGAGGCCGCAGCTTCTCTCTCGGCATAGCCGACGCCGTCACCGTCCTCGCCGATCGCGCCGCCGCAGCCGATGCCGCCGCAACGATCATCGCCAATGCCATAGATTTGCCCGGACATCCCACGATCGTTCGCATCGCCGCCCGCGAACTCCAACCCGACAGCGACCTCGGTGATCGCCTTGTGACGCAAGCTGTCGGAGACTTAACCGCACGCGAAGTCGATCAAGCTCTGACCTGCGGCGCCCATGCCGCCGACCGCTTGTTAAGAAGCGGTCTGATCCGCTCCGCCGCCTTAAGCTTGCAAGGCGAGACGCGAATAGTAGGATCGGCACGCGAACACATGACGATCACGACTCCACCCACCGAAAGGATTCTGGTCCATGCCTGAAGTCCTGCTCCGAAAAAAACTCGCCTGCGTCGAAGAAATCTTTCACGAAGGCGGCCCGCCCGCCGCGAAGCCTCTGCGTCGCGCTGCCGCCATCGCGGTGATCAGAAATCCCTATGCAGGGCATTATGTTGCCGAGATCGAAAGCTTCATGGATGACCTGAAGCCCCTCGGCCTGGAGATGGCGCGAACCCTGGTCGCCGCCCTCGGCGGCGACCCGAAGATTATCGAAGGCTACGGCAAAGGCGCAATCGTCGGCTCCGCCGGCGAACTCGAACACGGCGCCTTGTGGCACGCTCCCGGCGGATACGGCATGCGCGAAGTTCTCGGCGGAGCGAAAGCGATCGTGGCATCGACGAAGAAGGTAGGCGGCCCCGGCACTCGCCTCGATGTCCCCATCACCCACGTCAACGCCTCCTACGTCCGCAGCCACTTCGACTCGATGGAAGTTGGCATTACCGACGCGCCCCGCGCGGACGAGATTCTGCTCGCCTTGGTGATGACCACCGGCCCCCGCGTCCACGCCCGCGCCGGCGGCCTGAAAGCATCGGAGATCAAGGGAGAAGACGGACTGCGGTAACGTCTCATATGAAAGCGAAAATTCGTAAGATCGCAACCTTCGTCGAAGAAACTCACCGCGAAATGGACCGCGAGATTTCTCCTCCAACCCGCCGCGCCGCCGCGGTCGCCGTAATCGAGAACCCCTGCGCCGGAAAATATGTCGAAGATCTTTCGGAACTGATGGTAATCGGCGAAGAACTCGGGGAACTCCTCGCCACCCGCGCCGTCGCCGCGCTCGGCATTCCCGGCCCGTCGGCCGAGAGCTACGGCAAAGCCGCCGCCGTCGGCGAGAACGGCGAACTCGAACACGCCGCCGCCATTCTCCATCCAAAGCTCGGCACTTCGGTGCGCCGCGTCCTTGGGAAAGGAGCCGCCCTCATTCCGTCCTCGAAAAAACGCGGAGGCCTCGGCGTCGTGCTCGACATCCCGCTGGGACACAAAGACGCAGCATTCGTGCGAAGTCATTTCGACGGCATGGAAGTCCGCATCAACGACGCGCCGCGTGCCAACGAAATCATGGTCGCCGTCGCCGTCACCGACAGCGGCCGTCCTCTCCCTCGCGTCGGCGGCCTGACTAAAGATCAAATCAAAGGCGAGGACGGCCTGAGATGAAAATGAAATTTGAAAAATGAATCATGTGTGGAGGTGAACGATGTGGACAAGGCAAATCATGTGGGGACAGCCGCCCCCGGCTGTCCGGCGGCCCAGGTTCATCGGGCCGCAGCCGCAGGGGCCCTCATCAAAAACGTAATCTCCCCGACCTTGTACAAAACTTTCCCCGCCGATTCCGCCTCCGCCCTGACCTTCCCCGCCCGCACCGCATCAAAAGCCGCCACCAGCTTCGCCAGCGCCGCTGGTGACGCTACCGGAATATTGTGCGCCCCCAACACCAGCTTGACCTGCGGGGCCAGCGCCGCCAGCCGCCGTATCGACGCCGCATAAGCATCCGGATCCGTCTCTGGCCGGTAAAGCCAGATCGGCGCCGGATAATAAGTGTCTCCAGTAAACAGCAGCCCGTTGCCGCGATCCAGCAGCGAAATCGCATCCGGCGTATGCCCCGGTGTTGCGATCACCTCAATCGTGCGGCCGCCCAGGTCGAACGGTTCGCCATCGTGAATAAATTTCGCGATCTTCCACGGGCGGGTCGCGAAGTTCTTCGCATCAAATCCCTTGGGCAGCTCGCCGCAAATCTGGTCGAGTGAAATTTCCTCCTGCGCATCTTCGCGAGAACCCCGCGCATTCTTGCGCGTAAACTCTGTATCCATCCCGTAAACGCTGTCGAATTCCCAGTTGCCCCCCACATGATCGTCGTGCGTATGCGAGTTCAGAACGATTACTGGCAGCTTGGTCAGCCCCTCTACGACTTTCTTGACGTCGCTGATTCCCATCCCCGTATCAAATAACAGCGCGCGCTTCTCGCCGACGATCAGATATCCGATCGTCTCCTCCGCTTGATGCGGCTCATAAATTGCGAACACTCCAGATGCGGGTTTGTAAACCTCGAACCACGGATCGCTGACGGGTACGCGCTCAAGAGTCTTGTATTCCGGACGCGGCAGCGCGCGGCACCAGTCGGCAGGAATCGGTTGCTGTGCAAAACAGAAGCCAGAGACAAAACAGGTTGCGATCCACACCTGAACCTGCACCATTCGAGCCACCGGTCTACGCACGCACTACCTCCGGCACCCGCGTCGCCGGCGGCGTGTTGCGGCTGCGCTGAATGCTCACCGCCCCGTCGGTGATCACCATCCCGACTCCCGGCAAGTCCCCCTTCTGAATGCTGTCCAGCAAATTCTTGCCAGCGGACTGCTGCGCCGTGTCGAGAAAAACGAAGCTGGCTTCGCGCTCCGCCGCGATCAGCCCGCAGTTCAGGCTGCGCATCTTGGCTGTGTTGCCGGTCGCCAGGCAAATCGCCACTTCTGCCGAAATCTCACCCAGCGACGACAGCATCGCGATCATCCGCAGAATCCCCAGCGGCTGCACACCCGACCCCGCCGGCGAGTCGGTTCCCAGAATCACCCGATGAAGTTGCTTCAACTCCTTCGCGGTTCGAAGCGCGAGCAATCCCGCGCGCTCGTTTCCGTTGTGAACAATTTCCAACGCACGCGGCGAGTGTTCGCACAACGCGACAATCTGATCGTCGGGCAGCGCGGTATGCCCGCCATTGACGTGCCCAATCACGTCGGCGTCCGTCTCCAGCACCATATCTTTATCGATCAGGCTGGACCCGGGGATCGAAGGCCCCCCAGTGTGAATCGTGCTCTGGATGCCGTATTTGCGCGCCCACCTCACCATCCGCCGCCCCGTAACTCCATCCTTCACGCTCCCCAGTCCGACCTCGCCGAGAAATTTCACGCCCGCGGCTGCGAGATCCTCGAAGTCTTTTTCAACCATCCCTTGTTCCAGCACAGGCGCGCCCGCGTAAACCTTCACTCCGCCGGGACGAAACGCCTGAAACGCCCGCTGCGCAAAAATCGCCATCGCTTTCAGCCCGACAATATCTTTCGGCCGCCCCGGCGTATGCACCTCACCCGCCGAAATCATCGTCGTCACGCCCCCATGCAGACAGCTTTCGATCCATCCCATCTGATTTTGTCGCGGTGTCCAATCGCCGCATACCGGATGCACATGGCTGTCGATCAATCCCGGCGCAAGCGCCGTGCCCTTCGCATCGATCGTCGTAGCGGCTCCGTTAGTGTCCATATCTTTTTCTTTGCCCACCGCCTGAATCAGGCCGTCGATCGCGACAACCGTGTCGGCATCGAAGATGGGATGAACGAGATCTCCGCTAAGCAGCAGCCCAATGTTGCGTATGACGAGCTTATTGAGGCCTGTGGATTTTGCCGGGGCGTCTTGGCTCATAGATGTCTCGAAAATTGCGAGCCTGCAAATCATACTCGAGGCCGTTATGCCCCGCGAGGTTTGTCTCGCAGCGGGCGGGAATGCTAGCCTCGAAATCAGGGAGGGAAAATCATGGTTTCACGCGATTACATTTTCTGGGAAGTGGACGTGCAAGCCGACTTCATGCTGCCCGGAGGCCATCTCTATGTTCCCGGTGCCGAAAAATTGCTGCCCAACATCCGCCGTCTGACCGACGCTGCCCGCCAAGACCGCGTCTTCCTCGTCTCGCACGGATGTTTCCACACGCCCAACGATCCCGAGTTCAAAATTTTCCCTCCGCATTGCGTCAAAGGAACCGCGGGCGCAGAACTCGTGCCGGAGGCTTTGACTGACCATGTTGCTCGCGTGCCCAATGAGGCGGGTGCGAAACTGCCGGAAGATCTCTCGAAATATCGGCAAATCCTGCTCGAAAAGCAGACCCTGAATATCTTCGAAAGCCGGCACGCCGACGCTCTCGTAAAGCAGCTAGGAACTCAGCCAGAATTTATAGTCTTCGGAGTAGTGACAGAGTATTGTGTGAGCTTCGCCGCGAAGGGCCTGCTCCAACGCGGCCGCCGCGTCGCCGTCGTGCGCGATGCGATCGAGACTCTGAAGCCGGAAGACGGCCAGAAGACGATCGAGGAATTGACTCGCCTAGGCGCGCGCCTAATAACCACCGACCAGGCTCTCAGCGCCTTGGACGACTGAGAGCCCGATCCCAACTCTAACTTTAGTGATGATCGTGGTCGCCATCATGATCGCGGTCGCCATGGTTGTGCCGCCACGTCCAATATTCTTTCTGCTCTTCCTTGTTGAGCTTGCGGAAGTCGCGATGCTCATCGCGGTGCGTCTCGGCCGCCCACCGGTTGTAGTAGACGACCTCATCCCCGTTCCATACGTGATAGTCCGTATAGTAAGGGTCGTACACGCGGACGGCGACAGCATGATGGTCTGCGCATCCAATTCCCGCCAGCGAAGAAGCCAGCGTAGCCGCCAGCAACAGTGAAGTTAAGGAGTGCGAACCACGGCTCATGTTTTTCTCCTTCCAAGTATGCCAACACTTCTCAGGTTTGTTAGTTGCTGAAACTCCCGCATAGGGTTGGGAAAAGTAGGCATTCGCGGCAGCCTCCTCGACGTTGACGTTTACTTACGAATGCCGTTTCTTTTCCTTGCGAATACTTTTCAACTTGGGCATCGCTGTAATAGACTACAGTGTCCTTGAGTCGAGGAGACTTGCCGTTTGGGAAACCCATTAAGCATGCTGCTGGAACTGTCGGATCAGGAGAAGAACGAGCGCGGACTGGAGCACACTCCGCGCGAAATCTGGCAGCAACCCACCACGTGGACTCAGACTTACCAGCGCTGCCGCGATCGCGGAGCCGAATTGAACGACGTGCTGCGCCGCGCCGGAATCGGCCGCGGCAGTACCTCCTCACCCACGGTCTACCTCGTCGGCGCCGGCACCTCCGACTATTCCGGCCGTGCCCTCGCCCCCTTGCTTCGCCGCCGTTGGAGCTGCGACGTCTGGGCCGTACCCAGCACCACCCTGCTGACTGAATTCGAAGAATTCCACCGCCCCGGCCGCGAATATCTCTGGATTTCTTTCTCCCGCTCCGGTCAAAGTCCGGAAGGCGTCGCACTTCTTGAGCGCGCGCTCGACCGCCATCGCGAAATCCGCCACCTCGTAATCACCTGCAACGAAACCGGCCCCATGGCGCAACTCTGCGCCCGCCATCCCGATCGCGCCCTCGCCCTCGTGCTCGACGGCGCGGTCAACGACCGCGGCCTCGCTATGACCAGCTCCTTCACCAACATGGTGCTGGCCGGACAGTGCGTTGCCAACGCCGAAGACCTCACCCAGTTCGGCGAACTCGTCGCGCATCTCTCGAAGACCGGGACAGATTTTCTCCCCGCCGCCGCCGAAGTCGCAGCCGCCATCACCACCCTGGGCTGCAACCGCGCCTGCTTTGTAGGCTCGGGCGCCCTTCGCGCCGTAGCCGACGAGTGCGCCCTGAAAGTAGTCGAACTCAGCGCCGGGAAAGTCACCACGCTGGCGGAAACTCCACTCGGCCTGCGCCACGGTCCCATGTCGAGCGTCGACAGCGATTCTCTCTTCGTAGCATTTCTATCGAGCGACGCCCGCCGCCGCGGCTACGAACTCGATCTCCTCCGCGAACTCGACCGCAAACG
>Ga0209863_10001042_pt1 | contig 11381 bp, 10 predicted proteins | sample OrgsoiDNA2013046_FD_185796 | JGI IMG/M metagenome (GOLD analysis project Ga0209863, IMG submission 185796) | Permafrost soil microbial communities from the Arctic, to analyse light accelerated degradation of dissolved organic matter (DOM) -... | ecosystem: Environmental > Terrestrial > Soil >...
TCGTATTCCAGGTTCACGCAGCCCTGGAAATTCATTTTCTTGAGCTGCTTGAAGATGGCCGGGAACGGCATGATGCCTTCGCCGCAGTCGCATTGGCTGCTAATGGCCTTCTCGCCGGACGGGCTGTCCTTAAAGAAGCGCAGATCCTTGACGTGCAACTCGAAGAGGCGATCGCCGGCGAGCGCAATGCTTTCGACTACATCGACGCCGGTGCGGGCGGTGTGGCCGACATCGATGCAGAGGCCGACGAGCGGGTCCATATCCTTCACCACTTCGAGGACCGACTGCGGCGAGGGGAAATCCTTTTGTTCGGGACCGTGGTTGTGGATGGCGAGCCGGATCTTATATTCCCTGGCAAACTTTTCCACGGTCTTGATACTGGCGCGGGTGGGAATGCACACTGTCTGGGAAAGACCGAGATTCTTGACGAATTCGAAGCGTTGGCGAATATCGTCCGGGTCGTCTTTCGGAAACGGGAGATTGCCCACACTCACCACCTTGAGGCCGGCGTCGTCGAACTCGGCGCGCGCCTGCTTGAGCGATTCGGGCGTTCCCGGGAAGGGGAAGTGGACGCCATCCTTGACGCCAACCCACGGCGATTGGACCGCCTTGAGCGATTCGATGCATTTGGCGCGGTCGAAACTACGGAACGTATAAGTGGCGATTCCGAGCTTGATGCCCCACGGCTCGGGCTCGATCTTGGCTAAAGCCGGGGTGACTCCGGCAACGCTCAGGCCCGCGGCTCCGGCGGCGGCACCCAGAAAATTACGGCGCGACGTTTCCATCTTCATAGATCCTTTGTACTCCCGGTAAATCCAATTCTACTCTGTGTTGTGCGGCTACACACGTGGCCGGCAGCACATTGCCGCCGATGGACCTCGTCTTGCACTACATTCCGTTGCAAGGAGCCCACTATGTCAACAAAGAACACGGCTGTCTTCGGCATTTATCCAAATCGGTCGGCGGTAGAGGAGGGCGTGGAACATCTACGCCGCGCCGGCTTCCGCAACACCGATATTTCGGTTCTCTTTCCGGAGAACCAGGGTACCAAGGATTTCGCCCATGAAAAAAATACCAAGGCGCCGGAGGGTGCAACCTCAGGCGTGGTGGCCGGAGGCTTGGCCGGGGGCGTGCTCGGCTGGCTCACGGGAATTGGGGCGCTGGCCATACCCGGGCTGGGGCCATTCATCGCCGCTGGACCGATTATCGCCGCGCTGGCAGGGGCGGGCGCGGTCGGCACGCTGGGTGGAATCATCGGCGGGTTGGTAGGCATGGGCATCCCCGAATATGAAGCGCGCCGCTATGAAGGGCGCATACGGGAAGGCGGCGTTCTGCTCTCCGTGCATTGCGACGGTGGCGAATGGGTGACCCGCGCCAAGGACGTCCTCACCACTACCGGCGCGCAGGACATTGGATCGGCCGGCGAAAAGCGCGGCGATTTCGCCAACGCGGACAAACCCATGCCGCGAGTGCGGACCATGGGCAGCGGCGCCGCGCTAACGGAGGAGAGCCTGATGGAACAGGCCGAGGAACGGCGCAAAATCGAAGTTGAAGAGTCGCACGAGTGGTAGTAGGGTAGGCCTCCTGGCCTGCCGCGCATTGGTTTTGTTTTATCTGCGTTCATCGGCGGCCACGATTTCAAACCCGTTCTCCACCTTCACCGGTATAGAGCGAATCGCGATGCCCGCGGGCTTGAGCCCCTCGCCCTTCACGCGCACCGTGATGTCGCCGGGCGTTCTAGTGGAGCGCACCGCCACGCGGTTGATGCCCGATTCCAGATCGAGCCAGGTATTATTGGTCGATTTTATCTTGCCGCTGTTATAACCGCCGCGCCACACGCCCGGCCCCTCGATTTCGAAATCCGCGCGCGCTTGGAAGGTGGGGCAACGCTCGCCGTTCGCATCCACGGCTTCCACATCGATTAGCGCGATGTCCGACCCATCGGCGCGCAGCCCACCCGGCGCGGTGATGGGCGTCATGCGCAGAGCCACTGCCGGACCTACGGTGTGCTTGCTCTGAGTCGCGACGACTGTTGCGGGCGCGGGGGGCGCTGCGCCGGAAGAGGCCACGGCCTTGATCTCACCGGCTTCCCATTCGACATCGGCGAAAGTGAACAGGTAGCGGTCCGACACGGCGCCGTGCCCCAGGGACCGGCCGTTCACGAACAACTCCACGTCCTCGGCATTGGACGTGACATAGACGGTCTTCTTCGTGCCCGCGGGATAGGTCCAGTGGCCGATGATGTGCACCTGCGGATCGTCCCGGAAAATCGTGCGGCAAACATAGTAGGCTTCCTTCGGCAAACGCACGCCGTCCACTTCCCCGCCCGCCCGCGCCACCTCGCTCGATACGCGTCCGCCGCTGGTGGAGTCGGAAAAAATCCAGTTGGCGCCGCCGGCGTGGTTAGGCGCCGCAATCTTCTTCATGTACTGCGTGACCTGGTTGACGGCGTATTGCTCCGACGTGAGCTGGTAGGTCTGGCCCTTACCTTCCGGGTAGCCGAAGTGGGGCGGCGACGCGCTGTCCCACACGCGGCGCGGCGATTCCTCGCGGTCGTATTCGCCTTCCACCACCGGCAGGCGGTCGATCTCGCGGCTGCCCTCGGTGCCGATGCCGATATCCATGAACTCAGCCGTAACTTCGTCGGCGCGGCGATGGGCGTAGACGCGGCCCCCGCGCGGGTCGTACTGGTCCATGTGCGCGCGCAATTCCATGGCATGGTCGCGGCTCACCTTCTGGTTGCCGCCTTCCCAGATCAGGATCGAGGGGTTATTGCGAAAGTAAATGATCATGTCGCGGAAAGCGTCGGCGCGGATCTTCCAGGCCCCAGGTTCGGCGTCGCCTTCCCCGTCCACTCCCGGCTGGTCGGCGATAATGCCCAGGCGATCTCCGGCTGCGATCATGGCGGCGCCGCCGGCACAGTGGCCCCAGCGCACGAAGTTGCCGCCCGCTTCCTTCATCAGGGCGAGCGTGTAGTAGTGCATCCAATCGGGCTGAGCCGCGCCCAGGCCGGGCCATTCGTCAGTCGGCTTCTGACCCCAGCCGTGCAGTTTCTCATGGTGGCCGTTGATGAAGAAGCCGGTCTCGGCATCCCACTTGACGGTGCGAATGCCCAAGGGGATCTCGCGCGAATCCACCACCTGGCCTGCAACCCGAAGCGTGCAGACCACGCGATAGAGATAAGGATGGCCGGGCTCCCAAAGCTGCGGTTTCACAATGTTCCCCGAAGCTTTCAATTCCAGGCTGGACCCGGCGCCCACAGTCACCGCGGCAGGCTTCAATTCGAGCACGGACTTGCCGTCGCTGCCTACAACATTTGCCACCAATTCCACATTGGCCGCCGACTGCCGCTCATTCTGCACCGGCGCCTCCAGCGTCACGCGCGCGGAACTCCGCGAAATCTCGGTGGCGTAGACATACGGTCCCTCGGTTTGCAGAAAACTATAGAGCGGCAGCGAGATGTGCAGCGGATCGGCCACGTGCAGATACACGTTGCGATAGATGCCGCCGTGCGCCGGGTGCCAGTGCGGGCTGTTCCACGGCAGGGCGGTCTTAACGATCCTGGCCATGTCGGTCTCGGGCGTGAAGCGATTGTCGGCCATGACGGCGAGCACGTTTTTTGCGCCGCCGAATTTCAGGTACGGAGTAAGATCGAAACCAAACGGCAGAAAGCCTGTCTTGCTCACTCCCAGAAGATGGCCGTTGAGATAGACCTCCGCAATCTGCCGCACGGCTTCGAATTCGATGAAGACCTTCATCGCCCTGAACGGCTCCGGCAGCGCGAAGGTCTTGCGATACCAGGTGCGTCCCGACCAGAGGTTCATCTCACCCACGTGATTGGGCGGGGACCAGTCGTCGAAGGTATCGATGTCATTGAACGTGTGCGGCAGCGATACGCTGGTCCACGCGCGGTCGTCAAACCCAGGCGCGGCGGCCCCCGGCGGATCGGCCTTGATGAATTTCCAATCCGGATCGAAATTGAGCCTGGCGCCAAAAGCCGCGCCCGAGATCAGCACCAGGCACACACTCGCGGCGCAACGCACAAGATTCATGACGACGGCTCCTCACGATCGGGTAGACTATTTCCCATGATCGCCGATTTTGCCGCCGTATTCGCCGGCCTGAAACCCGTACTCGCGAAGTATGCCAAGCGCCTGTCCGTGAAGGCGGACACGGCAACCGAGTACACCCTGCTCACGAAATCCGCGTCACCCTTCCCTCAGCACAAAGGGGAGCCGCTGTATTTCGGCGCCGTACATCTGGGCAAGGCGTATGTGAGCTTTCACCTGGTGCCTCTTTACATGTGCCCGGAGCTCACGAAAGACATCTCGCCCGCGCTGAAAAAGCGCATGCAGGGCAAGGCGTGCTTCAATTTCAAGACCGATCCGGAACCGGATCTCATGGCTGAGCTGAAGCGGCTGACTGAGGCGGGGTTCAAGCGATGGGGCGAGAAGAAGTGGCTGTGATAGCCGGCGCTATTTGCCGGTCATCAACCAGATGGCAACCCATATGACACCGAGGAAGCCCGCGGTGCCGCCGAACACCGCCCACTGCATCGATTCCGACCTTGCCTTGGCGGCGGCCAGGAATCCCGGAACACCGTAGGGCGAGAGAGCGTCCGGCGCGGCGGTCTGGGACAAGACGGCGGCAACAGGTGCGGCTACGGGTACAGCCGGTGTGGGGTCAGCGGTCTCGACGGGAACGGGCAGGGATTCGGCAAAGACTGGCGCGAGGTCGGACTGGGCGGCGAGCGATACGACTTCGGCGGCGGTCCATAGACTGGCATGGACGGCGGTTTCCGGAAGGAGAACCGGTTCGGGTTCGATCGCGGGGGCCGGATCAGCGGCGGCTGCAACGGGTTCGGGTGGTGCTTGGGCAATTACCGGCTCGGCTACGGGTTCGAGTTCGGCTACGGGTTCGGGTTCTGGTTCGATGGCGGCGACTGCAACGGGTTCGGGAAGTGCTTCGGCTATCGCCAGTACCACCGCGGTTTCCGGTTCGGGCGCTGCTTCGGCTATCGCCAGTACCACCGCGGTTTCCGGTTCGGGCGCTGCTTCGGCGGCGATGGGCACGGGTACGAATTCGGGTTCGATGGCAGGCTCAATCTCAGCGGCGGCTGCAACCGGTTCGGGTGCTGCTTCGGCAATTTCAGGATCTGCCACCGCTTCGGCAACCACTTCGGTGACAGGGAGTGCCGCAGGCACTATCTCCGCAGGCGTTATCCCGGCCACGGCACGAACCAGGGCTTCGTCAAACTCACCGGCGGACTGATAACGGTCCGAGGGGAACTTTGCCAAGGCCTTCAAAAGCACGGCGTCAAGCTGCGAGGGAACGGTTGAATTGAATTTGCCGGCCGGCTCAGGCTGCTGGTTGACGTGCGCGAGCATCAGTTCGAACTGGCTGGCCGAATTGAAAGGCGTGCGGCCGGCGAGCATCTCATAGAGCACGATGCCGATAGAATAAAGATCGCTGCGGTGGTCCGCGGCTTCGGCGCCTTTCACCTGCTCCGGAGAGATATATTTCAGGCTGCCGGCGATGGATTTCGCCAGCCCGAAGTTGGTGAGTTTCACGACGCCGCCGGGGATAACGATGATGTTATCGGGCGAGATGTCGCGATGCACGATTTGCCGCTGGTGCGCGCAATCCACGGCTGCCAGCACCTGGCGGGCTAAGTCAGCGGCCTCGGGCCAGGGGATGGGGCCCAGTTGCAGGCGCTCGGAGAGAGGCAGGCCCGCCACCAGTTCGGTGGTCATCACCAGACGGCCTTCAAGCGGCATGGCCGTGAAGAAGGTGACGATGTTGGGGTGAACCAGTTCGGCGAGCACGGGCATCTCGCGCAGGAAGCGTTCGGTCTCTTCCCGATTGGCCCGGACGCACGGGGGCAACACCTTGAGCAGTTCCGTGCGCTCGGCCGGCGTATTTCGCACGCGGTATTCCACCCCGCTCACGGACCGCTGGGCGACGTCGAGAAACTTATATCCGGCGTATGTCTGGCCGAGTTCGAACTCCATGCGACAGGCCTCCTTCCGGCACGAGCAGTGTCGAGCCGGCGAAAACGATTCAAAGAACCGCTTAGGACTGCTCATGATTCTAGGTGTTCATCGTGAAGGGGTCAATTTGCCAAACGTTAGTAGCGGAGCGGAGCAGAAGGATAGCAGTTAGCCCCGAACCGCCCGCCACAGCCGCCGCGCCGAGAACGTTACCACGCCGACAAAGAACAGCAGGCTCACGACCACCACCGCCAGTTGCCGCCGGGGCGAAATCTGGGTCGCCTCGGGCCCGGGCGGCGCGGCGAAATCGAGCGCGATCCGCACATGCACCGCGGCCGGTTGGGAGCCATCCACGCGGTTGTCCACCACCAGCACGTAATCGCCGCGGCGGCGCACGCGGTACGACAAGGTTCCGGATTTCCCGGGGGCGGTGGCCGCGATCACGCCATGCGGCAAGTCGTTGCGCAGACGCTCCAGGTCGTCGCGCGTCATCAACGCCACGCGCACCTGCCGCGACCCGGATTGCACTTCGTAATTCGCGGATACCAACGCGGGCCGCTGTCTCAGGTCGAGCTCCACGTAGCGCCACTCGGCGGGCGGAATCTGGTACACCTCACTCTCCAGCTCCACTCTGGCGGAGGCAGCCAGCAGAAAGATCCAGGCCAGCGCGATCATAGCGAGACGGACCCGTATACGGACCTGGCGAGGCCCTTCCAAAACCGCGAAAGGACTACAATAAGGTCCATGAACGACAGTATGGCACAGCCGCACCCGGGGCTTTCTCCGCTCGATTTGCCGGGGTGGAAAACCGCGTTGAACTGGGTCTCCGCCATCCTGCTGGCCGTTCTGTTCCTGGCTTCGGGGCTCTGGAAAATCACCGACGCGCAGGGCGCCGCCGTCCGCATGGCGCAGGCGAAAATCCCCGAATCCGTCAGCCTGATCGCGGCCATCGTCTTCGGTATTGTGGAGACCGTGGCCGCGGTGCTGGTGCTGATCCCGCGCTTCCGGCGATGGGGATCCATTCTCACGGGGCTTCTGTTGCTGGCGTTTCTGGCGTACTTCGCGCTCAATTACAACGCGCTGCGCGGCGCCGAATGCAGTTGCTTCCCGTGGGTGAAGCGCGCGGTGGGGCCGGGATTTTTCATCGGCGATGGCGTGATGCTGCTGCTGGCGGTGTTCGCCGGCGCCTGGTCGAAACCGCCCGAGAGCCTGCGCACCGCCGGCCTGATTCTGGGCGCGGTGGCGGTGTTCGCGGTGGTCTCCTACGGGGTGGCGGCGGCGCGGCAGACCGGGACGCCCGCGCCCGAAACCATCACGGTCAATTCCAAGCTCTACTCGCTGCGGCAAGGCAGGATTTTCCTGTTCTTCTTCGACCCCGCCTGCATGCACTGTTTTGACGCGGCCAAGCGCATGTCGCACTACCACTGGGGCGATACGCGCGTGGTGGGGATCCCCATCAGCCAGCCGCAGTGGGCGGCCCAGTTCATGCGGGACACCGGCCTCCAGATGGACATTTCAAGCGACCTGCCGCACGACTTTGAAAAGCTCAAGCAGGTTTTTCCCTACACCGCGGTGCCCGCCGGCGTGGCGCTGGAGAATGGACGGGAGAAAGCCGCGCTGGTCAAATTCGAAGCCGAAGAGCCGGAAGTTTCGCTCAAGCAACTGGGGTTTGTGAAGTGACTCGTGACGTGACTCCTAGGCCGCGTCGCGGACTTCCAGGGTCAACTGCTTGCCCAGAGCCGACAGGGCAGCCTGGATCTTTTCTGCCTTCGAAGCATGCTCGGGATCGAGCATACGGCGGACCATCCGCTCGTGGACCCCAAGGCGGCGCGCCAGTTCGGAGTTGTTAACTTGCTGGTCACGCATCGCCAGGTACAGCGCCAGTTTCGGCGCGAGCCAAAGCGGCACCGGCACCAGGCGCTGACCACGCTTCGCTGCCGAAGGCTCTGGGATCTCTTCCCGACGGGACAAGCGGATTGAGAGATCCGATCCGAGGGCATCCATGGCTTCTTCCATTGCCTCACAATCGTCTTTGCCATCGGTGGCGACACGTGGAAGATCGGCGAACTCGACCAGTATGCGGCCATCGCTCGCGGCCGTGAATCTCGCGGGATACGTAAAAGCGGACATTGGTTCCCCTCTCAAAGCTCATGCGGATCGATATTCAGATCTCGGCACATCTTCGCCAGTAAGTCGCGGCCGATTTCTTTCTTCCGATCCTTAAGGGTGGTGTATTCTTCGCCGAAGTACAAGCGGCCATGGCTGCCTTTCCCCAGGTCGGCAACAAATTGGCAGGACACTTTCTTGCGCCGTGCCAACTTCTGCACGCGCCGCTGGAATTCCGCGCCCTTCACGCCTTTATTCTCGGACAGATCTGTCCGGTGGTCAAGCGGACAGACGCGGCTGGTGAGGGGGTGAAGCCCGCCAAGACGGTGGGTGTGAGCCATCGGCGGGCTCCGGCGCTTTTTAGAGTTTCGCCGAGGCCCGATATTATCAGACGATCAGACCTTATACATCTGATAAAATATAAGCGGATTGGTGAACCGTCCTTATGACGACAAGCAGACGAAGTTTCCTCGAATCGGGCGCGGCCCTGGCGGCCGGCCTGGCCGGCGCCGCGTCCGTGGCGGATGCAAAAGGCGATGCACAAGGCGATGCACAAGGCACCGGGCAGGCGGCGGCGCCTCCACAGCCGGCCGCCGAAATTCAAGTGCCGAAGATCGGGTTCTTCAAGACCAAAATCAGCCGGATGGTGCTCGGCGTCAACCCGTTTTACGGGTTCGCTCACTACAACAACAATTTCGCCAGCGCCATGAAAGACTGGTACACCGAAGACCGGGTCTGCGAGGTCATGCACCAGTGCAACCGTTTCGGGATCAACGCCTTCAACTACGTCAACCTGGGCCGCGCCCCGCGCGACTGGGAGCGGTTTCAAGCCGAGGGCGGCCAGATGCACCTGATCGTTCAGGTGACGGCCGGTGACGATGCCGCCGTGCTGGTGAAAAACCTGAAGCCGCTGGCGCTCCATCGCCAGGGCGAGGTTGTCGACAAGGCGTATCAAAGCGGCCGGATGGACACGGTCAAAGAGTGGTGCAAGAAAGTGCGGGACCTGGGGGTGCTGGTCGGCGTCGGCACGCACAAGCCGGAAGTCATCGCCCAGGTGGAGGAAGAGGGCTGGGACGTCGATTTCTACGCCGGCTGTGTCTACAACCGCACGCGCACGCCGGAGGAATGGAAGAAGGCGCTCAACGGCGAGATGATGGAAATGGCCAATGACATCTACCTCCAAAGCGATCCGCCGCGCATGTACAAAGTCATGCGCCAAACCCCAAAGCCCTGCTTCGCCTTCAAGATTCTGGCCGCGGGGCGAATCCCCGACCGCGGGGTGGAGCAGGCCTTCCGCACGGCGTTTGAGAGCATCAAGCCGATCGACGGCATCTACGTGGGAATGTTCCCCCGCGTTCGGGACGAGGTCCGGGAAAACGCCGGGATTGTGCACCGCATTCTGACCCGTGGTTGACTTTTTGCAATCCCAAGGCGGAAGAAGATGGAAGACACGGTCGGCTTAGTGATGACAGGCGGAGGCGCTCGCGGCGCTTATCAAGCCGGGGTTCTGAAGCGCATTGGCGAGATTAAACAAGTTCAGACTCACGGCAATCCCTTTCCCATAATAGGAGGCTCTTCCGCCGGAGCCATCAATGGTTCCGCCCTCGCCGCGGGCTGCGACGATTTTGCTTCGGCCACCAGGTATACCGCCGAACTTTGGGCGGGCCTCAAACCTTCCGATGTCTTCTCCTGCGGTTTCTTATCCCAGACCGGTAATTCTCTTACCTGGATCATGGATCTCTCCTTTGGAGGGATTCTTGGAGGCGGTCACGCCCGTTCACTATTGGACGCCACTCCTTTGAGGTCCTTTCTCGCCAGGAACCTTCACTGCGAACGAATCCAGGAGAATATCAAGCGCGGGCATCTCTACGCCCTGGCCATTTCAGCGACTAACTATAACACGGGGAGCAGTTATCTCTTCATTCAGGGCAAGAAGGGCCACCCCATGTGGAACCGAAGCCGGCGAGTGACGCTGGCGACCAAGATCACTGTCGATCATATTTGCGCGTCGGCCGCTATTCCGTTGGTCTTTAGCCCGGTACGGCTGCAAACAGCGCGGGGAACGGCTTTTTTCGGCGATGGTTGCGTGCGCCTTCAACAGCCTCTCAGCCCGGCGATACGCCTGGGGGCAAAGAGACTCCTGGCGATCGGCGTTCGCGGCGAGAGTCTCGAACAAAGGGAAGAAACCACGGACCGGAGAGATCCTTCGCTGGCGCAGGTCATGGGAATTCTTTTTAACGCCATGTTTTTGGACCACCTTTCCACCGACATCGAGCACCTCGATCGCTTGAATCAGTTACTCGGCCACGGCCGGATCAGCCAGCCCGGTATTGAAGGCTGTGAAATCATGCACCCATTGGCAACGCTGCTCATTACGCCGTCGGTGGATCTGTCCAAGGTGGCACAGGACCATCAGCGGGACATGCCTTATCTTATCCAGTACTTTATCAACAGTCTGGGACGGGATGCGGCCTCCTGTTCCAATCTGATGAGTTATTTGCTGTTCACATCGCAGTACACCAACGCTCTCATTGACATTGGTTACAATGACGCCAGCCGGCAGATCGACGAGATCGAGGATCTGCTCTATTCTTCGGATGGGGAAGACAACTAGCCGGGTGTTGTGGGGCGGCTTGTCAAGCTGCGGCGGATTGTTAATCCGCCTGCGCGATGCGGCAGCGAGCGCGCCTATGTTGCGGCCGGCGGATTGCCAATCCGCCGCAGGTTGACAACCTGCCCCACAAGCACTTAGCCGGCCTATCGCCTCGCCACGGCGGACCATACTTCACGAATGGCCGAAACCACCGCGTCCGGGCGCTCGAAGGGAATCATGTGGCCGCTGTCCGGCACCACGATCTGCTTGCCGCGTGTGGAGAGGTGCGCTTCTTCCACCTGCAGAACGTCGATCCACATCTTCTTTTGCTTCTCCAGGTCCGTCTCCGTCAGCAAAGGCTCGGGTTCATAGGGCTTGCCGGCGGTTAGAACGATCAACGGGCGGTCTCCCAGGTTGCCGGCGGAGCGGGCCTGGGCCGCACTTTGCGAAGACGCATCGCCTTCGGATTCGACCGCGTTCCTGAATTTCTGCTGCTCTTGCAGATAGAACAGTTCTTCCGCAAAATTCCTGGACATGGAGCCGGGCAGGCCGGTCCATCCGGCGGCTAGAGACAAACGCTGAATACCCAGGTGAATCAGAAAGGGCGTGAGAATCCGCTCCAACATCTCATCCATGTCGTCATTCTCTTTCTCCTCCTTTCTCACCGCGGCAGGCAGCACACTGCCGATGCG
>Ga0209863_10001043_pt1 | contig 11379 bp, 13 predicted proteins | sample OrgsoiDNA2013046_FD_185796 | JGI IMG/M metagenome (GOLD analysis project Ga0209863, IMG submission 185796) | Permafrost soil microbial communities from the Arctic, to analyse light accelerated degradation of dissolved organic matter (DOM) -... | ecosystem: Environmental > Terrestrial > Soil >...
CACGCCGACGCCGCCGACGCGCTTCCCGAACTCAACGGCACGGCCGATCTCGTGGTAGCCAACCCGCCCTATCTGCCCGACGCGCACCGCGATCAGGTCGACCCCGAAGTGCGAGACCACGATCCGGACGCCGCGTTGTGGGGCGGCCCTGACGGATTGGCTGGTCCGCGCCTGATCGAACAAGCAGCACGTCGATTGTTGCGCGCCGGCGGCTGGGTGGCGGTCGAGCACGCCGACGACCAAGGCACGTCGGTGGCGGAGCTGTTCCGCGCGTCGGGGGAGTGGTCGCACATCGCCGTCCGGCAAGATCTTGTTGGACGGGATCGCTTCGTGACGGCGCGCCGCGGGAAGGAACAGATCTGATGACCTGGTGGTGCGAATGACGCTGTACGACTGCGACGATCTCGACCAGCGCGCGACCGGCCTGCGCGAGGCCTCGAACGCCGTTCGTCGGGGCGACCTCATCGTGTTGCCCACCGACACCGTCTACGGCATCGGCGCCGACGCGTTCACCCCGTCTGCCGTGACCAAACTTCTGGCCGCGAAAGGTCGCGGCCGTGACATGCCGGTGCCGGTGCTGATCGGCTCGCGCAACGTGCTCGACGCACTCGTCGGCGAGTTGTCTGAGCCCGCTCGGCACCTGGTCGAGGTGCTCTGGCCGGGTGCACTCACGATCGTGGTGCGCCACACTCCGACTCTGGCCTGGGATCTTGGGGACGCCCGTGGCACCGTCGCGTTGCGGATGCCGGCCGACCTGCTCGCGCTTGAGCTGCTGAAAGAGACCGGCCCGTTGGCGGTCAGCAGCGCCAACCGCAGCGGGCTACCACCCGCCACGACGTGCGCGAACGCCCAGGCGCAACTCGGCGATGCGGTCGCGGTCTACCTCGACGCCGGGCCGACGACGATCTCCGTCCCGTCGTCGATCGTCGACGTCACCGGGCCGGTGCCGGTGCTGGTGCGGCCTGGTTGGATCTCTGTCGACCGGCTTCGTGAGATCGTTCCTGAACTGGAGTCCGGTAGCTGAAGCGAGGGGTGCGGTGCGCGAGTACCTGATCACGCTGCTCGTGGCGGCAGCCGTCACGTACATGTCGACGCCCATCGTTCGCCGGGTCGCGGTCAAGATCGGCGCCATGACCGGGGTGCGCGACCGCGACGTCCATTCGATCCCCACCCCTCGTCTCGGCGGCGCCGCGATGTTTGCCGGGATGGCAGCCGCGTTGCTTGTGGCGTCGCGGATGCCGACCCTGCAGGTGGTCCACCAGCGTTTCTCGGAGCCGCGAGCACTGCTGCTCGGCGGCGGTGTGGTGTTTGTCATCGGCGCCCTCGACGACCGGTTCAACCTCGATGCGGTGACAAAACTCGCGGGCCAGATTCTCGCCGCGTCGGTCATCGTCTTGCAGGGCGTGCAGTTGCTCTGGCTTCCGATTCCGGGCTCGGGCACGCTGATTCTCGGCCAGCAGTGGTCGGTGATTCTGACCGTGACGTTCATCGTCGTCGTGATCAATGCCGTCAACTTCATCGATGGTCTCGACGGTCTGGCCGCCGGCGTCGTCGGCATTGCCGCGCTGGCGTTCTTCGCGCTTTCCTATCACTTGTCGGTGACGTCACATCAGCCGTACGCACTGCCGCCGATGCTGATCGCGATCATCGTGGCGGGCATCTGCATCGGCTTCCTGCCGCACAACTTCCATCCGGCTCGGGTTTTCATGGGTGACTCGGGAGCCATGCTGATCGGCCTGCTGCTCGCGGCGTCCACTGTCTCGCTTACCGGACAGGTCGACGTCGTTACCCAGTACCAGCAGTACGGCGCGTTCCTGCCGCTGCTGTTGCCGTTCGCGATCTTGCTGGTGCCGTTCGCCGACCTCGTCCTTGCGGTCGCGCGGCGGGCCAAGGCAGGCCGGGCGCCATGGTCGCCAGACAAGCAGCATCTGCACCACCGGCTGCTCGAGCTCGGGCATTCGCAGCGCCGCGCGGTGTTGATCATGTACTTCTGGTCGGCGTTGTTCGGCGCCGGTGTGGTCGCCCTGTCCGTGACCAAGGGCCCGCTCGTGGTGGTCTCGCTTGGTGGTGCGTTGGCCGCCGTTGCGCTACTGCTGGTGAACATGCCCAGGCTCCGGGCGGCCCGCCGGGCGAGGCACGGAGAGGTATGACCCGGGCACGGTCCCACCGGTGCCGGACCGTAGGATGACCTCGGATCCCCAGCGGCCACAACTCGGCCTGTACGCCCTTGTTGGCATCGGCACCTTGAATCTGGTGTCCATGCTGCTAGGGCTGGGGATCGGTTGGTATCTCGACGGTCAGATTCACTCGTTCCCGGCTGGCACGCTCATCGGACTGGCGGTTGGGATCGTCTCGGGACTGACCGCGAGCTGGCTGCAGATCCGGAAATACTTCACCGACACCAGGTAGCGGCATCGAACGGAGGGTCGCATCTACATGAAGAGCAGCGCGAGCGCCCCCCTCATGGTGCCGGTCGGCACGCCGCCTCGGGTTTTCGTCATCGGCGCCGTCCTCGGCGGTGTTGGCCTGCTAATCGCCTCTCTGCTGGGTCATGTTGTCGTGGGCTTGTTGCTGCTTGTCGGCCTTGCCCTAGGCGCAGCGAACAACATCATGACGGTCCGGTCGATCCTGAAGTTCACCGCCGCCGGCGACCCCGATCGCAAGAAATTCGCCAAGGCCTCGCTCGCGCGGCTGGCTTACGTGTCGCTTATCGCGGTGGTTTTCCTTATCGTGTTCCGTCGCGACGGCATCGCGGTGCTGGCGGGGCTCGCGGTGTTCCATCTGCTTGCGGCGCTTGCGACGAGCGTGCCCGCGCTGAAGGAGTTTCGTAAGGCATGAGTTGGACAAGCGCCGCCCCGTCGCAGGTGATAGCCGCGACGATCGACGTCGGCACGCATCCTCACGTGAAGATCTTCGGGCTGACCTTGAACAGCGACACGATCTTGACCACGTTGATTGCCGGGGTGATCGTCGTCGGGCTGGGCCTCTACATGCGGGCGCGGGCGCAAAGCGGTGTGCCCAGCAAGTTGCAGTTGATCTTCGAGATCATCGTCGACGGCGTGAACAAGCAGGTCGAAGAGAGCATGGGAATCAAGGTCGCGCCGTTCGTGGTGCCGCTGGCGGTGACCTTGTTCCTCTTCATCCTGCTGTGTAACTGGATCGGGCTCATTCCGAGCGGGCACCCGGAGAGGTTGCCGGCGCCGACAGCCGACATCAATCTGACGCTGGCTCTGGCGTTTGCGGTGATCGTCCCGCTGCACATCGTGAGCGTGCGACGTCGTGGCACCAAGGCGTACATCAAGCACTTCTTCCAGCCGTATCCGATCATGTTCCCGATCAACCTCATCGAGGAGATCGTCAAGCCGTTCACGCTCGCGCTTCGGCTTTTCGGCAACCTGATCTCGGGCGCGATCATGGTCGCCTTGCTCGCGCTGCTGCCCGCCTACATCCTGTGGGCGCCGCAGGGGGTCTGGAAGTTGATCGACGCGGCTGTGGGCGTGATCCAGGCCTTCATTTTTGCTCTTCTGACGATTCTGTACTTCGCGTTCGCCACCACGACCGAGAGTCACTAGACGCCTCACCGGCACGACCTGCTTCACTGCACCTCCGAACTATTCACGCTGACCGCACGATCACATCGGAGCAAGGAGAGACATGGCCACGGACGCTGCAAACCTCGACAGCGCCATCAAGACGGCGGGTGCTTTCGTCGGCGGAGGCCTCGCCCTCGCGGGTGGCGCCATCGGTGCCGCCGTAGGTGACGGTCTCGCCGGCGCCCAGACGATCGCCGGCGTCGCCCGTCAGCCCGAGTCGCAGCCGCGACTGATGCCGATCTTCTTCCTGACGGTCGGTCTGGTCGAGGCGATGTACTTCATCAACCTGGCCTTCATGGCCATGTTCGTCTTCGTGCTCGGCAAGTAGGTCGGAGTCAGCGTGCCACTGCTCATCGTTGCCGCGGCCAGTCCTTCGCCTGCCCCGGCCGCCGCGAAGACGAACAACTTCCTGATCCCGAATGCCACGTTCATCGCCGAACTGGTCATCTTCCTGGTGATCCTGGCCGTGATCGGCAAGTACGTCGTGCCCTTCATCAACAAGGCCCTGGCCGATCGGCAGGAGGCCATCCGGCTTCAGTTCCAGGAGGGCGAGGAGGCACGGGCCGCGCTCCAGGCGGCCGAGGCCGAATACCGCGAGCAAATCGCGGGGGCCCGGGCCGACGCAGCCCGCCAGCGCGAGGAGGCTCGCGAGGAGGGCGCGCAGATCCTCGCCGACCTGCGGGCGCAGGCTCAGGTCGAGTCCGAACGGATTGTCGCCGCGGCTCATCAGCAAATCGAGGCCGAGCGGTCGCGGACGGTCGCCGCCTTGCGGGCCGAAGTTGGCACGCTCGCGGTCGAGCTAGCCAGCCGGGTCATCGGTGAGTCGTTGACCGACGATGCGCGGCAGCGCCGGGTCGTGGAGCGCTTTCTGGTTGAGGTCGAGTCACGGGCGGGCGAAGCCAGCTCGGGAGTAGCGGCCGGGTCCGCGCCCGGCGAGCAGGTGCGCGGCTGATGCAAGGAGCTAGTCGCGCGTCGCTCAAGCAGGCGTCGGCCTTCGTCGAACGTGAGCTGGCAGGGGCTGGCGGGTCCGGCGGGTCCGGCGGGTCCGACACCGACGCTGAACTACCCGATGCCGCCGCGGTCGGTGACGAGTTGTTCGGTGTCGTCGCCGTCATCGACGGTCAAGTCGGCTTGCGTCGCGCGCTGTCCGATCCGTCGTTTGAACCGGATCGTAAGGCCGGTCTGGTCGAGGCGGTTCTCGGCTCGCACGTGGGCGCCACGACGCTCGCGATCCTTGGCGAGCTGGTTCGCGCTCGTTGGTCACGGATGCGTGACCTGCCCGATGCCGTCGAGACCCTGGCCGTGCTAGCCGTGCTGATCGGCGCCGATCGCGCGGGAGAATCCGACGACGTCGAAGACGAACTCTTCCGCTTCGGCCGCATCGTCGAGGCGCGCCCGCAACTGCGCGACGCGTTGCGAAGCCAGGCGCTGCCCGATGCGAACAAGATCTCGCTGGTGTCGGCGCTGCTCGAGGGCAAGGTCACCGATTCGACGCTGCGGCTCGTCACGCAGGTCGCGACGCGGCCGCGCGGCCGCTCGCCCGAGGACGCCTTGGCCGAGTACGCCGAGGTCGCCGCGCACCGACGCGCGCGTCTCGTTGCCCGCGTCACCACCGCCATCGTCTTGTCCGACGACGAGCGCGAGCGTCTGCGTTCGGCGCTCGCCGGTCTCTACGGGCACGACGTCCATCTTGAGATCGAGATCGACGCCAGCCTCGTCGGCGGCGTCGTCGTGCAGGTCGGCGACGAGGTGCTCGACGGATCGGTGGCCGGCCGGCTGGCCGAAGCGCGACGAAGGCTCGAGTAAGTGATGCCCGCACACCGAGACACCGGATTACCCGCATATCCAGCAGCGAGGACGGACTGATGGCAGAGCTGACGATTCGCCCGGAGGAGATTCGCGACGCGCTTGAGCGTTTCGTGTCGTCGTACACCCCCGACGTCGCGTCGCGCGAAGAGGTCGGCCGGGTGACCGAGGCCGGCGACGGTATCGCGCGCATCGAGGGACTCCCGTCGACGATGGCGAACGAGTTGCTGCGGTTCGCCGACGGCACGCTCGGCATTGCGCTGAACCTCGATGTGCGTGAGATCGGTGCCGTCGTCCTGGGCCCGTTCGCCGGCATCGAAGAGGGCCAGCTCGTCAAGCGCACCGGTGAGATCTTGTCGGTGCCGGTCGGCGACGGGTTCCTTGGCCGGGTGGTCAACCCGCTCGGCGAGCCGATCGACGGGCTTGGCGAGATCACGTCCGAAGGCCGCCGGGCACTGGAGATTCAGGCGCCGACGGTCGTGCAGCGGCAGCCGGTGAAGGAGCCGCTGCAGACCGGCATTAAGGCCGTCGACGCGATGACCGCGATCGGCCGCGGGCAGCGGCAGCTGATCATCGGCGACCGCCAGACGGGTAAGACCGCCGTCGCGATCGACACGATTATCAACCAGAAAGCCAACTGGGCGACCGGCGACCCGAAGCAGCAGGTGAAGTGCATCTACGTGGCGATCGGTCAGAAAGGATCGACCATCGCGGCCGTGCGCGGCACCCTCGAAGCCGCGGGCGCCCTCGCCTATACGACGATCGTGGCCGCCCCGGCGTCCGACGCTGCTGGGTTCAAGTATCTCGCGCCGTACACCGGCTCGGCGATCGGTCAGCACTGGATGTACAAGGGCGAGCACGTGCTGATCGTGTTCGACGATCTGTCCAAGCAGGCCGAGGCTTACCGCACGGTGTCGCTGTTGCTGCGTCGTCCGCCTGGCCGTGAGGCCTACCCCGGCGACGTTTTCTACTTGCACTCGCGGTTGCTCGAGCGTTGCGCGAAGTTGTCCGACGAACTCGGCGCCGGCTCGATGACCGGCCTGCCGATCATCGAGACCAAGGGCAACGACGTCTCGGCGTACATCCCTACCAACGTCATCTCAATCACCGACGGGCAGATCTTCCTCGAGACCGACCTGTTCAACTCCGGGGTGCGGCCGGCGATCAACGTCGGTATCTCGGTGTCGCGGGTCGGCGGCTCGGCGCAGATCAAGGCGATGCGCACGGTGGCCGGCCGGTTGCGGCTTGACCTTGCGCAGTTCCGTGAGCTCGAGGCCTTTGCCGCGTTCGGCTCCGACCTCGACGCTGCGTCGCGCTCACAGCTCGAACGTGGTTCTCGATTGGTCGAGCTGCTGAAGCAGGGCCAGTACTCGCCGTTTCCGGTCGAGCATGAAGTGGTGTCGATCTGGGCCGGCACGACGGGTCAGCTCGATGAGGTGCCGGTTCAAGACATTCGCCGATTCGAGCGCGAGTTCATCGAGCACCTTCGCTTGCAGCACAAGGGGATCCTCGACGCGATTGCGCGGACCAAGCAGCTGTCGGAAGAGACTGTCGAGAGCCTGATCGCGGCGATCGCGGCGTTCAAGAAGGGCTTCGAGACGCACGAGGGCGGCTCGCTGTTAGGACACGAAGAGGCGGCCGACCTCGACGAGTCGCTGATGTCCAACGAGAAGGTGCGCAAGCACCTGCCGCCGTCCGACGCGAAGCCCACCGCCACCGCACCCGCCACCGGCAATAAGAAGTAGGCAGGCAGCCACATGGGAGCCCAGGTCCGGGTCTATCGCCGGCGCATCAGATCGGTGCGTGCCACGGCGAAGATCACCCGTGCCTTCGAACTGATCGCCGCCTCGCGGATGATCAAGGCGCAGCATCGGGTAGCTGCCTCGACGCCGTACGCCGAGGCGATTACGCGTGCGGTGTCGGCGGTGGCTAGTCAGTCGAACATCGACCACCCGCTCACCACGCGGCATCAGAGCCCCACGCGGGCTGCCATCGTGCTCATCACGAGCGACCGCGGACTCGCCGGTGCCTACAGCTCGAGCGTGCTGAAGGAAGGCGAGTCGCTGACTGCGCATCTGCGCGAAGGCGGCCTCGAGGTGCTGCCGTACATCGTCGGGCGCAAAGGCCTTGCCTACTACAAGTTCCGTGATCGCGTTGTCGCCGGCGAGTGGACCGGGTTCTCTGAGAACCCGAGTTACGTGCATGCGAAAGAGGTCGCTGACACCCTGATCGACGCGTTCAACACGCCGACCGATGAGGGAGGTGTCGACGAGATCCATGTCGTCTACACGCAGTTCATCTCGATGCTGACGCAGACTCCGGTGATCCGGCGGATTTTGCCGCTTGAGGTCGAAGAAACCTCCGAAGAGCCAACGGGCGGAGCATTTCCTTCCTTCGAGTTCGAACCTGGAGCTGAGGGCGTGCTTGACGCCCTGCTGCCGCGCTATGTCGAAGCGCGCATCTACAACGCGTTGCTCCAAGGCGCGGCGTCGGAGCTTGCCGCTCGTCGCCGGGCGTGCAAATCGGCGACCGATAACGCCGAAGAGCTCATCAAGACCTACACCAGGCTGGCGAATGCGGCCCGGCAGGCAGACATCACCCAAGAAATCAGCGAGATCGTCGGTGGCGCTGACGCGCTTGCCGCTAGCGGGAGCGAGTGAACAACAGTGGCTAAGAGCGACGCAGCAACGACAACCGGCGCGACCGCGAGCAAGAACGGCGGTTCGGCCGACGACTCGGCGCACACCGGCATCGGCCGGGTCGCGCGCGTCATCGGACCAGTGGTCGACATCGAGTTCGGCGTCGACGACTTGCCGGAGATCTACAACGCGCTCGAGGTCGAGATCGACCTCTCGGGCGAAGCCGACGAGGAGGTTGAGGGTCTGCACAAGCACACCCTCACGCTTGAGGTATCGCAGCACATCGGCGACAACGTGGTGCGCGCGATCTCAATGCAGCCGACCGACGGTCTTGTTCGCGGTGCGCGGGTGCGCGACACCGGCGGCCCTATCTCGGTACCGGTTGGCGACGTCACCAAGGGCCACGTCTTCAATGCGCTCGGCAAGGTGCTCGACGTCGACGAGAGCACGTTGAACATCACCGAGCGCTGGCCGATCCACCGCCCGTCGCCGCCGTTTGACCAGCTCGAGAGCAAGACCGAGATGTTCGAGACCGGCATCAAGGTCATCGACTTGCTGACGCCCTACGTGCTTGGCGGCAAGATCGGGCTGTTCGGTGGTGCGGGTGTCGGCAAGACCGTGCTGATCCAGGAAATGATCACCCGCGTCGCGAAGAACTTCGGTGGCGTGTCCGTGTTCGCCGGGGTCGGCGAGCGCACCCGCGAGGGCAACGATCTGTTCCTCGAGATGACCGAGTCGGGTGTCATCAACGACACGGCACTCGTGTTCGGCCAGATGGACGAGCCGCCCGGCACCCGGCTGCGGGTCGCACTGGCGGCACTCACGATGGCGGAGTACTTCCGCGACGTGAAGGGCCAGGACGTGCTGCTGTTCATCGACAATATCTTCCGGTTCACCCAGGCTGGCTCGGAGGTGTCGACCCTGCTCGGTCGGATGCCGTCGGCAGTCGGCTACCAGCCGACCCTGGCTGACGAGATGGGTGTTCTGCAGGAGCGCATTACCTCGACCCGCGGCCACTCGATCACCTCGCTGCAGGCGATCTATGTGCCCGCCGACGACATCACCGACCCGGCACCGCACACCACCTTTGCCCACCTCGATGCGACGACAGTGCTCTCGCGGCCGATCTCGGAGAAGGGCATCTACCCCGCCGTCGACCCGCTCGACTCGACGTCACGCATCCTCGACCCGCAGTACATCGGCGAGGAGCACTTCGCGGTGGCGAACACGGTGAAGCAGATCCTGCAGCGCAACAAGGACCTCCAGGACATCATCGCGATTCTCGGCATCGACGAACTCGGCGAGGAAGATAAAGTTCTTGTCGGCCGGGCTCGCCGCATCGAGCGCTTCTTGTCGCAGAACATGTTCGTCGCAGAGGCGTTCACCGGTCAGAAGGGTTCGTTCGTTCCGCTCACCGAGACGATCGAGTCGTTCCGCAAGTTGTGCGACGGCGACTACGACCACCTGCCCGAGCAGGCGTTCTTCATGGCGGGCGGCATCTCCGATGTCGAGGCCAACGCGGCGCGGCTGGCGGGCAAGTGAGCGCGGCATGCCACTAAACGTTGACCTTGTCTCCGCCGAGCGCCGGGTGTGGTCCGGCGAAGCAGACTTCGTCGTCGCGCGCACGCTCGACGGCGAACTCGGCATCCTGCCGGGCCACATTTCGCTGCTCGGCGTGCTCGCCGAGGGATTCACCGTTCGTATCACCGGCGGCGACGCCGGCGATGGGATCGAGGCGGCAGCGCACGGCGGATTCCTTTCGGTGAGTGACGACAACGTGACGATCCTCACCGAGATCGCGGAGCTTTCGGGCGAGATCGATATCGACCGGGCCCGGGCCGCCCTCGAGCGGGCGACCAACGCCTCGCTCGACGACGGTGAGGACGCCGCTGACACCGCCGTGGCCGCGGCTGCCCGGGCGCGTGCTCGACTCGCCGCCGCCGGTCAACCACTCTGACGCTCGCGATCCGGGGATAACGCGCGATGCGGGTGGTGCTCGACTTCCTCGATGGCGCGGGCTGGATCGTCGTACTCGTTCTGCTCGTCGTGGTTGCGATGGTCTTGCGGCGAAGCGTGTTGGTGCACCGCGGAGCAACGATGCACTGCGGCCTGCGCCGGGACATTGCGAAGCCGAGCCGTGCCTGGCAGACCGGCATGGCTCGCTACACCAACGAAGACCTGGAATGGTTTAGGTTCCTGAGTCTTCGCTACCAGCCCAATAGCACGTTCGTTCGGCGGAGCATCGAGATCGTCGGCCGTCGCTATCCGCGCGGCGCCGAGCTGCTCGCCGTCCCCCATGGCACTGTCGCCATTACGTGCAACGTCATCACCCGCCAAGGATCCGCGCGCGAGATCGAGCTTGCGATGAGCGAGGCCGCCGTGACCGGCTTTCTGGCGTGGATCGAGTCGTCCGCGCCTGGGGCGCACACCCACCCTGACACCCGCGTCTGATCAGCGCGGTCACCGGGGCACCCGTGCGCTCGACCCGCCTTACGGATCGAGTTGGCGGATGCGGAACCGGCTGTTCTGTCTCGGCGCCTAGGTGGAGTCGAGCCATGGGGGCGGGATGAACCACGGGAAGCCGTCGATCATCTCGATGTTCCAGCCGTCGCAATGCACCACGTCGTGATGGTGCACACACAAGAGGCAGAGATTGCATAGGGCAGTTCGGCCGCCGTTGGCCCAATGCCTGCAGTGGTGTGCATCGCACCAACTTGGGGGTCGATCGCAGCCGGGGAACGCACATCCTTGATCGCGGGCGACGAGCGCACGCCGCATCGCGACCGGAATGATCCGCGTTGCGCGACCGATATCGAGCGGCTGGCCGTTGGTGCCGAGCACGACCGGAATGATGTTGGCATCGCACGCGACGCGGCGGACTGCGCCAGGGCTGAGATGGTACTGGCCGTCGAGGGTGCCAAGTGCGCAGCCGATCTTGTTCTGCAACGACTCGAGTGTGGTGGTGACGAATACATGCGGTCGTTCACCGCGCACATCAGGCAACGCAGGTGTCGCGAGTTGGCAGAGTTGAACGAACGCGTCGGCGTAACGCTGGCCGGGAAATCGCGTATCGCTGATGCCGTCGGTCGCCGGTGCCGGAGCTGCCAGCGGGCTGAGCACCGCGAGTGCCAGCGCCCCGGATTCTTTGTCGAGCATGCCGCGCAAGCCCACGGTGCCATCGTGATTCTGGGTGAGCGTGAGCCACCTGCGCGTCTTGGCGATCTGCTCCTGAAGCTCGAGACCGTCTGGATCGAAGCGATGGCTGATCTCCATGCCCCGCTGCACGACCGCCTTCGTGCCTTCTTCGCGCGCGGTATCGACGAGGAGCTGCTCGATCTCGT
>Ga0209863_10001044_pt1 | contig 11362 bp, 7 predicted proteins | sample OrgsoiDNA2013046_FD_185796 | JGI IMG/M metagenome (GOLD analysis project Ga0209863, IMG submission 185796) | Permafrost soil microbial communities from the Arctic, to analyse light accelerated degradation of dissolved organic matter (DOM) -... | ecosystem: Environmental > Terrestrial > Soil >...
TCTCGAAATCCTGATACCTGAGAGTTTTTTCGATCACCGTCACCCCGCTTTGGCGCAACAATCCGATGACCCTTTGCCGGGTGATTCCGGCGAGAAATGTTCCATTCGGAATGGGCGTAAGAACCACGCCGTCCTTCGCCATGAAGACGTTCGAGGTTGCCAGTTCGGCGACATTTCCCAGAGCGTCGCAGACAACCGCATTGTCGAAGCCGCGGTCCGGTTGGTCGATGCCCGCTATGGCGCATTGGGTGTCATTGACGACCGCGCCCTGATCTCCCAGTTCCTTACGGTCGGAGTCGACGACGAGGCAACAGCACTCATCGGGCCATTGCCCCGCGGCGGTGGCATCCTCGGGCTCCTCATCAAGGAGCCGCTGCCCCTGCGGCTACACGATCTCAATCAGCACCCAGCGGCGTTCGGGTTCCCCGCTCACCACCCGCCAATGAAGAGCTTTCTCGGCGTACCTATCCGCATTCGCGACGAGGTGTTCGGCAACCTCTACCTGACCGAGAAGAGGGGCGGCAGCGACTTCGACGACGAAGACGAAAGCGTCGTCCTTGCGTTGGCCGCCGCAGCGGGCGTCGCCATCGAGAACGCTCGCCTCTACGACGATGTGCGGCACCGTGAGCGCTGGTTGCGCGCATCAGCCGAGGTGACCACTGCGTTGTTGTCTGGCGGCGAACCCGACGATGTGTTGCAACTTGTCGCAGCCCGCGCCAGAGACCTTGCGGTCGCCGATTTTGCGGCGATCGTCCTCCCGCTCGCCGACCAACTGGTGATCGAAGTCGCCGATGGCGAAGCGGCACCGCGGGTGATCGGCGGTCGCATCGACCCGAATAACTCCCTCGTCGGGGAGGCATTTCACAGTGGAAAGACGATCGCCCTCGACGACGTCCGGGCCAACCCCCGCTGGGCAGAGGGTTCCGATGCGCTCGCCGATTTCGGGCCCGTGCTCATCGTGCCGCTGGTGGCCGGCGGAGCGCCGCGAGGTGTGCTCTGGGTCGGCAACCAGAGGGGCGGCCGTCGCTTTCGCGACAGTCAGCAGGCCATGCTGGAGGCCTTCGCCGACCAGGCGGCTCTGGGCCTGGAGCTGGCGCGGCAGCGCCGCGAAACCGAACAACTGAGCCTGTTCCGCGACCGCGACCGGATCGCCCGCGATCTGCACGACACGGTGATCCAACGACTCTTTGCCACCGGCATGCAACTGGAGAGTTCGATGCGGTACGTGACGGAGCCCGAGGCCTCCGACCGAATACAGGGAGCGGTGGGCGATCTCGATAAGACCATCAAGGAAATCCGATCGACCATTTACTCGCTGCAAAGATCTGAGCGCACACCCTCAAGCAGCCTGCGCGCGCGTATCGTCGAACTCATCGAGGAACTCACCCCGGCGCTCGGTTTTACACCGGCGCTGCGTCTCGAAGGTCTCGTCGACACACGGGTATCGAAAGAAGTCGGCGAGAATCTCCTTCCTGTCGTGCGCGAAGCGTTGTCGAACACGGCCCGACACGCGCATGCCCATCACGCCGACGTTTCGCTGGTGGTAAACGAGTCGTGGGTGACCGTGACCGTCACAGACGATGGCGTGGGCATATCCGACAACGGACGTCGAAGCGGGCTAGCCAACCTCGAGGCCAGGGCGCGGAGTCTCGCTGGCGCGTTCACCGCGCATTCGGCCCCCGAAGGCGGTGCCGAACTCATCTGGCGAGTGCCGCTCGGTGACGACTAGATCTGCGCCATTCAGACCGGCACGGGAGGGACGGCGGGGATTCGCCGACCAGTGATCAGCTCAGGTCGCAGCCGGAGGTAACAGTCCGTCTCATGCGGTACCCAGGTCTGGAGGCGGAGTGCGCCGAGGCGCGCGACATCGACCGGATCGTCGACACGCTCCACCCGACCGGTCACCACAACGGTCCATCCCGATCGGCTAGCGATCACGATGTCGTCAACCTCGAACGCCACGATGTTTCCGGGTGCGTGCGTCGCGAGGCGCGATCGCCGGCCGGTGCGGATGATGATGTCCACGCCGTCAACAACGAAACTCACCGGCACGACAAAGGGCAGTGCGCGATCGGAATAGACCAGCCGGCCCACCGGCATGGTCGCCAGCAACGAGATGGCCTCAGCCTCGGTCATAACTTCGAGACCTGAGCCGTCGGCGGACATGTCGTTCATGCTGCGCGCGGCGTACCTCTCGGACTCAGGGTCGAAGGTCCTGCCGACTCGGGCAACATTCATCGGAGCCTCCGCAACGGCGGATCGCCGGGCGCGGCAGAACCAAGCCGAATATGGGCGCTGGCGCCGAGATCGATCTCCAGCAGTTCTGGCACGTTCTCAGCAAACGTCGCCACCCGCGCGACCATCTCGTCGCGAGCGTCAAGACCTTCGAGCTGGTCGTCCGGACCCTCGGGCCGGGCCCGCCAACGGGCGTACCGCACAGCCGCCGCGAGGGCGTGCGCAGCGGCTTCGATTGAAACGTAATACGGCACGACCGGGCGTCGATCGGTACCGACCAACTCGACCGGCATCGTGTCGAGCCCGACGAAGCACGCCAGCAAGGGCGTCGACACAGTCTCGGCCTGGAGGACTCCGATCACCGAAGCGATCCTGCTGCCCTCGGCGTCCGGCGCGCGAGGCGTGCAGACAGCGATGATCGCATCGACCGATGTATCGCAGAGCATTGCCCGAAGTGCTGCGTCGAAGGCGTCGGGTTCAGTGACGACCACGTCGGAGCCCGAAACGACGAGACCGGCGTTGCTGCACGCGTCGCGGGCACGCTCACCCGACCTACGGTCGTCGACCACAATCGATACTCGTGGGCCGCGCGGCAACGGCGCGAGGTCGAACAGCGTGGCGACACCGAACAGGTGCGACAGCGAGTCGACGCGGGTGACCCCGGCCCGCTCGAAGAGGCAGTCGAGCGCGACGTCCCGTCCGGGCTTGATCGCGACGATGGGCTTGTGACGGCCCACTCTGCTCGCGATTCGGACAAACTTGCTTCGATTTCCGACCGACTCCAGGTAGAGCGCGCAGACTGTGGTCGTTTCGTCGAACTCCCATGCGCACAACAGATCGTTGCCCGACACATCGGCCTTATCGCCCACCGAAACAAATGTCGAGATACCCACACCCGTGCGCGCCGCGTAGTCCAACATCGCCATTCCGACCGTGCCCGACTGCGACATGAGGCCGATGTGTCCGCTCGGCGGCGGTGTCACACAGAACGTGGCGTTCAGCGCCACGGCCTCGCCCGTGTTGCAGATGCCCGTCGAATGAGGCCCGATAAGTCGCAGGCCGCCGTCACGGCAGATCCGCAGCAGATCCGCTGGCAGGCTGGGGTCGGATTCCGAGAAGCCAGCGGAGCCGACGACGAGGCCAGCCGCCCCCCGCGCCGCCGCCGTCACTGCGACGCCGAGTACCGCGGCTGCCGGAACCGCAACGATCACCAGATCGAGCTGTCCGGGCACGTCGTCGAGATCTGCGTACACGCCGGCACCGGTTGCCCACTCGGCACACGGGCCAACGGCGTAGAGCTCGCCTCGGTAACCGCCACGGCGGATATTCGCGAGCAGCTGCGGTCCAGCGTCGCCGGGTTCGGGTCCGACGCCGACCACGACCACCGACCGTGGCGCGAGCACCCGCCGGAGCGAGATGGCGTCGGCGAGAGCCTCGCGGCGATCGACCGCCGAGCGGAAGCTCTCGTCTACGCGTAGTTCCAATCCGACGCGGATAACCCCGGAGCCGTATTCGGTCGTGACCGGCAGACCCGCATCGGCAAACAGGTTGAGCATCCGGCCGTTACCAGGCAGCGTGTCGGCGACGAACTTCACGATGCCGCGGGCCCGCGCTGTCGCCGCCAACTGCTCGAGTAGGAGCATGCCGACGCCGCGGGCACGGTGGGTGTCATCCACGAGGAACGCGATTTCGGCCACGTCGCGGTCAAGCCGCTCGAAGCTGGCCACCCCCACCACGTCGCCGCCGATCTCGGCGACCAGCGACGCATGGTCGTCGCCCGCCGGGCGAGTCTGGGCCTCGACCTCGTGAGCGACCACACCACCGGAGAACGTGAAAAACCGCAGATACAGAGTGTCGTCAGATACGCGGTCGTACATCGCCCGGATCGCGATGACGTCGCGACGTTGCGCGCTCCGGATCCGGGCGATGCCGGAGTCGCTGAGCAGTGCGTCAACGTCCACGTGTGATAAGGCCACATTGACGACGCTACGGGTGCATTCGAATTGCGCTCACTGGCGAGCGACCCGAAAATGTGGGTCGTTGGTCCCGTCCGCACGAAGGACTGCCGCTGGCAGAAACACGGGTGGCGCGGCTACGGTGAACCTGTGCCCACAACTGCCCAGATCACGGTCTTCCTGCTCGACGATCACGAGATCGTCCGACGCGGCGTCAAAGAGTTGCTTGAGGCCGAAGCCGACATCGTCGTCATCGGCGAGGGATCGACGGCCGCTGAGGCCCTCGCGCGGGTGCCGGCTTTGCGCCCTCAGGTCGCGGTACTTGACGTGCGATTGCCCGACGGTGACGGCGTCAGCGTGTGCCGCGACCTTCGGTCGAAACTGCCCGATCTGGCCTGCCTGATGCTGACATCCTTCGCCGACGACGACGCGTTGTACGACGCCATCCTGGCCGGCGCTGCCGGCTACGTGCTGAAGCAGATCAAGGGCAGTGACCTGGTGAACGCGGTGCGTACCATCGCCGGTGGCGGCTCACTGCTCGATCCGAGGACCACGGCGCGGATCATGCAACGGCTGCGCGACGACGCGGCCGATCGCGAGCGGGCCGACCCGTTCGCCGCCCTCACCGACCAAGAACGCCGGATCCTCGACCTCATCGGCGAAGGCCTGACGAACCGGCAGATCGGCGAGCGGATGTTCCTTGCCGAGAAGACCGTCAAGAACTACGTCTCGTCGCTGTTGTCGAAGCTCGGGCTCGAACGCCGCACCCAGGCTGCGATCCTGTCGACCGAGGCCAAGCAGGACAAGCACTAGCGCCCATCCGCGCCGTCGGCGGTCGGGCAGAGGGCTTGGGCCTGAATCGCGGTGATCGCCACCATGTTCACGATGTCGGCCGTCGTGCAACCTCGTGACAGATCGTTCACCGGCCGTCGAAGGCCTTGAAGTACCGGCCCCATCGCGACCGCATCAGCTGAACGCTGCACCGCCTTGTACGTCGTGTTCCCGGTATTCAGGTCGGGAAATACGAGCACATTTGCGTGCCCGGCAACAGTGCTGCCGGGCAGTTTCGATGCAGCCACCACAGGATCGACCGCTGCGTCGTACTGGATCGGCCCGGCCAGCGGGAGGTCGGGGCGCAGTTCAGCGACGAGCGCCGCCGCTGCTCTGACCTTCTCGACGCCCGCGCCGGCGCCTGACGTGCCGGTCGAGTACGAGACGAGTGCTACTTGAGGCTCGATGCCGAAAGCGGCCGCCGTCTCAGCGGTACGGATAGCGATGTCGGCGAGTTGGTCCGCACTCGGGTCGAGGTTGACCGCGCAATCGGCGAAAACGAGCACTCGCTTGGGCAGACACATGAAGAACGCGCTCGACACGAGCGCAGCTCCGGGTGCCGTCTTGATGATCTCCAACGCCGGCCTGATCGTCTCGCCCGTGGTGTGGGTGGCTCCCGACACCATGCCGTCCACGCGTCCGGTGTGCACGAGCATGGTGGCAAAATACGAGCTGTCCGCCATGAGCTCCCAGGCGGCATCGGTCGTCACGCCTTTGTGCGCGCGCAATGCCGCGTAGGTCGCCGCGAATTCGCTGCGCAGTGGTGAGGTCGCAGGGTCGATTACCGGCGTCGTGCCGAGGCTCACACCGAGTCGCGCGACGCGAGCCGCCACGACATCGGGATCGCCGAGCAGGATCAACGCGGCGATGTCCTGGTGCACGAGTTCCTCGGCCGCGCGCAGTACTCGCTCGTCGTCGGCCTCAGGCAACACGATCGTGCGCCGGTCGTTTCGGGCCCGCTCAAGCAGTCGCGCCGAAAACATCAAGGGCGTGACGACATCGGTCCGGGTGAGCCTGATCCGTGAGATGAGCTCATCGACGTCCACTGACTTCGCGAATTGGCCGAGCGCGGCGGCAATCTTGCGCCGGCTTTCCGGCCTGATCTCCCCGCGCAGCCCCTCGAGGGTGTGCAACGCCGCGTAGGTGTCGGCCTCCACCGCCATGACGGGCAGCCCCGAGGGCTCGAGCAAGGCGAGGGTGGCGTCGTCGAGCCTGATCCCGCAGGTGAGCACGATGCCGGACGGCGTGGGCAACCCAGAACTCATCGCCGCCGCACCCATCGCAACGGCGAGATCAGCCCTATCGCCCGACGCCACGAGCAGGGTTCCGTCGACGAGTCGTGGCAGCACCGTCTGCAAGTAACCCGAGCCTGCGAGGTACGCCTCGACCTCACGGTGCATCGGCGCGCCCGAGCCGGCGAGCAGGGTTGCGCCAAGCGCACCCACCACCTCGTCGACTGTCATGGCCAACAGGACCGGCAGGTCGGGAAGGATGTAGACCGGCGCACGAGCAACGAGTGCCGGCCCGTCTGCTCGTAACTGCTCGGCAACCGCGGGGTCGACACGGTTCAGCACGGTCGCGACCAGCACACAGCCGTGCTCGACGAGCAGTTCGGTTGCGCGACCACTTGCCACCAACAACGACTCGCGATCTTTGCGGTAGCCCGAGACGACGTTGACGACGGGCGCGCCGAGATTGACGGCCAGCTCGGCGTTCAGCTCAAGTTCGGTTGCGGCAGACGGGCCCGTGTAGTCGGTACCCAGGCAGACGACGAACGGGAACCGCTCGTGCAGACGCGCAACGTGATCGACGACCTGCGCGATGAGCCGCGACCGTCCGCCGGCGTCCTCGATGTGCGCCGCCTCGCCGTAGGTGAAGGCGTAGGTGTCGTCGTAGTCGAGATCGGGGCAGTACCGTGCGCGCATCAGTTCGATCAATGGATCCGGCGAATCACTCGACGCGATAACCGGCCGGAATATCGCAACCCGGTCGAGCTGGCGGGTAAGCATGTCCATGATGCCGAGCGCAACGACAGCCTTGCCCGATCGTGCTTGCACGGCAGTGACGTAGAGAGCCTCAGGCATCTGTCCTCTTTCCACGGGATGAGGGGCCCCTGCTTGCGCAGGGGCCCCTCATCATCGGTGCGGTTGCCGTTTACAGTTCGACGGTAGCCGGAGTTCGCGCACCGAGCCTTGGGAGCACATCGACCCTCGGGTCGGTGCGGCGCAGGTGCCAGAATCCTAGGCCCGCCAGCAGAAGCAGCACGGCTGCTCCGATGAACGCGGCCACTGCGGCGATGGCCGCGATCTGACCCATCTTCCAGAACGCGTATCCGTTGAGCAGCAAACCGCGGAGGGTTTCACCCTTGAACATCGTGGCTACCTGACCAGCGAGCTTCGTGTTCGTCGGATCGGCTTGCGCCAACGTCGACAACTGCGCATAGGTCTGGCCGCCGCCGATCGCCTTCAGGTGCACAGCGATGAAGTGGTCGGCGTAGACCTCGGCTTGCTGGCCGTTCACCATCTGCTGACTACCGTATTTCGTGAGGTACGGCTTGATGGCGGGATCGGCAAGAGCGGCGCTACCCGCTGCCGGGAAGAAGATCTGCTGCTCAGAAAGCTGCGTGCGGACTTGGCTGTCCACGAAGTTGTGTGCCCAAAGTCCAAGCACACCGGCAACGACCAGGACGGCCGCGAGAACGAGGCCTCCTGTGGTCAATAGTGCATCAAATGTCTTGCGGCGCATGACGACCTCCTTCTCACGGGGCCGGACTCTCCGGCTGTTCTCCGTCGAACCTTGCACTACCGATGGTGGTCGAACCCGGGTTCACTGACGTAGCGACGAAGGTCCCGTATGTGCGATGCGATAGGCCCGTCCTGACGGGACTTTCCCGCAGAGGCTCGAGCGCTGCTCACGCTCAACTCCAGAGCTGAGCGGTCGTACGTTTCCCTGCCCACGGCCCGCCGGCACCGGCCGACGGGACGTCACTGCCGTTGCCGATCAAGCGAGCCCGAGTCGCTTGGAGCCGGTCGAACATGACCGCGGCGAACCTGCGCATGAGCTCGTACCCGAGCACCGGGTCGGCTGCCATCACCGACCGCACCATGTCGGCGTCGAACACCAGCGTCGCCGTCCGCTTGACGGCGGTCGCGGACAGTTGCCACCCGTACGGCGAGAACAACCATGACCAGCCGAGCGCGGCGTCGGCGCCGAGGGTTTCGATCTCGATCCGCTTCGGACCGTCAGCACCAGGCACGTCAACCTCGAGGAGCACCAGACCGTGGCGGATCAAGAAGAACCGATCGGCCGGATCACCCTCACGGAAGATCTCCTGTCCCGCGCCGTAGGTGCGACTTTGCACGTGGGTGGCGAGGCGTCGCAACGACGCGAGCGGAATCGACGAGAGAAACGGGTGCTCGCTCAAGGCGGTTGCGAGGGGCGAGGTGGTGGGCATGCTCTCATTGCAACGCAGCTCGTCGGCGCCGCCGAGTGCTGAACGGCACCGCCTCCCGGGACCATCGGCCTCCACTCGCGGGCCCCTCCCATGCGAGGGTGGTGCGATACCTGTGCCGAGAGGAAACCTCATGCCCCTGACGAACGACGAACTGACGCGCATCAACGAGTACTGGCGCGCGGCAAACTACCTGTCCGTCGGGCAGATCTACCTTCTTGCCAACCCGTTGCTTCGCGAACCGCTCACGATCGACCACGTGAAGCCTCGGCTGCTGGGGCACTGGGGCACCACGCCTGGCCTCAACTTCGTTTACGCGCACATGAACCGCGTCATCAAACGTGACGACCTCGACGCGATCTACATCACCGGCCCCGGCCACGGCGGCCCTGGTTTGGTCGCCAACAGCTACCTCGAAGGTAGCTACACCGAGACCTACCCCCACATCACCCAGGACGCCGCGGGCATGCAGCGCCTGTTTCGGCAATTCTCCTTCCCTGGAGGCATTCCGAGCCACGCTGCGCCCGAGACGCCAGGGTCGATTCATGAGGGCGGCGAACTTGGCTACGCACTCGTGCATGCGTTCGGTGCTGCCTTCGACAATCCCGGCCTCATGGTCTGCTGCGTCGTCGGTGACGGCGAAGCGGAAACCGGACCGCTCGCGACCAGCTGGCATTCGAACAAGTTCCTCAACCCCAAGACCGACGGCGCGGTGCTGCCGATCCTGCATCTGAACGGATACAAGATCGCCAGCGCGACCGTGCTCGCGCGCATTCCACGACCCGAACTAGTCAAGCTTTTCGAGGGTTACGGATACCGGCCGATCCTGGTGGAGGGTGACGATCCCGCCACGATGCATCAGCTGATGGCGGCGGCCCTCGACGATGCCCTCGCTGACATCGGACGGATCCAGACGGAGGCCCGCGCGGGCGGTGCGATCACCCGACCCGCCTGGCCGATGCTGATCCTGGCTACGCCGAAGGGCTGGACCGGACCCAAGGAGGTCGACGGGCTGCCGACCGAAGGCAGCTGGCGCTCGCATCAGGTGCCGCTCGCGGGATTGGCCGAACACCCAGAGCACCTGGTGGCCCTCGAAACGTGGATGAAGAGCTACCACGCCGAAGAGCTCTTCGACCAAGACGGCCGGCTGCGCGCCGAACTCGCCGAGCTGGCGCCGTCCGGTAATCGACGCATGGGCGCGAACCCTCATGCGAATGGTGGGTTGCTTCTGCGCGACCTCAACCTGCCCGATTTCCGGACGTACGCGGTGCCGGTCGAGAAGCCGGCGACCACATTCACCGAGGCGACCCGGGTTCTCGGTGGCTTCCTACGCGACACGCTGCTCCTCAACGACGAGACCAGGAACTTCCGGGTCTTCGGGCCGGATGAGACGGCGTCGAACCGGCTCGGCGCCGTCTTCGAGGTCGACAACCGTGACCTCAACGCACAGATACTGCCGACCGACGAACACCTCTCTCCCGACGGTCGGGTCATGGAGGTTCTGTCGGAGCACATGTGCCAGGGGTGGCTCGAGGGTTACCTCTTGACTGGGCGCCATGGCTTCTTCAACTGCTACGAGGCGTTCATCCACATCGTCGACTCGATGTTCAATCAGCACGCAAAATGGCTCAAGACCACGCGTCACATCCCGTGGCGGCGGCCGATCGCCAGCCTTAACTACTTGCTGTCGAGTCACGTGTGGCGACAGGACCACAACGGCTTGTCGCATCAGGATCCCGGCTTTATCGATCACGTGATGAACAAGAAAGCCGAGATCATTCGCGTCTACTTGCCACCCGACGCCAACACGCTCCTCTCCGTCGCCGACCATTGCCTACGCAGCCGCAACTACGTCAACGTCATCGTGGCTGGCAAGCAGCCGGCACTGAACTACCTCTCGATGGACGACGCGGTCGCGCACTGCACGCGCGGCATCGGCATCTGGGAGTGGGCAAGCAACGACTTCGACGACAACGGAACGGGGGACCCAGACCTGGTGATGGCTTGTGCAGGCGACGTCCCGACGCTCGAGGCCCTGGCCGCAACCGCGATGGTGCGCGAGTTCTTTCCGACCCTGTCGGTGCGCTTCGTCAACGTCGTCGACTTGATGCGGCTGCAGCCTGATACCGAACACCCTCATGGCCTGTCCGATCGTGAGTTCGACCAGTTGTTCACGACCGACAAACCGGTGGTGTTCGCCTACCACGGGTACCCGTGGCTGATCCATCGGCTGACCTACCGAAGGACCAATCACGCCAACATCCACGTGCGCGGGTTCAAAGAGGAGGGCACGACGACGACGCCGTTCGACATGGTGATGATGAACGACCTCGACCGTTACCACCTTGTCATGGACGTCATCGATCGAGTGCCGTCCCTCGGCGTGCATGCCGCACACGTGCGGCAACGCATGGTCGACGAACGGCTGAACAAGAGGCAATACACCAGAGAACACGGCGACGACGCACCCGATGTCAAAGATTGGGTCTGGCCGTACTGATGTGGATCCTGGTCGTCAATGCCGGCTCGAGCAGCCTGAAGCTAAGGCTGCTTGACGCCGGCGATGTGATCGACGGGTCGTGGGACGCCCTCCCCGCCGAGCTTCCCCACGCCGATGTCGTCGTCCACCGGTTCGTGCATGGAGGCAAGGATTTTCACAGCGCCGTCGTGATCGACGACGCCGTCGAATCGGCGTTGTATGCGCTGATTCCGCTGGCCCCATTGCACCAACCGAAGTCGCTCGATGCACTGGCCGAGGTGCGCCAACTGCTACCTGATGCGGTGCAGGTTGCGTGTTTCGACACCGCGTTTCATGTCACCCTTTCGGAGTCCGCAGCAACATACGCGCTGCCTCGCGAGTGGATCGCCAAGTACAGCCTGCGCAGGTACG
>Ga0209863_10001045_pt1 | contig 11357 bp, 11 predicted proteins | sample OrgsoiDNA2013046_FD_185796 | JGI IMG/M metagenome (GOLD analysis project Ga0209863, IMG submission 185796) | Permafrost soil microbial communities from the Arctic, to analyse light accelerated degradation of dissolved organic matter (DOM) -... | ecosystem: Environmental > Terrestrial > Soil >...
GTGACGTGTGTGGTGGCGTTGCCGGAGAATGGGGTTTCCACGCCTCAGGCGTTTCGGGATTGGGATTTGTTCTTAGGTGGCGCGTGCACTCCTGCCCGCGAACGGCCTCAGGGGAGGCAGTTGTTGAGCTCGAAGGGAGAGCTAGCCGAGCTGGGCTCGGCCTGGACGGGCAAGAGTGCCCGTCCCCACATGAGTAATCCTCCCCTCATAGGCACACAAGACTCCAGCAAGTCTAAATTGACGGCCACCGATCCCTCCGATAGAATGAATGAGCTTGGCCGTGAGTTTTCTGCGTGGCTTAGCAGTGCATCCGGTGTCCCTGTGAGTAAAGGCAGGGGCCGGGCCGAGACCCCGCTTCTCGACCTTGTCCGTACCGGGATTGAAAACGACTTTGAACGAGTCGTCTTTCCTAAATATCCCGAATTGAGTGAGGTCAAGAGTTTGTTGCAGCGAGCCGGCGCATTTTATGCGTCGCTGTCTGGCTCCGGTTCCGCGACGTATGGGTTGTTTGCGTCCCGATCGATTGCCGAAAAGGCAGTGGCCAGATTAAAAAAAGCTGGGGTTGCGGCTGTGGTCACTAGCACCTTAACGCGGCGACAGTATTGGAAGTCGATTTTAGATTGAAGATTTTAGATTGCAGATTTGAAGTCAAAATCTACAATCTGAAATCATTTCTCCCTGCCCCGCTTTCCGCTGACCCACTCGTCCCAAATGCCGTCGGCCTTGAGCATGTCAACGCTGTTGCTGTCGCGCATGGTTTGCTCGATCTGGTCGTGGGTGAGGCGCGGACCGATTTTTTCCGGCAAGTCAGCCAGGCCAAAAGTCAACTCCGCGGCCTCGGCAACGTGCTTCTTCAGTTGGGGAAAGTCGACTTTGTCGTAGGTGTCGGAAATAGCGTGGTAGTTCTCCAGATAGTTCGCTTCCACCTGATCGGCGACGAATGTAGGCACACCTTCCAGCATAAAGTCGAAATGGTCGGTGCCCCATTCCATGTCAGTCTTAAGCTCTTTCAAATCAAACTGCGCCAGTGGGGCGATGAGTTCTTTCGCAGTGAAGAGAACGTCTTTGCGCCCGCCGACGGAGAACCCGGTAGTCTTGCCCGTTCCCGAATCGAAAATCACCACGCCCGCAGCTTTGTCGAGTTCATGGCGATGGGCGAACGCGTAAGCCCGTGAGCCGAGCAATCCCTGCTCTTCCCCAGAAAACAAAATGAATCGGATGGTCCGGCTCGGCTTCAATCCTGACGCCTTGATCGCCCGCAGCGCATCGACAACCAGCGCCGCGTTGCACCCATTGTCCAGCGCACCAGTGCCCAACTCCCACGAATCAAGGTGCGCGCCCAGGATCACAAACTCGTCCGGCTTCTCAGTGCCTTTAATTTCGGCAACAACATTGGAAGCCTTGATCGGCCCGCCTACTTGATTGGGGATCGAGAGATCCGCCCACACGAGATTTCCTGCTGCCAGCAGGCGCGCCATGCGCTCGCCGTCCTCGCGGGCCACCAACACCATCGGCAGTTTATCGATCTCTCCCGCACCCGAGTTGGTATGGCGGTAGAGAATGTCGTGCTCGCGCGTGGCCATGAAAGCAAGCGCCAGCGCCTTCCCTTTTACCGCGAGATCGATCACCGGCGGAGCCTTGGAATACTCCGCGAAAAGATCGTCCCAGGTTTTGAGCACAACGGTGTGCACCAGTACGATCTTGCCGGAGATGTCGCCGGCTTTTTTGAAATCGGCATCCGTGCCATCACCCACATCAACCACCGGAACGCGCTTGACCGGTGCCAGTGCCGGGGCCCACGCCATCGACACAGCCCGCACGCGGAATGACGACAGCACGGTGCCGCCGCCAACTTTCGTCGCGCTCACCTGGTACGACGTGGCCGCAGTCATCTCCGTGGCCCCTTCGGACCAAGAAAACGGAATCGTAAATCCCTCGGTGTGAACGCTGTCGGCGCCCGCAGCGGTGAACGCCTGCACGCCCCACTCCACCGCATGCTGCATGGCCGGAGTCCCCGGAACGCGTCCGCCGATTTCGTCCGTCAAGCGTTGGAGATTGCTCTCCAGCGTCGATGGCTGAAGTGCGGTTTGAATGATCTGGTTCGCGTGATCGTTGTTGGCGGGAGTTGCTGCCAGCCCGGGGAAAGTAAAAAGTAAAGCCAGGAACAGGGTCTTCACAGTTCGCATGTTGGCTGCATTAGAAATGAAATCCCGGAAAAGCGCAAAAAAGAAAGCGCACCGGTACTGCTGCGAAAATTATTTCGGCGGCAGCGGTTCCATCGTGTCGAGGATGCGCAATGTTTCGAGTATCACACTTCCGGAAATCCCCAGACTCTTCGTACTCAGCTTGTCCAGAGTGTCCTGCGTAGTGTGATGGAACACGCCGTTGTATCCGTAGTTGATGTCGATAATGTCGGCGCAGGGCACGCCAATCTTCATGAACGGACCATGATCGTCGAAAATTGCGTTATCGCGAACGAAAAAATGCGACTGGTAGCCAAGCCGTGTGGCCGCCTCATAAACGACGCTCTGCACCCACGGAGTTGAATTCTTGTCGCGATCGATATCCAGATCGGCGTCTCCGATCATGTCGGCCAGCAGAAGTGCCTTGATTTTTTTCGCCGTACCGTCTTCCTGCCATTTGGCGGCAAGATGCCTCGTCCCGTAAACGCTGTCCTCGTTCGTCCAACTCTTGACGGCCTCTTCCGCGTCAGTAAAAAGCAGCCAGACGCTATAGCCGGCGTTCGGTTTGCCCCGGAACTGATTCGCGAACTCGAGCAGCAGAGCGCTGGTGGCCGCTCCGTCATTGGCACCGATGAACGACGTATTACGCAGCGGATAGTTCGTGTCGTAGTGGCTCGCGATCACGATGATTCCGTCTTTCGCGCCAGGAAATTTCGCGATGATGTTCCGCACCGGAAATTTTCCTTCCGGAGTGTCGGCCGTGAACGAATCGCTCTCGACCTCGTCACCCTTCAAGTGCGCGAGAAAATACTCTTCCACTTTTTTGTGATTGGCACTCCCGATGGGGCGCGGCCCGAATTTCACAATCTCTTCCGTGTATTTCATGGCACGATCCGCATCGAAGGCGGGAGGTGGGCCTTCCTCTGGAGGAAATGTCAACTTGGGCAGGGCACCGGCGTCAGCTGTCGGAGCCGCGGGTTGCGCCTGAACCTGCGTAGCGTCCTTGTCGCGGTCGCAGGCGAGAAACGTCAACACGCCCGCCAGCAGTACCCAGCGCAGAGAATTCATTCCACTCACGCCGCGTTTTTCTCCTTCCGCGCCTGCCGCTGCTTGGGATGCACCACGTACGCCACCCCGATACTCAGCCCATACAGCGCCAGCATGGGCGCGGCGAACACGCACATGTTTACAATGTCAGGCGTAGGCGTCACGATGGCCGCCAAAATGAAAATGATGAGAATCGCGTAGCGGAAATTCTTGAGCATAAAGCTCGGACTCATGATCCCCATGAACGCCAGAAAAAATACGAGAATCGGCATCTCGAAAATCAGCCCCATGCCCAGCACGATGCTCAGAAACAGCGAGGTGTATTCCCCGATCGTGATCATGGGCTGAAACTGCCCGCTGAAATCAATAAAAAATTCCAGCGCCCGCGGATACGCGATCCGATACCCAAAATATCCCCCCAGGGAAAATAACGCGATGGTCGAAACCATGAACGGCACAACGTATTTCTTCTCGTTGCGGTAGAGCCCCGGCGAAATGAACATCCATACCTGATACAACACGAACGGCGAGGTCAGAAACAGCCCCGCCATCATCGCAATCTTCAAGTAAAGATTGAACGGATCGGTCGGGTTGACGTAGACCAGTTTTTCCGGCAGATGATGCGCCCGCAGCGCATCCACGATCGGCTTCTGCATCACGCCATAGATCCGCTCGCGATATCCCCAGCACAGTCCCGTCCCTGCGATCACGGCGATAATGGAATACACCAGGCGCTTGCGCAATTCCTCGAGATGATCGAGGAAGCCCATGGTGGGCATGGATTCCGATCCAGATTCGCCGCCGGAGGCCGCGGCTCCGAAGTCAAACATGCGACTCCTGCGCGGTCGAAGATGCTACTTCGCTGGAAGGAATTGGTTCGCTCGCCGTTGACGGCTCGCCCGCACCGTTCGCATTCGTTGCCGCAAAAAGTGGTTCGTCCTGGGCCGCGGCCTGCACCGCCGCCACCTCTGTAACCAGAGTCTCCACGGCAGTAGCTTCGACCGGCGCAGAATTCAAACTTCGGCTCGCCGTCCCCTCTGGCGCCGGACTCGGCGGCAGGACGGTCTGCTTCTCGACTTCCAGATGCGAAATTTCCTGCTCAATCTGCGCCTTGAATTCGTTCGAAGCCCGCCGAAACTCGTTGAGCGCCTTGCCGATCTGGCGGGCGATCTCCGGCAACTTCTTGGGCCCGAACACGATCAGGGCCAAAAAGAACAGGAAAATCGTCTCGGAAAAGCTCATGCGATTCATCATACTGCCGTAGCGCAGAAGCGGCAATTGCGGCGAGACAGGGCAATGACAACTTTCTTCGCCGCGCGTCCAAGCTTATGATGTTGCCCGCTATGCAACTCTGGTTTGCCCGAGGCAGTGAAGTTTCGATTCGCGAACAATTGGTTACGCAGGTCGTGCTCGGAATCCTGAGCGACGACCTTGCTCCCGGCCAGCGCCTGCCCAGCACACGCGAACTGGCGCGCCGCTTTCATCTGCATCCCAATACCGTCAGCGCGGGATACCGCCAGCTTCAGAAGGATCGGTGGGTCGAGTTCCGCCGTGGCAGCGGCGTCTACATCCGCGCCACCAAGCCGGAACTGCCGCCCACGCCAGCCCTGGCGCTCGACCAGATGATCGCGCGGCTGTTTCGCTCAGCACGAAAGCTGGGAGTATCGCTGCCCGATCTGCGTACGCGGCTGCGGCAGTGGCTCGAACTGCAGCCTCCGGATCATTTCCTGCTGGTCGAGCCCGATGAAGAGTTGCGAAAAATTCTTGCGGCAGAAATCGCTCGATCGGTGAAGTTCCCGGTGCAGTCGTGCGGGACGGATGACTGCCCGAAGCCGGCGGAGGGCGGGATCCCAGTCGTGCTGCCCAACCGCGCCGACGCCGTAAAAAAATTGCTGCCGGACGGGACCGATCTGCTGACGTTGCAACTCCGCTCCGTCCCGAATTCACTGGCCGGATTTCTGCCCGTCCCCTCAGGATTGTTAGTCGGCGTGGCCTCCCGCTGGCCGGAGTTTCTCCGGGTAGCGCGCGCCGTGTTGAACGCCGCCGGATTCCATCCCGACAGCCTGGTCTTCCGCGACGCCCGCGAGCCCAACTGGCAGCGCGGCCTCAAGCAGACTGCGGCGGTCGTCTGCGATTCACTGACTGCGGCTGAGTTGCCGCAGGGAATTCGCTCGATTCCCTTCTCTCTGCTGTCGGAATCGTCCATCGCAGAATTGCGGCGCTACGAAGAATTCATCCGCCAGCCCATTGAATCTATGAAAGAGTCGCCATGAAATCTCAGTAGTGATGCCCACGATTCGTATCAGGGTGCGCCTTCAGGCGCACCACCGCAAGCCGGGATGCCAACCCTCTTTAGCGGCTGCGCGAACACGGCGGCTGAAGCCGGTTTCGCCTCAATCGCGTTGGCGGCATCGCTGAAGCGAAGCCCTGATACGAATCGACTCCTTTAAACTGCAATACTGCCGAAATTTTTCAGCTCAGGAGACCCTCGTGAAGGATTTGCTCGCCGAAACTGCGGAACGTGCTACGCGTTACGCAGCTGGAATTGGGAACCGAAAAGTGGCGCCCTGCTCTGCGGATATCGCGCGCCTGGAGGCCCTCGGCGGCGCACTGCCGGAAAATTCCTGCGATCCCGCGGAAGTTCTCGCCCTGCTTGACGACATCGGATCACCCGCCACTGTCGCCACCACGGGCGGCCGCTACTTCGGATTTGTGATCGGCGGCGTTCTTCCCGCTGCGCTAGCTGCGAACTGGCTCGCCGGCGCCTGGGACCAGAACGCATGCATGCGTGTCATGTCGCCCGTGGCGGCGAAAGCCGAAGACGTTGTCCGCCAGTGGACTCTGGATCTGCTGGGTTTGCCCGCCAGCAGCGCCGTCGGATTCGTCACCTGCACCACGATGGCAAACTTCTCCGGCTTGGCCGCCGCGCGCTCCGCTCTGTTGCACCGCCGCGGCTGGAACGTCGAAGAAGACGGATTGTTCGGAGCGCCTCCGATTCGGGTGGTCGTCGGCCAGGAAGTTCACGTTTCGCTTCTGAAGGCGTTATCGATGGTAGGCCTGGGTCGCTCCCGCGTGATCACCGTTCCCGCCGACGGCCAGGGACGGATGCGCGCCGACGCCCTGCCTCCACTCGATGACCACACCGTCGTCTGCCTGCAGGCCGGAAACGTCAACACCGGCGCTTTCGATCCCGCCAAAGAGATATGCGCGCGCGCCCGCGACGCTGGCACCTGGGTTCACGTCGACGGAGCGTTCGGCCTGTGGGGCGCGCTCTCGCCGCTCTACGCGCCCCTGCTCGATGGCGTAAGCCTCGCCGATTCCTGGGCGATCGATTGCCACAAGTGGATGAACGTTCCCCAGGATTCGGGCTTGGTCGTCGTCCGCGAGCCCGAGCATTTGCGCCGAGCCTTATCGGCGGGCAACGCAGCGTATCTCACGCAGAGCGCCGAACGCGAGCCCTGGCAGTTCACGCCCGATTCCTCCCGCCGCGCCCGCGGAATCGAACTGTGGGCGGCGATGCGCTCGCTGGGGAGAAGCGGCCTGCGCGAGCTGATCGAGCGCAACTGCCGCCAGGCCGGTCTCTTCGCCGACCGCCTCCGCGCCGCCGGATTCGAAATTCTCAACGATGTCGTGCTGAATCAAGTCTTGGTTTCCTTCGGCAGCCCGGAAGAAACTCGCCGCATCGTCGCCGCCATCCAGGCCGACGGAACCTGCTGGTGCGCCGGCACACAGTGGCAAGGCCACACAGCCATGCGTATCTCCGTCTCCAGTTGGGCCACTACAGACGACGATGTCGAACGCAGCGTCGCCGCCATGATTCGCATCGCAAACGCCAAGCAGTAGTCCCGCAAGAAATCGTGGAGCCCCGGACGCCTCGTCCGGGGAGCAGCGCCATGTTTGCATCGTTCGAGAGTACTGACACCGCACCTGACTTCCCCCTGTGACACTCCAAAAACTGCAACAAAGCCTCCCGCAACGCCCCTCCACGGACCCTACGATATGCACATCAGGAATTTGGAGAGGACTCCACATGAACCGCCCATCAATATCTCTGCTTTTTGTTCGCGTTGCTGTTGCCGGTGACCAATGCCCTGTCGCAAGACGACCTTCCCCATCCAATCGCCGCCGCGCGGCGCGCCTATACCCAAAGTGTCGAAACGGACAACAACACGCTGGCACAAATGCCACGCCGGATGAGGCCTATGGGCCGCCAAGGTCCGCCAATGAGGGGCCCGGCTTATCCTGAAACGTGGGGACCACAGTTCAGCCCCGGCCATGCCCTGGTCGGCGCAGCGATTGGATTCGGCTTTGGGGCCGCCGCCGGCTCCAAGAACGGCATCCGCAGCTCATTCGCGGTAGGCACGCTGGTTGGGTTGCTGGGCGCCGGCATCGGCGCAGGCATCCCGTCGTTCCCCAGCCACTTCCGGCGGCGTGGATGGGACGACGAGGAGGCTTCCCGAAGGAAGCCGAAGCCGGCCAAGCCCAACACTTCCCAGCCTGACTCGGCTGCACAAGTCGCGGCCTCCCGGCAGGAAGCAACCGAAACATATCAAAAGAATGACTTTTCCGGTCGCTGAGGAACCCCTAACCCCCGACGGCGCATCTCATACCTATACTCCGCTCCGGGTTGGTTACCGATGGTAACGAACCCGGTCCGGGGCAGTCTAAGAGGGTGATATACTGCGTTTATTCAGCGCGGTAAGGGGTCGAAGCCCTCAACCGAAGGAATGCCCACGATGGCTCGTAGTTCACGCCGGTCTCTCTCCCTCGTCGTATTCTTCCTGGTCCTCTGCGGATTCCTGGGAATCGTCTTCGCCCAGCGTTCCGGACAGTCGTCGTCTCTCACCGAGTCCGACGTGAAGGACAGCCTCAAGCAGTTCACCGACGTGTACTCCGTCATCGAGGAGAACTACGCCGAACCGGTGAATGCCGATAAAGCAATTTACAACGGCGCGATCCCGGGCATGCTGCACGCGCTCGATCCGCACTCCAATTTCTTTGATCCCAAGTCCTACGCGCTCATGCGCGAAGACCAGCGCGGCAAGTACTACGGCGTGGGTATGACCGTCGGCCCGCGCAACAATAAAGTCATCGTGATCTATCCCTTCGTCGGCACACCCGCCTACAAGGCCGGCATCCACCCCGGCGACGTAATCATCGCCGTCGACGGCAAGTCGACCGAAAACATGAGCACCGGCGACGTTGCCGACTTGCTCAAGGGACCCAAGGGCACTACGGTTCACATCAGCATCGCGCGCGAGCAAGTCGACAAGCCCATGGAGTTCACGCTGGTACGCGACGAAATTCCGCGCTACAGCGTCGACGTTCATTTCCTGATCAAACCCGGCGTCGGCTATATGCACGTCAATGGCTTCAACGAGACCACCGAGCATGAAGTCTCCGACGCGCTCGATTCTTTCGGCGATCTTAAGGGACTCATCCTCGACCTGCGCGGCAATCCCGGTGGCCTGCTGAGCGAAGGCGTCGGCGTAGCCGACAAGTTCCTCAAGAAGGGACAGCTCATCGTCTCCCATCACGGCCGCGCCTCCGCTGAGAAGCGTTACATCGCGCAGCACGGCAACAGCGGCAAAGAATATCCCGTGGTTGTGCTGGTGAATCGCCTGACCGCATCGGCAGCAGAGATTGTCTCCGGCGCGATTCAGGATCACGATCGTGGCCTGATCGTCGGCGAAGTCACCTTCGGCAAAGGCCTGGTCCAGACGGTCTATCCGCTGTCGGAAAACACCGGCCTCGCGCTAACCACCGCCCACTACTACACGCCCAGCGGACGCCTCATCCAGCGCGATTACAGCAACATTTCGCTCTACGACTACTACTACAACCGCGATCAGGCTGAGAGCACCAACATGTCGAACCGCGAAGTGAAACTCACCGACAGCGGACGCACCGTCTACGGCGGCGGCGGCATCATGCCCGACGTCAGCATCCCCGCAGTCAAGAGCAATCACTTCCAGGACACGCTCCTGCAGCACTACGCGTTCTTCAACTTCGCCAAGCGCTACGTGGTAAACCACCACCCCGCGAAGAACTTCGAAGTCGACGACGCCACCCTGCTGGACTTCCGCAAGTCGCTCGACGAAGGCCAGATTCCCTACACCCAAGCGGAATTGCTCGACAACAGCGACTGGATCAAGTCGAACATCAAGGCGGAAATATTTGTCGACGCGTTTGGACAGGACGAAGGCATGAAAGTCCGCGCCGAGTCCGATCCCCAGGTCGTCAAAGGCCTCGAGCTCCTGCCCCAGGCAAAAGCTCTGGCTGAGGGCGCCAAGAAGATCGTGGCCGAACACAACGCGGCCCCGGCCTTCAACCGCTAACGCACCCAGCGGCAACTCGGTCCATCGGGCACTCGATCAAGTGGCACTGAACCGTTTCGATGTCATCCCGCAGGAGCGCGAAACGCTCTGAGGGACCCTACGAAGCGCATGCATCGGCAGTACAGATGCGAGGACAGCCCGCCCTGTATGAAGCGCAGGTTTTCCCCGCTAGCTTCATTTAATCGATCGAGCTGAATAAGGTCATCGGTGTTTGAATAGTCGACCCAGCCTTCCATTCAGCAGTTACATTGACTTCGCCCCCCACCCATGTGAAAATCCGCCTGAAGAGGCCCGTATCCGCGGCCTGACGCAGGGGGCGTCTCGCATTTTTCCAAACAGCATGGCTCTTTTTCAATATGATGGGGCAGGCGCGGACCGGACCTCCAAGCGAATCAGCCCGAGGCTGATTTGAACCCACTGATCCTGATGGGCGCCCTGCTGTTAGCCCTGATCGCTGGCTGGAGCGATTTTCGCAGCCGCCGGATTCCAAACTGGCTGACAGTACCCGGTCTGGCGACAGGATTGGCCATGAACATCGCTCTAGGAGGCAAGGCGGCCCTGCTCGCATCGCTTGAGGGTGTAGGCGTAGGTCTGGCGTTGCTGCTTCCCTTCGTGCTCCTGCGCAGCCTGGGCGCCGGCGACTGGAAGCTGGCCGGAGCCCTCGGCGCATTCACCGGCCCCGGCCGCCTGGTGGATCTTTTGCTCGGTTCAGTTTTCGTAGCCGGAGTGATGGCCGTAGGCCTCATAATCTACAAAGGACGCACGCGGCAAACGATGAGCAACATCGGCCACATCCTGGTTTCGCTGGTAACGTTCCGTCTCCCCGGAGACCGCGTTTCCCTCGACAACCCGGATTCGCTGAAAGTCCCCTACGGCGTCGCGCTGGCCTTCACGGCTGTGCTCTATGGAATTCTCTGGAAGTTGGGTCGGGTAGCTTAACGATGGCGACACTCGCTCAATCGATTCTTCGCAAGCTCTACCGCGACACCCGCGGCGCCGAAATCGCCGAAGCCGCCGCCGTCCTGCCCCTGATGTTCATGATGCTGCTCGGAATCTTCTGGTTCGGCCAGGCCTTCAGCATCTACGGCACGATCACGCGCGCCGCCCAGGAAGGTGCCCGGGCCGCAGCCACGCCTCTGTGCACGACTTGCGGCGGTTCATCCAATCCGGGCGCAAACGCCTCGGCGGCCGTCCAGAGTATTCTAACGTCTGCAAAGCTCGATCCCACGAAAGCGCAATGGCCTGGGACTGTCCCGAACCTTCTATTGTGCAGGAACTCCAGTGCTGTAACCTGCGACCCCTCCCAGGGCAAGATCTGCGTGCAGGAGGAAGTGGAACTATCCGTCCGCGCCGGTGGCGGCGTGGGAGTCTGCGGAACTTCCGTCAGCTTTCAATATCCCTTTCAGTTCTGGCTTCCCTTCACCAGCCTGAACAAGCAGCAAATTCAGCTGAGCGCATCGGCGCGCGTGCGCTCGGAGGCCCATTGAACCCGCCCACAATATCGCGCTGGATCCGCCTTGGGCGGCTCGGCCGGCAAAGGTGCGGCTTCGGCATTTTCCGCCGGCGGCTGGTTACCTTTTACGAATTCCGGCGGAATGCCCTGGGTCACGCCCGGCACGCCTTCGGGAAACACCGGCTTGCGGTCACCCGGCAGCTTCTTTTTCTCATTGAGACCGAAAACGTCCAGCTTATCCAAGTCGAAGTCCGCGCAGCCGGAAAGAACCGGCGCGACCGCGACGATGACGGCGATGAGCACGATGCGTTGCATGCGGCGCATAATTTAAACTCT
>Ga0209863_10001046_pt1 | contig 11346 bp, 10 predicted proteins | sample OrgsoiDNA2013046_FD_185796 | JGI IMG/M metagenome (GOLD analysis project Ga0209863, IMG submission 185796) | Permafrost soil microbial communities from the Arctic, to analyse light accelerated degradation of dissolved organic matter (DOM) -... | ecosystem: Environmental > Terrestrial > Soil >...
CGGCAGGGGTATCGCCTTTCAAGGCAACTACGGGCGACGGTTGCGCACCACCGACCTCATGGCTTTCACGTTCGAAGTACCCGTGGTTTACCTGCCCGATCAGGATCTGTTATCCAGCAACGATCTGGTGCCCGAAGGCTACAAGGCGTTGTTTGTAACCCCGGGCGTTCGCGTGAATTTCTTTCCCAATACACTGGTTTCGCCGTGGGTGTCGGGCGGCGGGGGTTTGGGCCACTTTTCCACTTCCAAGACCGGCGTTTTTAACGTGTTGAAAGTCCCCGGCCACAGCAGCAGCACCGGCGTCTTCCAGTTCGGCGTTGGCGTGGATGTCAAAATCTGGAAGGCGATGAAGTTTCGCGGCGAAGTTCGCGACTTTTATTCCGGCGTTCCAGATCTCAACGTCGTGCAGGGCCGTACCCGCATGCACAATTTTGTCGGCGGTGGCGGCGTAGTCTGGGTGTTCTAGGTTCGCCGCTGCCGGGCGTCCGCGGTGACTTTTGCGTAGAGCTCCGGTAAGAGTTCCGCGTCTTCTGTGGATTCCGCAAAACGGGCGCGTTCGTAGTGCTGGGTAAAACGGTTTACGGATTGCCGCACACGCGTATCAGGGATCTGTTCAACGAATTCCGCCGCGGTTTGTTCGTCGGCTTTGCGCCATCCCTTTTTATCCAGGACCGTTGTCATTCGCATATACCAGAGCGCTGCGGCTTGCCGAGGGGCTGCGGAGGGGTGCCGTCGCCACATCAGCCTCTCGCTCCAAACGCGAAGACTCTTAGCGTTGGCTAGCAGCAGCAGAAGAGATGCCAGGGCTGCTGCGATTGCCGCCCACGTCGTCGAGGTGTGGGTTGCGTGGTCGCCGACGCGGTGCGCCGCCCGCAGTAAGCTTTGGTATGGCGCTACAACTTTTCGGCGGAGGTTTTCGACCAGTGCGCGGCCCCGACGCGCGCCTTCTTCGCCCAGGGAACGTTGATGCGCGAAGTCGTAATTCACGACCCATTCCCGCCAGAATGAGGTCATCGCATCCAGATACTGGCTGACCCGGTTCCATCCGCCGTGACGTTGCGGCAGAGAACTCACTGGTGTCGGATCGAAACTGACCCAGCCACGCTCGGGGAAATAGGCTTCCACCCAGGAGTGCGCATCGCTGGCACGTACCACATATTGTCCGTTGAGGTCGTTGAGCTCTCCTCCGCGAAAGCCATTGACCACGCGGGAGGGAATGCCGAGACTGCGCAGCATTACCGCCATCGAGGAGGCGAAATACTCGCAATGGCCCTCTTTGCGTTCGAACAGAAAATTAGCCAATGGGTCTTTCGGAACTTTGGCAGGGAGGTGCAGCGTGTAACCGTAGTGGCTGCTGAGGTGGTGCTGCAACAGCAAAGCCTTTTCGTAGTCACTTCCGCCGGTGCTCGTCGCATCGCGAGCCATTTGCACGATGCGCGGGTCTAAGACGGGTAGCTGCAAGTAGGCTTGCGAAACTTCTGTTCCATCTATTGGGTTGCTGGCCAGTGGAGCAGCGAAAGGCAGGCGAGTTGTATCAGATTCTCCTTCATACATGGCGATGGGATGATCGCGATCCAGATCCACGACTGCGCCGCCCGTGTCAATTCCCACTGCGCTGTAGTTTCCGGATACAGCGAAGGGCCGGTCCGCGAGAAAGAACACGTTACTGCTGAGCGGCTCGAGCAGGACACGGTAGCGCAGAAGATTCCGTTCGTCGGCCGGAGGTTGTTGCGTGACCAGGAATCGTCCGTCGGGCAGCCGGCGGGCCTGGCGGTTCTCGTGTGCATTCGACCACGTGGTTCCATCGAAAGCGTTCAGAGCTACGCCGCGCCAACGGAGTTCCATCGGAATAAAGCCACTTTGCATCCTGACATGCATTACGACTGCCTGGGATTGTTGAATTTCTCCGATGCCGCCGAGATGAACCTCATTGCTGAATCCGGTGGAGAAATCGCTGCCACTGCCGTAAGCCCCGGCATACCCGGACGAAATTCTCGGCAACAAAAAGAAAATTCCCGAAGCTCCCGCCAAAATCAGGAGGAGAATCGCCGGCGTAATCGCTCCCAGAGAAACGCCCAGTCTCCATTCAAGTTCGGGAGTGTCCTGCCCCACCGGCAGGAGCGTGGCTTGCGCCGCCGCACGATGCATCTGCAACAGGAGAAACGTTGCCACGGCCATCAACAGAAAAATGCAGAACATGATGAAAAACGCGCTATCCACCGTCAGGGCGGAGGCCGCCAACACCATGGCAAACGAGAGCGCGGATAGCAGGACGTAATCGCGGTCCCGCAGCGGTGAAAAAATCTTGACCACCAGTCCGAACATTACCAAATGCACGGTCGCGTTCAGGAAGCTGCGCGACACCAGCAGCACATCCACGAGATAGAACAGCACGAAGCCGAGTGCCAGCCGGGTATTCCAGCTCTCCGGGATCACGGGATTGTCGTGAATGAGTAAGAGATAACCCCGCCAGGCGAGAGCGGCAGTGACGAAGAGAACGGAAGCCAAATCCAACTGCCCGGTCGCGGCCAGTGTTCCGAAACCGGTCATCACCATTAGGTACAGGCACACCAGCAGATAACGGTCTACGGGCGTGGACGGGCGGCTGGAAAGTACTGCATCGGCGGTTTGCTTCGCGGACATTCGTCCCTCCAATTCTCGGAGGGGTGCGAGGAGAAAGGAAGACCACAAAGATCGCGAAGCAATCGAAAGTCACTTGACTCGTGCGATCGCGGCACAGAACCAGGGCTTGAGACATGCTGCCATCTCCGCAACAGATGGTAGAATCGAGCAGGTCAGACATCGGTTCCACGCGACGTCTTCCCGCCAACCCCGCCAGGTCCGGAAGGAAGCAACGGTAACGGGCTCTTGCGTGTGCAGTGGACCGCCGGTGTCTGGCTTTTAGTTTTTGCAGCCACACTCGCCGAGGTCACCCGCTGGACCGCCTTACTTTCTTCGGTCTGTTTGCAGTCACTGCCATGCTGGTCACGTACGCTTTCGAAGACCGCAGCCGATGGTTCATTCTTGCCTTCGGCGCTTCCTGCTTGCTGGGATCAATCTATGGTTTTCTTCAGGGCGCTTGGCCCTTTGGAGCCGTCGAAGCCGTGTGGTCGATCGTCGCTCTCCGACGCTGGTATTTGGCTTCGAGGTCACGGTGACTCGTTTCAGTAACCGGCACGGTTAGACATCTTGCGCTGAATCGCTCAAAATACAAAGTTCAACTTCATTTGCCAGACCTCCTTCAGGAGAACTCATTGAGCCAACCGAAGCGCGCCCTGGTTCGGGCCAAGATCACCGCCCTGGGCACCTATGTTCCGCCCCGTTTGCTGACCAACGCCGATTTGGAAAAAATGGTCGACACCACCGACCAGTGGATCGTGGACCGCACCGGCATTCGCGAACGCCACATTGTTGAGAAAGGCGTTGCCACCAGTGATATTGCCGTAGAGGCCGCCAGGAAGGCGCTGGCCATGCGAGGAATGGACGCCAGCGATCTCGACGCAATTTTTGTGGCGACCGTCACGCCGGATATGTTGTTTCCCTCCACGGCGTGCCTGGTGCAGCACAAGTTGGGTGCCAAGAAGGTTTGGGGCGTGGATCTTTCCGCCGCCTGTTCGGCATTCCTGTTTGCGTTACAGAATGGCGCGCAGTTCATTGCCACTGGCGCGCATCAACGGGTGATGGTCATCGGCGCGGACGTGATGTCGTCGATCATCGACTACACGGATCGCGCCACGTGCATTATTTTTGGCGACGGTGCGGGCGCGGTCATCCTGGAGGCGGCCGAGGATACCGAAGCTGACGTCGGCCTCTTCGATTTCCTGCACGAAGTCGACGGTTCGGGCGGCGACGCGCTTTACATGCCCGGCGGGGGCAGCCTGAATCCGCCGACCCATGAGACTGTCGATAAGAAGATGCACTTTGTGCACCAGGATGGAGGGGCGGTGTTTAAATTTGCCGTTCGTAAAATGTCAGAGGTATGTGCGCAGCTTTTGGAACGCAACGGCTTGAAGGGAACGGACATCGACGTGTTTATTCCGCACCAGGCCAATTTGCGCATTATCAATGCGACGGCGGAACGGCTGTCCTTGCGTCCGGATGCAGTCATTATCAACATCGATCGTTTTGGCAATACGACTGCAGCGACCATACCACTTGGGATGCAGACCGCGATCGAGGAAGGCAAGCTGAAGAAGGGAAGCATGGTGTTGCTGGCTTCAGTGGGTGCTGGGTTTACTGTGGGGGCCACTCTGCTGCGCTGGGCTTACTAGCGCTTTTCCGGCTGTACTCGTGCCTGCGGAGCTTCGCTCCGCAGGACGGCCGGGGGCGGCCGTCCCCACGTAGATCATGTGCGCGTAGATCATGCGATGGATTTGAAATAGTGGCTCGGAATCAGGGGTTTCTATTTCTTTCCTTTGATCTCTTCCCGCTTCGCTGCGGCGTCCAGAGGACGTTGCGGTTCGGTCATCCGCTCCGGATCCAGGATCTCGCTGATTTCCTGCTCGCTCAGCAATTTCTTCTCACGCGCAATCTCAATAATCCCGCGCCCCGTCGCCACCGATTCCTTTACAATCTCAGCCGCCTTCGCGTAGCCGATGTACGGATTCAACGCGGTCGCCAGAGAAACTGTGGCCTGGGTATAGAACGCGCACCGCGTCGCGTTCGCCGTCAGTCCGGCCACGCACTTATCTGTAAACTGCCGCAGCATGTTGGTCAGAATCGTGATCGATTGCAATACGCTGTACGACATGGTCGGCATCATGACATTGAGTTCCAACTGCCCGGCCTGCACGGCCATGGCCACGGCGACGTCATTGCCGATCACCTGAAACGCCACCATCGCCGCCAGTTCCGGCATCACCGGATTGATCTTGCCCGGCATGATCGACGAACCCGGCTGCAATCCGGGAAGATTGACTTCAGCTAAACCAGTGTTGGGGCCGGAGGAAATCAGGCGCAGGTCGTTGGAGATTCGAATGATCTCGAGCGACAGATTCCTTAATGCCGAGGACACCGCGGCCATGGCCAGATTCGATTGCATGGCATAACGCAAGTCGTCCACGGGCTTCACGTTCTGTCCCGAAATGCGCGCGAGATGCAGGATGGCTTTTTCGCGGTAATCGGGATGGGTGTTGATTCCGGTGCCAACCGCGGATCCCCCCAGCCCAAGCTCGCGAAGATATCCCGACGAGTGCTTTACGCCTTCGGTAGCTCTGCGGATCGCGCCTGCGTAGGCGGCAAATTCCTGTCCCAGGCGCATCGGCACCGCGTCCTGCATGTGCGTCCGACCCGATTTCAGAATGCCATGGAACTCTTTCGCCTTCGCTTCCAATGCTTCGGACAGCCCGTTCAATGCGGGATACAGCTTGTCCAGTTCGAGCAGTGTTGCCAACCGCATCCCCGTTGGAAACACGTCATTCGTAGACTGCCCGTAGTTGACGTGGTCGTTGGGATGCACCACCGAAGCGTCGCCCAGCGACCCCCCCAGAATCTCCACCGCGCGGTTGGCGATGACCTCATTGCTATTCATATGGAAGCTGACGCCCGCGCCCGCCTGAAACACGTCCACCACAAACGAGTCATCGAACTTGCCGGTTTGGACATCCTTCGACGCCTGAATGATCGCGTTGGCACGCTTTTCGTCCAGCAAGCCCAGTTCCTTGTTCGCTTCTGCCGCCGCTTGCTTAACCATGCCGAAGGCGCGAATCAGTGTCGGGTGCGCACGCATGCCGGAGATCGGATAGTTCTCCACCGCCCGCAGGGTCTGGATACCGTAATAAACATTCGCGGGAATCTCCTTCGTACCCAACGAATCCTTTTCCAATCGGGTAGCACCGGCAGCAACGGTGGGCATAGTCTCTCCTATCGAAATTTCAACGGGCGAACTCAAAATTATAACAACCTATCCCATGCTAGACTGGTCGCTTCCCGCGCGCTTCGACCGCGGTCATCTTCGGCCCAGGATGCCCTAGTGCCCTCCGCATTGCTTGAAAATCCGCCCGTGACTCTGCCTCAAACCGAGGCGGAAACACGCCCGGATCTCGAAACAGACGTACTGATCATCGGAGCGGGCCCCACCGGGCTGGCATGCGCAATCGAATTGCGAAAGGTCGGCTTTAAGACGCGCATCGTCGATAAGGGCTGCCTGGTGAATTCGATCTACAACTATCCGACGAACATGGTGTTTTTCACGACGCCGGAATTGCTGGAGATCGGCGGTATTCCCTTCAACTCCGCGCAGCAGAAGCCGACCCGGCAAGAAGCCCTCGAGTACTACCGCCGTGTGACGCAACATTACGCTCTCGATGTGCGCCAATACCTGCAGGTGAAAAAAGTCTCGGGCAAAGATGGAAAGTTCACCATCACGGCGGTGGACGGCAACGGACTCCAACAGGTCCACGAAGCAAAAAAGGTGGTGGTCGCGACCGGGTATTACGATCTGGCCAACCAGATCGAAGTTCCTGGGGAGAATCTGCCGAAGGTCTTCCACTATTACCGCGAGCCGTTTCCTTTTTTTGACAGCGACGTGCTCATCATCGGAGGAAAAAACTCAGCCGCCGAGGTTGCGCTCGATCTCTGGCGGCACGGCGCCCGCGTGACCCTGGTGCACCGCGGGCCGCAGATTCATCCCCATGTGAAATATTGGGTGCGTCCGGATATCGAAAACCGAATTCAGAACGACGAAATCCACGCCCACTTCAACAGCCATGTGCGCGAGATCACCGAAAACGCCGTCGTGCTGGAAACCCCCAGGGGCCCTCTTCGCCTGAAGAATGATTTTGTCTTCGCGCTGGTCGGATACCATCCGGACTTCGATTTTCTGCGCAGCCTGGGTATTGAGCTTTCGACTGAGCAATATCGCCCGCTGTGTGACCCGGGATCGCTGGAGACGAATGTTCCCGGAATCTACGTTGCGGGTGTGATCGTTGCCGGCTCGCGCACGAACGAGATCTTTATCGAGAACGGCCGCTTTCACGGGCGGCTCATCGCTGGCGACGTGCAAAGGAAACTCGGTTCTTAGTTTCGTGCGTTTCGATGGCAAAAAAATACCCCGAAGCACTTGGCTTCGGGGCAATTGCAAAGAAAGAGAGAGAGAGAGAGAGAAACGAGAAACGAAAATTTAGGCGGAACGGCGGAAGCGCCGGCGCACAATTCCAGCCAGACCTAGCAGGCCGGTGCCAAGCATGGTCAGCGTGCCGGGCTCAGGCACCACCGCCATACGGCTGACTACTGCGTCTTTCCCGTTCGAGGCAGCCTGGAATAGAGGGCTTGCATAAGCCGCTAAAGGCAAAAGAATTAAGGCTGCACTGGCAAGAATCAGAAGCTTTTTTAACTGTGGTGACATTGACCCCGCCTCCAAGACTCAGACTGCAGCCTCACAGATGCAATAGGTCTGCCAAAGGGTTGCGCTGGAGGGGGTTCCCTTCCAAATAGTTGAAGGAGTGGTGTTTAAGGCTCCTTAGGGCCTGAATTTTAGAGCACGCACGAAGGTAACGTGTGCAAAGAGTTGCCGTCTCGTAGCGACGGTATTGAGGCATTGCTGGGGTAAACCGTGACTCAGGGCACATCGGAAGAGGGTGGCGCAATTTCGGCTTCAGGCGAGAAGATGGACGCCCCTCCGCCGAATATGGTTGGCTCGACAGATTCTGAGGCCATCGGTTTAGTCAGTTATTGGAGGCTGCTGCGCCGGAACCGCAACTTTCGTCTTCTCTGGAGCGCGCAAATCGTCAGCGAGCTGGGCGACTGGTTTTACACGCTCGCGATCTACAGTCTGCTGCTGGATCTCACCGGCAAGGCAAGTTCCGTGGCGCTCGCGCTGGTGTTACAACTTCTTCCCCAAACCCTGATTACGCCCACGGCGGGAGTTGTCAACGATCGCAAACGGCGCAAACTCGTCATGATCGCGGCTGACCTGGCGCGTCTGTGCATCGTGCTCGGCATGTTAGCCGTACGATCACCAGCGATGGTGTGGCTCATCTACCCTCTGCTCGTCCTGGAAACCTTTGCCATCGCCTTCTTTGAGCCGGCGCGAACGGCAGTTGTGCCGAACATTTGTCCCCCGGAAGGCATACTCGTCGCCAACACGCTTGCATCCAGTACCTGGTCGCTGAATCTGGCTCTGGGATCGGCGCTGGGCGGAGTGGTCGCGGTTCTGTTCGGACGGGATTCTGTCTTCGTGATCAACGGCGCATCTTTCGCAATTTCCGCCGCATTGATTGGCCGGATGCAATTCCACGAGCCCCACGCTGAGAACCATCCGCCGATGCGGGTCCGGGATCTCGTCGACTTTTCGCCCATACTTGAGGGGATCCGCTACGTGCGGTCCGACGCCCGACTCATCGCCATGCTGTTGGTGAAAGCCGGCCTTGGCGTGATCGGTCCAGGATGGGTTTTGTTCACGGTGATGGGAAAACAGTATTTTCCAGTCCGGTTGCATGGCCTGAGTCCGGAACGAAGCGCCATCCTGGGGATGAGCGTGCTTCTGGCCGCGCGAGGCGTCGGAGCATTGTTGGGACCGCTGGTTTCGGCGACTTGGGCCGGGAAGTCCGAAGTGCGTTTGCGGACGGGAATCCTTTGCGGATTTCTGGCTGCGGCCGCAGGCTATACGTTTCTGGGTTTCGCGAAGTCTCTGTGGCTGGCCTGTGCGTGTACGATTCTGGCGCACATGGGCGGCGCGATCGCATGGGTCTTCTCCACCACCCTGTTGCAGTTGAATACGGAGGACCGGTTCCGGGGCCGCGTATTTTCCGCGGAACTCGGGTTTGCCATGGTGACGATGGCCGGAGGGGCTTATCTGGCAGGGTACTTCCTGGATGCGGGCGTTTCGGCGTCCGCTGTTGCCACCGATGCCGGACTCCTGATGTTGGTGCCGGTTGCCCTTTGGCTTTGGGCGCAGCGGCTGTGGAAAGGCCAGCCCTCCCTTGAGAGCGCTGGGTAAGCGGTTTACAGCTTGTCGATCTTGGCAGCCAGGATAAAGTCGCTTTCGGTGAGGCCATCGATCTTGTGAGTGAAGGTGGTGATCTCCGCCTTGCCCCAGGCGAGAAGAATATCCGGATGATGCCCTTGCTGCTCTGCGACCTCACCCACGCGATTGACGAAGGCCAGCGCCTTGACGAAATCGGGAAACTCGAACTTGCGTTGCAAGTGATGACTATTCACAACCTGCCACAACGGCACTTGTTGAGCCAAAGCGTTGAGTTCCTCGCCCTTCAAGGCGGGGGTTCCGCCACGGCACGGTACACAGGTTTTGCTTGCTAGATCTGGCACGGTGACTCCTTCGCGGCCCTTACGCCGCTTTTTGCCGACCACTAAAAAGATTTACGGAAATCGCGAGCAGCGTCATCAGTGTGATGACCCCGAGCGAGCCGACACAGTAGATACACCACGCCCGCAGGACATCTTTTTCTATGTGGGCCAGGTACAAAGAGAAAGCCAGGCCCACAACAGCGGCGGCCAGGACCCACCGCCAGGCATCTTTCAGCGCCAGCACGCCCAAGCCCACGTACCCCGCCATTCCAATGATGGCCACGGGAATTCCGAACAACGACGCGTACTGACTGTGGTTCACCTCGCCGCAGTCCCAAACGTCGTTGATATGGCAGGGCGAGTCTTCCGTGCGATAGTGTTCGCGCAGGGCGAACGATGAGAAGACAATGCCCAAAACGGCCAACAAGGCAAAAACGTATTTCAAAGCTTTCTCCTTGATTCGTCCTAGACCGGGTTCGGCCTAAACCTGGTTCGTCCTAAACTGGCCGTCCGATTTTAGAACGGTATATCGTCGTCGCTGATGGGGCTGGCGTGTTCGGGTTCCGGCATGCGCTGATCCATATCGTGATTCGAAGCGCTGCCGCGGCTGGAGGAGTCGCCGCCGCCGGAACCGCCGTCGCGGCCGCCGAGAAGAACCAGGTCCGTGGCCACAACTTGCGTCATGTATTTTTTCTGCTTGGTTTGCGGATCTTCCCAGGAGTCCGTCTTCAAGCGGCCTTCGATGTAAACCTTGCCGCCCTTTTTCAGATACTCTCCGGCAATTCCCGCCAGCTTGTCCCACACGACGATGTTGTGCCAATCGGTGTGGTCCACCCACTCGCCCGTGGTCTTATCCTTGGATCGAAAGCTGGTTGCCAGGGAAAACTTCGCGACAGCCATGCCGCCCGGGGTGTACTTCACTTCGGGGTCCTTGCCGAGATTTCCCACCAAAATTACTTTATTGACGCTTTTTGCCATGGGGTGCTCCTTCAGAAATGACGAAACTACAAAGATTGTGGCCCGATATTGTGATCCGGCGACCAGGGGCGCGTAAGCGCGGACTGCTCACATTTGCAAGGACCGGAACCTGAATATAACAGAATCGGGGCGAAGGAGTTGTCGCTGGGCTACGCGGCGAACCACTGATAGAGCATGAAATAAATCACCACGCCGGTGACCGAAACGTAGAGCCAGATGGGAAACGTCCAGCGGGCGATGGCACGATGTTTGTCGAAGCGTTCCTTCAACCCGCGGTTCAGCGTGATCAACACCAGGGGCACGGTAATCACCGCCAGGGTCGTGTGCGAAAGCAGAATCGAAAAGTAAATGGGCCGCGAAATTCCCGTGCCCTGAAACCGCGTAATGGCGCCGTGAGCATAGATCTGAAGGAGCGCGTGGTAGGTAAGATAGCAAACCAGAAACAGGGATGACGTGACGACGGCCGAAATCATGACGGCGCGATGCTGCCGGATTTTCCGTTGGGCGATCAAGCGCCGGCCCGTGAGCAACAGCACCGCGCTGGCCCCATTCAAAGTCGCGTTAACTGCCGGGAAGACCGTGTAGAGCGCGCTCATGCCGCAACGGCTTCCGAAGGCTGTGCTGGCGCTGCTTCGGAGATGGCGACCGGCACGTGCCGCCAGACTTCAATGGCGAGCACAACCGCCGTGGCCAATAGCAAAGCGCCCGTCACTGTGTGTGCCACGGTTGAGATGATCATCGGCGTTTCCGGCTGGGCAGCATCGCGTCCCCACATCACGCGCGTGATGAAGGCGGCAAACCCGAGGCAGAGCTGGGCGACCATTAAACTCAGCATCAGGATGGCAGGCCTGCGTACCTCCTGAATTTCGGAGTATTGCGACAAAGCCCGCACGGCGGTCCAGGTCAAAATTACTGCGACGGCGCAGGCATTGACCACGTGCGGCCACCAGCTCATGCCGTGATGCCGGAACATGCCGCCGAGGAAAAGCTGGACGTAGAGCGCAAGCACCGAGAGCTGGGTCAGGGAGATTAAGCTCGGCCGCTGGGTATCGAAGGCCACGGGCGGGTGTTCCTCAATCCAGCGTTGCCCAGAGAAAAGCGCGATCGTCACCGCAATGCAAA
>Ga0209863_10001048_pt1 | contig 11340 bp, 11 predicted proteins | sample OrgsoiDNA2013046_FD_185796 | JGI IMG/M metagenome (GOLD analysis project Ga0209863, IMG submission 185796) | Permafrost soil microbial communities from the Arctic, to analyse light accelerated degradation of dissolved organic matter (DOM) -... | ecosystem: Environmental > Terrestrial > Soil >...
CCCGCAGCCCGCTGATCTGCCTGCGATCAGCGACTCAACCTGGCTCACGCCCGAACTGGTCGCGGCATGAGACCGAAGCCTTCCACCACGGGCTGCTAGGCTCGCTCTTAGGCTCGCGCTATGCCGAGCTCGCGGCGACCCGGCCGGCGTCCTGCTTCGCCAGCGATCGCGCCGCGAAGATCGCGATGACTCCCAGCACGGCAATGTGCAGCGCGTGCAACCGGAGATCCGCGCGTGACGCGCGCTCTATGTGGTCGAGGTGTGCCCCGGCATGAAACGCGATGGCCACCGCCATGCTGCAGTTGGATCGCTCGAAGACCCAGGCGATGAGCAGCGAATAGAGCGGCAACTCGACCATGATCAGACCGAATTCGAGGGGATCGAAGCCGCCGGCCTGCGGGGTGATGCTGTACATCAGATGCCAGAGGCCCCAGGCCAGGCCGACGATCAGAGATCCCTTCACGAGGCCGTGTCGCCGCGCCATCCGGGGTTGGGCAAGACCGCGCCAGCCGAACTCTTCTCCGATGGGAAATACCACCAGCGCGGCCACCTGCTCTGACGTGATCGGCGGGTGAAACCACTGCGCCGGATGGCCACCGATCGCGACATAGAGGGCGGTCGCCAGCGCGTGGACAGCGGCCGGCGCGCAGAGCGCCATCACGATCCAGGCGGGGTTGGTGCGCCAGCGTCCGAACACCTCGCGCAGCTGGCGGCGTGGTCCGGCGACGGCCAGCGCAGCCAGCAGGGGACCGAAGGCACTGAGGCCCGCGCACGCGATCGCGTAGGGAGGCGGCGCCCGATGTTGCATCCAGGCCCGTGCCGCCGGGGCCGCGAGGAGCCAGGTCCAGGCCCAGGCCAGCGCGAAGAATCCGGTGGTCCCGTCGCCGCGGGTTTCCGGGGCCACTGCAGGTTGGATGCTCGGCTGGCTCGTCCGATGTGACATCAGACGTAGGACAACCGCCGCGCGGAAAGGTTTCCGGCGGTTGAGCTAGTAGCCGAGGTGGAAGGTCACGGTTCCGAGGCCGATCAGCTGGTAGCCGGACGAATGGTTCATGCTGCTGTTCACCACGTCGCCACCGAAGAAGTAGTGGTAGCCGAAGGTTCCGGACGCGCCGATGGCGACGAACGGGTTCAGGAAGAATTCGTAGCCCAAGGTCGCGTTGCTGACGATCCCTTTCGCGGAGATCTGGCTGTCGGTCAGGGGCGGGCTCACCGGCCCCGGCGTCCCGAAGCCGAAGCCGCCCGCGATCTTTGGCTCGAGGACACTCTGGCTCTGTCCGTCGGGGAGCTTGGCTCCGCCGAGCGGAACGTCGACCTCGGTGCCGAGCAGAAACTGAATCAGCGTTCCCGAGGTCCCCGAGCCGTCGAAGGCTTGCAGAAAGCTGGCCGACAGATCGAAGATCAGGAGCTTCACGCCCAGATTGAAACCGACGGCGGGGCCGTGGGTCTTGTCGAAAAAGTCTGGCGTGTTGGGCGTCGACCCCCAGCCCCCAAAGCCGCCGGCGGTCGCCCCCGCGTAGAGATCGACGAGGCGCGCCTCGGCCGGGCGCGCGGCGCCCACCAGGGCCACCGAAAAGGCCAGGGCGACGAAGGTGCAGGCCGGGACCGTTTTTCTCATGTTGGTTGGCCGAGCAAGGCTTCGATGCGGGCCCGGTCGAACCCGAGGAGCAAGCGCCCCCGGACGTCGATGATAGGCACCCGGTCGGTCGGAATTCCCATCTTGCTCGCTTTGGCCGCGAGCTCGCGCGCCGCCTCCGGATCGCGCTCGACGTCCTTGTCGGCGAAGGGAATCTTGCGCTCGGTCAGGTATTCGCGCGCGGCCCGGCAGGCGCCGCACCAGGAGGTGCCGTAGATGGTCACGACCGGGGTCGCGTCGGACGCCGTCGTTCCCGATGCCGTCGCGCCGGTGGGCGCTGCCGCGGGTCCGGCTGCGCCGGAGGCGGGCGGCGCCATGGTCGGGGCCGGTCCCCGCTCGGCGGCGAACGGCGAGGACTGTCCACCGGGCAAGCCGGCCAGCGCCGCCGTCTCGAAGGCCTCTCGCGACATCGCGCGCGCCGCCGACTTCCCTTTGGACGTCAGCTCATTGAGGTCGGTGACGTAGACCCGATCGCCCACGCTCTTCGTCGACATCGACATGGGCTCCGACGGATCGAGCACCCGCACCAACGCGCGCGCCTCGGCGGGCACAGTCTCCGGTTTGTCGGTCGTCGCGAAAGTCCCGGCCGGCTCGGCGTAAGTGAACAGCCAGCGGCCCCCCTTGAGCACCTCGATGGTGGCGGGCGCCGCGGTCATCGAAGGGGCCACCTCCGGCACCGACCGGTGGCAAGCACCGAGACCGAGGATCGCGATCAGGATAGACAAACGAACGGGGCTGAATCGCATGAGCTGGCAAGTCTAGCAGGCCCACCCAAGCCCGCGTCGATTCCCATCGATCGCGTGGGGGAGGTTGGGCTTTGCCCGACCGAGCCCTTCGCGGGAGGCGCGGAACCCGTTGAGGGTTCCGAACCTAGTTGACAACTACGAGCTCCTCGCCGTCGCGACCGCAGAAGGTGGATTCGCTCTCGTAGCGGCGCGAGCAGTTGGGGCAGATTTTTCCGAGCACGCCCGCGAGGTGGGCGACCGCCTCGGGCCCCCCGAGCGCGACCGTGAGTGGGACCAGCTCCTCGCCGTCGAACGAGCAGAACCTCTTGCCGGCGTCGAACGAGCGCTTGCAGGTCGGGCAGGTCGTCCCGGGGCTGCCCCGCCGCGCGGCCGGATCGCCGGCCGGGATCAGATTGCGTGCGTCGTGCGGACAGAACTGCAACCCGGGGGCGTAGTCGCGATGGCAGGCCGGGCAGACCATCGGCGGTCCCGCTGCCGCCTGGGGGAGCCCCGTCGCCACGGCCACGGACCCCGCCGCGGGCGCGCGGGCGGGTTGGCGGCCGCGCAGGTACGGCCGGACCACGGTGCCGATCAGGGCGACCGCCAGCGCGGCGACCACCGCAAAGAGAACGATCTCGATCGGCTGCATCGGCACGCCACTACTTCTTCTTGTGGTGTTTCTCGTTCATGGGGCCCGATTTTCCGATCGACAGCTTCAGGACCGCCTGATCGACGGCCTGCTTGATAGCGTCCTTGATGACATCGTTGGTCGCCTCGGTGGTGTCGCCCGCGAGGTGCTTCTCGGAGACCTCGGCTTCACTCGCCGACTGGCCGTCCCCGCTGAACGCCAGCTTCGCGTCGGGGATGGTGGTGCCGAACACGGTGAGCTGCACCTCGACCGCCAGCTGGCGATTTCGGGCGCCCGGCTTGGGATCCTTCACGTCTTGCTTGAGCTTTTCGATCCGCGCCGTGACATCGAACCCCCGCAGGCCGCGTCTCTTGAGCTCGGCCACCAGGTTTGAGCGGTCCTGGCCCGGTGCCTCCTTCCCAGCCGGCCCGATGTCCGATGCCCATTCGGGACGCGACGCCAGCTCTGTCCGGAGCGCCTCGGCGGCGTACGTCTTGAGGGCGGCGTCTACTTCTGGACCGCCCTTTACCGGTTGCATCTGAAAGTAGAACTTCGGGGCCGCGGCCTCGGCCGGGGTTGCCGCCGTCGCAGCCGCAACGGCCAGAGCCGCCAGCGTCCATCGCGTCATGTCGTCTCCTGGGTCCGAGCTTGCCTGTATACTGCGCCCGATGTTGGCAGGGCCCAAGGACAAATCTGAGGCCAAACCCGTCGGCGCGGATGCCGTTTCGCGCCCGGATCCGGTCTCGCCGGTTTCGCTGATCGTCGCCCTCACGCTGGTGGCGCTGGGCGCCGGGGGAGTCCTGGCCGTTTTCTCGGGGCCACTCTTTGCGCTGGCTACCCACTGACCGACTGATTCTTGACCCTGGCAATCGTCGAGAATAACGTCGCCCGGCACCGTTTCTAGGTTGAACCCCCAACCCGAGGCTCCATGATCAAGCTGACGCTGACAGAGAAGGGCGGCGAGCCAAAGCTGCTCACCTTCGAAAAGGACGAGATCACGATCGGTCGGGTCTCCGGAAACGACATCGTGCTCGCGAAGGGGAACGTGTCGAAGCGGCACTCGAGGTTCACGGTTCGCGCCAGCGGACAGGTCGAGGTCGCCGATCTGAAGAGCACCAACGGCACCTATGTCAACGGGCGCAAGATCTCGGGTCCGCTGCTGCTGTCGGCGTCCGACCGAGTCTATGTGGGTGACTTTCTGATCGGCGTCGATTTGGGTGGCGGCGTCGCGCCGGCCGCCGGCGACGTCGACGCTCCTTCCGGAGGCAGCGGCGCACCGCGCCTGCCGATTCCGCCGCCGCCGCCGCCACCGCCCCGCGCGGGATCGAGCGCATCCCGTCTGCCGGCGGGCGAGAGCGTGAGCGACGACGAGACCTTCGGCGACGGTGACGACGAGGAGCTGGCGGCGCGACCGCCGCGCTCGGGCCGGATGCCGGTGCCGCCGCCCCCCCCGCCGCCGCCGCGCCGTCCCCCGACGCCGCTGGCCAGTCGCGCGCTCACCGACAGCTTCGAGGACGGGTTCGGCTCGTCCGCGGCGCCCGGCGAGATCGGTGGCAGCGAGGAGGATACCGGCAGTGTGGGCCTCTTCGCGCACTCGCGAAACGGCGAGGACGACATCGAGAGCGCGGGCCGGCGCGTCGCGGCAGCCGGCCGACCCGGTGCCGCCCCGCCGCCGGTGCCAGCCGCCGCCGTTCCCTCCTTCGGCGCCGGCAGCGCGCCCGTCGCGGCCGGCACCGACGCGGGTAGCGCGCCGCTCTTCGATGCGCTGCTGGCGGATGCGGCCGTCATCCAGATTCTGATCACCGCCACGGACGCCGTCTTGGTGGATCGGGGATCGGGCCTGGCCCTTCACCCGACCAGCCTCGGAGATCCGAACGCGGTGGCGGACGCGCTCTGGCGTCTCTGCAACACCGCCTTTCCGCCCCCCGCTCCGGACAACCCGGTGGTCGACGTGCGCCTGCCCGACGGCACCCGGGTCACCGCGGCCTTCCCGCCCGCCGCACCCGCCGGGGTGGTCGCTTCGATCCGGAGGTCGGTTCTGGTCGAGCACGCGATCGTCGATTTGATTCCCGGCGGCTCGAAAGACGCGCTGACCTTGTTCGGCAGCGCGATCGCTTCACGCCGGAACCTGCTCGTGACCGGGGACGCGACCGCGCTGCCGCACGCGCTCGGGGCGCTGTCGGCCGCGATCCCGGCCGACCGGCGGGTGGTCGCCATCGGGGCGACTTTCCCGCGCGCGCGGAGCGGCTGGATGGACCTGGCGCCCGCTTTGGACATGTCGGGGCTCGTGCGGGTGGCGGCCACGCTGCGCCCGGAGCACCTGCTGCTCGGCGAGCTGATGGGATCCGAGGTCGGCGAGCTCCTGCTGGTCGCCGCGCGCGGCCAGGATGGATTGGTCGCGGCGCTCGCCGGTCGCTCCCCGGCAGATACGCTGGCGCGCCTGACGGCGCTCGCGTCGATTGGCCTCGCGGCGCCCGCTTCGGCCGCGGCGTCCCTGGTCGTCGGCGCCTTCGATCTCGTCGTGCAGGTGGTGACGGCCAGCGACGGAAGCGCGCGCATCGTCGAGGTGGCCGAGCCGCGCGTCGACGGCGCGACGGTCGCGGCCGACGTCGTGCTCGCCTACTACGGCGACGGCGGGCGGCGCGATCTGGGCACCGGTCGCTTGCAGGGACGCGGCGTCTCGGCTCGGCTCGGTGCCGCGTTCGCCGCCGCCGGAAACCCGCTTCCGTCGGCGCTCGTCAGCAAGTGACGCGCGGCCGCGGGCGCGGGGCAAGTCGGCGCGAGGCAGGCCGGCCCGAGATCTTCTTCGACCGGTTCCGGAGCGCGATCTCGCGGCTGCCGGCGGGGCTCATCCGGGTGATGCCGCCGGCGGCGCCGGCCGATCTCGAACGCGCGGCCGTGGCGCTCGGGCGCGCGCTTCCGGAGATCTACGCATCGTTCTTGTGCTCGTTCGACGGCGCCGATTTCTTTCACGAGACGGTGATCCTGGCCGGCGTCGGACCCGCTGCGCCGTTAGGTCTCGTCGCCCTCGCGCAGGACGGTCCGGGTGACAGGCGGGGTGATCGGCCGGGTGAGCTGACGTTTGCGCTGGCCGCCGCCGGCGATCGTTACGCGCTCGACGGAGATGGCCGCGTCCTTCGCTACGACGCGGGCGCCGACGAGCGGGCGCTGGCGGGATCGAGCTTCCCCGCCTGGCTCGACGCAACCGTGGCGCGCGAGCAGGTTCTCTACGGACCCGACGGCGAGTACGCGCCCGACGTCTTCGATCCGTCCGGAGAAGAGGTCACGCCGCTCTTCGCGCTGCGGCAGGCCGAGCGCGCCCTCAAGGCGGATCCCGGCGCCGCCGACGCCGAGCACGCCCGCGGGTTGGCGCTCGGCCGCCTCGGCCGCGTCGAGGCGGCGATTGGCGCGCTCGGGGCGGCGACCGCGCTCGATCCCGACAACCCGTGGCCCTGGTTCGATCTCGGGCGCGCCGCGCTCGATGGGGGACGCAGCAAGACGGCGGGGGCCGCGTTCGAGCGCGCCGCGGCCAACGAGCCGGGCCCGGCCGGCGCGCGCCTGCTGGCCTGGGCTGCGCGCGCGGCGCAAGCCGCAGGGGACGCGAGCCGGGTCATCGCCCTGCGGGTCGCAGCGATCGGCCGGGACGCTGGCCTGGTCGAGGCGCTTCGGCGCGCCGCCGAGGCGGCTGCCGTCGACGAGGATCCGGAGGCCTACACCGAGGCGACGGCGCTCCTGGATGTGATCGCACCGGATGCCGCGGGACCGGTTCGCCTGCGTCTTCCTTTGGCGCCGCCGGCTCCGATGGCACCGGCGGCTCCGGTGGTCAGAGAACCGGCTGCTCGGCCACCGCGACCAGCTCCCCCGCGTCGTCCTCGCCGTGCAGCACCGCCGCGATCCGGCGGGTCCCGGCGGGGATCGTGAGCGAGGTGGCCGTGCTTGCCGGGAGGGTCGTCGCAAACGGTCGTCGGCGCCCGCTGGCGTCCTCGGCGTAAAGGCGGACGTCGCCCTTGCGCACGTCGCCGTGGGCGCCCGAGATCGAGACCGCGACGGCATCGGCCGTCACCTCGAGGTGGATCTCGGCGCGGAAGAGATGGTCGACCAGGCCGGCGCCATACGCGCCGATCTCCGGCAGCAGCGCGCGCGCCGTGTCCGTGTAGACGCCGCCGTCGAGGAAGAATCGAACCCGCCCGGGGACCCGCAGATAGGCCAGCAGACGCCGGCCGGGCCCTGGCGCCCCACCCGCCCGCCCGGCCGCGCCACGTTCGGCTTCGGCGCTCGCGTAGACGTAGCGCTTGTCGCCGAGACCGTGCAGGTCGAGCCGCGGCAGAGCGGGCAGCGCGTACGGGAGCGACGCGCGCGCGTCGCGCATCACGTCGGCGCCGGTCGTGTCGCGGTCGACGATCCCATCTTCGGGGAGCGTCCCGTCGGAGAAGAATCGTCGCTGGGTCCGATCTGCCAACCCCTGCCGGTCCGCGGCCGTGATGTAGGCCATCACCGTCGGACGGTTGACCGGCGCGCCGGCGGCGGGAACGCCGCTGCGACCGTAGGTGTCGGCCACGTAGCGCTCGAAGGGCGAGCCGCGATCGAAGGGGCTCGAGCTGCCGACGCCCAGGTAGGCGCCTCGAAAATCGTTGCGCACGTGCGCCGGCTCGCCCGCGTCCTCCAGGACCGCCAGGGTCCCGCCGAGCGCCAACAGCGCGCGCGCGAGCGCCGTTCCGCGAGGTCCTGGCAGCTCGCCCGCGATGGCGGCCTCCAACTGATCGTAGAACGCCCGCAGGCCGACGTCGTTGTCCGGCGCAGCCAACCATTCGGTCGAAGGCCGTCCCGTGAGGTTGAAGCTGGTCCCGGTCGCCGCGCCACGCAGCCCACCCGAGTCGAACAACATGCGCAGCCCGTGCCCGAGGTCGCTGAGGCCGCCCGCCTGCGCGAGGCCGTTGCCGCGCACCGGATCGTAGAACAGGTTCTGGCCGCGTTCGGCCGGCGTCTCGGCGATCACGGCCCCGGCGACGATCCAGGCGAGCGCGGGCGCCACGCCCTCGGGTGACGGGCGATAGCCACCCGCCGGATCGAGCGCGTCGAGTCGCCCCGGCAGGCTGCGCGCTTCGCCGCCGGCGAGATCGCCCCGCCGCAAGACGACCGGCTCGAACAGGCCGAGCGGTTTCGACAGCCGACGCGAGAGCGTCCGGTGTAGCTCCGACGCCAGCACGGCGCGCTCGGTGAGGCCGGCGTGCGTGGTCGCGGGATCGTAGGCCTGCGCCACCGCCGGGGCGACGATAGACGTTACGACCATCGCCGCACCCGAAGTCGCCGCCAGGAATCGGTTCATGGCTCGGGCACCTCGGGCGCCGGCGTCGGCTTGGTGGCGGGACCGTCGCTGTCGCTCGGCACCCCTTCCGGCAGCGGCGGCGCCATGTTGCGCACCGGCTCCGGCGGCAGATCGGGCAGGCGCGACTCGACCAGCTTGGCCAGCTTGGTGAGCTGCGCCGGCTCGGGGCACTGCGCGGCGCCGCAAGTGAGCGACACCACCACGCCACGCTCGCGCACCAGAAAGACCAATCCGCCGAGCGCCCCGGCCTTCGCGCGGAACGAGCCGTCGCCGACCTCGTCGGTGGTGCGGGCGTCGGGCAGCGCCGCCATCAGCTTGCCGTACTGGACCTCCGACGCCGATGCGCCGAGACGCCAGACGCGCAGGCCGACGTCGTAGCTCTCCGGCTTTCCGAGCGCCTTGAAGTGGCGGCTGTCGTAGAACTCGGTGGTCGGCAGATCGGTCAGCTTGCCGTCCTCGAATTTCCCGACGTAGCCGGTCACGCCGCGAACCTCGTCGTCGCTGAGCAGCTTCGAGATGTCGAGCGGGACCAACGTGCTGCCCCCGGTACTCTCCATCCGCGGGCGCGTCACCGGCACCTGCTCGCCGTCCAGCTCCAGGGCCGCGGCCTGCAGCTCCCACGCGGCTGCCGCGCGCACCTTGGCGCCGCCGCCCAGGAAGACCAGATGGTTGGCGTGGCGGAGGTTGGTCTGCCAGCGGTCGAGGCGTATACGGGCGCCGCGCTGGCTGAAGTCGCGCCGCAGGCTGCGCCCGGGAAAGATCCGATCGCTGCGCCAGGCGACGTTGCCCCGGTGGTAGACGACCAGCGTGAAGCGTCGGATCCGCGCGGAGGCCCCCTCCGGGAGATCGTCGAGGCGCGGAATCGCGTAGCGCCCGTCGGCGCCGGTCTCGACCACCACCTCGCGCGCGCCGGCCGGCGCGTGAAAGCCGATGCCGCTCTCGAAGGCCCACGAAGCCGCGACCGTCGCGCCCGCGATGGGACGATCCGAATCAACGTCGACCACGATGCCGTCATAGGGCCCCAGCAGATCGGCCGGGCGGACCGAATCGGGACGGACCGGGAAGGGGGCGCGCTCGACCAGCGGGCCGCAGGCGCAGAGCAGCGCGCCGAAAACGGAGAAGACGGAGAAGACGGACAGAAAAACCGCCGCCGCCTTCCGCCGCACGCCCCGCCCCATCCGTTGTTTGACCGGTCCGTCGGAAATTGTTATCTGTTGACGCACTTAGGAAATTTGGGGGGCGAGAGCCGGCGGCCTCTTGAGTCCGGCCCGCCTGTTACCAAAGGATTCGGCCGCTTGCAAACCCCTTCGACATGACCAAATGCGGGCGCTGCGGAAACGCGAACGCTGGGGACGTCCTTTTTTGCCAGTACTGTGGGACTCGCCTGGCCATCGATCGGTTGTCCGAGATCCCGGATGAACACCTGCGCCACCCACCGGGGCCCAGCATCTCCAACCGGTCGACCGACCGGATGATCGAAGGGGCTCCCGCCGGCTCCCCGATGTCGGCGGCCGTTCGGGTGGGCCAGAACGTGGGATTCCGTCTGGTGGTGGTCCACCGCGACGGGACCGACGGCATCGCCTACAACCTGCTCGGCGATCAGATCGACATCGGGCGAACCGAGGGCGATCTGTTGTTCGAGGATCCCCATCTGGCGCCGCGGCACGCCCGCATCGTCGCCAGCCTGGCCGGTCGCGTGCTGACACCGCTCGAGAACCGCAACGGCATCTATGTCCGCCTCCGCGGCTCGCTGGATTTGCAAGACGGCGATCACTTGCTCGTCGGCAAGCAGGTCCTGCGGTTCGAGCTCCTCACCGATGCCGAGCGCAACTTGCGCCCCGCCCTCGAGCACGGCGTGGTGGTGTTCGGGACGCCGGTTCGCCCCCCCTGGGCCCGCCTGCGGCAGGTCACGCCGGCCTCGGTGACCCGCGACGTCTTCCATCTGACCCGCCCGGACGTGATCCTGGGCCGTGAAACCGGCGATATCGTTTTTTCCGATGACGAGTTCATGTCGCGGCGGCACGCGCAGATCGCCTTCCGCAACGGGCGCGGGCACCTGGAGGACCTCGGCAGCTCGAACGGGACCTTCTTGCGGCTCCGCGGGCCCCACGGGCTGAATTCGGGCGATCTCATTCGAATGGGCGACGAGCTGCTGCGGTTCGAGATAGGATGAGGGGGTCGCCGGATGCCAAGCCCCCCCGACATCGCGATCGAGGTCTACGGTAAGACCGACGTCGGGTTGATTCGCGAGCACAACGAGGACAACTTCCTCGTGGCGGACGTCACGACGGCCGTGCGGGCCGCCGACGGGCGCGATCCCTTCACCTTCAAGCTCGGGGACAAAGGGGCCCTGCTGCTGGTCTGCGACGGGATGGGGGGCGCCGCGGCGGGCGAGGTGGCGTCGCAGATGGCGGCCGACGCGATCTACGAGGCCCTGGTGAGGGCCCCGCCGCAACCGCGCGACGGGTTCGCGCGGCTCATGCGCCACGCGGTGGAGCGCGCCAACGAGGCCATCTTCATCCAGTCTCGCGACAACCAGAGCGAGCGTGGGATGGGGACGACCTGTACGGTCGCGGGCCTGGTGGACGACACGCTGGTGGTCGCGCAGATCGGTGACTCGCGTTGCTACATCTTGCGGGACGGCAAGCTCGCGCAGGTGACCAAGGACCAGTCGCTGGCCTGGCAGCTCATCGAAGCGGGCGCCATGACCATGGACGAGGCCAAGGCGTTCGAGCACGCCAACATCATCCTGCAGGCGCTGGGCGTGCAGGAGCGGGTGGAGGTGGTTCTGTCGCAGGTGCCCCTGCGCAAGGGCGACGTGGCCCTGCTCTGCTCCGACGGTCTGCACGGGCCGGTCACCGACGAAGAGATCCTGGAGATAGCAGGTCGGCGTGAGTTGTGTCGTGTTCTCGTGCGTGAGGTAGTTCGCCATCCCGATCACGTAGCCCGACGCATCGAGCGCGACGATCGCATGCACCGGCGACGACGCATCGTGAATGCGCGCGAGCGCGTGACGAGAGATCGC
>Ga0209863_10001049_pt1 | contig 11339 bp, 9 predicted proteins | sample OrgsoiDNA2013046_FD_185796 | JGI IMG/M metagenome (GOLD analysis project Ga0209863, IMG submission 185796) | Permafrost soil microbial communities from the Arctic, to analyse light accelerated degradation of dissolved organic matter (DOM) -... | ecosystem: Environmental > Terrestrial > Soil >...
GTTCTTTGACAACTTACAGCCCTTAGCCATTAGCACTTAGCCGTTAGTCAACACCCGAGTTCGAAAATCGTCGAAGGCACTGAATGCTCAACGCTCTAAATGCTCAAGTCTGCGCCAAATTGGGATGACTGGAATGGCATGGGATGAGTGACGGGGGTGGCGTGCAAAGCACGCCATCGCCGAGATCGCCAGCATTGGAAGAGAAATTCCTCACCACGGAGGCACGGAGAAAAACAAACCAATCGGGGGGGTGGCAAATCTCTGAAGTGCACGCCAAATTGGGATGACTGGAATGGCATGGGATGACTGACGGGGGAGGGGATCGCCGAGATCGACGTCGGCGTCAATAGCAATATCGGCGACATCGCCGACATCGGAAAGGCAAAGGCTTTAACCACCCATTCGACTTCGCTCAGGGCAGGCTACGGACACGAAGGAACACGAAGGAAATCTAATAGCCGGCGGGCGCGGCATCCACACGAGAGTGGCTGGGGATAAACTTTCTGTCTCACCTCAGGGGTGCACCTCAGAAACCCACGCCAAATTGGGATGACTGGAATGGCATGGGATGACTGACGGGGGAGGTCCTTCGCTTCGCTCAGGATTTCGCATGCGGGCTCCCGCTCCGCTCACGCCCGCAAAGCGGCTCAAGATGACTGGGATCAAACGGGGGGACCCCTCCCCGGGATTGGGTAATTGAGTAATTTGGTAATCGGGTAATTGAAAGGCAAAAAACCAGAAGATCGCCGACATGGACGTGATTCACCCGTCGTCACCCCAATCGGGAACACAATTGCGACGGATGCCGGTGTTGAGCCTTTATCCAGCCAGCGAAGCGATGGCATTGAGAGCATTTTCACTCAGAATGAGCGCGCGGCTGGCCAGGTCCTGTTGCATGTGTTCCGCGCTGGACGTTCCGGTGAGAGGAAGAATTCCAATGGCTCGGGAGAAAGCAAAGACAATTTGCGCGGGCGTGACATTTGCAGCAGCAGCGTGTTTACGGACCACAGGATGATTGACGACTTCCATGTTGGCGGTGAGCAGGGAGAAGCCCTGGTAAATGATGTTGTGCTCGCGGCAAAAGGCGCGTACATCGCGGTCCCAGCCGAGGCGGGCATAACAGCGGTTCTGTACGAACGCTGGAATGTCGTGGTGAAGGGCGATCATTTGCTGAAGATGGTGCAGGCCCACATTGCTAACGCCAAGAAGCCGCGTTCGGCCGCGATCACGTTGGGACACCATGGCTTGCCAGACTTGCTGATCGTCAGTGGTCCACGCATTGCCGGACGAAGGGCCGTGCAGCACAAAGTTGTCAACGTAATCAGTCGCGAGATGTTCGAACGAACTGGTTAATGATTGCTCAACCTGAACGGAGAGGCTGGCGGCGGGATCGAAAGGCAGGCGATGATCTTGTCCGCGCTGATAGGTGAATTTGGTTTGGAGGAAAAGATCTTCCCGTGCGACGATACCGGCTTGATACAAGGCGGTGAGCGCCTGGCCGACTCCGGCTTCAAAATAATGACGACGCTGGTTGGCGGTATCAATGGCTCGGAAGCCGTTACGGATGGCCAGTTCAGTAAGCGCCGGCGTACGGTCTTCCTTCCAGGCGGTGCCGTAGAAAAAGTCAGGAATGGCGGGAGCAGACATTGCGATTCATTCTCGCATAGCAACCGCCTGGGTAAGGCGCCTTCGGGCGTAAGAGATGCGCATGATGAAAAAAGCTGCGAGAAAAGCAAAGAAGAAAACGACGGCAAAGAAAGCTGACAAGCCGGCTTCAGTTTCCGTACAGCTTGAGGGTTTCATTGCCAATTTTGATGCGAAAGTCGGAAGGCTGATACGTGCGGTGAGGAGCGCGCTACGCAGGCGCTTTCCCACGGCCAACGAACTGGTCTATGACAACTACAATTTTTTTGTGATCGGCTACTGCACTACGGAAAGACCTTCAGATTGCATGGTTTCACTGGCGGCGCAGGCCAAAGGAGTGGTCCTGTCGTTTTATTACGGAAGCACAATTCCCGATCCGGACAAGCTTTTGCAGGGAAGCGGCAAACAGAACCGGTTTATCAGGCTGGAAAGCGCTGCGACGCTCAAAGCGCCGGGTGTGGAGGCGCTTCTGAAAGCTGCTGTTGCTCAGGCTAAAACGCCATTGCCTGCATCGGGACGCGGGAAAACGATCATCAAGTCAATTTCGGTAAAGCAACGTCCACGGCGGAGCGATCCAGGTGGACAGCCGTGACAAAGAGTTAAACACGGCCATCGGGATCGCGAAAGCTCACGCCCAGGAGAAGATCGTGAATCCATACATGGGACTGGTTGTCGGCTTCGGTTTTTGCATCTTGCGGAATGTCTATTTCTGATTTGTCGTACCAGTCAAGGTGGAGGCAATCCGGCTGTATGCAGCGCAGGCGGACAAAATGGATGATACGGTCCACGAAAGCAGCCTGGTCGGTCACATCGATCTGGCATTTACAGACGTGACATGAAGTGAAGCCTTGTGTTTCCGGAAGTTTAGGGTCGTTAATCACTTGGGTCCTCAAGGAAAGTCCACGGATTGCTACCGTGTGTCTTTCATCCTGTTAACGGTGCTATCGGCAGAATTTGCCTAATTTTTCAGAGGCAAGCCCCAAGTTGTTTAAAGGAAATCCGGTTGAAAACAGTGAAAAAAGGTGTACAAAAGGAAACATCAGGCAAAGCCCTGATTACTAACGTGCCACTTGGGTTCCATAATGGCCTGTATTTCCGATAAGATCGCTTAAAGATTAGAGACTTTCCAGATCCTCACCCTGACGTCAGCTAAAAGTCTTAGTATGAATCTCGCCGTGGCACCAAAACGCCGTGATACAACCGGTATGCGTCCGCTGCCGGCGATCGCGTATTTTGCTGACGATGCCATCTCGTCCCGTTATTTTCTCAGCGTGCAGCGTTTTCGACGCCTGACTTTTGAATCGCTGGCCGGAGAGAGCCCTGAACTGGAACGAATTGTGCTGGTATCCAGTGAAGATCTGGTGGAGCAGCATTATCACGCGCTGCGTTTACCCAACACACGCGTACTGGCGCTCACGAACATGCGCTTTAAAGATCCACGAAATGATGGCGCAATCTATGCCTACCTTCCGCTGGACGTGCCAGAGACGCTGCTGGACCGCATGGTGGACAACGCGCTGGATCATATCCATCTGGTGCACACGCGCCATGAAGTGAATCAACGCCTGGCCGGCGCCAGTCATGAAATCCATGAGTTGAACCAGATTGGCGTGGCGCTGTCTTCAGAGCGTGATTCAGAACGCCTGCTGGAATTGATTCTTACCAAATCGCGGGCATTTACGTCCAGCGACGCGGGTTCCATTTATCTAGTGGAAGAAGCTGAAAGCGGGTCGCCGCAAGGTTCACCGGCAGGACCCGGAATTGTGGACAGCAGTGGAAACGGGAATACACAGGCTGCGGGGCGCGAAGATCATTTGCGCCGTTTGCGTTTCAAGCTGGCGCAGAATGACACCGTGGCAGTGCAATTTCGTGAAGTGACGATGGACGTGGATGAACACTCCATTGCGGGATACGTGGCGCAAACCGGCGAGATCGTCAATATAGAGGATGCGTATCGCCTTACGAAGGACAAGCCTTACACCATCAATCGCAAGTTCGATGAAGATTCAGGCTATCGCACGCGATCGATCCTGGCGGTTCCGATTCGCAATCAGCAGGAAAAAATCCTGGGGGTGTTGCAGTTGATCAATGCCAAGCGAGATTTCAATATCTCACTGGCAACGCAGGAAGACATTGACGAACAGGTGATTGCCTTTAGCGCCCGGCAGCAGGAGATCGTTCTTTCACTGGCGAGCCAGGCGGCAGTCGCGATGGAAAACAGCAGACTTTATGCCGATATCCAGAGCCTGTTTGAAGGCTTTGTCAGCGCATCAGTTAGCGCGATTGAAACGCGCGATCCGGCAACGTCTGGCCATTCATTTCGCGTGGCCAATCTAACGCTGGCGCTGGCGGAAGCAGTGGATCGGATTGAAACCGGCGTGTATGCACCAATCCAGTTCTCTCGCGACCAGATGCGGGAAATTCGCTATGCCAGCCTGCTGCATGATTTTGGCAAGGTGGGTGTGCGAGAAGAAGTGCTGGTAAAAGCAAAGAAACTTTATCCGGCACAGCTTGACCTGATTAAACAGCGTTTTGGTTTCGTGCGCCGTACGCTGGAGAGTGAAGTCCTGCAATCCAGGATTCAGTATCTGCTGGAAAAAGGCCGTGAAGAATACCTTGCGTCGCAGAACCATTTTGACGCGGGACTCAAGGAAAATCTGCGTCATCTGGACGAATATCTGCAAGCCATTATCTGGGCAAACGAGCCGACGGTGCTTCCAGAAGGAGATTTTGGCGCATTGCTGAATATTGCCAACGTCACTTACATGGACCCTGATGGGCAAAAGCAGCCGCTGCTAAACCAGCAAGAACTTAAGCTGCTTTCCATTCGCCAAGGATCGCTGGACGATGAAGAGCGCCAGCAGATTGAATCGCACGTGCTCCACACTGTGAGCTTCCTGCAGGCGATTCCGTGGACCAGCGAACTGCGAAACATTCCGGAGATTGCCCGCGCGCACCACGAGAAGCTGAATGGCAAAGGATATCCGTACAGGCTGTGCGCTTCAGAAATCCCGGTGCAGGCACGCATGATGACCATTGCCGATATTTTTGACGCGCTGGCGGCGGCTGATCGTCCTTACAAAAAAGCCGTATCAGTGGAACGCGCTCTGGAGATCCTTGATCTCTCCGTGAAAGACGGTGAGCTCGACCCGGATCTTATGGCAATTTTTAAAGAGGCGCGTATTTATCATCGCTGGAAAGTCGAACCCCTCGGCTATTAGTCTTTCCCTGATTCCCACCGGGCCGAATTGCGGCTAAGATAAGTCAACCGGACATTTCATGAAAGAGTTTTACATTTGCGATTGCAACCTCCACGAGAACCAGGTGATTACCTCGTCTTTCGTGGTTGTATCCAAGCAGGCCAAACCCAAAAAGAGCGGCGATCTTTACCTGGCGTTGACGCTGGCTGACCGCACTGGACACATTGACGCCAAGATGTGGGACAACGTAACGGAACACATCAACGTCTTTGAGCAGGACGACTTTGTTAAAGTGCGCGGCCTCATCAACAAGTTCAATGGACGCTTCCAGCTAACCGTGCATAAGTTGCGTTCCATGGAAGAAACCGAAGTTGAGTTTGAAGACTACCTGCCACGAACCACCAAGGACATTAACGGCCTCTGGCAGACGCTGGGCAATTTCATAGACAGCTTTAAGGATCATCATCTTAAGGCGCTGGTAAAAGCCTTCATGGCAGATCCGCAGATTGAATTTGCGTATAAGAATGCGCCTGCGGCAAAAACGCTGCATCATGCGTTCATTGGCGGATTGCTTGACCATGTGGTTTCCTTATTTCAACTCTGCGATCTTGCCTGCCGGAATTATCCTGAACAGATCAACCGTGATCTTCTTCTTGCCGGCGCGTTTTTTCACGATATTGGCAAGGTGCACGAGCTGGGCTATTCGCGGTCGTTCACCTACACCACGCGCGGACAACTTCTGGGCCACATGATCATTGAGCTGGAAATGCTGCACCAGAAACTGGCGCAGCTACCGGGATTTCCCGACGAGTACAAGATTCTGCTTGAGCATCTGATCATCAGCCATCACGGCAAGTACGAATTTGGCAGTCCTAAGCTGCCCATGTTTCCTGAGGCGCTTATGCTGCATTATCTTGACGATCTTGATTCCAAGATGGAAAGCATGCGCACACAGTTTCTGCGTGATCCAGATACTGATTGGACGCCTTACAATCACAGTCTGGAACGTCCTTTGCTGAACTCCAAAAGATATCTTGAAAAGATCCAGACGGCGCCCGGGCAAGATGTTCCGGTTCAGCCGGTCGCCGGCCCGGAAGAAACCAAATCCTCAGTCCCGCCTGCAAGCAACGGGAACTCAGATTCGGCAGCCACAAGTTCCACAACAGCTTCGGATGCTGAGAAGATGCCTGCAGCAAGTACTGCGGATGTGCTAACCAAGTTTTAATGTCTTACTTCTTTTGGACTTGGCTGTTGCCGGTTTGGAGTACACCGTCATCGGTGCATTGCCTCGGCATTTCCGATCTGCTAAAAGTTGAGTAGCTCTGCTTTGTGGAAAGGGAAAATTTGTGAAATTTGTTCGACTACTCTACCTTGCAGTCCTGATGGCTTTGGCTCTCGCTGTCGGATGCGCGAAATCAGATACACCTGCAACCTCCACGGATGCCACTGGCGCAGATTCCGGCGCGAACGCAAAGTCCGGTGGCGGGAAATCTGATGGTCATAAGCCCGTGGCTGAAACAATTACCATTCCAGCGGGAACAGTCGTGCACGTGCGTCTGGGCGAAACACTCAGTTCCAAAGACAGCCAGGCAGGTCAGGGATTCTCAGCCACTGTTTCCGAACCGGTGACGGTTGGCGGCAAGACCGTCATTCCCGATGGCGCTGAGGCACATGGCCAGGTCGTGGATGCAAAGAGCATGGGACATTTCAAAGGCGGAGCGCTGCTTGAGGTGCGTCTTGATTCCATCACCATCAGAGGCAGAGCTCATGCCGTGCAGACAGCGGCAGTGGAACGCACCGCACAAGGCAAGGGCAAACGTTCCGCAGGATTCATTGGCGGCGGCGCAGGCGCAGGCGCTTTGATTGGCGCACTGGCTGGAGGCGGCAAAGGTGCTGCCATTGGTGCAGTAGCAGGAGCAGGTGCGGGTACTGCCGGCGCTGCGTACACCGGTAATAAGGAAATTATTTTAAGTCCGGAGAGCGTGCTGACGTTCAAGCTTACTCAGCCGGTTGAAGCTCGATAACTTGTTTTGATTAGATCAAGGGACGCAGCACGCGTCCCCTTGTTTTTGTTTCGGCTTCATTTGTATTTCACCCGAAACACAATATCTGCGTCGAAAGGCTGCGGCTTTCCATCGATCTTATATGGCTTGAACTGCCACAGGCCGAGCGATCCCTTTGCCACTTCAAACAAATCTACGGGTAATCCAAAAGTATTTTCGATTTTAGTGATTCTGCCCTCTTCGTTCACGTAGGCGCGAACCTTGAATTCCGTTCCTTTAGGTTTGTTGGTACTGGTAAAGATGGGATCGGATTTGCTTGAGGCCTGCTTACGGGCTTGCGCGTCCGACAGGACGGGAACCGCGTTCTCACTCGTCGTGTTGAATTTAAAGGTAAGCAATGTTTCCATCTGCACAGGAATTCCATCTCGCAGGAGCGGTTGGAATCGCCAGTCTTTGATGGCGGCTTCGGCCTGCTCGGTAGCAAAGCCATTATCAGAATGAAGCGCGCGTGTTTCCCGGACGCGACCCTCAGAATCTATATACGCAATCAGGCTGAGGCTTCCGTCTGTCTTTCCATCACGTACGGGTTTCTATGCAATCTCAGGCGAATTCTGCAAAAGTTTAAGAGCGTCGTCCTTTCGCAGACGAAGTGAATAAAAGCGGTCCCGCTCCGGCGTGGGCTTGTCGACCGCAAACAGGGACTCATCTATGTTGCGCAGTCTGGAAAGCTCATTCACGGTGGCTTCAATGCTCAGGCCTGGCTGCAAATAAATCTTGATTTTGCGTGCCACCTGCTCACCGTCAAAAATCTGCGGGTTCCATATAGTGGCTGGTGAAAAACGGCGACCGAATGGAATTTACCAGCCGCAGGTGATTGAAACATACTGAGGTAGAAACGCCGTCAGGGTTTGGAGGCGGTCCGCCTGCGTGGTTCCAGCCTGTGCACGCTGTAGCCGCGATGGTGTGGACTACTCCAGTCGCACCACTGCTTTCGCCTACGCGGGAAAGGTTTGAGGTATCCAGGGTTTTCTCCTCTGGCGTGAAATCGTCGGGGACAACGTCAAAGATCGAGGTGACAGCGTTCCTCAACCAGTACGGATAGTAATCGCCTTGTGCTTTCTGCGAGACGTCATGTCCATTTACCACGATAGTAAGGGAGTAGTCGCGGCTGCGAATCGTTCTCCGCCACTTCTCCGGAGACACCCAGTATTCTTCTATGGTGGCATCAAAGGGAGAGTCTTTGTGATTGGGATCTTTCACCGTAGCCCGCAGATGGAATGGCGAGTGTCCGGGAAGGCCAAGACGCGAGCTCTTGACCGCGCTGGCCAGAAGGTCCGATAGCGGTTCAAATTGCTTGTTGCCACTCGCCTGAGCAGATGCGCAAAACAGCAATGCCGCCTGAAGCGCAATCAACGAACCTACCATGCTAGTCTCCTCATTGTCGGGAGTTGGTGTGCGAATCTCCGAAACACATGTTCAAAGCAGGTAATCGCCACGATAAACCAGCCTGCCATCCACGAGTCGCGCTTCTTTCATCAAGACATGCTCTTTAGGCGCCTTCTCGTCCATAATGTGCAGCACTGTGTGTTCTCGACTGACCAGAAAATCAGAAACCAGCATGCGATGGCAGCGGAAGTATAACTGCTCAGCGCACATAATGGCAGTCCGTTGTTTATCAGCGCGCTCCACCAGCCGGTCAATTGCCGCGCTGAACTGGGCGGACAACATGTAATCGGCGTAATTACGAAATGACTGGTCTCGCAAGGCGATGTTCGGGGACTCGTCCGCGGGCATTTGCTTGTTGCGGCGTCCGCCAAGGTCTTTTTCCCAGACGTAGTCAGTGCCAATTTCCGGCAGCCACAACTCCAGATGATCACGATTAAAATGCGGATGGCGGCGCGACATGGGAAAAGCTCGTATGTCTTCCAGCAGCCGGATATTGTGGGCTTGCAACACTCGAGAGAAATCTGCAAGGTCGCGTGTGGAATGGCCTATGGTGTAGATGGTGGACATGGCGAATCAACGGATGACAGTTGGCATTTAGCGGCTAATGGCCCGCAAGAGATTATTTGGCCGCTTCCAGCGCATTCATCACCTCAGCTTCTTCAGCCTCAAATACCGTTCGCAGGTCAACCAGAACTCTGCCTTCATCAACGCGGGTCACAATCGGTGTGTCGGCTCCGCGCAGACGCGCGGCGAGTTCGTCAGCGCTCATGCTGTCCGCGGTAATCGCCAGAAGGAACGTTGGCAGCTTTGATGTTGGTGCTGAACCGCCGCCTACCAGCGATTCGCCCTCAACAATTTCCGTACGCAAATGCTTTGCCGCAGCCAGCTTTTGTTGCAATGCTTCGGCCCGTGTTTTTATCTGGTCGGCGGATAGCTGCATCATGTGCAAAAAAGGGATGGCATCATGGTTTTGCCGGATGTATTCCATCAACGTGGCTTCCATCACCGCGTACGTAAGCTTGTCCACGCGTAACGCGCGGAACATTGGATTGGCCCGTACTTTTTTGATCAGGGCTTCACGTCCGCTCAACATTCCGGCCTGCGGCCCGCCCAACATCTTGTCACCGCTGTAGGTTACCATGTCGACGCCCGCGCGCAGGCTCTCCGCCACACCGCTTTCATTTACGCCATAAGTGCGCAGTGGAACCAATGCGCCTCCGCCAAGGTCCTCCATCACTGGAATCTTGTGCTTGTTGCCCAGCGCGCACAGCTCTTCCAGTGACGGTTGTTCGGTGAATCCGATAATCGCAAAGTTCGAGCGGTGGACGCGCAGCAGCAACTTCGTTTTTTCGTTGATGGCGCGTTCATAATCTTCAATACGCGTACGATTCGTGGTTCCCACTTCACGCAGGATCGCGCCAGACTTGTTCATCACGTCTGGAACGCGGAAAGACCCGCCGATCTCCACCAGTTCGCCGCGCGACACGATCACCTCGCCGCTTTCAGCAAGTGAGTTCAATGCAAGCATCACCGCCGCTGCACAGTTATTGACCATCACGGTGCGGGTACCGCTCACGCCATCCTGATTCAGCAGCCGCGAAAACAGACGTTCCACATGGGTATCTCGCCTGCCGCGTTCAGCCGCGGCGATGTCGAACTCAAGATTTGAATAGCGCCCGGCAACTTCCAGCACCCGCTGCAACGCTGACTGCGCCAGCGGTGCGCGACCCAGATTCGTGTGCAGGATCACGCCGGTAGCATTGATCACCGGACGAAGCGAAAACTGCATGGCCCGGCCCAACTCACGGGCAATCGCATCATGCAGGCCAGCAATCGCCGACTCCATCATCGCTGAGGCCGTGAGCCGTCTTGCCGTAATCTCTTCGCGCAGTCGAGAAAGAATGGTGCGGGTTGCGTCAGCCACCGCGGGCTGGCCTTCCCGTGCGATCAGCGGAGTTAGCGCCGCGCTTTGCAGCAATTCATCCACCGAAGGTAGCATGCGATAGAGATCGGATTTGGATGTAGTCTTCATTGTTTCTTTTTGTTCAATCCCGAGCAAAGCGAGGGATCCCTACAGTCTGCAAATTCTATTCCCGAGCGAAGCGAGTCACGCTATAAGCGTAAAAAGTTATATAGTCCGTAGGGTTCCCTCGCATTGCTCGGGACAAAAAACACATCCCTCGCTTCGGTGGGACTTAAAGCCAACAATCAAATCTTACCCCACTTCCACCAGCCCATACCGTCTCTGCCAGTGTTGTTTCAGGTGCTGCTTGATGACCTCATAATCTTCCTGCGTCACTTCCGGATCGGATTCTTCCACAATCCGCCGGGCCTCAACTTTCGCCAGTTCCAGCAATTTACGGTCACGCAGGATATTGGCCACGCGCAATCCCGGCATTCCGGCCTGTTTGGTGCCAAAGAATTCACCCGGCCCGCGCAACTCAAGGTCAAGTTCGGCAATTTCGAATCCATCCTGCGTGCGCACCATTTCTTTTAAACGGCGCTCCGCCTCCTGGGAAACTTTGCCGCCGGTCATCAATACGCAATACGATTTCGCCGCACCGCGGCCAATGCGTCCGCGCAATTGATGTAGTTGAGAAAGGCCGAAGCGCTCCGCGTGCTCCACCACCATAACCGTTGCGTTCGGCACGTCCACGCCCACTTCAATCACCGTGGTGGAGACAAGCACCTCAATCTCGCCTTTCTTGAACTCCTGCATCACGCGTTCTTTGTCTTCCGGATCCAGTCGCCCGTGCAACAGACCTACATGCAGGTGAGGCATGATCTTTGACCGCAACTCTTCATGCATATGAATTGCAGCCTTCAGCCCGGTTTTTGAAGTTGCCGCCGGGCCTTCCACAAATTCGAGGCCGGGTTGATCATTCGGCACGCCTTCGATCACTGGATAAACCACATAGGCCTGGCGTCCGGCCTTGACCTGTTTTTTTACAAAGTCCCAGACTTCGTCCGCGCGATCATCAGAGACCTTGCGGGTCGTAATCGGCGTGCGTCCAGGCGGCAATTCATCCAGAATACTCGTATCAAG
>Ga0209863_10001050_pt1 | contig 11325 bp, 8 predicted proteins | sample OrgsoiDNA2013046_FD_185796 | JGI IMG/M metagenome (GOLD analysis project Ga0209863, IMG submission 185796) | Permafrost soil microbial communities from the Arctic, to analyse light accelerated degradation of dissolved organic matter (DOM) -... | ecosystem: Environmental > Terrestrial > Soil >...
AGGCCTGGCGGTCGCCGCCGAGCAGCGCCATCAGCACCGCGCGCGCGTCCGGCGCGATCTTCAAACTGGAAACCCGCAGCTCATCGTCGATCAATTTCGCCAGATCGCGTTCGCCGTCGGGATAGCAGCCGATCGCCACCGCGGTCTTGGCGCGCTCGCAGGCTTTGCGCAGCGGCGATTCCGGCCGCAGCTCACCGGCCTCGATCACGATGCGGCAATCCTTCAGGGGTAAGTCCGCGAGCGTGTCGACGCCGCTCGCGAAACTTCGCGAACCGGCACGGACCCGGATGGCGCGGCGGCCGCCGAACAGCGGCACCGTCATCGCTTCATCGACCAGCCGCGACGGCTCGGCCGAGAGTTCGTCGCCGTCCAGCCTCACAAGCGAAAATGGATCGTTGGGATCGTCGACCGCGGAGGCCAGCAGCGCCTCGGCGCGTTCACGCACGAGGCCCGAATCGGGACCGTAGAGCAGGATGATGGGACGTCCCGGATCGGGCCGGGCGAGGAAGGCGTCGATGTCTTTTCCGCGAAGCGCGACCACGGTCAGACTTTCGTTGTCATTCCGGGACACGCGCCTTCGCGTGGACCCGGAATGACGGAAGGGATCAGGTGCCGGCGACGAAGAACGACGCCAGCCGGGTCTGGATGTTTGTGGCAATCTCCTGGGCGGCGCGATCCTCGGCATCCCGGAAAGCGCGCGAGCGGGCGAAGCGCTGCAGCTGGCCCGGGATGTCATAGGACACGCGGGAGAACGTGGTGCCGGTCATGACGGATTTATTCGAGGCGATTTCGATCAGATTGTACTGGGCGTCGATGCCGACGTTTTCGCTCGAGGGCAGCGCGGTGGCGGGATCGATCATCAGCGACGAACGGCTGGTGGTGAACTTCAGCACCAGCCGATGGGTCGGCGGCATGCCGGTGGCGTTGCCGTAAAGCTTGAACGCCAGCGCGTTGCGGACTTCCACCTGGATCCGCGCTTCGGTCGACGCGTTCGGCTTGTCCACGGGCGGGACTTCCACGCCCATCAGCTTTTCGCGCAGGCCGGGGGTGCCATCAGTATGTTCGGCGTACATCGGCTGGAAGCAGCCGGCGGTCAGCGCCGCCAATCCGGCCACGACCAGAAGCCGAGCTGCGATACGGATGCTAGCCAACGACATTCACGATCCTCATGGGAACAATAATGACCTTGCGGACGGGCTTGCCGCCCAGGGCCTGTTTTACCGCATCGAGGGCCAAAACGGCAGCCTCAATTTCCGGATTTTGCGCATTGCGGGCCACTGTGACTTCGCCGCGTTTCTTGCCGTTGACCTGAACCACCAGCGTCACGGTGTCTTCAACCAGCAAATCGCGTTCGATTTGGGGCCAATGGGCCTCCGAAATCAGACCGGGTTGCCCCAGCACGGTCCAGCACTCTTCCGCCAGATGCGGCATCATCGGCGCGAACAATTGAACCAGGATGACCGCGGCCTCGCGCACGGCCCAGGCCAGATCCGGCGGCGGCTGGCCCTCGCGGCCCAGCACCTCGCCCAGCGCATTGGAAAATTCCCGGATGTAGGCGAGGCAGACGTTGAAATGCAGCTTTTCGATGCCGGTGGAAACCCTGTCGAGCGCCCCATGCGCCGCCTTGCGGAGGACAAGCGCGTCGGAACCGAAGGCTGCCGGCCGGGCCGATGGCGCGGTCTTGGCGATCTCGCCTGACTCGTTGACCAGCCGCCACAGCCGCTGCACGAACCGCGAGGCGCCCTGCACCCGCTCGTCGCTCCAGATCACGTCGCGGTCCGGCGGTGAGTCCGACAGCATGAACCAGCGCGCCACGTCGGCGCCATAGGTCGTGATGATGTCGTCGGGGTCGACGGTGTTGCGCTTCGACTTCGACATCTTCTCGATCGGCCCGATGCTGATCTCCTCGCCGGTCTCGATCAGGCTTGCGCGGCGGCCGTTGGCGCCGCTGTCGATTTTCACCTCCGCCGGTGTTGCGTAGCTGCCGTCGGCTTTCTTGTAGGTTTCGTGAACGACCATGCCCTGCGTGTACTGACCGGCGAACGGTTCGTCGAACGCGATGTGGCCGGTGGCCTTCATCGCGCGGGTGAAGAAGCGCGCGTAAAGCAGATGCAGGATCGCGTGCTCGACGCCGCCGATGTACTGGTCGACCGGCATCAGCCGGTCCACCACCGCGCGGGTGGTCGGCGCCTTCTCATTCCACGGATCGGTGAAGCGCGCGAAGTACCACGACGAATCCACGAAGGTGTCCATGGTGTCGGTTTCGCGGGTGGCGTTGCCGCCGCATTGGGGGCAGGCGACGTGCTTCCAGGTCGGGTGATGGTCGAGGGCGTTGCCGGGTTTGTCGAACGTCACATCCTCCGGCAGTACCACCGGCAGGTCCTTGTCCGGCACCGGCACGACGCCGCATTTGGGGCAGTGGATCACCGGAATCGGGCAGCCCCAATAGCGCTGGCGCGAGATGCCCCAGTCGCGCAGCCGGAAATTCACCTGGCGTTCGCCGACCGGCACGTTGCCCCGGACTTCCCCCTCCAGCCTTTTCGCCACCTCTTCCTTGGCCTGCTCGATGGTCATGCCGTCGAGGAAGCGCGAATTGATCATGCGGCCGTCGCCGTCATAGGCGGTGTCCGTGATCACGAAGGTCTTGGGGTCCTGGCCTTCGGGACAGACCACGGGGATGTTTCCCAGCCCGTACTTATTGACAAAGTCGAGGTCGCGCTGGTCGTGCGCCGGGCAGCCGAAGATCGCGCCGGTGCCGTATTCCATCAGCACGAAATTGGCGACGTAGACCGGCAGCTTCCAGTTTTCGTCGAACGGATGGACCGCCCTGATGCCGGTATCAAAGCCCTGCTTCTCCTGGGTATCGATAATCTCCTGCGCGGTGCCGATGCGTTTTGCTTCCGCGATAAATTCCGCGAGTTTTGGGTTTTTCGCGGCCGCGGCCTGGGCCAGTGGATGATCGGCCGCGATCGCCATGAACTTCGCCCCGAACAAGGTGTCGTGCCGGGTGGTGAAGATCCTCAGTTCGGTCTCGCCGGCCGGCGTCGTGGCCGGGTCGAGCGCAAAGCGCACCAGCATACCCTCGGACCGCCCGATCCAGTTGCGCTGCATCAGCCGCACCTTGTCGGGCCAGCGATCCAGCGTGTCGAGCGCGTCCAGCAGTTCCTGCGCGTATTTCGTGATCTTGAAGACCCACTGGTTCATCTCGCGCTGCTCGACGACGGCGCCGGAACGCCAGCCGCGGCCGTCGATCACCTGCTCATTGGCGAGCACGGTCATATCGACCGGATCCCAGTTGATCTTGCGCTTCTCGCGCTCGGCCAACCCCCCGCGCAGAAAATCCAGGAACATCTTCTGCTGATGCTTGTAATAAGAGGGATCGCAGGTCGCGAATTCCCGTGACCAGTCCAGCGACAGCCCGATCGACCGCAGCTGTTTTTTCATTGCCGCGATATTCTCGTAGGTCCAGGCCTTGGGCGCGACCTTGCGCTCGATCGCGGCATTTTCCGCCGGCAGGCCGAACGCATCCCAGCCCATCGGATGCAGCACGTTGAAACCCTTGGCCCGCATGAAGCGCGCCAGCACGTCGCCCAGCGTGTAGTTGCGGACATGCCCGATATGGATGCGCCCGGACGGATAGGGGAACATCTCGAGCACGTAATATTTCGGCCGCGGGTCGTCGTTTTTGGAGGCGAAGATCGCCCTTTCGTCCCACTGGCGTTGCCAGCGCGGCTCGGATTCGCGGGCGTTGTAGCGTTCGGAGGTCATGGAATCGCGGGGCTTTTTTGTGGGATTCGCGGCCGTCTTTTAGGACGGCGGACTAGGCCATAAAAGACCGCGATGGGTCAATGGGTTGTAGGCAAGGGAAAGACCGCCGTTTGCGCGACCTCGGGGCGAAAATTCGGAAAAACTAAACTCAATTTTCACGCAGAATGGCTGCAGCACCCGGCTTATTAAGCCGGTCCGAACATTTGCCTGCTTTGGATTGAGCCACGATTAACGGTTCCATGGGACGGTGCGGCCGAAGAAATTCCGCACAGGCACAGGATCATCTTAAATCGTGACAGGCGACGCATTTGACGAGCTTGATTTCGAGTACGCGACGGAAGTCGCGGAAAAAGCCCTGCGATCGATGTCGCAACAGCGTGTGCCGCCGACGCCGAACAATTTTCACACCTGGTTCAAATATTCCCTCGGTACCTCGCCCGAACTCAAACGGGCCATCGATATTCTGGTCGGCAACAAACGAAAGTTTGACGCCACCACCAATCGCGACCTGTTCGTGGCCTATGTCGGATCGCACGCCGCCGACGACACCGACCTCAACAACGTTTCCCAGCAGCTCCATTCGGTCGTGGCCTCCGCGAAGCACTATCTCAAGGTGGCCATCGCCGATAACCGTTCGCAAATACGCGCCATCGACGATTTCGCCGAGCAAGGTGAAGTTGGGCTTGATCCAAAATCGCTTATCGAGAATCTGCTGAACGAACTGGCCCAAGCCGTCACCCGTGCGACGAAACTCGAGGCGCGCTTCGTCGAGTCGACGCGAGAGCTGGACGCGATCCGCGACTCCCTGAACAAATCGGAAGAGCGCGCCAAGACCGATACGCTCACCGATCTGCCAAACCGCCGTGCCCTCGACGAGTTTTTTCGCAAGGCCCAGATCGCAGCGATGGAGCAAGGCGAGCCGCTCGGCGTCCTGCTGATCGACATCGATCATTTCAAGACGTTCAACGACAATTTCGGGCACGGCGTCGGCGACCAGGTGCTTCGGCTGATGGCGAACGTCCTGCGGGACCGGCTTCGGGAAACCGATCTGCCGGCTCGATATGGCGGGGAAGAACTCATCGCCGTGCTGCCTGGAGCCGACCTCGCCACCTGCGTGGCGGTTGCCGAGCGCATCCGCCGCCTGATCTCGGAAAGCCGGATCACCCGCCGTTCGACCGGGGAAATTCTTCCCAGCATCACGGTTTCCATCGGGGTCGGCCAGTTTCAGTTCGGTGAGTCGATGGCGGATTTGATCGATCGATGCGACCGCGCGCTATATCTCGCCAAAAGAACCGGACGCGACCGGGTCGTGACCGAGAACGAACTCGATCGCGAACTGAAGGCGAGCTAGCTCGCCAGCGCCATTGTACCGGCGCCATCCGTCATGCGCCGTCCGTACAAGGCCGCCTCGCCGACCTCCAACGCACGGCTCGCATTGGTATTCGGCGGCAGCAGACAGGTTCCTCACCGCCATAACGCACGGCAAAGGCCGTAGAATCACTGAACTCTCAATGAGGCGCGGTTAACGCTTACGTGGGACGCTGGGGTCGACAACGGGAATTAGCTCACATACGGGAGATCGTTTAAATCGTGACAGGGCACGCGCTTGACGAGCTTGACTTCGAGTACGCGACGGAAGTCGCGGAAAAAGCCGTGCGATCGATGTCGCAACATCGCATACCGCCGACGCCGAACAATTTTCACACCTGGTTCAAGTACTCCCTCGGTACCTCATCCGGTCTCAAACGGGCTATCGATATTCTGGTCGGCAACAAACGAAAGTTTGACGCCACCACCAATCATGACCTGTTCGCGGCCTATGTCGGACCGCAAACCACCGCCGACGACACCGACCTCAACAACGTTTCCCAGCAGCTCCATTCGGTCATGGCCTCCGCAAAGCAGTTTCTGACGGTGGCCATCGCCGATAACCGTTCGCAAATACGCGCCATCAGCGATGTCGCCGACCAGAGCGAAGTCGAGGTTGATCCAAAAGCGCTTATCGAGAATTTGATGCACGAGCTGGCCAAAGCCGCTACCCGCGCGACGAAACTGGAGACGAGCTTTGTCGAGTCGACGCGAGAGCTGGACACGATCCGCGACTCCCTGAACAAATCGGAAGAGCGCGCCAAGACCGACACGCTCACCGGCCTGCCAAACCGCCGTGCGCTCGATGAGTTTTTTCGCAAGGCCCAGATCGCGGCGATGGAGCAAGGCGAGCCGCTCAGCGTCCTGCTGATCGATATCGATCATTTCAAGACGTTCAACGACAATTTTGGACACGGCGTCGGCGACCAGGTGCTTCGGCTGATGGCGAACGTCCTGCGGGACCGGCTACGGGACATCGATCTGCCGGCTCGATATGGCGGGGAAGAACTCATCGCCGTGCTCCCGGGTGCCGATCTCGCAGGTTGCGGGGTGGTTGCCGAGCGCATCCGCAGGGCAATCTCGGAGTGTCGCATCACCCGCCGCTCGACCGGGGAGATTCTTCCCAGCATCACGGTTTCCATCGGGGTCGGACAGTTTCAGTTCGGCGAGTCGATGGCGGATCTGATCGAGCGATGCGATCGCGCGCTGTATCTCGCCAAGAGAACCGGACGCGACCGGGTCGTGACCGAGAACGAACTCGATCGCGAGCTGAAGGCGAGCTAGCTCGCCAGCGCTGCTGTACCGGCGTCATCCGTCACCCGCACAAAGCCGTGTTCGACCACGGCGTTGCGGCCACGGTGTTTGGCGGCATAGAGCGCGGCGTCGGCGGCCTCGATCAGGTCGCCCGGCCGCTGAACGGCGTTCGGTTTGGTGCAGGCGACCCCGACGCTGACGGTAACGGTTTGGTAGAGGCTGGTGGCGTGGGGCATCGCGAGGGCCTGGACCGCCGCGCGCACCGTCTCGCCGATCTCCAACGCGCGGACCGCATCGGTATTCGGCAGCAGCAGGCAGAATTCCTCGCCGCCGTAGCGCCCGGCAAAACCCATGGTCTCGGCGGAAATTCCCGCCAGCGTCTCGCCGAGTCTGGAGAGGCAGACGTCGCCTTCGGGATGGCCATAGGTGTCGTTGAACAGCTTGAAATGATCGACGTCGATCATCAGCAGCGACAGCGCGGCGTCATATTGCTGGGCCTTCATCCATTCGAAGTCGAGCCGGCTCTGGAAGCCGCGCCGGTTGGCAAGGCCGGAGAGCATGTCGATCGAGGCGATCACGGTCAGCCGGTCATTGGTGGCGACCAGCTCGCGTTCGCGTTCGGCAAGCTGTGCCGCCATCGCGTTGAATGCGCGCGCCAGCGGGATGAATTCCGACGGCAAGCGGCCGCGTGCCGCGCGCGCCGACCAGTCGCCCTGGCCGAAGCGTTTGGCCATCGCCGCCATCATCTCGATCGGCCGGATGATGAGCTTTTCCGCGGCGATCAACGCGCCGAGCAGCACGAACAGGCAGACGAACCCCAGCTGCAGATAGGCGGTGCGAATCTCGCGATTGGTGCTGGCAGCAACCCTCGCTTCGTCGATGCTGACCACCAGGCGCGATCCGGAGCCGGGAATGCGGGTAGAGCTGACGACGCGTTTTGAGCCGTCGGCGGCGACGAATGAAACCGGTCCCGCTTCCTGGTCGAGGCCTATCCCTTTTGCGGTGGTCGCCGACCACGGCGGTATGTCTTCCAGCGGCCGGCCGATCATGCTGACCTGATTGGATGGTGCTGCGAGAACGGTCCCTTCGCTGTCAATGAGAACGGCTGAGACGCCCGGCCGACCGTCCAGATCGCTCATGATCCCGGACATCCAGTCGAGATTGATGCCCGCAACGATCACGGCTTGCTCACCGGCGGCTATCGCCGATACCGGATAGGCCGCGGTCATGATCGGCAGCTTCACCCCCCTGCCAAAGAGATAATCGCTGAACACGAAACCGCGGGTCTCCACCGCCTTCTTGAAGTAGCCGCGGTCGCCGAGATCCAGCCCGACAAGGTCAGGAAGTGTCGAGCACTGAACCCTGCCGTCACCGGCGACAATCGACAGGCTTCTGATCCAGGGCAGCTCGACCAGCAGGCTCGAGTGCAGAATATCGCAGCTGCGCCCAATGCCCCCTGCCGAAGCCCTGACGTACGCAGCCGATTTCATCAGCGCCTCAACCGACAAGATGACTTCGCGCTGGCGATCGACGCTGCGCTGCGCAAGGCCGGAGAATTCCGTGGCCGTGAGCGCGACCTGTTTGGCGCGATTGGCTTCGAGCGAACGAACGCGTTCCAGCATCAATGGTGCCACCAGAATCAGCGCCAGCAACGCCAGCCGCGCGCGAATTCCAAGAAGCTTCTTGAGTTTCACCCTTTTGCGGTTGAGAGTAACCCGTGACATCGTCGTCCCCCGGCCCCACATGCAGGGTAGAGAGAGGGGTTCAAGAAGCCTTTCCCGAATTTGGTAAAATTCGAACGATCCCCGTAAACTTACGACCGATAGAATTTCATGACGTCCGAAACCCCATCGCCGATAACTCCGCATTTGCCAAGCGGGCTGCTCGCGGTGGAGCAAGACATCGCGCGCGCGTGCCAGCAGGCGCGCCGGGATCGCTCGTCGGTGACGCTGGTCGCGGTATCCAAGACCTTCGACGCCGGCGCCATTTCACCTGTGATCGAGGCCGGACAGCGCGTATTCGGCGAAAATCGCGTGCAGGAAGCCAAGACGAAGTGGCCAGGGTTAATATCGGCTTACCCCGATGTCGCCTTGCACCTGATCGGGCCGCTGCAATCCAACAAGGCCAGGGAGGCCGTGGCGCTGTTCGACGCGATCCATTCGGTCGACCGTCCGAGCATTTGCGAAGCGTTAGCCAAAGAGATCTTTTCTCAAAAACGCGCGCCGCAACTGTTCGTCCAGCTCAATACCGGCGAGGAGCCGCAGAAGGCGGGCGTCGCACCGGCCGAGGCGGACGGCTTCATTGCCAGCTGCCGCGAAAAATACGGGTTGGCAATTTCGGGCCTGATGTGCATTCCGCCGGTCGACGATGCGCCGGCGCCGCATTTCGCGCTGACCGCAAAGATCGCGGCGCGTAACGGGCTGAAGAACCTCTCGATGGGCATGAGCGCCGATTTTGCGATCGCGATCCAGTTCGGCGCGACCCATGTGCGCGTCGGCTCGGCGATTTTCGGGAAGCGTTGACGCTTCGTCATTGCGAGTTTGGTATCGGCCTTTGGCGGACCCTGATGGATGAAACGGGCGGTTTGTCACCTCTCCCGCAGGGAGAGGTGAAGAGCAACCCCGCCGCACCTTCCTCGCAGCACATCGAAAATCAATCCTTAACTCACTGTTTCTTCCCAGGAGCGTAAGCGACGAGGCAATCCAGCTCCTTATCTCCCGGTGTGTAGCTCTGGATTTGCTTGCGCTCGCAATGACGTCGAACCGCCTATGTGAACACGACCGACACTTTTCCGATCAAGCCGAAATCCGCCTCGAACACATCGCCCGACCGAATAGGCAGCGGCGGGTGGCAGGTGCCTGTGGTCACGACCTGGCCCGCTCTCAGCGTCACGCCAAGCTGGCGCAATTCATTGGCGAGCCACGTCAAGGCAACCCTGGGGTCGCCGAGCACGTTCTTGCCATGACCGGTGAATTGCTTATCCCGCAGCGTGATGACCGGCCTCTCATCGACGAGATCGAGCGCGCGCCAGTCCGACGTCGCTGGCGCACCAAGCACGAACAGGTGCGCGCATGCATTGTCGGCGATGATTTGCGCGGCTCCGGCGTTGACGAAATCCTTAAAGCGCGAATCGGGAATCTCGATCGCCGGATGAAGTGTGTCGACCGCGTCGACAACCTCTCGCACGGTGTAGGCTGACGGTCGCGGCGGCAAGTCCGCACGCATGCGAAAGGCGAATTCGGGCTCGGCGACGCGCATTTCATTTCCCGCCATGGAAGCGGTACCGCCATCTGGAATGACCGTCTCGGGCAGGATGCGTCCCGCCATCGGGCCATCGACATTGATGTGCCTTTGCCCCGCTTCGCTGGTGGCTGCGATTTTCCAGCCGAACAGGGTTTTGGTCGTGTAATTTTCGATTCCGGCCTGGATCGCGTAACCTTCGGCGCGGTCGCGCGGCCGCAGCGAGGCTTCGAGACCTCCAAACTTGGTGCCCGCACGCCAATGATCGTGCAGGGTCTGTGACGCAGCAGCTATCTGATCCTGGCCCAGCATTGTTTTCGATACCCCGGAATGGCGTTCATCCAATCACGATTCTGGTCTCGGGACCGAGTCGCCGCAGTAACCGCAGCATGGCGGATTTCGTCATCGAGACGCATCCCGCGGTCGGCCCAAAATTGTCGCGCGCCAAGTGCAGGAATACCGCGCTGCCGCGGCCGGCAATGCGCGGCGAACTGTTGTGATCGATCTCGACGATGAAATCATAGAGATTGTCGTCGCGCGTCAGCCGATCGCCGCCGCTCTTGCGTTCCAGCCGCACCGGCTGGTTGTAATGGCGGCTCGCCGGATCTTCGCACCAGGCATCTTGGGGCCGGATGGCGCGAATCGGCAGGAATGTGCATGGCCGCGGGTGGCGGTCGGCGCGCCACCACAATTGCCGCGGCCGGAACGTTCCCTTCGGGGTTCCGCCATCCCCTTCCCGCTTGTTGGCCCTGATGCCGCCGCGCCCAAGTGCGACCGGTATGGTCTGTCCGTTGGCGGTAAGCCAGCCGCGGCGTGGATCGCCGGCGGCGGCGCGAACCCTGACGGCGGAAAGCGGTCGATCACGCACGGTTCTCTCATAAGTGATTGAAATATCGGGAATTCCCATGCGATACGCGAATCTCCATGGTTTGACGCCAGCTCTAAATGTTTCTATTTCACGCCATTACAGGACATTCATCCAAAACCCCGGAAATTCTAGAGTACACTGGTGCAACTTGTGAATCTGTAACAGCCCCCTACCTCAATATGAATCAAGACCAACCGACCGCGATTTTACCGACCGAAACTCGACTGATAGCGCTCCGCGCCTGCCCCCAGAGGACTGTACCCATGGCCAATGCCCGCAAGATCCTGATCGTGGATGACGACACCGATCTGCGCGATACGCTGGTGGAGCAATTGTCGCTGCATGACGAATTCGAAGCCTCCGCGGTCGATACCGGCGCCAAAGGTGCCAGCGCCGCCAAGGCCGATGCTCCCGATCTTGTGCTGATGGATGTCGGACTGCCCGATACCGATGGCCGCGAAGTTGTGCGCTCTTTACGCAAAGGCGGCTTCAAGGCTCCCATCATCATGCTCACCGGACACGATACCGATTCGGACACGATCCTCGGGCTCGAATCCGGCGCCAACGACTACGTCGCGAAGCCGTTTCGTTTCGCCGTGCTGCTGGCGCGGATCCGGGCGCAACTCCGCCAGCATGAAGCCAGCGAAGACGCAGTGTTCTCCGTCGGCCCCTACAGCTTTCGACCCGGATCCAAGATGCTGACCGGCGCCAACGCCCGGAAGGTGCGCCTGACCGAAAAGGAAACGGCGATCCTGCGGTTTCTGTACCGGGCCGGCCAGCTGCCGGTATCGCGCGAGACGCTGCTGCAGGAAGTATGGGGCTATAAT
>Ga0209863_10001051_pt1 | contig 11324 bp, 8 predicted proteins | sample OrgsoiDNA2013046_FD_185796 | JGI IMG/M metagenome (GOLD analysis project Ga0209863, IMG submission 185796) | Permafrost soil microbial communities from the Arctic, to analyse light accelerated degradation of dissolved organic matter (DOM) -... | ecosystem: Environmental > Terrestrial > Soil >...
CCTCCATTATCCAAATAGTGCATGATGATTTGAATTTGATGATCCTGCATGCCCAGACGTTGCCATTCGCCGGAAGAAATGGTATTCGGATCAAAACAGAACATGGTTCCATGGAATTGTTTCCGTTCAATGAAGGTTTTATTCTGATCGGCGCCCTGATGACTTATTGTATAACGGTGATGTGTATCCGATTCCCGGAGGGTGTCAGATTCTACGGATTCAAAATTCCTTATCCCGTTTTTATATTTTTCAAAAGCCGCAGGGTCCTGAGAACCGGCTACGGGTTTGAAAAAATAAGGTATAATAAATAATATACAAATGATTAAGAGCAGAAAAAGAACGCCGAAGCGTTCTTTTCTGGTAAAGGTCAAATACGCACGGATCGTTTCCCACATACCTTTTTTTATAAAGGTAGAAGCCTGCGACGGCCAGTACAATACCCGTTAAGTGGAAAACATTTCTCTGATCTTACCGTCCAAAAATTTATTTTTCTTTAGTAATAATAATAATATCTGCGTGGTTTTGGAGGACGTTGGGAGCGTTGCGCTTTATGATAGTCGGGAAGCACATTGCCCAATCCTATAACAAATCCCAGATTGAATGCAAATTGTACGATTGAAGGTTGAGAATAATAATATCCTGATCCACCCCATGATCCAAAATAATATCCGGAACTATTGGGTGCCATTCCCAATAAACGTGCACTCAGTCTTATGCCGAAATGAGGATCAATATAAATATTCGTACCCGCCTGCAGGCCCCAGGCAAAACTCACATTACTTGAATAATCATAGGGTACGGGCGTATAAAATGCAGCACCCAGGCTTGCTCCGAAAAATGGAACAACAGGAGAGCCCGGAATGGGGAAACTGGAAACTGGTCCGGCAAGGATATAATTTATACCTGCATCGGTTTGATATATCGGCGCATCGCCGATTTGGGCTCCATAGGAATATATTTTTGCGGGAACATCAATTCGATTATACATGACTTCAACTCCGATACGCCGATTAAAATTGAATTGAAAGGATGCCCCATAATTGAATCCCTCATCAATTTTCCCAAATGTATTGGCGAAATTTAATTTATCAGCGAAGGTAAATCCTCCCATGGGTATGAATTCGACGGAGGTCTGGGCATTGGCAACTCCGATCAGTGAGCAGGTCAAACAAGATAACAGGAGCCATTTTTTCATACAGCCTAGTTTTGCTATCATTTATAGACGTAAAATCGCCGTATAGGTTTAACGGAATGCGGTTAATATCTGTTAAAAACTTGCTAATAAAGCCTGGATTTAAAGCCAATGACGAAAAACCTGAACCTTTCCAACTGGATTTACCCGGTTCAGTCTTTCAAATATCACCTTCAATGATCTATTGCTAAAGTAAGTCCGTCATAAGCAAGTGCCATATTTTCCGGGAGGTCCGCCTGTACGTCCGCATGCTTACCCATCTGGTGGCTCATGTGCGTAAAATAGGCTTTTGAAACATTTAATTCGCGGGACTGCTCAATGGCCTGCCCGAGGTTAAAGTGAGAGATATGTTTTTCACGGCGCAGGGCATTGAGGACCAGGGTTTTTGAGCCCCTGATTTTTTCTTTTTCCTGTTCATCTATACGGTTCGCATCGGTGATATAGGTAAAGGAACCGAAACGAAAACCAAGGACCGGCATTTTCAGGTGCCAGACCTGGATAGGAATAATTTCAATATCGCCAATACGGAAAGGGTCAAGAGCAATGGTGTTGAGCTGCAGTTCGGGTACTCCGGGATAACGGAAATCTGTAAACGCATATGGAAATTCGCGGATGATCACTTCCTGCGTCATCTCACTGGCAAAAACCGGCATAGGCTTTCCGGAAAAAAAATTAAATGCCCGGATATCATCGAGCCCTGCAATATGATCTTTATGGGGATGGGTAAAAAGTACGGCATCCAGTTTTTTCACATCTGCCCTTAACATCTGATACCGAAAGTCGGGTGTAGTATCCACCACGATACGCGTTGTGGCAGATTCTGCCAGGATGCTAGTGCGGAGCCGTTTATCTTTTTTATCTGTTGAATGACAAACCGCGCAGGGGCATGCAATCATTGGAACCCCGCCACTGGTTCCGGTACCAAGAAAAGTAATTTTTAAAGGAGGAAATGCCACAAATCAAAATTAACTGAAATCCACGGATCAGCTCTGGGGTTTGAGTAGATTCTCCAGCATTTTACTGCTTTCGGGAGAAAGTTTTTCCGGATCAATAATAAGCAGCGGAATGATATCAATCAGGGTATTGATACGGCCTTCGAGGGCCAGAAATTTATTCAGTACCAGCACTTTTTTTTCTTCCAGAATACAATAGCCACTTTGGAAATTCCCTCTTTCATAACGAATCACATAACCCGTTTCATCCAGGATTTTTTCAATTTTATCGAGTGTGGTTACCGTATATTTCATGCTTCAAAGTTGATGAAAGCCACTTGATATTTTCGAATAGTTTATCCACAAATCATTGACCTCCCGGCTATCCTTTTCCAGTCATTTTTATTACCGGTACAATCATTTCTTCCATACTTACACCGCCATGTTGAAAACTGTTGCGATAGTAATTTGCGAAATAATTATAATTGTTCGGATAACAGAGAAAACCATCTCCTTTTGCAAAAATAAATGAGGAGTTAATGGTCGGCACAGGTAGTCCGGCTTCCTTGGGATCCCGGAATGCAAGTACTTCTTTTGGTTCGTAATTTAAATTTCTTCCGTGTTTGTACCTCAGGTTGGTGGTGGTTTGTTTATCCCCGATCACTTTATAGGGTGTCTTTACGCGTACACTGCCATGGTCCGTTGCGAGTACGATCGTTATTTTTTTATCTGCTATTTTCTTCAGGGCCTGGTGCAGGGGGGAATGTTCGAACCAGCTGGCGGTGATACTTCTGTAACTTGCTTCATCACTGGCCAGTTCTTTTAAAACCTCCATTTCAGTTCGTGCATGACTGAGCATATCCACAAAATTATAGACGATCACGTTCAGATCGTTATTCATCAGGTTCAGGATATTATTTACCAGATCCTGTCCGGCCTGATGATTGAGTACTTTCGTATAAGAAGTTTTTAAATGATCCAGTTTGGCTTTTTTAAGCTGTCCCCTGAAAAATTCTTCTTCTGCCATATTCTTTCCTCCTTCCTCCTCATCATTTTTCCATAGTCCGGGATATTGTATCTGAATATCTGCAGGCATTAAACCGGCAAATATTGCATTGCGGCAATACTGCGTAGCCGTGGGCAAGATGCTGTAAAAGGTTTCTTCTGATTGTATCCGGAAACTTTGAGCGAATACAGGCTGAATGGCTTTCCACTGGTCGAAACGCAGGTTGTCGATGAGTACAAAAAACATCGGTGTTCCTTTTTCCAGATTTGGAAATACTTTATTGCGAAAAAGATTATAGGACATCACCGGACCATCCGATGCTTTCGGGGAAACCCATTTCACATAATTTTTAGAAACGAATTTGAAGAATTCCGTATTGGCTTCCTGTTTTTGTGACTGGAATACTTCCTGCATTTCAGGACTGTTACTTTTTTCCATTTCAAGCTCCCAATACACGAGTTTTTTATAGAGATCCATCCATTCCGTAAAATTGGGATTGTTGTTAAGTGCCATAAACAATTCACGGAACTGTTGCTGATAGGCTGTCGTGGTGGTCTCTGCCACGAGACGTTTATTATCAATGATTTTTTTCAGACTGAGCAGGACCTGATTGGGATTGACCGGTTTAATCAGATAGTCGGTGATCTGCCTTCCAATCGCCTCATCCATGAGGTTTTCTGTTTCATTTTTGGTAATGAGCACAACGGGAATCTGCTGATTGACTTCTTTAATTTTTGCCAGTGTTTCCAGCCCGCTGATACCCGGCATGGATTCATCCAGAAGCACCACATCCACCGGGTTTTCCTTTGCAAAATCAATCGCATCCAGTCCATTGGTCATCGCATGCACTTCATATCCTTTATTCCGGAGAAAAAGTATATGACTCTGCAGGCTGTCAATTTCGTCGTCTACCCAAAGTATCGTTCCAATGGCCATGATGAGGTATTTCGTATTTCTAAAGATAGTTTATCAGTCAGTCATTCCTAAATTTGAAGCCTGGATTAAACTCTTTTAACAAATTCATTATGGGAAACGGTGCGCAGAAAATTATCAATGATCCCGTTTATGGATTTATTACCATCGACCATCCGCTGATACTGGAATTGATGCGCCATCCTTTTTATCAAAGACTGCGCCGTATACAGCAGATGGGCTTTGCGAATCTTGTTTATCCGGGAGCCGTACATACCCGTTTGCTTCACTCCCTCGGTGCTTATCATCTCATGTGCATCGCACTGAAATCCCTGACAAGCAAAGGCATTGAAATCACAGAAGAAGAGGAGCTTGGTGCAAAAATAGCCATACTGCTGCATGATGTGGGGCATGGTCCGTTTTCCCATGCACTAGAAAATAATTTAATTGAAAATCTGGATCATGAATCTGTTTCGCTTCAGATTATGCAGTGGCTGAATGAAGAAATGCATGGCGCACTACGCACGGCGATAGCCATATTTACCAATCTCTATCCGAAAAAATTCCTGCATCAGCTGGTATCCGGACAACTGGATGTGGACCGTATGGATTACCTGAACCGCGATAGTTTTTTCACCGGCGTTTCTGAAGGTGTTATCGGATACGACCGGATTATTCATATGCTTACGGTACATGAGGGAGAATTGATGGTACAGGAAAAAGGGATTTATTCGATTGAGAAATTTCTTGTCGCCCGCCGGCTGATGTACTGGCAGGTTTACCTGCATAAAACAGTCGTGAGTGCAGAAAGCATGCTCGTAAAAATTCTTCAGCGCGCAAAAGAAAAAATCCGGCAGGGTGATTCACTTTATTCCGGATCGGAGGCGCTTGATTTTTTTCTGTATCATTCCCCCCAGGATCCTTCAGAATATCTTGAAGCGTTCAGTTTGTTAGATGATAATGACATATTAAGTGCTTTGAAATACTGGATCAGGGATAATGATCCGGTATTATCAAACCTCAGCGCCATGCTGATCAACCGGAAACTGCTCAAGGCCAAACTACAGGCATTGCCATTTGAAAAAGAGCTTGTAAAAAATCATTTGCTGGAAGCGGCGCGTATTTTAAATCTTTCAGAATATGAAGCAGGTTATTTTGTATTCACGGGTGAACATACCAATACAACCTACAATCCCATCGATGAAAAAATTAATATCCTGTTTAAGGACGGCACTGTGCGGGATATTTCTGAAGTGGACAATGCCCTGATACACAGGAGCCTGTCATCCGCAGTTAAAAAATTCTATATTTGTTATCTGACGGCCGACCATTCATAAGCCGGCTGCCTCATTCCAAATAAAAATCTATGCAATTTTCTGCAGCCCAGATCGCCGCAATGATCAATGGAAAACTGGAAGGCAATCCGGATATTCTGGTGAATAATTTTGGAAAGATTGAAGAAGCCACTTCAGGACAACTGGCTTTCCTTGCCAATCCGAAATATGAAGATTTTTTATACAGCACAAAGGCTTCCATTATTTTATTGAATGAAAGCCAGGCACTCAAAGAAAAAGTAAATGCAACTTTAATTCGTGTACCGGATGCATACCTTGCTTTCGCAGCCCTGCTCTCCAAATATCAGGAGATGATGCATCTCCAGCTTACCGGCCTGCAGGATCCTGTATATATTTCCAAATCTGCCACGCTGGAAGAAAATGTATTTGTAGGCGCATTTGCATATATCGGGAACCTGGTAAAAATTGGAAAGAATGTAAAAATATATCCGCAGGTATATATAGGAGATGAAGTTTCTGTGGGAGACAACACGGTCATATATCCGGGCGTTAAAATTTATCATCGTTGTGTTGTTGGTGCGCATGTAACCATTCATGCCGGCTCGGTGATTGGTGCCGATGGATTTGGTTTTGCACCACTGGCCGATGGAAGTTTTAAAAAAATTCCGCAAATGGGTAATGTGGTAATCGAAGACTATGTGGAGATTGGATCTAATGCAACGATTGACCGGGCAACCATCGGATCCACATTAATTAAAAAAGGAGCCAAACTGGACAATCTGATTCAGATTGCGCACAATGTTGAAATTGGAAATAATACTGTAATTGCCGCCCAGAGCGGGGTTTCAGGCAGTACCAAGCTGGGTAATAATGTAATGGTCGGGGGTCAGGTAGGCATCGTGGGGCATATCCATATTGCCGATGGAAGTAAAATCAATGCGCAGAGTGGCGTTACCAAATCTTTAAAAACACCAAATAGTGCGGTTACCGGCAGTCCGGCTTTTGATTACACGAGCTCACTTCGTTCACAGGCAGCAGCCCGAAAACTTCCAGCCTATGAAAAAAGAATTCTTGAACTTGAAAAACTTGTTCAGCAATTACTTCTTGAGGCAGAAGGGCTAAAAATAAAAGATTAGGGCGTTTCAAAAATTATAAAGACAAATAAAAAAGTTCTACCCATGGCCGACGCAGCAGCTTTTCTTACCGCAGTAAAAAACGGATATAGTTTTAAATCTGAATCTGTAAAAATCGGCATTGGCATGTTCGATGGCAAAACCGTTACCGGCGCGGATATCAATCTGCCCTTGAAAACCATGAACCGTCATGGTCTGATTGCAGGTGCCACGGGTACGGGCAAAACAAAAACACTGCAGATGATTACTGAATCACTGAGCAATGCCAGTGTTCCTGTATTGGTCATGGATATAAAAGGAGATCTGAGTGGCCTTGGTGCGGCAGGTACAATGAATGATAAACTCAAGGACCGTTGCGCAAGTATCGGGGTAAAGTATGAACCGCAGGCTTTCCCGGTAGAATTCATGACGCTGAGTAATGAGAAAGGAGTTCGGTTACGCGCCACCGTGAGTGAATTCGGTCCGATATTATTAAGCCGTATTCTTGAACTCAATGATACACAGGAAGGACTTGTTGCGATGATCTTTAAATATTGCGACGATAGTAAGTTACCCTTATTGGATCTGAAAGACTTCATCAAAGTATTACAGTATATCTCTAATGAAGGGAAGGCGGAGATTACACAGGCTTATGGTCAGATCGCTACAGCTTCCACGGGTACCATTCTGCGTAAAGTAATTGGTTTGCAGCAGCAGGGCGCTGATGTTTTTTTTGGAGAAAAGAGTTTTGAAGTAGCAGACCTCATGCGTATTTCGGATGATGGTCGCGGCATGGTTAGTGTTTTAAGAGTTACCGATCTTCAGGATAAGCCCAAATTATTTTCTACGTTCATGCTGCAATTACTCGCTGAATTATATGCATCCTGTCCTGAAGAAGGAGATGTGGAAAAACCTAAGCTTGTTTTATTTATTGATGAAGCACATCTGGTTTTCCAGGAGGCAAGTGATGCCCTTTTGAAACAAATCGAAACGATTGTAAAACTCATTCGTTCAAAAGGCATCGGAATATTTTTCTGTACGCAAAATCCAACAGATGTTCCGCCGGGGGTTCTTGCCCAGTTGGGATTGAAAGTTCAGCATGCATTACGCGCCTTTACTGCCAACGACCGCAAGGCAATTAAACAGGCTGCAGAAAATTATCCGACGAGTAGTTTTTATAAAACAGAGGACCTGATTACGGAGCTTGGTATCGGTGAAGCACTGGTAACCATGCTGGATGAAAAAGGGGTACCTACACCTCTTGTACAGTGTATGATGGCGCCTCCAAGGAGTCGTATGGATATTTTAACTCCATCTGAAATTGACGGGATCGTTGCCAAATCCAAGCTGGTTGCAAAATACAATCAGGTCATTGACAGTGAAAGCGCATATGAAATTCTTACTCAAAAATTACAGGATGCGGCAAACAAAAACCCGGGAGGGACACCTGCAAAGCCTGGAGCCAAGCCGGAACCTTCAACGCTGGATAAAATTCTGAACAGCGGCGCTGCCAAACAGGTAGAAAGAACCGCTGCCAGTATGATCACACGCGGGTTGCTCGGTGCTTTGGGACTCGGTGGCAGAAGCAGCAGTACGAAGAAGGGTTGGTTTTAAAAATAGAGTGGTTACGCTTACCTTATTTACCATCGCAGTATTCTATTGCTCACCCTGCCGGTTATTAAATTAATGCAGTACAATAACGAATCCCTTTCTGAACTGCATCACTTTCGTATCCGTATTACGGTATGAGGCCATCCATACAAACGTGCCATTTTCGGCGGGCATTCCGTTATAGGTTCCGTTCCATCCGCGTCCGAAATCAGCGGTCTGATAGATGAGTGTGCCATAACGGTCGTATATACGCAATAAAAATTCCGACATATTACAGGGATGCAATGGTCTGAATACATCATTGTGGCCATCATTATTCGGTGTGATTGCATTGGGCAAAGTCAGATCACAGGCGCAGGTTTTTCTGGCGATATGAACCTGTGCCGTATCATAACCACAACCATTATGCGCAATCACCTGGTACATACCTGAATCGCCGACAACATAATTTATAGCCATGCTTCCATCCTGCCATGTGAAATCGTTGGCATTTGTTTTAACATGTAATATAAATTCCTCATTGACACATAAAGAAGTATCGCGCCCGATATTGAGTAACAGGCTATCATTGAATGTAACATTCAGGCTGTCTTTATAGATACACTGACCCACCTGGGCGATTACATTGTATTTGCCTGGTTCATAAACATAGTAGGTGGACTGCCCCGTCTGGTTTTGATCATTCCGCTGCGGAGGATCTGCCGACCAGTTGTATGTGCCCGTTCCAAAATCAGCATCTAAAATTAAAGTACTGCCCTTACAGATTGCCGTGTCGCGGAAGTCCAGGTTTTTATCTCCGCGGTAAGTAATTTCCACCGTATCCACGACTTCACATTGACCTGCAACATTAACAAAAGCCCAGTATTTTCCAGCCGTGCTGACTTGTATGGTTTGTGTTGTTTCTTTTGTATTCCACAAATAGGCTGTCGCACCCGTAACGGTTGCAGTCAGCGGAAATATTTCATTCGGACAAAGCAGGGTGTCCGGTCCTAAGGAAAATGGTGGTGCTGTATAAGTAGACGAGTAGGTAATGTTTGCTGTGTCCTTAAAAGTACCACATCCCGGTACAGTGACTATTGCAATATATTGTCCGCCGGGAGACTGTGTAACCAATTGTCCCAGGGTTTGACCAGGAATAACTGCGCCGTTTAATTCCCAGGTATAGTTACCATTTTGTGTTGCGGCATTTAATGTGAGGATTTCACCTCCGCAGAGCACATGATCATCCCCCAGTTTGATATCTGGCAGGTTACTAAAAAATATGCCGATCGAATCGGTAACCGCACAACCATTAATCTCTACGGTATACACACCGGTTTTAGTTATTTTTAAACCCTGCGTGGTGGTTGAACTATCATCATTCCATAAATAATCAGCTCCGGGAACAAGAGGTGCCTGTAAACTGGTATCACTTTTTTCGCATAGATAAATATCCGGTCCGAAATTATAGGCTATGGGCGTAATCACATGAACCGTATCATATAATTTTATTGAATCGCCGGCAGTTACAACGATCAGTGAAACAGGGTAGTTTCCCACTGATGCATATAAATGATTCGGTTCTTTGATACCGGCGGTATTATAAAATCCTGAGGCTGGATCTCCAAAATTCCAGATCACTTTACCCGGAAATGAAATGCGGTCAAAAACAGATGAGCTAAATGCAATCTTATAATTGACACAAGTTGAGCTATAGGTAATGCTGTCTTTCTGGGCTACGCCAGAAAAAAAGAAAAAGCAGGTACCCATCAGCGTGAGTATATAATATCTTAAGGATTTATTCAATGGCTTGCTTTTACCATGGTCCGCACCTGTTGTGTTGGACCGTTTTGAAATCGGGCATAATAAACACCCGCTGCAAGTCCGGCTGCATTAAAAACTGCATTGTACTGACCGGCTGCATAATCGGCACTTACCGGCGTACCAACGAGTCTTCCGGAAACATCAAATACCTGAACCAGTGTATAACCGCCTGTCGTTTTAAATGTTATAGTAGTGGAATTCGTAAATGGATTCGGATCGTTCCTGATCAATTTTTCTCCCAGGTCATTCGTTTCTTTTGTTATTGTACAAGCCGTGGTTTCGATAAGCGGAAGGTATTGGTAATCCTTATAGAGCATCGTACTTACATCCGTTGCGTCCACACAAAACCAGTCGCGCAGCACCGTTGCATAAATTGACCTGAAATCATATTGCATGGGAAGTACTGCACTGGAGTCCAGCGATGCAGGCAGGTCGGGCGGATTGCCCAGTACACCTTTCTTAACCGGTTCACCAAATAAAAATACCGGTTGTGCTGCGCCATGATCCGTACCCGCACTACCGTTGGATTTAATTCTTCTTCCAAATTCTGAAAACGTCATACCTGCTACGCGTTTGCCGAGACCCAGCTGACTGATATCCGCCTGGAAAGCAGCGATTGCATCAGAAACTTTTTTCAGCAACTCTGCATGATTTCCCGTACTTGTATTTCCTGCCTGAACTTGTCCGCCATGGGTATCAAAGCCACCCATCCCAACCATATAAACTTTTGTTTTCAGCCCACCGGAAATCAGCTTTGCAACTGTTTTCAGCTGTGCAGCGAGATCATTATTATCAGGATAAGCTGATTGTGCGCCACTTTTTTGTGCTGCGGCTTCAATCAGATCTGCATATTTGTTTGTTTGTCTGGCAACAGTTCGTAAATAAGTAAGCTCCGTGCCCATGGGAGAATCAGGAACAGGATCCGTAGTAGCACTAATCAGATTATAAAAATTTATGTCTTCCGGTGTTGCCATGGCAGTGAAACCACCTGGGCCCATGAATACTGTTGAAAGTACTGATCCGATTTGTATGGCGAGTGGATCGGGCATGGTTGCATTCGGATATCCGACAGGAAAATTTTCATAGGTAGAACTTAAAAAACGTCCTACCCATCCTGTTGTCAGATACTGATCGGCATCGGCACCGGTGAGCCAGATATCCGTTGAACGGAAATGGGATTCATCTGCTGAAGGATAACCTACGGAATATAAAACGGATAATTTATCCTCATTATACATTTGCTGCATTCCGGTCATTGCAGGATGAAGTCCTGATTTCGCATAACCGTTAAGAGGTAATATCATGCTTTCCGGAATCGCGATATTCTGACGCAGGTTCAGGTATTCGCCGTAATTCGTAATGGGAATTACCGTATTCAAACCATCATTACCACCAGACAATTGAATAATAACAAATACATGATCATTGTCGGCAGCGCCTGCGAGATTTTCAAAAAACCCG
>Ga0209863_10001052_pt1 | contig 11320 bp, 8 predicted proteins | sample OrgsoiDNA2013046_FD_185796 | JGI IMG/M metagenome (GOLD analysis project Ga0209863, IMG submission 185796) | Permafrost soil microbial communities from the Arctic, to analyse light accelerated degradation of dissolved organic matter (DOM) -... | ecosystem: Environmental > Terrestrial > Soil >...
CCAGGCGGCCTTGCGGGTTTTCCCCTTCGTGACGAGATCGCGGAGCTGCGTGTCGGTGAGTCGCTTGCCGGCGGATTCGAACCACACCACGAACGAACAGCCCTCGCGCCAGCGCGAGCAACCCCAGCCGCGCTTGCCGGCCAGCAGCGGACCTTGCTTGCAACGCGGGCAGGTGAGCGCCGTCGCGGAGGTTGCCGCCACGGCCTTGGGTGCTGTGGCCGCGCGCTGACCTCCCGGCGGTGTCGATGCCACGCGCGCGCCCACTGTCGATGCCGGAGCCGCGCGCGCCCTCGCCAGCGATGCCGGAGCCGCGGCGCGATCTTGCGCCGGTGCCGCCGGCGCCGGTGGTGTGGCGCCCCGTCCCGACGGGGACCGCCGGATCGCGTCCACCACTTCGCCGACGTAGCGGGCGATGTCGTTCATGAAGGCGGCGCGCGTTTCCTGGCCGCGCGCGACGCGGGCCAGGCGCGCCTCCCAGGAACCGGTCAGCTCGGGAGAAGCGAGGCTGGCGACGGGCAGCCCCTCGATGAGCGCGATGCCCATGGCGGTGGGGACGAGCTGCTTGCCCTGGCGCGAAACGAACGTGCGCCGCACCAGCGTCTCGATGGTCGCCGCGCGGGTGGCGGGCGTGCCGAGGCCGGTGTCCTTCATGGCGGCGCGCAGGGCTTCGTCCTCGATGTCGCGCCCCGCGTATTCCATCGCGCCCAGCAAGGTGGCCTCGGTGTGGCGGGGCGGCGGCTTGGTCTGCTTGGCCACGCTCTCGAAGGTGCCGTCGAGCCGCTGGCCTTCTGAAAGTGCCGGCAGCGTCGACGTCGCGTCAGCCTCGCCGTCCGCGTCCTTGCCCTCGCCACGCCGGGTCTCGCCCAGCTGAGCCACCTCCTGCCAGCCCGCCACCAAGCGGACGCGGCCGCGCGCGAAGAACCTGTCCGGCGGCGGCGGCAGCGCGGAGAGCACCGTCTCCTCGATCGGGGCGGCGCCCTCCGCACCGGGCGCGCGAGCCGGGGTTCCGCTCTCGCCGCCCTCGTCCCGGCTGGGCACGGCGACGGCACCGCCGTTGCCCACGCGCACAACCACGTCGGTGAGCGCAAATTCGGCGTCCGGGTAGAACACGCCCAGGAAGCGACGCACCACCAGATCGAACACCCGCCGCTCGTCCGCCTGGAGCGCGTCCAGGCGGACGGCCTTGCCGGTGGGGATGATGGCGTGATGGTCGTGAACCTTGGCGTCGTCAAACACCCGCTTGGACTTGGCGGGAGGCGCCCCCAGGAGGGTTTGCGCGAAGGGCGCGTATTCGGGGATCTGGACGAGACCGCGAAACAGCTTCGGCATCTCACCCACCAGATCGCTCGACAGCGTGCGCGCGTCGGTTCGTGGATAGGTCAAGACCTTGTGCCGCTCGTACAAAGCCTGCGCGGCTTCCAGCGTGCGCGTGGCGCTGAGGCCGAAGCGCCGATTCGCCGTTCGCTGGAGCGACGTCAGATCGAAAAGTTGAGGCGCGGGCTCGCGGGTCTTCTTGCCGCGCAGGCTCTCGACCACCGGGCCGGCGACGTCCGCCGCCGCGCCGTGCGCCGAGGTGCGGGCGACGAGCTCGGCGGCCAGCGCCTGGGTTCCGAACCGGTTGACCGTCGCGCTGCCGTTCGCGCCCGCGCTCGTGCCAGCGCCTGCGCTCGCGCCGCCGCTGACCGCGCGTGTGCCCCAACCGGCGTTGAACGACGCGCGCGGCGCGTCTCCGCTGGTCGAGAACGCCCCCCTCACTTCCCAGTAGTCTTCCGGACGGAACGCCGAAATCGACAGCTCGCGCCGTACAACGATGGCCAGCGTCGGTGTCTGCACGCGTCCGATCGAATAAACCGGCGAACGAATCGCCTTCGCCGCGCGGTTGCCCGCACCCGGCGCCGCCTTCGGGCGTGCCGCCGGCGCGCGGTCTCGATGGGTGACGGTTATGGCGCGGGTGGCATTCATGCCGACCAGCCAGTCCGCTTCGGAGCGGCAGCGCGCGGCATCCCCCAGGGCGTCGTATTCGGCGCCCGGCTTCAGCGCCGCGAACCCGCGCGCGATCGCCTCGTCGGTCATCGACGAGATCCAGAGCCGCCGTACCGGCAGACGGCTGCCCGCGATGTCGTAGACATACCGAAAAATGAGCTCGCCCTCGCGACCCGCGTCGCAGGCGTTCACCACCTCGGAGAACCGCCGGTCGCACAGCAGCTCGCGGACCGCGCGCAGCTGATCGCGGGTGCTCTCGACCGGGCGAACCTTGAATGCCGGCGGGATCATCGGCAACGTGTCGAGCCGCCAGGGCTTCCAGCGGGCGTCGTAGGACGCGGGCTCATCCAGCTCGACCAGATGGCCGATGCACCAGGTGATCACCCGACGGGGATCGCCGAGCGCGTGTCGGCCCGAGCCGCGAACGCCGAGCACGCGCGCGAGATCGCGGGCGACGGACGGTTTTTCGGCGATCACGAGCTGCATGCGGGAACCAGTGTATGGGGATTATCGACGGACCGTGGCCCGAGGTGCCCCATCCCGCCGGCAGAGCGGTCGCCCGCGCCTTCGCTCTGCCGGGTGGCCGGCGCGGTCGCCGTCGGCGGTTCACCCCATAGGTTGGATCTGCCGTTCTATCTGGCGGCCTTCTTGATCCGCTTGGCTTCCCTTTTTTCTTGCGGGGTCCGGGTGGGTGCCTTCTTGACGTTCTTCTTCGCGTCCTGGCCCTTGCTCATGACATTTGCTCCTTGGTGAAAAGCGATGGTTTCGCATCGCCGAGCGCAGTGTAGTCGAAGGCGCCCCGAATGTACGGTCCGGCAGCGACGCCTAGGCGATCGTGAAGATCCCGACGTCGGGCGGCGCGTAGAGGCGCAGCGGAATCTCGACGGCGCCGATGCCGCGTGAGACGAACAGCGGAAGCCCATCGACGTCGTAGAGACCGGCGGGCCAGCGCCGCCCGAGATGCCCGTGGACGACCACCGGCCCGTGCGGCGCCGCGATCTGACCGCCGTGGGTGTGACCGCAGAGCATCAGCGCGGCCCCGCGATCGCGGACGAATGGGTAGCCCTCGGGAGCGTGGACGACGGCGATCTTCACGGCGGCACCCGTCGCCTCGGCGAAGGCCCGATCGGGATCCGGATCGCCGGTCCACGGATCGTCGAGCCCGACCAGCGCGACATCGTCGTGCGGAGGTGGCAGACGCAGCGACCGGTTGACCAGCACCCGCGCGCCGCCCCGCTCGAGCGCCGCCTCGATGAGCGCGTGATCCGTCCACAGATCGTGATTGCCGAGCACCGCGACCTTGGTGGCGGCCGGAACACCTGCGGTGAGGCGCGCGATGAGATCGGCCTTGGCGGCGGTCGCCTCCAGGAATACGTAGTCTCCGCCCAGGACCAAGACGTCGGGCGCCTCTGCCGCCAGCCGACCGAAGGCGGCTTCCAGAAGACGCGTGGGGGTGAGCGGACCGACGTGCAGGTCGGAGATGAAACCGATCCGCAGCGGCGGCCGCGCCCCGCGCCCCGCGGCGATCTGGTGTCGGACGATCTCCACCCGCGCCCGGCCCCACCGATCGAGCGCGCGCGCCGGCCAGTCGCCCGCGTAGATCACCCGCGCCACCAGCTCCCGTACCGCGCGGGCGACGGTGAACCTTCGACCACGCCCCTTCGATCCCAAAGACATCGACGCTTCCCTGCGAATCGTGGGGCCGTCGGCGGCACCCAGGCGCCGTCGCTACTCCATGTCCGCCATGACGATCGGCGGGTGGTGCATCATGGTGATCTCGGGCGACGGTCCGACGAAGCTCTTGGCCATCGCGATCGCCTCGGTCAGCGATTCGGACCGTTCCCAGCCCAGGATCTTGGGCACGTGCGCGTTCTCGGCGCCCGCCACGATCACCTTGCCGACGTGCTGGCGCCCGTTTTCGCCCCAGTACCACATGAAGAATGGGTGCGCGCCGTGGTAGGCGTTCCCGCGCCGGTACATCTCGATGTAGCTCGGGTTCTTGGCGAACTCCTCCTCGTACTTGTGACGCAGCTTCATCGCGTCGCGCGTCTCGGGCAGCAGCCGGTTGAAGAACTCGATGTAGCTCGGGTGGTGGTTGTGATCGAACTCGTCGTAGCAGGGGTGGGTCAGGATGAGGACGCCCCCCTTCTTGAGGATCGGCTTGCCGCGATAGAAATTGTGGAAGTAGCCCAGCCCCATCACTTGCACCAGGATCGGGTTCAGGATCGAGTTGACGTTGTACGGTGACACGAACGGCACCGGGCAGATCAGCACGTCGGCCTGACCGCGCACGTGCACGGCGTACTGGTCCCAGCAGCGTTGCAGGATCCGCTCGTGCACCGGCTCGGTCTTGCCGGCGTGGCAGGCGATCATCTGGTACTGGGCCGGGATCGACTGGAAGAGCTTGCGCTTGGCGCCGCGGGGCATCTTCGACAGCGTCCAGCGCATCGCCTCGAACTTGAGCCGATCGATCTCGGTGAACTCGTCCTCGTTCTTCGATAGGAACGCGGTCGCGCCGGCGTAGATCCGGTTGTTGAGGGCGGTCTCGATGTGGAACACGTTCATGTGCCGGTCGACCAGCGCGCCCTGCCGCTCGACCTTGGTATTGAGCATCGACCGCTTGGGGTCCATGTAGCTGTCCGAGGCGCGGATGGTCTCCGGCTCGTGGTGCGGCCGCAGGCTCTCGTAGTCGCACAGACCGACCGCCACCGACTTGTGCCCGCCATCCATGGGAACCAGGTTGATGTTGACGTAGATGACCAGGTCACTCTCGACGGCGCGGCGGTTGATGTTCACGCTCTCGCCGTGATCGGTCTTGCCCAGGTGGACGATCCCGTCGGGATCCTCCGCGTCGTGGTTGTAGTAGCGATCGGGATAGAAGGCGTCGTGGATCTTGCTGCCCACCATCCGCTTCATCTCGGCCTCGGAGAGTCGGCGGTGCAGCGAGTTGGCGATGACGATGTGCACGTCGTCGACGCCGTTGGCGTCCAGGAGCTCCAGCACGATCTCGATGATCGTCTGCCGGATGTCGGGCGTGGTCATCGGCGGCAACGGCAGGCTGATGTCGTCGACGGCGATGGTGACCCGCATGCCGGGCGCCAGCTGCGCGTAGAGCGGCTCGGTGTCGTGCGGGTGGTTGAGCGCGTAGCGGATCGCGGCGCCGGGATTGGCGAGGCCCTCGATGGGCGGCTTCGGGTAGATGACCCGCGTCCCGATCGGCAGATCCTCCAGAAGAAGGTCCTCACCGGAAAACAGGATCCGCGGCGCCGAGTCGCCGTCGATGTAGACGACCTGATCGTCCTCTTTGTTGCGCGGGACCGGGCCGCGCAGGACCTTGGGGGCTCGTTCTCTCATCGTAGATCCAAAATAGGCCAGTCGTGTTGCAGCGCCGTGTTTCGCAGCCGCAGATCGGGATTGACCGCCGTGGGGTGACCGACCACCGAGAGCATGGGCAGATCGCTCATGCTGTCGCTGTAGCTATAGCAGTCGGACAGGTTCAGCTTCTCTTTCTCCGCGTAGATCCGCATCCAGCTGGCCTTGGAGGCGGCAGCCACCACCGGCGGCAACAGCCGCCCCGTGGCGTACCCGTCGACGAATTCCAATCGATTGGTCACATAGTCGTCGATTTTTAGATGCTTGGCGAGCGGCTGGACCGTTAGATCGAGCGCGCCGGTCACGAGCACCTGGCGCAGCCCCAGTTGACGCGATTTGTCTATGAGCTCGTAGGCACCCGGAAAGATCGACGGTTTCAGCACGGTGTCGAACAGCTCTTGCGACAGGCAGCGCAATCGATCCTCCGACTCCCCCTTGTAGCGCACGAAGAAGATGTCGTTGAACAGGCGCCGGTTGAAGAAGTCGGCCGCCATGAAGAGGGGAACGCTGGACAGCGTCGCGATGGTCTTGGTGATGCTCTTGAGGATCCCCTGCTGGTTGCGCGCGCTGAAGGCGAACGCGTGCACCAGGTTCGTGCGGACGAGCGTCCCATCCAGATCGTAAAAGGCGGCGGCGGCCATCGGAAATTCGTGCCGGCCTCGTATACCACAGGCATAATGGCCTCGCCGTTGCGATGAAAAGGGTCGTTGGTCGCGAGCTTCTGACGACGATCCTCAAGGAAGCGACGCCGCCGGATCTGCGCGTCGTCGGGCGCAGCCTGTTTCACGCCGCGATCGTCGGCGTCGCGGCCGGCTTGATGGGGGCGGCGTTCTTCGCGACGCTGGAGGTCGTCCAGCGGCTGGTGCTCGAGGATCTGGGCGGATACCGCCCTCTGCGCGCCAGCGGCGAGACCTTCCTGCCCGAGCTCACGCACATCATTCATTTTCGGCCCTGGCTGCTGGCGCTCCTGCCGGCGATCGGCGCGCTCGCCAGCGGCATCATCTCGGAGCTGGCCCCCGAGACCCGCGGCGGCGGCGGCGACGCGATGATCGAGGCCTTCCATCGCCAGGACGCGAACATCCGGAAGCGGGTCGCGTGGGTGAAGGCGATCTCGTCGATCTTCACGCTGGGGACCGGAGGCTCGGGGGGGCGCGAAGGGCCGACCATGCAGATCGGCGGCGCCCTGGGATCGCTGTGCGGGCGCCTCTTACGCGTCGACATCGCGGAGCGGCGGATCCTGATGGTCGCGGGCGTGGCGGCCGGAATCGCAGCGGTGTTCCGCACGCCGCTCGGCGCGGCGCTGCTGGCCGTCGAGGTGCTCTACCGCGACGACTTCGAGTCCGACGCGCTCATCCCCGCGGTCCTAGCCAGCGTCACCGCCTACTCGGTGGTCATCTCGATCTTCGGCGAGACGACGCTGTTCGCGCACCCGGGGCACTTTCCGTTCGTCATCAAGCACCTCTGGCTCTACGGCGTGCTGGCGCTGTTCGTGTCGGTGCTGGCGGCGCTGTTTCTGACCTCGCTGCGCGGCGTCCAGCGCCTGACCGCGCGGCTCACCGGCATCCCGACCTGGGCGCGGCCCGCGCTGGGCGGCCTGGCGCTGGGCGTCTTCTGCGTGCCGATCATCGCGGCCGTCGGCTGGCACCTGGCCCAGCCCGGTCAGGGGCTCGGCCTCCTCGGTGGCGGGTACGGCGCGGTGCAGGTCGCCATCAGCGGCGCCAGCTGGCTGCCGATCGGCTGGGCCGGCGCGGCCCTGCTGCTGTTTCTGTGCCTCGCCAAGATCGCCGCCTCGTCGCTCACCATCGGCACCGGTGGTAGCGCCGGCGACTTCGCGCCGGCGCTGGTCATCGGCGGCCTCTTCGGCGGCGCCTTCGGCCGGGTGGCGCAGCTCCTGCTGCATGACCCGCGCATCGATCCCGGCGCCTTCGCGCTGGTCGCCATGGGCACCTTCTACGGCGGCATCGCGCACACCCCGCTGTCGTCGCTGGTCCTGGTCTGCGAGCTGGCGGGGAGCTACGACCTCCTCGTTCCGCTCATGCTGGCCGAGGGGATCGCCTTCATCGCGTTGCGGGGGAAATCTCTCTATCGCGCCCAGGTGAAAACCCAGCGCGAATCGCCGGTGCACCGGCATCCCGCCACGCCGGATCTCCTGCGCACCACCAAGGTGGCGACCATCATGCGGATGATCTCCGTCAGTGGCGTCCCCATCGCGGCGCGCGATTTTTCCGTCCGCGTCGATGCCGACCTGCGAACCGCCGCCAAGACGATGCTGAGCAACAAGCTGCGCGAGATCCAGGTCATCGACGCCGCCGGCAACGTGGTCGGCCTGCTCGACGAGGCCGACATCTCCCGCTTCTACCTGGACGCCGGGCAGTTAGATCAGGAAACCTGAGAGGGTTCCTGCAACCTCCCGCGACGAGCGCCGCCTTACTTGTCCTTCTTGTTGCGGTACTCGGTGATCATCACTTCGCGCTGCTGCTTGGGCACCTCGGCGTACTTCTGGAACTCCATGGTGAACTCGCCCTTGCCCTGCGTCGCAGAACGCAGATCGGTCGAGTAGCCGAACATGTCGTTGAGCGGCACCTCGGCCATCGCTTGCACGAAGCCCTCCTGCTTCTCCGACGAGATGATCGTCCCGCGGCGCTGGTTGAGCTGTCCCATGACCGCCCCCTGGAATTCCTCGGGGAACTGTACCTCGACCCGCATGATCGGCTCCAAGATGGTCGGCTTGGCCTGCGCATAAGCCTCGCGGAAGCCCATGAGAGCGGCCGTTCGGAAAGCGATTTCGGACGAGTCGACGGCGTGCGAGGCGCCATCGTTGACCACGCATTTGACGCCGACGATGGGAAACCCAATGAGCGGACCTTTCTTGGTCGCTTCGCGAAAACCCTTGTCGCAGGCGGCGATGAACTCGCGCGGGATCGCGCCGCCCACGATGTCGTCCTCGAACTCGTAGCCGGTCGGGTGCTCGGCCGGCAGAGGCTCGATGTAGCCCATGACCTTGCCGTATTGACCCGAGCCGCCGGTCTGCTTCCGGTGGGTGTAGTTGAAGTCGGCGCGCTGGCCGATCGCCTCGCGGTAGGCGACCTGCGGCTTGCCGGCGATCACCTCGCAGGCGTACTCGCGCTTCATGCGCTCGATGTAGATCTCGAGGTGCAGCTCGCCCATCCCGCTGATGATGGTCTGGGCCGACTCCTCGTCGCGGCGAACGCGGAAGGTCGGATCTTCCTTGGTGAACCGATTGAGCGCCTTGGAGAAATTGGTGGCGTTGGCCTTGTCCTTGGGCGCCACGGCCAGCGAAATGACCGCGTCGGGCACGTGCATCGAGGTCATCGTGTAGTTGATCGACTCGCTGGTAAAAGTATCGCCCGAGGCGCACTCCACCCCGAACAGCGCGGTGATATCGCCTGCCGAGGTGGTCTCGATGTCGTTCATCTCGCTCGAGTGCATGCGCACGAGGCGCGGCACCTTGACCCGCTTGCCGTTGGCCGAGTTGTTGACGATGAAGTCGCCCTTGGTGAGCGTCCCCTGGTAGATGCGCATGTAGGTGAGCTGGCCGTAGCGGCCGTCCTCGAGCTTGAACGCCAGCCCGACGAAGGGCTTCTTGGGTTCCGAAATGAGGATCACCTTCTCCTCTTTGTTGTTCTGATCGAGGGCGATGTTCTGCACCTCCATCGGATTCGGGAGATACAGGTTCACGCCGTCGAGCAAGAGCTGGACGCCCTTGTTCTTGTAGGCGGAGCCGATGAATACCGGCGTCATCTTGAGCGCGATGGTGACGCGGCGGATCGCGGCTTGAAGTTCTTCGATGCCGACCTCGGCCTCCGCCAGGAACTTGTCGGCGATGGCCTCGTCGTGGTCCGCCACCGAGGCGATGAGATCGTGGCGGGCGGTCTTGCTCTCCTCGAGCCGGGCGGCCGGGATCTCCTCCTCGCGGATGTCCTCGCCGTTGTCCCCGTCGAAGTGGTAGGCCTTCATCTTGATGAGGTCGATGATCCCCTCGAAGTCGGCCTCCTCGCCGATCGGGAGCTGCATCGTGATCGTGTTGTGCCTCAGCTTGTCCTTGAGCTGCGCGGTCACGCGCGCCGGATCGGCGCCCGCGCGGTCGAGCTTGTTGATGAAGGCCAGGCGCGGCACGTTGTAGCGTCGCATCTGGCGATCGACGGTGTACGACTGCGACTGCACGCCCGAGGTCCCGCAAAGCACCAGCACCGCGCCGTCGAGGACGCGCAACGCGCGCTCGACCTCGATCGTGAAGTCGACGTGGCCCGGCGTGTCGATGAGGTTGATGACGTGGTCGTCCCACTCGCAGTAGGTGGCCGCCGACTGGATGGTGATCCCTTTTTCGCGCTCGAGATCCATCGAGTCCATCTTGGCGCCGACGCCCGACTTGCCGCGCACCTCTTCGATCCTGTGGATCTTGCCGGTGTAAAAGAGGATGCGCTCGGACAGCGTGGTCTTGCCCGAATCGATGTGCGCCGAGATGCCGATGTTGCGAACTTTGTCGAGAGAGATGGCCATGGGTTGCTTCCCGTTCTTTCAGGAGGTAGGGGCGCGGGAGTTTAGTGAACTTTTGAGCTTTCGCCAGCGGGAAAGCCGGGATGCTCACTGCCAACGGTTGGTTACGCGGGTTACTTGACCGCCACCAGCTCGACCTCGAAGACCAGCGTGGCGTTGGGTGGAATCGGTCCGCCCGGCGTTCCGCGCGCACCGTAGGCGAGGTCCGGCGGGATCGTCAGCTTCCGCTTGCCGCCCACCCGCATCCCGTCGATCCCCTGATCCCAGCCCTTGATCACGACGCCGGTCCCGAGCGGGAACTCGATCGGCTGGCCGCGGTCGTAGGAGCTGTCGAACTTGGTGCCGTCGGTGAGCCGGCCCGTGTAGTGGACAGAGATCATCTTCCCCTTGGCCGCCGGCATGCCGCTGCCGACCTTCAGGTCATCGATCGCGAGACCCGCGGCCGCCGGCGCGCCGGCCTTTGCCTCCGGTGATCCCGACCCGCCCGCTTTGTGGGAACAGGCCGGCGACGCGGCCAGTAGAGCCGCGATCAGGGCCCCGGTGAGCTTCGTCATGGCGCGGGACCATAACACGCTCGGGGGGTTCGCCCAGGACGAGTACGGAGCCGCTGGCTCGACCGGCAGCCCGAGAAACCGCCGAAATCCGAGCCAATAATTGACCTGCTCATCCGTTTAGTAGTACCGTTCTTTCGCGATGCCAGACGTCGATCTCACGCGCTCCGATGCTGTGACCTGGCTTCGCACTCTGCGAAGTGAGTCTGTCGACCTGATCATCACGGATCCTCCGTACGAGTCCCTCGAGAAGCATCGGGCGATTGGCACGACGACGCGGTTGAAGGTCAGCAAGGCCTCAAGCAATCGGTGGTTTTCGATCTTCCCCAACGATCGATTTCCAGAGCTGTTCGCCGAGACCCACAGGGTGCTAAAGCCCAACACGCACTTCTATCTTTTCTGTGATCCCGAGACGGCATTCATCGCAAAACCCATCGCAGAAGCGGCCGGTTTTCGATTCTGGAAACCGTTGGTCTGGGACAAGAAGAGTATCGGCATGGGCTACCACTATCGATGCCAGTACGAGTTCGTTCTCTTTTTTGAGAAGGGCAAGAGACGCCTTCGCGATCTCTCGGTCCCGGACGTGATATCGGTGGCCCGAATTCGAAACGGCTATCCGTCGGAGAAACCAGTCGCACTGGCTGAGACGCTCGTCCGCCAAAGCACAATTCCTGGCGAGCTGGTCGTGGATCCGTTCATGGGCTCGGGGAGTTTTGGGGTCGCAGCGATCCGAGCGGGATGCCACTTCGCCGGAAACGACGCCGCGGAAGAGGCCCTCGTTTGTGCACGGGCGAGACTGGCGACGACATTTACCTCTGAACGCGTCTTAGGGTCGCCAGAGATCGAAGGTGGCCAGACATCCCTGGCCATGGCTGGAGGTTTAGCCTAGCTATTTC
>Ga0209863_10001053_pt1 | contig 11308 bp, 8 predicted proteins | sample OrgsoiDNA2013046_FD_185796 | JGI IMG/M metagenome (GOLD analysis project Ga0209863, IMG submission 185796) | Permafrost soil microbial communities from the Arctic, to analyse light accelerated degradation of dissolved organic matter (DOM) -... | ecosystem: Environmental > Terrestrial > Soil >...
TGCGAACTTGTATCGAGCCGGGCTCGAGCTCGACTCGCTCAACGAGGGTCTGTATCGGGGCTTGATGCTCTGCCACCAGGAGCTCGGCGATCTCGCCTGCGACGTTCGGGCGGATCTCCAGGGTCCCGAGGGCCGCTTGCGCGATGGCGAGCTCCTGCCGCCGAGCCTCCAGCTTGATCTCGGCCTGACGCACCATGGTCGCGGAGCCCTCGGCACGGCTGCTGTCCCGCAACTGTTCGAAAAAGGCCACGCGCGATCGCAGATGGTTTGCCGCCAGCTCACGCTCGGTCGCGCCGTGCAAGCGCGCAATGGTCTCCCCCGCCGAGAACGTGGTCCCGGGCGGCATCGCGTCCTGCAAGCGGCCGGAGCCCCGAAACGCCAGCATCTCGTCCTCGCCCGAGGTCACGGCGCCGACGGCCTCGAACCATCGGTAGAAGGTGGTGGGCTGCGGCGACAAGACATGGACAGCGGGAGCCCCCTCCGAAGACGAGGTGGCGGCCGGCGCAGGTCCCGCGTTATCGACGGGCCGCAGCAGATACCACGCCCCGATGACAAGGCCGCCAACCAACACCACGACCGGCAAGAATGACCAGCGGCGGCGGCCGTCGTCAGGACGCTGGGTGGGCGAGCGCCGGGCGCGAGCGGCGAGCGTCCGACGCGACGGCTCGGCCGCGACGGGCATCACGACGATCTCGGGCCGGGGCGTGGTCAGGCGCCGAGACAGGTTCAGCCGGTGGTCTTCCTCGGCGGAACGGCGCAGGCTCGCGAGCTGCTCGGACAGCGAAGTCGCACCAGCCGAAGCCGAAGCCGAAGCCGGAGCGGCGGTGGCATCCCCGGTGCCATGCGTGGGGGCACCTGGTTCGGCAGCCGGCCCTCGGCCGGCGGAGGATGCCGAGGACGCGGATCCGGCCATGGCAACGGCGGAGGAGGAGAATGATGAGGACGGTGACGAGGGGGTCGCGGCCAAGCCAGCGGAGCCGGCATCGAGCGCACCCAGGGGAGGCGGCGCGGTCGCCGCGGCGATCTCGCGCGCGATCGAGGCGAGCGGTGTCTCTCCCGCCGACGCCGCTTCCTGCTTGGAGGGAGTGCTGGATGCAGGAGCCGGCGGGACGCTTCGCGGAGGGGCGCGCAAGACTCCGGGACCCAGTTGGCTGGAGCTACCCTGCGGCAAAATGCCCGCGCGACCGCCCATCGCTCCTGTCGCGGGGAGGGGCGCAGCTCCATCGGAGTTGCGGGCCAGGAGCGACCCAACCCGTCCCAGGTCCAAGCCCCCGAGCGAGACCGGCTCGACGGTCCCAGGTTTGGTTTCGGCCTCGAGCGGGACCACGGGTGGAAGCGGCTCCGACAGGATCTCCAGTTGAGGCAACAGCGCGAGCGGATCCTCCGGTCCTGGTGGCGCGTCGCCCGGGCCGAAGAGGAAGCCATCATCATCGGCGCCGCTCTCCGAAGGGACCGGCTGAACCTCTCTCTGCGCGGCCAGGAAACCAAGGCCGGCCAGCTTCTCGATGAACTGGTCGAGGGCGTCCGACGACAGCTCGAGCCCATAAGTCGCGCTGGCCCAAGCCACGACCGCTTCCATGGGCTGGCCGGTCAACTGCTGCGCCAGCTCGTACTCGAAGTCGTAGAAGCGGAACGCACGTCCGGTGGCCGGATCGGTCACCTCGACGCACGCGATCCCTTGTTCGTCGGCTGCCGTGGCAACCAGATCGTCACGCAGGCGCGCCGCCATGGCTGTCGAGCTTACCAAGCTGACCGTCGGGGGCGCCAGAGCGGAACCTGCGGGTCACCCGCGGGCGAGCGGCCGGGCGCGGGGGAGAAGGGAGAAGGGCGAAGGAATGGGACGCTTGGCAACCAGGAGGGCGACCTCTATAACCGGCGCGCGCATGACCAGAGAAGAGCGGAACGTGCGCAAGCCAGCATTCCTTTTTCGGGCTGGAACGCGGATCGCCGGGACGGTCATTGCCTGCGACGCGACCGGCGGCGCCGATCTGCTTTTCTTGTCGAACGCGCGCGCTCTCGACCGCACCCCGCGCCAGCGCGGACGCAACCGCTCGGTGCGGGCGAAGATCCTGACCACCAACGAAACCCTGATCCTGTCCGGGGCGGCAGGGGACCGACTGCGGTCACGTGCCCTGGTCGTGGCCGTCGGCCGTCCCTTCACCTTGGGCGCGATTCGCCTGGAGCTGCTGCCCTCGGGACATCTGCCAGGAGCCGCGATGCTGGCATGTGAAGTCGCCGGTCGCCGAATCCTCTATGCGGGAGCTGCGCGCCTGGGAACGCCCGCCTGGGGTGCCATCCCAGGCGCGGTCCGCACCGTCGATGCGCTCTGCCTCGACGCGACCTTCGGCCACCCCAGGTTCGTCTTCATCTCCCGGGATGAGGCGCAGGCGGCCGCCTGTCAGTTCGCGCGTTCTGCGCGGGATGCCGGTTGTGCCCCGGTGCTGCTGGCTGGCGCCATCGGGCCCGCCCAGGATCTTGCTCCGGCGCTGGCGGAGGCCGGCTGGAAATTGCGCGGCCACCGGTCGACCATCGTCGCCGCTGCTGCCTATCGTCGCGCGGGCGTGGCGCTGCCCCCGATCACGCGTTTCTCCGGATCACTTGCGCCAGGTGAGGTCCTGTTGTGGCCAGCCATCGATAGAAAGGCCGGTCTCCTGGCGCGGCTCGGACCCACGCGCGTGGCCTGGATTTCGGGCTGGGCAGCCGATCCGGCCGCTGCGGCCGAGGTGGCCGCCGACCGGTTCATCCCCTATTCGAACCACGCCGACTTTTCGGGTCTGCTGGCCTACGTGGCGGCGACCGGCGCCCGCGAGGTGGCGACCGAGCGCGGCTTCGCCGAGGAGCTCGCGACGGCGTTGCGAGAGCGAGAGATCGATTCGTACGCCCTCGGCCCCCCCCGCCAGATTCCTCTGTTCGGAACGGACGGTTGAGCGGACGCTCTCCGACCGCTGCAACGGCTTGTCCGGCCGCGCACCGCTGACAAGGGGAAACCGCTCAGGGGACTCGATGGACTCAACGGCCAAGTCGATGTCGAGGTCTGGACAGCGGACGTGATGCGGGCTCGGCCTTTCCACCGAAATGATCTCACGAATCTTGGCCTCCTGGAACCAGGGAAAGTTCTTGAACGGTACGAAGAGCTCACGCTCATCCAGGAGCAACCAGAACCCGTCGGGACCGAGGCTACTTACCTCGACCCCCACCCCGCGCGGCGTCCTCCATGAGGTCGAGTTGCTTTGTCGCCGTTGCCATGCGCCGCGGACTCTGTGGTTTCGGGTCGTCGGCGTGACGCCGAACTGATCTCGACGACTTGCGCTGCGCCCTCGGCCCCTCACCAGATTCCGCTGTTCGGCGCGGGCGGTCGACCTCAACGGCCGCCCGGGCGAGCGGCAGGAGGCGCGACCCGGGCTGGACAGTGCCACAGGCCACACGATGCCGCGACAGGTCACAAGCACCGGAGCGCGCGCTCAGACTTCGCTTTTCCACCAAAAGGAGCTAGATTCACCGACTGTGTTCAATCTCGGAATGGGCGAGATCACCATCATCATGTTGCTCGCCCTTATTTTTATCGGACCGAAGAAGCTGCCCGAGCTGGCGTCAGGCCTCGGGAAGCTGATTCGGGAAATTCGCAAGACTACCGCTGACGTCAAGAACGAGATTCAACTCGACGATTCGATCCGCAAGCCTTTCGAGGAATTGCGCGAAGCCGTCACCTTGCACCCGGACGAGCTGAAACGCCGCGATCGGCTGAAGCTGGAGCTGGCAGAGCTGCGCCGCAAGGCCGAGGAGGCTGCGGCCATCATGGAGGCCAACGCCAGTCAATCGCCCGAGGAGCCTCCCCCTGAGCTCGAGGGTTCAATCGCATCAGAAGGTGGCGCTGAGGGACAGGACCCGAATTCCACGGCCGTGGTGGGCCATGTCGCCACGGGCGCCGCTCACCATGATCACGACGAAGATCCGGCCCATGATCACTCGCAGTATCCCGCCCCCAGCTCCGAAGTCGGCGGCGAAGCCTCCGGACATGCCGCGACGCCAACCGCTGCATCGGCTGGCTCCGGGCCACTCAACGGCGCATTGGTCAAGCCGCCTGGCCCCACCATCGGCGTGCCCCCCGGGGCCGCGCCCGCCGGGACCGTCGCGCGCGCACCTTCTGGTGCCGTGGCAGCTCCTCCTGCGCCGCCGCTGGCCGCCGTGCTGGCGAAGGGATCGGGAGCAACGGGGCTGCCGGAGCGGCGCCCGGCACAACCCCCGACGGGCTCGGATTTCTTGCGCCCCTCGCGCGCAATTCCCGAGAGCAGGCGAGCCGGCACGGTGCCGGGCAGTGGACCGGTACCATCCGGCCCACCCTCCCTGAGCGGCGCCGCCGACCGCAGCAACATCACCCAGACCTTGACTGAAGCCGACTTGGCCGCGATTACCGTCAAGCCGCCGGCGCTGCCAGCGACGGCTGGACAGGCCCAGAGCCGGAACGTGCCCCCTTCCCCACCTCCGCGACTGCCTGGGTCGACCCCACCCAAGCTCTCGGACAAGAACCCGGACAAGAGCTCGGACTCTTGAGCGGGGAGCCATCCCTGCCGCTTCTTTTTGCCGCTTCCCGGATGCCTTACCGATAGACCTCTTCCCAAGGACTCCCCCCAGTGTCCACTGACGATGTAGATCAGGCCGCCGTCGACGAGACGCGCATGTCGTTTCTGGAGCACCTGTCGGAGCTTCGGACGCGCCTGCGCAATGCCGCGCTGGTTTTTCTCGCGGCGGTGATCGTCTCGTTCATCTTCGTCAAGAAGTACTTCGTCTTCCTGACTCGGCCCGCGCGCCAGGCCTGGGAGCTGGCGCTCGGCGGCCAGCCCGCGGTCTTCCACTTCGCGAGTCCGACCGAGCCCTTCTGGGTCTACACCAAGATCGCCCTCATCGGCGCCTTGCTGGCTGCCAGTCCTTTCGTGCTCTGGGAGCTCTGGAAGTTCGTGGCGCCTGGCCTCTACAAGAAGGAGCGACGGCTCGTCATGGCCATCACGGTGGCCACGGCGGGGTGCTTCCTCGGCGGTTCGATCTTCGGATACCTGGTTCTGTGCACGCCGGCGCTCACGTACATGTTCTCGTTTGCCGAGAAGTTCGCGGGCTTCGAGATCCAGCCAACCATCATGATGGACGAGCTGGTCGGGTTCATGCTGGCGATGCTGCTCGGCACCGGGGTGGCTTTCGAGCTCCCCATCGTGTTGGCGGTGCTCGGCTGGATCGGGCTCGTGACTGCCCGTCAACTCTGGCGCTTCGATAAATACGCGTTGATCCTTTCGGCGGTGGTGGGCGGCGTCCTGACGCCCGGTCCCGACGTGCTGTCGCAGCTCTTGATGGCCGGGCCCTTGTTCTTGCTCTACAACCTCTCCATCGTGATCGTCTGGTTGATCGAGCGGGGTCGCAAGAAGAAGGCGGACGATCTGGAGCGGGGAGATTCGGACCCGCCCTCGCAGAGCTTGGTGCCGACCAGCGAAAAGCCTGCCGTCTGAGCCTCCGAGGGCGACTCACCCGCGTCGGCGCCGGGTGGTGCGCATCACCAACCACCAGATGGTCCCGACCGTCCCCGAGGTCCCGATCCAGATCAGCAAGGTGCGCCCCGCCCCAAGGCGGTACGTCGCCTCGACCGCGCCATCGAGTGCGTCGAACCGGGCCAGCGACTCCTGGGTGGCCGCGCGGGTCGACAGCTCCGTCTGACGGGCGCGAAGGGCCAGCAAGTCGATCCGGTTAGATTGGCGCGCATAGTAGGCTGCCGGCAAGAAGCCGACCGCGAGCGAGACGGCCAAGCCCCAGAATGCCAACTCGACCGGGCTGGGCGCCCTGGTCAAGCGACCGCCCGATTCTTCCTGCAGCTTTCTGACCCGGGCACGAGCGGCCGCGAGACACTTCAAGCACCCGGAGGCGCGGCGCCGGTCGTACGCCAGTCCATGGATGGTACAGCGGAAGGTGTCCGGACCGCGGACGCCGGTCCCGGCACTGGTTCCGGGCTCGGCAAAATCGATCGGCTCGGACACCTCGACGACGGCGGGCACTTCCACATCCGCCGACTTCAAGGTGATGCGCCCGTCGCTGGGTGCGGGCGCCGCCGTGGAATCGCCCCTGGGCGCCGGGCTCGAGATTCGGGCCGGGAGTGCGTCTGAAGGAGCGCCCATTCCGGACGACACTTCGCCTGAAACGCGAGATCGGGACAAACGTGCCGTGGCACCCATCGAAGTGAGGGCGACCACCAGTGCCTCCGCCTCCTGCTCGGTTACCCGCGCCTTGATCCGGCAAGGGATTCCCTCCAGAGCCTCCGCGACCATCGGGGCAGCCAGGCGATAGCGGATCGCAATCTCGGTGGTGAGGCGCAGATGCACCGAAGGGCTCCCGTCCCGGGCGCCCGTCAAATAGACGTCGAACATCGGCGGCGCCCCCACCACGACCTGATTATAGTCGTGCTCGTGGCGCCGGGCGGCGGCACCCGAGGCCCGATGCCGTGGCCCGGGCGGTCCCCCCTTCGACTCTTCGGGCGGCGTCCGCCCCGTGGCTGGACGACGCGGCTTCACCGCGGCGGCCAGCGGGGGCAAGGGGGGACGCAGAGGCGCCCCGCGCTGCTCGACGAGAAAACCGTCGCCCGCGGCGCCGGGCGGTCCCCCCTTCACAATGTCGGAAAAAATTGACGTTGGGTGGACGCGCCGCAGAATTGGTTCAAAGGTGCGTTCGACAATGGGTGAAATCTCGGCAAAAAACAGGACCAGGACCGTGGCAGGTGCAATCCTCCATCGCAGACGCAGCCCGGTGGCGTCCTTCCGACGCGACCGGAAAATCGACCGCCCCATCAATCCCAAGCACGACGTCACGAACGAGCGGATGAGCGATCCAGAGCGCGAACGAGCGGATGAGCACGGGCGGGCGGTCCCCGTTTGGGGGCAGATAGTGCTGCGATCGAGCACCAAGACGCTTCGATAAACCGCGCAGACCACGCACGATGTTTCGCATCATTAGGTTCTTGGTGGGCGTGGCGGCCCTCGTGCTCTTCGTGTGGTTTGGCGCCAACGTTCCGCTCGGATCTCGAACCCTGTTTCAGCACCTGCAAGCCATCGGTCGTACCCGCGAGACCAGGGACCTCCTGGAAGGCACACGGGATTCAGCCAAGCCCTTCGTCGAAGGGGTTCGTAAGAGGCTGGGCGAGGTCCATGTCGTGAATGAGACCAAGTCGTCGCCCAAGATGATGGTCGACGCGAGCGCCGCCCCAGCCGACGAGATCCCACCTGCCGATCGCCAGCGCCTGCGCAAGATACTGGGGACCGGACACGCCGCGCGTCCACAGTAGCCGTCACGGCAAAAGTGGCGCACGAGCCAGAGCAGCGAGCCCCCACGCAAACCAGTGGCTGCGATCTCCGCTCTTCCAGAAAAGCCCAACGCTGGCAGAATGGCGGCATCGTGAACCGGCCCAACATCCGTTCACGTGGTGCCGGGTTTCTGGGTACGGTGGCCGGTATTTGCCTGACCGTGGCGACGGCGGCAGCGGCGGAGGATCCCTGGACCACCCTTCGGCCCGGTGCCGACCATCGTGTCTGGTCGCTGCCAGATCTGGCCGACCGTGCCCGCCCCGCCGTGGTCCATGTGCGCGGTGTCGCCCCCGACGAGCCCGATGCCCACCCCGCTGGGGACAGCGAGCGCATCTCGATCGGGACCGGCTTCATCATCAACAAGGACGGCACCATCGTCACCAACGACCATGTCGTTCGCAATGTCAGCCGGTTGCGGGTTCGTCTGTACGACGGACGCGAGCTGCCGGCGTGCGTGCTGGGATCCGACGCACGGACCGACATCGCCGTTCTCAAGATCGACGCCAAGGAGCCGCTGGCGGTCCTGCCGCTCGGCGATTCGGACCAGGCCCGCGTGGGCGAAACGGTGATCGCGATTGGCAATCCGTTCGGATTCAACAACAGCGTCACGGCCGGGATCATCTCGGCCAAGGAACGCGTCGTGGACAGGAGCGCCATCAATGGGCCGACCAACAGCGAAACCTACTCGTTCTTCATCCAGACGGACGCGTCCATCAATCTGGGGAATTCGGGCGGACCCTTGATCGATTCCCGGGGTCAGGTGATCGGAGTGAGCGCGGCCTTCTGGGCGGGCCATCCGCTGCAGCCCGCCCAGGGGATCGGGTTCGCCATCCCGATCAACATGGCCAAGGCTCTCCTGCCGCGGCTGCGCAGCACCGGCTCGGCTCCCCGGGCCCAGCTGGGCGTCGACGCCCAACCCCTCGATGCGGCCTTGGCGGTGGCCCTCGGCCTCGGCTCGCCGCGCGGCGCGCTGCTGGCCAGCGTCGAGAAGGGATCGGCTGCCGAGGAGGGAGGACTGGAGCCGGGCGACGTGATCCTGAGCTGGGGAGCCATCCCGATCGCGACCAGCGAGGATCTGAAGATCAATGCGCAGCTGAGCATTCCGGGCTCCCGGGTCCGCTGCTCGATCTTTCGAGAGGGAAGACGCATCGAACGGGTCATCACTGTGCGCGCGGCAACCGCAACCCCGCACTCCACCACCGCGGTTCATCCGTCGAGCTGCAACCTGATCGGCACGGCGGCGGCTGCCTCACAGCCCGAGGAGCTGGTGGTCAGCGAGTTGCCGCCCGAGCGTTCCAGCCAGCTGCCGGGAGGCCGCGGGGTCGCCATCTCCGAGATCCCGGCGCAAAGCGCGGCTGCCGACGCCGGGCTGCGGGTCGGGGACGTGATCTTGCGAATCGGTAAGGACCGGATCCGGACCGCCTCGGACGTGGCCACCGCGGTGAAGGGTCAACCCGGTGAGGTGATGCCCGTGCTGATCCGTAGAGCAGGATACGATTTCTGGGCGGCCCTTCGCCGGCATTGAAGCCCGCGCCTCGGTGGCTCATGAGTTGGCTGGGGCCCGGGCGCCGCGCATACTGACCCCAAATGATGGACGACAAGACCTACCGCCACCTGCTGGATGATACGCTGACCCGCATCGATCGCGCTTTCGACGACGTCGATCCGGATCTGGCCGAGAGCAGTCTGTCGCAGGGCGCGCTGACCATCACCATGCGCGAGAGTCAACGTCTGATCCTCTCGCCGCAACCGGCGCCGCGTCAGCTCTGGCTGGCCTTCCGCGATCGCGCCTGGCACTTCGACTGGAACGAGCCGCGCCGCTGCTGGCTCGACGATCGGGGCCAGAACACCGAAGTCTTCTCCCTGGTGGCGCAGCTGACGAAAGAAGCCTCGGGCCTCACGGTCAGCTTTGCCCCATAAGGCAGATCAGCGACCAGGGAAGTGCACCACGACCACCGAATAGGGTGGGACGGCCACCGGAGCCGAGGTTCCGGTCGTGGATGAGAAGATGTTGGCGGAGACGACCGAACCATCGAGATCCATCCCGGGACTGACCGGCGAGTAGGTGTAGGTCGTGCCGACGCATGCCAGGGCTCCGCCTGTCACGTTCAGAGTCACGTTCGCGGCCACCGTGGGGCTGGCGTTCGTGATCATGACGGCGAGGCTCCCATCGGCATGCTTTGAAGCGTGGGTGATCAGCAGATTCATGAGCGTGCTGGCGTTGGTGACTGTCGGCTGCGGGAGCAGGGAATCGCCCGCCACCGCGAAGTCGTGAGCCATCTGGGCGCCGTGATAGCCGAACGTCGGAGTATCCACGCCCGCGGCGTTGGGGATGTAGCTCTTTCCGTGCAATTCGTGCCAGTGGAGCGCCAGGGCTCCCTGTTCCATGAATGTGGCGTAGCCGTTGGCGGCGAAGATGCCGAAGGTCTGGGTGTTCGTCATCGGCATCGCGTTGTAGGCGTTCTGAATGGGGCCTGAGTCGTTGGGGTTGGGCGACCACTCGGTGATCGCGATTGGCATGGTGGCGCCCTTCCCGGCGGGACAGTTGGTGGTCAGGAGCGCATGCAGATCCTTGAACATCGTTGGTATGTCGGTCCCGGGGGCAGTCAAGAGGCTGGCGATGGTGGTACCGGCGTAGTAGTGGTCCACGACGAAGTCTATCGAGGCACATTCCTGCGCCATGACGTCCCGGTTGAAGTTCGCCCACCGGCTGTCCGGCCAGTTCACGATTCCGCCGACCTTGACGTTCGGATCCACTTTTTTCATCAAGGTTGCAAAGGTCGCCACCCCACGGCCATAGGTGGCGGGTGACAAACCCGCCACTCCCTGGCGGGAGGCGCCCGGCAACACGTGCATGTCCGCTTCCCAGGCCACGCCGTTGCCGAAGTAGCCGTTCCCATAGATCTCGTTGCCGATTTCCCAGTACTTGATTCCCACGGGAGCCGGGTGGCTGATGCGCAGGTAGTTCAGGCCATCGTCGGTCGGGAGCGGCGCGGAGGCGCGAAGGGCTGCCCAGTACCCCGCCGTCATCCAGTCACGGGGAGTGGGCGAGGTATCCATGCCGATCACGGTGGTGCTGCTTGGCATCGCATTGGCGTAGGCGACCCAGGCAGCGGCTTCCTCCGGAAGCCCGGGTCCGTTGGTGGCTGGATTGGAGCCGTAATTGATCGTGATGAGCGCGTTCGCTCCCACGTTCTGCAGGACGGAAACGAAGCTGCCGAAGTCGGCCTCGGGCGCGACGTACACCGACCCATCTGGACTGTTGCTGGTGGGCACCATGCTGTACTTCAGGTGGTTCTCGAAATGATAGACGTCCCCGATCGATCCGCCCGGATATCGGATCGACGTGACCCCCACCGCTCGCAGCAGCTCAGCCGTCGACGGGCTTCCGATGGTGCCGTCGTAGATTGACGAGTGAATGCCCATCAGGTCCGGCCCGACGGTAGTTGTTGCAGCGGCCGCGACGTTCACGGTCACGGTGGCAGCCGTACCGCTGGCCGGAAAGGCCAACGGGGCTGCGCAAGCGACCGGAGCTCCACCGGTGCCGACCGGACCGCCACCCCCGGCGGCGCCGCCCATGGCCGCGCCGCCGCTGGACATCGAGCCGCCCTTGGCTGCGCTCCCGTCTGTTCCCGCAGCTCCGCCCGTGCTGGACGTCGAGCCGCCGCCGGTCGTCCCTGCGGTGCTCGAGGAGCCGCCCGTCGCGAGCGATCCCCCTGCGTTCGAGGTCGCGCCACCGGTCGCGGTCGCACCACCAGGGGCCGCCGATCCGCCCGATTCCGTTCCCGAACCACCCGGAGCGCCAGATCCGGCGCTGGAACCCAAGGGTGAGCCGCCGGTGCCGGTGCCGGGCGAGCCACCCGACTCGGAAGGAGCCCCTCCGCTTCCCGTCGTCATTTTTCCGCCGGTTCCGGCTTTGGGTCCGGAGCTCGATGTCGAGCAGGCCGTTCCCAACATCAATGACAAGACCAGGG
>Ga0209863_10001054_pt1 | contig 11306 bp, 5 predicted proteins | sample OrgsoiDNA2013046_FD_185796 | JGI IMG/M metagenome (GOLD analysis project Ga0209863, IMG submission 185796) | Permafrost soil microbial communities from the Arctic, to analyse light accelerated degradation of dissolved organic matter (DOM) -... | ecosystem: Environmental > Terrestrial > Soil >...
GGCCATTGGCCGTGCTGATCACCACGACCCGGTGGCGCGACTGGATGATCCCCCGGGCCACCAGCTTCTCGAGCGCGGCCAGCGCCACGCCGGTGTGGGGGCAGTTGAAGAGCCCGGTCAGATCGGCGTGGGCAGCCGCGTCCGCCAGCTCGGCCTCGGAGGCCTGCTCGACCACGCCCTCGAATTGCTGCAGGGTCCGGATGGCCTTCTTCACGCTCACGGGGTTGCCGATCTGAATCGCCGACGCGATGGTGGGCCTGGCCACCACCGGCGCGAAGGTCTCGAAGTTGGTCAGGTAGCTCCGGTAGAGGGGATTGGCGGCCTCGGCCTGCGCCACGCAGATGCGGGGCAGCCGGGACACCAGGCCGAGATCGCGCATCATCAGGAATCCCTTGCCGAGCGCGCTGACGTTACCCAGGTTGCCCCCGGGGATGATGACCCAGTCGGGAACCTCCCAGTCGAACTGCTGGACCATCTCGATGGCGACGGTCTTCTGACCCTCGATCCGCAGGCTGTTCATGCTGTTGGCCAGGTACACGCCTTCCTCCTCGGCGAGGCGTTGCACGATGGCCATGCAGGCGTCGAAGTCTCCATCGATGGCCAGCACGTGAGCGCCGTTGGCCAGCGGTTGGACCAGCTGCGCCGTCGAGACCTTGCCCCGGGGCAGGATGACCATGGTGGTGATGGCGGCAGCCGCTCCGTAAGCCGCCAGTGCCGCCGACGTGTCGCCGGTCGAGGCGCAGGCCACCGCGCGAATGGGGCGACCATCGGCGATCATCTGCTTGACCGTGGAGACCAGGACCGTCATGCCCAGATCCTTGAACGATCCTGTGTGCGAGACGCCGCACTGCTTGATCCACAGATCCACGAGCCCCAGCTCCCGGCCGTAGCGCTCCGCCCAGAGCAAGTTGGTCCCGCCCTCCAGCATGGACACGACGTTCTCGTCCTGGATGTGGGGTTGCACCCACTCCTTCTTTCCCCACACGCCCGAGCCATAAGGCCACTGAGTCCTCTGGTAGCGATCGTCGAAGAGCTTGATCCAGGCCGCGGCGCTGCGCGCCTTCAGGTGCTCGATGTCGTGAACCACCTCCAGCAGATCGTGGCAAATGGGACAGCGGTAGATGACCTCGTCGAGCGGATACTCGCCGGGGCACCCGGAGATGCACCGAAACACGGATTTGAGCGGCATCATCCCCAATTTAACCGAATGCGCAGGCAGTTGCAGCGATTGGCCCGCAACGAATGGGTTGCCCCCGCCGGTGACGGCCCCGGCGGGCTCGCGGACGGATCACCGCGCGGGCCTGGCGGGTACTCCGAGAGCTTCCTTACAGTTTCCGGGGGGTCCCTCCGAAAGGTTTTTGTTGCACAGGCAGGAGCGGACCCGCATACTGCCCTCGCATTCGGGCTTTGTCCTGCCTCTCACGGAAACGCTGAGCGCGCCAGGGATCGGTCGGCGCTCGCTGTCCGTTTCACGCAGGATCCCCAAAAACCATCCCAAACTCGGCGATCGCGTCGCCCGACTTTCGAGCCCGTCGGCTCTCATCCGAGAGCGGCGCCGCGGGCCCGATGGCCGAGTTGGACATCCGTCCAAGAAAGTAACCTGTGAGCTCATTCCTGTCCCTGGGCCTCATCGACCCGCTGGCCCGTGCCCTCGCCGAGGAGGGCTACACCACGCCCACTCCCATCCAGGCGCAAACCATCCCCTTGATCCTGACCGGCAAGGACCTGCTCGGCTGCGCGCAGACCGGCACCGGTAAGACGGCCGCCTTCGCCTTGCCGCTCATGCAGCGCCTGATTGCGTCGAAGATCGCGCGCACCCCCCGGGGCGCCCGCGTGCTGGTCATGGTTCCCACCCGCGAGCTGGCCACCCAGGTCAGCGACGCCTTCGGCGTCTACGGCCGCCATCTGCCCATCACCCGTACCACCGTGTTCGGTGGTGTCGGTCAGCAGGTGCAGGTTCGGGCACTGTCCCGGGGCGTCGACGTCCTGGTGGCCACGCCGGGCCGCTTGCTCGATCTCATCGAACAGCGGCATGTGGTGCTGGGCGCCGTCGAGGCGCTGGTGCTGGACGAGGCCGATCGCATGCTGGACATGGGCTTCATCAACGACATCCGGAAGATCCTGGCCTTGATGCCGGTCAAGCGGCAGACCTTGCTGTTCTCGGCGACCATGCCCGACGCCATCACCAAGCTGGCGGCCGGCATCCTCCGCGATCCGGCCCGCGTGGCCGTGACGCCCGTGGCCTCGACCGTGCAGCAGATCTCGCAGCACGTCCTGTTCGTCGATCGCGCCGACAAGCGCAACCTCCTCGGTGATGTCTTGCAGGATCCCACCATGACCCGGGCCATCGTCTTCACGCGCACCAAGCACGGCGCCGATCGCCTGGCGGATCAGCTACGGCGCAACCACCGGGTGGGTGCGGAGGCCATCCATGGCAACAAGTCGCAAGGCGCCCGCCAGCGCGCGCTCGAGGACTTCCGCGCCGGGCGCGCCCGCGTGCTGGTGGCCACCGACATCGCGGCCCGCGGCATCGACGTGGACGGCATCACCCACGTCATCAACTACGAGCTCCCCAACGATCCCGAGAGCTACGTCCACCGCATCGGCCGCACGGCGCGCGCAGGGGCCCACGGCGTGGCCCTGTCCTTCTGCGAGCCCGCCGAGCGCGAGCAGCTCCGCGACATCGAGCGCCTGACCAAGCAGCGCCTCAACGTGGTCACCGACCATCCCTACGCCCGAGCCGGCGCCCCGCAGCGCTGACCGCGTTCCCGGGCGCGACCCTAGTGGGGCGACCAGGAGCAGAGGTGTCCGTCGCCGCCCACGACGACGCGTCCCTTGACGGCGATGGGCGAGGTCCAGCGGCGAACGCCGGTGCAGGTGTCGGCGCTGGTGACGATGGCTGCGCCCGTGTCTCCGTCGACACCCACCAGCTTGTTGGCGCTCATGTACCACACGATGGCGTCCGAGGAACCGTCGGTGGTGGTGGTGATCGGCGACGTCACCTCGGTGCCCAACAGCGCGGCGCACCACACCGCGCGCGGGACGGGTGGCGCGCCTGGCGGAATCAGGACCGACATGATCACCCTTCCGCTCGGCATCCCGGCCGGACACATGGCGCCGCTGTCGGTCGAGAGCGTGACGTGCACGCCTTGCGCCGTGGTGTAGGCCGCCGGCACCGTGTGAATCGACATCCCCGACGCCGCCACGGGGAAGTCGACCACGTGCCCGTTCATGCCCCCGAGGTTGTTGCTGTTCAGCAAGAACATGTGGCCGTCCTTGGAGATGGCGACCACGTAGGAAGCTGGGGCGGCGCCCGGAAGGCGGATGAAGACCGGGCTGCTCGAGCCGAGATCGGCGTCCGTGGTGTCCATCGATCTCCAGGTGGCCGGATAGTAGATGTTCGCGTCGGTCCGGGTGAGCGTGGCGAGGCCCGTCACCCGAGCGACCTGCTCGCTGTCCATGTGAGTCGCGGCGCCCACGGTGCTGTTCCCGGTCATGAAGAACACGCCGTTGCCATCGGAGGCCATGCCGCCCGCCGCCCAGATCCCCTCGCCCACGCCGCCCGTGGCCCAGGCTCCGCGCATGGTCGGATCAGCGGTGTTGATTCCGATCACCCAACCCCGATAGGGGCCGCAATCCCCCACGTGCCCTCCGTAGGCCACATACAGGATTCCGTTCACCAGGGACAGGGCGCTCCGCTGGTTCTGGGGCATGACGTTGAACATCACGGTCCCGGCGGTGCTGGTGGAGACATCGATCGGCCAGCCGGCTTTCTCGCTGCCGTCGTCGACGGACAGCGCGTGGATCTCGTGACGCCCGATGGTGGCGGCTCCCACCGCTCCCGCGACATAGATCGTCCGCGTCTGCGCATCGATCACCGGTGTGCTCAGGATCCCGATTGGATGGATGCTGCCGCACCCCGCGCCCGAGCTCTGCGGCGAGCTGCCGATGTTCTTCATCCAGGTCACCGCGCCGGTGGTCTCGTCGAGCGCCACGACGTCATTGCCCGTGGTGACGGCGAAGAACAGGCCCTTTCCGCCAGGACCATTGTCGAGATAGAGCGGCGACGCAAACATGCTGCCCGCGAATGTGCCCACGAACGTCATGTCGCGGGAGATCAAGGCGGCGCGCGCCCTGGTCAGCGTGGGTTGCAAGAAGGCACCATCGCGCGAGGCGTGCTTGTTGCGCTCGAGCACCGACTGGGTTTCCGCGATGGCGCCACCGCCACCAGTGCCGCTGCCGCCACCCGTGCCTGGTGTGCTCACGACCGCGGCACCGCCGGTGCCCGCCACGACCGCGGCACCGCCGGTCCCCGCCACCACCGCGGCACCGCCGGTCCCCGCCACGACCGCGGCACCGCCGGTCCCCGCCACCACCGCGGCACCGCCGGTCCCCGCGACCCCGCCGGTCCCCGCGGCCCCGAACCCCGTACCACCTCCGCCAGACGCAGAGCCCGCGACCCCAGTCCCACCTCCGCCGGCCGCGGAGCCCGCGACCCCGGTCGCACCTCCGCCAGCCGCGGTGCCAGCTGCACCTCCGCCAGCGGTGGTGCCTGCGGCACTGCCACCCCCGGCACCACCACCACTGACCGTTGCCGACGCTCCGCCCACGTCGGTGTCGATGTACAGGCTCCCTGCGACACCGCCGGCCCCACCTCCGGTGGCCGACGCCGAGTCCCCGGCCGCTCCCAACACGCCGCCGGTCCCCGTGCCCGCGCCGATTGGGCCACCGTTACCGCCGGCCGAGCCTGAGCCGCCTCCAGCGCCAGCGGTCGTGGCGAGGTTGCCGGATGCACCTCCCCCGCCACCGGGCCTCGTCGCGTCCTTGCTCGAGCAAGATAACGTCAGGCCGACAACCAGAAGCCCCATCAAGCTCCGCTGGTCGCGCAAGTCACCAACAGATTGTCGCGGCATGAAGCAAGTCCTTCCAAGTCAGGTTAAGCCCGCCAGTGCAGCCCTGGTGTGGGATCGATACTTCCAGCGAGCCAGCGATTCTATCGCCGACCGATGATCGAGCAGGGCGCAAAAACAACGGAGGTAAAAGCCGGAAAGCCGGAAAGCCGGAAAACCAACCTGATCGACCAGGCGGTCGTCACCCCGAGCTGGGACTGAACGCATCCCTCGGCAGCTGCCCGCAGTGAGGCTGGTGGCCGTCAGCTGTCGTCCGTCGGCCCTCGTCCGTCAGGGCCTCCTGCCCCTGGCCACCACCAGGCCCCATGGTTGGCCGCCGACCTGGATGCGCGCCGAGATCTTTCCCGTGGCCACGTCGATGATCGACACGTCGCCGGTAGGCCCGTTGGCTGTGAAGAGGCGCTTGCCGTCGGCGCTGACGCCGATGCCCCAGGGCCGCGCGCCCACGCCGTCGATGACCCTCACGAGCTTGCGCCTGGCCACGTCGATCACCGCCACGGACTCACCCCGGCCGTTGGAGACGAAGAGCTGCTTGCCATCGGGCGACAGCACGGCCCCCATGGGCCGAGGCCCGAGCACGGTCTTGGCCACGGGGACGATCTTGATCTCTCCCGCTGGCCGGTGCTTGACGGCGTCCACCACCGTGACCATGGCGCCCATCTCGTCGGTGACGAAGGCGGTGCGTCCGTCGCGCGTGAAGACCACCGAGCGCGGGCGTGGCCCGGTGGGAATCCTCGCCAGCTCTTTCAGAGAGTCGACCGCGACCGCCACCACCAGGCTCTCCTCCTCCGAGGTCACGTAGACCACCTTCCCGTCGGGCCTGATCGTCACCCCTTCCGGCTCCCGGCCCACGGGTACCTTGCGGTCGGCGGTGCCGGCCACCAGATCGACAACGGTCATGGCCGCCGTCTCCTCGTTGGACACGAACAGGGTCTTGCCGTCGCGCGACAGATCGAACGTCTCGGGATCCTGGCCGCTCGGCAACACCCGCAGCAGCTTGCGGGCTGCCAGATCGACCACGCCCACGCCGTCGGCCGCCCGATCGGGCGGGGGCAACTTGGACTCGTCCACCCCGGGTCCGGCCCTCGGCGATCCCGAGAGAGCCACGTAAAGGAACCGCCCGTCTGGTGACACCTTCACGCCGCGCGGACGCTTGCCGACGGGGATGCGCGCCACCACCTCGGCCCGATCGGGATCGACGACGGCGATCTCGCCCCCCTCCTCGGCGCTCACGTAGAGCTCGGCGCCCCCGCCGGACCTGCCGCCGCCGCCTGATCCGTGACCGGGATTGACCGCGGCGGCCGGAAGCGGCGCCGCGACCACGGTCATGACCAGCACGAGAACGGAACACCAGTGCGACATCGACGGACCTCCAACGTCATATACAACCGTGGCTCGCCCCCGGCGAGGGCAAGCGTAGGGCAAGCGAGCGAAGGTCGCGGGCACAGCCAGGTTCGTGATACACCTTTGGCCTCCCAAGATTCCGATGAGCACCAGCAAACGACCTGCGCCCGAGATTCACAAGTTCGGTGGCGCGTCCCTGGCAGATGCGACCGCCTTCCGTCACGCCGTGGAGATCGTGCGCGGCCGGCCGGGACCTCGGGTCGTGGTTTGCTCCGCGCCGTCGGGTGTCACGGACAGCCTGCTCGGGATGGCCAAGCTGGCGCGAGGTGGGCAGGATGCAGGCCTGGCAGCGCAATCGATCGCGCTGCGGCGCCGGTACCTCACCATCCTCGCTGCGCTGGTCCCCGGCAAGAAGATGCGCCGACCGTTCGCCGACCAGGTCGAACGTTCCTTCGATGAGCTCGACGCGCTCCTGACCAGTCTGCTCGTTCTCAAGGAATTGACCCTGCGAACCAGCGACTTCATCGTGGCGCGCGGCGAGCGCCTCTCGGCGTTGCTGTTCGCAGCGGCCCTGGAAGCCTCTGGCGAGAAATCCCGTTACGTCGACGCGGTGGAGCTGGTGATCACCGACGGGCCTTACGGGGGGGCATCTCCCAACCTGATGCTCACCGACATGTCGTCACGCAAGATCTTGCGTCCCTTGCTGGAGCGAGGCGTCTTGCCGGTGGTGCCCGGCTTTCTGGGCGCGGTCCCCGCCAGCGATGATGAAGATCCGGGGCTGGTGCGTCCGGCCGCGACCTTGGGGCGCGGTGGAACCGATCTGACCGCCACGCTGCTCGCACGCGCGCTCGGAGCCCGCGAGGTCCTGCTGTGGAAGGACGTGCCTGGGATGCTGACGGCGGATCCCCGCGTGGTGCCGAACGCTCGCGTGATCCCCCAGCTGCACGCCCGCGAGGCCGCCGAGCTCGCGTACTTCGGCGCCAAGGTCTTGCATCCGCGGGCGCTCATCCCGGTGGCCGGGCGCAACATCCCGGTGTTCGTGCGACCGTTTGGCGATCCCACCGCCATCGGCACCGAGATCTCGGGGCGGCGCACGCTGGATCGCTACCCCGTCAAGGCGCTGTCGGCCATCCCGGGCCAGGCGCTGGTCACGGTGACGGGGAATGGAATGCTGGGCGTCCCCGGCATCGCGGCCCGGACCTTCGCGGCCCTTTTTCAGGAGCAGATCAGCGTCTCGCTCATCTCGCAGTCCTCGTCCGAGCAATCCATCTGCTTTTCGGTCCCCGAGGCCCTGGCCAAGCGAGCCAGCGCCCGCCTCAGCGAGGAGTTTCGCGAGGAGATCGCGCGCGAGGAGGTGAGCGGGGTCGAGGCACAGACGGGCCTCGCGACCCTGGCCGTCGTGGGCATCGGCATGGCCGGACATCCGGGAATCGCGGCCCGGGTCTTCCGCGCCCTCGCCGACGTGCAGGTCAACGTCGTGGCCATCGCGCAAGGCTCCTCGGAGCTGAACATCTCGTTCGTGGTAGCGGGAGCCGATTCCCAGGCTGCGCAGCGATCGATCCACGACGCATTCCAGCTGGCCAAGATCGGGGGTGGAGCCGTGGCGGGAGGGGATCGCGTCGATGTGATCCTGCTGGGATTCGGGCAGATCGGCCGCACGCTGGCCCAGATGATCACCAAGAACGGCGGCGTGCAAGGTGGCCGGGGGCCAAGCCGGGGTGGGGGCGGCACGCGGGCGGGCGGCGGCGGGGGAGGTGCCAGCGCGGGGGCGCGCGAGGTGCGGATCGTCGGAGTCGTGGACCGGAGCGGCTTCGTCTTCGACCTGGAGGGTCTGTCATCGCGCGACATCGCCGGCCTGATCGAGCTCAAGGAGTCGGGTCGCGGATTTTCCCACGCACCGGGAGGGAGGGTGGCTCGGCCGGCTGATTCGGTGGCCACCCTGGCCAAGCACGCGCTCTCCCGCCCGGTCCTCGTCGATGTCACCGCCGACGAGACCTCGCCCATCCTCAAGCAGGCGCTCGGCAGCGGCATGGACGTGGTCCTGGCCAACAAGCGTCCGTTGTCGGGATCCCGGCAAGCGCACGGCGAGCTGCTGGCACTGGCGGAGCAGGCGGGTCAGCGCATCCTCTTCGAGGCCACCGTGGGGGCGGGCTTGCCGATCCTCGATACCTACAAGAAGCTCGCCGAGTCCGGCGACAAGGTCCTCAAGATAGAAGGGTGCATATCCGGCACGCTGGGCTTCCTGATGACCGAGCTCGGCCGCGGGCGCCCGTTCTCCGAAGCTCTGCGGCGGGCGATCGAGAAAGGCTACCCGGAGCCGGATCCGCGCGACGATCTGTCGGGCGCCGATGTCGGACGCAAGGCCCTCATCCTGGGACGCCTGCTCGGATTTCAGGGCGAGCCTGACGAGGTCGAGGTCGAGCCGCTGATCCCGGAGGCCTACCGCAGACTGCCGCTGCCCGCCTTCCTCGAGCGCCTGACAGAGCTGGACGCCGACTGGGAGCGCCGGCTTGCCGCCGCCCGGACCAGGGGCTGCACGCTGCGGTACGTCGCCTCGGTGACGAAAAACCGGATATCCGTGGGCCTCAAGGCCGTGGACGACTCCAGTCCCTTCGCGGGCCTCAAGGGGACCGACAATCAGATCGCGTTCACCACGTCCCGGTACCGGGAAAATCCGCTGGTCGTGACCGGCCCCGGCGCCGGCCGCGCCGTCACCGCCGCCGGCGTGCTCAACGACATCCTGGCCCTCTTCGGTTAGCCACGGCCCGCCTCCCGCGGCTCCCCAAAAAAAAACGGGGGACCGAAGTCCCCCGTCGTTTCGACACCTATGTGTTGTCGCTGGATGCGCTGTTACTGGATGTAACCGAGGAAGGCGACGGTCCCGGTGAACTGATTCTTCGCCGTATCGGTGGCCAAGGGACCTTTGACATAGATGGAGTTCTTGGCGAAGTCGCCCCGCAATTCGGCCCGGACCTCGTAGTGGCCGGCGAACGGTGCGGCCACGCCGATCGTCCCCTCGTACTCCTGGCCATTCGTATCTGCAGTATCCAGCTCCAATGCCTTGTCTCTCAGAAACTCGCCGCGCGCCGAGACATTGAGATGCTCGTTCACCACATAGTGCGCCATCAGGGCCACGCCGAACGCATAGAGCGATGAATTCCCTGGTACCATCATCATCCCCACCATCGCCGCCGGCAGACCCTTGACGTAGTCGATATTCAGATTTAGGCCGAACGCGTCGGTCACATTGTGGGAAATCACCAGATCGCCGACGAAATGCACGGGATCTGACACTCCGTCAGCAACACCTTCTTTGCCAAAATAGGTTGTGGCGATAATCGTGGTAGTCGGAAGGGGCACGACGGTTATCGAGAAGCCCCCCGTCTTGTACTTATTGTTGTCTGGCATGTCGGCGAAGATACCGTTCGCGACGGTACCTTGAATGCTGACCATGTCGTTGATCTTCAAGTTCAGCCGCAGGCCCGTGTGATGCACGGGGATGATGAAGAAGAGCATGGACCGCGAATAGAGCCAGTTACGGTTGGCCTCGATCACCTCGGCGCCCGCGGTGGTGTTGAAGCGGCCAAAGTCGGCGGTGAGCTGGGTTCCAGGAATCTTCAGACTGGCGTACGCCTGCTGGATCGCGACCGACAACGGAGCCAGCGTGCTGCCGTTCAAGTAGCCGGCCAAGGCGCCGTACCCGATGTCGGTTCGGACCGTCACCGGATCGGAATCGATCTCTAGCGCCACCTTGGCGTAGTTCATGGTGAAGCTGTTCGACTGCGTGTCGTAGACACGGCCAGTCGGAGGCGTCCTCGAAGGGTCGCCCTTGAAGTTGTACATGTAGTACGAATCGACGAGCAACTCCTCCTTCATGACCGTGTTCCAGGCGGGAGGCGGAGGGGGGGCCGCTGCAGCCGGTGCTGCGGCAGGGGGAGCCGCAGCCGCAGGCGGTGCCGCGGGAGCTGGAGGTGGGGCCGCGGGTGGCGGCGCCATCGTGGCGGCGGGCGCGGGTTCGGCCGCGGTTTGAGCGAGTGCGGGAAGTGAAACCAATAGACCTAAGGCTGCTGCGGAAGCGACGAGTCGCATTCAGGACCCCCTGTGTTGTGGTGTCGTTAACTGCCGCACACCCTAAACGGGCCCGTCGGAGCCGTAAAGCAGTTTGCTATCGACCCTGGACGATTTAGCACGGCCGAAATCGCCCCGAAATGGGGTCGAAACAAATGCGTCAGAGCCTGAAATCTATGGTGATTTCGCGGTGCGGTAGAGCCGCCAGGTTTCGTCCACGAGATATTTCGGCACCGGATCTTCCGTGCTCGCCATCACCCAATGCCTCACCCTCGCCTCACCCTTGCTCCTTGGCCGGGCGCCCTCCGCTCAACCGCCGCTGTTGAAGAGGGCGTCCACCTCGGCGCGCGAGGGCATGCTCGGCTGCGCGCCCGGGCGGGTGACGGACACGGCGGCGGTGGCCGCAGCGTATCGGATGGCGTCGCCCTGAGCGGCGCCGCGCGCGAGCGCGAACCCCAGCCCCGCGTTGAAGGCATCGCCAGCGGCCGTGGTGTCCACCGCCTCCACGGGAAACGCGGGTTGCAAGTGCTCGAAGCTCTCGGTGACCAGGAGGGCTCCTTGCCGACCCATCTTGACGATCACCTTGCGGGCACCTCGGGCGATGAGCTGCCGCGCTCGTGTGACCGCATCACCCCGCCGCAGGGTTGCCTGGGGCGCTCCGCCCGTCAGCACGCTCAGCTCGCTTTCATTTGGCGTCAGATAGTCCGCCGAGCGTAACAGCACGTCCGCCACGGTTCGCGCCGGGGCTGGATCCAGGATGACCAGCGCACCTGCCTCACGGGCGATCCGCGCGGCGGTCTGAACCGTCGGCAGCGGGATCTCGAGTTGCAGCAAGACGACGGCGGCGTCGGCCACGGCGTGATGTGCCGCCGTCAGCGCCGCCGGATTGAACGATCCATTGGCGCCCGGCACCACCACTATCTGGTTCTGCGCGGAGGCATCGATCATGACCATGGCGAGGCCCGTGGGAGCTTCTGGCGCCAT
>Ga0209863_10001055_pt1 | contig 11304 bp, 7 predicted proteins | sample OrgsoiDNA2013046_FD_185796 | JGI IMG/M metagenome (GOLD analysis project Ga0209863, IMG submission 185796) | Permafrost soil microbial communities from the Arctic, to analyse light accelerated degradation of dissolved organic matter (DOM) -... | ecosystem: Environmental > Terrestrial > Soil >...
TGAGGATTGGATTTATTCGCCTAATATCGGCACCGATCCGATACCGGATCCGACAAACCCCAACGGTCCTCCCTTGGCGCAAAACTCCTTCGTTACGAGCGTTTCCGATCCTGCTAATACGTGCGGAATCACGGATGTAAGTGGCGTTCAGGGTTGCGGCAGCATAAGTTTCACCAACGTTTACCGCAAGCCCGCCCAACAGATCGTGAGCGTCCAGGCGGGAGCCCGGCACTTGTTTGGCGGTACCGTTCTCAACTACGAAGCGGCTTTGTCCCAAGCCAGCTATACGGGCGGGTTCGGATTTGCCGGCTACTTTGGGCCAGGTGACCTTCCCTTCGCAGTCGATACGACAAAACCTTTCACTCCCAAGTTCCATGTGCTGAATGGCCTGAATCTTTACGATCCAACCACTTATTCCCTGGGATTTGCGGACAACGAGAACGACGGAATTTCCGAGCGCGATGCCGTCGGAGACATTTCTCTCAGCAGGCCCTACAAGCTAGGAGGGCATTTCAGCTCGTTCGAGATCGGGTTCAAAGGCTGGGACGCCCGCAAGACCTCCCTGTTGGATCGCAGGAATTTCGACGCTGCGGGTGGCCAGCCGATGAGCGATTTCCTCGGCGCCTACCGCGATAACAACTACTACTTCGGCCAATTCGCTTTCGGTCCTACAACGCAGTTCACGAAGCTTGCCAACGCACTCCTGCCCGGCGGTACGAGTTCCGAGCTCGGATTCAATCTGCCGAACGACTTCGACATCTCAGAGCGCATTTGGGCGGGCTACGCGATGGACACAATTGATCTCGGCCACTTCCGTTTGCAGGGCGGGGTTCGCATCGAGTCCACGGCCGACGATTTGCACGCAAATAGCGTGACCTATGATCAGTTTGGCGTTTTCCAATCAGCCTCGCCGCTGGTCACGACTCACAGCTACATCAACGTGTTCCCCAGTGTGCAGGCGCAATATCGTTTTACGTCAGACACTGTTCTGCTGGCTGCTTATGGGGCCGGGATCGCGCGGCCCAATTTCCAGGACCAGGCGCCATTTCAATCGTTCGATCCGAGCAACTCAAATGTGCCCGTCACCGCTGGCAATCCGAACCTGCTTCCGACGCATGCTCAGAATTTCGACCTGCTCCTGGAGTACTACCTGAAGACCGTAGGATTGATTCAGGGTGGTTTTTTTTACAAATATCTGACGAATCCGATTTACTCAGTCAACACGATAGTTCCTGCGGGGATGCCGCACGCCGGTCTCACCGAGAATATCCCCATCAACGGGCCCAACGCGCACATCACGGGCATCGAAGCGGCCTGGCAGCAGCGACTTAAGTTCATGCCTGGCGCACTGAATGGCCTGGGAGTGAGCGCCAACTATAGTTACACCACCTCGCAGGCTACTTTCCCGACCGACGCGGGACGAACCGATCATCCCACGCTTGTGCGCACCGCACCCAACAACTGGAACTTCGACGTGACCTACGACAAGAAGGGGCTTTCGGCCCGCATGGGCTTGAGCCACAACGATGCCTATATCTGGTCGTATGGCGGCGGGAATACGAAGGATCCAAATGGCGACACCTACCTCTATCCCCACACGCAGGTGGACGCACAGGTGAGCTACTGGATTCCGCGCAGCCATGGAATGCAGGCGGTCGTGTCGATGCTGAACCTGAACAACGAAGTCTTCGGGTTCTATCTGGGCGCCGAGCAATATCCCATCCAGCGCGAATACTACAACCGCACAGTTTCCGTCGGCCTGCGCTGGACTCCCTTCGCCGAGGCAACCCAATAGCAAAAATCGCGTAGGAGCGGACGCATTCGTCCGCCCCGCGAAGCGAAGCGACCGCCGCCGGAGGCGTCCGTGTCAAAGACACTTCCGTCCCTACCTCACTTGGATCGACGAGATGCGATCGTTCCAGCTGCGCCCCGGGTCCGTGGGCAGGCGCCAGGAGCGCAGATCGGGGATCGATTCGCGAGTCGCGGCACTAACGCCACGGAAGCTGGAATCGTTGAAGATGGAAACCTCCACTCCCCGGAAAATCCTCACAGAACTGATGCGGTCGTTAAAGCCGGACGGCAGAGACTCAAAGCTCATGCCCCGCTCCATGCAGAAATAGTCGCCATGGAAATTAACATCGCGATAGAAACACACGCCAACATCCGGCCGGTGGCCGCGTCCCCAGACCGGGGGGCGCCCCATCGGCGGGCCATCGCCGCCGCCCTCGCGACGATCTTCGTGACGATCTTCGCGGAAGAGATTCAGGTCGACAAAATCGTCCTCGCGGAAATTAAACTCCCGCTGTTCCCCGTTCCGCTCTCGGGCGAAAATGCGAAGAACTTTCGGCTCGCCGTAGGCGGGATCGCCTCGCATGGTGTAATTGCTGACTTGCAGTCGCGTCTCTCGGCTGTTCACCAGATCCCGCACGATGTTGGTGACATCGGCCACCCGGCCCCGCGCACCGTATTCGGCTCTGTCGATCTCCCACCGTTGCGCAGTCGCCGGAACTGCAGCCGCAATCATTAGCAGTGCGAGGATGTAGCCGACGGATTTCTTTGAAAGACTTAGTGAAGTCATGGTGCCCCCAAGCGAAAAGAAAGGTCGAGACAAAAACTTACGCGATCTTAGCACGCGCCGTTGGAGTCACAATTCAAGATTGTCGAAGCGAATCTCGGGGTACAACGGCTGCTGGCTCCGCCCGCGCTGATGGCGCCTCACGATTTCCCAAACAGAAAACGGCCCGCAAGTTTTAAACCTCGCGGGCCGTTCGGTGGTCTAATTGGGATTGACCAAGAGGTGGTCACTCTACGTGGCCGTCTCACGGCAACTCCGGGCTCCTGACCGACCTGCGTCAAGCGGAATCAATCCTTAATCACCGGTAGTGTGCGGGCTGTAGCCTCCGGCGCCGGTGCGCCTGGAAGCCCCGCTTAGAGCAACCCGCTCTAAGTCTCAGCCACCTCACCTGGTCTTTGAATAACCCAACTACTGCCTTCGGAACTTGTCATTCGACCACCTCCTTTCCGGTGTAATCGCAGATTAAAACTTCTCGATTTCGTTTGTCAATAATGTTTTGGATAACTTTTCCTCAGTTCGCCCCTCCTCGACCGAACTGAATCACCCCCCGAGCTTTCGAAATCCTTGTTGGATCACATCCTGCGTGTCGGCGGCCAAGTTCAACGCCGTTAGACCTTCCCTCGTGAACCAGCAAACCTCCGTGGCGTCGCTGCCGGCAAGAATTTCTCCTCCCACACGGCGGCAGAGGAAATCAATCAGCACATAGTGATACTGCACGCGCTGTTTCAGATCACGCAGCACGCGGTCGTAGACTCCAAGCAGTTCGCCGGGTTCGACGATGAGTCCAGTCTCCTCGCGGGCTTCGCGTACAGCCGCGTCTCGCACCAGTTCGCCGACTTCGAGCACTCCTCCGGGAATCGACCACTGCGCCTGCAGCGGCGGGTGCGCGCGCTTAACCAGGACGACGCGGTTCTCTTCGATGATGACGGCGCCAACGCCGACCAGCGGGACTTCGGGGAATTCACGTTTCATCGGTAGGGATTCTACCGGGAATTGGGATGCGTGTTGCTGCCGGCAGACTGCCGATCTTCGCTCGGCCTGGACCCTTCGACTCCGCTCAGGGCAGGCGGGCGAGAGCGCCCGTCCCCACACAAACCGTCCCACGTGCACACATCGACTGTGGTTAAAATGGGTTTGCCATGGCGCTCGAAGAATACAAACGCAAACGCCGTTTCGAAGAAACTCCCGAGCCTCCTCCAAAAGTTGAAACGAAATCCGGCAACCGATTCGTCGTGCAGATGCACGACGCCACCCGCCTGCACTACGACTTCCGGCTGGAAATGGAGGGCGTGCTCAAGTCGTGGGCGGTGCCCAAGGGTCCGTCGCTCGATCCCGTGGAAAAGCGGCTGGCAGTGCAGGTCGAGGATCATCCCGTCTCGTATTTCGATTTCGAGGGCAACATCCCGGAGAACAACTACGGCGCCGGCACCGTGATGGTGTGGGACGTCGGCACCTGGCAACCGCTCTCGCCGGTGCAGGTCGACGGCAAGTACCTACCCGCGACGGAAGCCGACGCCGCAAAGATGATCGCCAAGGGCGACCTGAAATTTCGCCTCAACGGCAAGCGCCTCAAAGGAGATTTCGCGCTCATCAAAATGCGCGGGCGGCGTCCGGGCGGCAAAGGCAACGAGTGGCTGATGATCAAGAAGCACGACGAGCACGTCGTGGAGGGTTACGAGATCGAAGGCATCGACGAATCCGTGCTGAGCAAGCGCAGTCTGGCGGAGATCGCCGGCGACTCAGGATCGAGAGAATGGAAGAGCCGTCCCACTGGCCGCGGCAAATTAAAAGCAGCATGGCTGGCGGATGCGATCGCGAGGGTCGAGAAGAAAAAACTAACCACAGGGAACACAGGGAAACACAGGGAAAAGAATTCCGATACCGCCAAGGTTTCCAAGAAAACGCCCGAACCGAAGTCCCCTGTGATCCCTGTGCCCCCTGTGGTTCGGTCTTCTCCCGCGGGCCCGGCCAAGCGGCTCATGCCTAGCAAGATTCATCCCATGCTCGCCGAATCGATCGACAAGCCCTTCGACGGCGAAGACTGGCTCTTCGAAATAAAATGGGACGGTTACCGCGCCGTCGCCTTCATCGAGAACGGCAAAGTACGCCTCGTGTCGCGCAATCAGAATGACCTGACCGCGCGCTACCCCGAGTTGGCCGACCTGCCGCGATTCATCAAAGCCAAGACTGCAATTCTCGACGGCGAAGTCGTCGCCCTCGATAGCGAAGGCCGCGCCTCCTTCAGCCTGATGCAGCAGCGCACCGGATTTCGCCCCGGCGGACATCGCCGCGCCGAGAACGCCGACGTCACCGTTCTCTACTATGCCTTCGATCTGCTCTATCTCGATGGCTACGACTGGCGCCGCATCCCGCTCGAAGAGCGCAAGAAAAAACTCGAGTCTCTGATCCTCCCTGGCGACGCGCTCCGCTACTCCGATCACTATCCCGAACACGGCAAAGCCCTGTTCGATATGGCCCACAAAAAGGGGCTGGAGGGCATCGTCGCCAAAAAACGCGCCAGCTATTACGAAGAACGCCGCAGCCGCGAATGGCTCAAGGTCAAGATTCGTCACCGCCTGGAAGCCGTCATCGGCGGCTACACCGAGCCCGAGGGCAGCCGCTCCCACTTTGGCTCGGTCGTGCTCGGCCTCTACGACAAGAACGGAAAGTTGATTCACGTCGGGCAGGCCGGGAGCGGCTTCGATCAGAAATCCATCGAGAGCATGTGGAAGACCTTGCAAAAACTTGAAACGAGAAAAAATCCGTTCACCGGAGAAGTCGAAGCCCTGCGCAAAGTCGCATGGGTGAAGCCCCAGCTAGTCGCCGAGATCGAGTACGCCGAATGGACCGGAGGAACCGACGGAGGCAGTCCAAAACTCCGCGCACCCGTATTCCTTGGCCTGCGCGACGACAAAGATCCGAAGGAATGCCTGCTGCCCCAGGTTTCACTGACCCCTGGCAACTGACAACTGGCCGCTGCCTTACTTAATATCCTTCATCGCCAACAGCGTCCCATAATCGCGTCCATTCGGGTCCACCGCACGCGCAACCATACCCGCGAACGTGTCGCGAAGCTCAGGATACTTCGTCACCAGCGCTTTCATCACCGCAACATTGGTCTCATAGGTCTTGTTGGTGTTGGAGACGTCAGCGGATTGATACCGAACAACCAAATCCAGATCGCTTCCGATGGTCTGCGGAAAAACTGAAGTGAGTTTGTAAGTTAAGGTACCGGCAGCCAAATCCGCAGTCTTGCCCTCAGCGGGAAAATCCCCTGGCAGTATCGCCTTCGCTTCGTCGTAGAGCTTGTCGGTGGCAAGCGTACTCATGATCGGGATGGGAGAGACCAGAGTTCGCGCCTCAACCATAAATAACCAAGCGTTGTGGGTCTGGCCTTTTGCTTTGTACTCGCGGGCGCGGGCGGCAAACCAGTCGCTGTCGTGTCCCCCAATCGCCGCCGTCTCAATATAGAGGTCGCCTAACTTCCAGTCGGCGCCGGCCTGCTGCAGGATCACAGAAAAATTCGTCCGGGCTTTGGGTGAAGTCACGTCCAGCAACGCCACGGCATACTTCCCGGGCGGCAGGTTTTCGAAATCGAATTCCGCGCTGCCGGGTGTCTGCCCGTTTTTGCCAAAGACTCCGCAATAGAACTGGGCGCGCGGCAGCGGCGCATTCCCCGCAGCATCCAGTAGAAACACCGACTTCACGCTCGCCTGCGCACCAGCAAAGTCAGACTGATGAGCTTTGACGAGGGTTTCTGCGTTACCAAAAGCGCCAGCCAGACTAGGAATGGCACCCTGCCGCATAGACGCGACATCGCCCTTGGCGGCCAAATCGAAAAATCGCTGTCCCGCGGCTGCAATCGGCTTTCGAGTGGCATCGTCCATTTCACTCGAAATCTGGCAACTTTGCCCGTTAGCTCGAAACGGTGCCGCTAAGAGTGCGTATGAGATGAGGATGAGAACGGAGAGTCTACGCGAGGCCAGATTCACGGAATTTCTCCTTTACTTTCATGGAGTTGAAAGGTTTAGCTGTTACCGTTTCGCCTAAAACGATCCTACCGCTAACTATAAGACTGGGAATCAGGCGATGTGGTTGGCTGCCATCGACTTAGGCCCGCCAATTGGTGCCATGTCAGCGCCGGGTGAAAGAGCGTAGCCTAGTGCAAGAGCGCAACTTTGAAGCGTTCTTAAGCTATCAGAGGCTAATTTTCGGGGTAAATCTACCCCTTTCTTGGCGCAGCGGCAGGTGTAAAATTCTTAATAGACGGTCGCGCTGCCCGTTCTGGGAAGCATCTTTTTTTGGGAGGTTTTTATGCGTACAGGACTGAAATTCGCGAAATTTTCCGGGATGATTTTCCTGTGCCTGAGCTGTCTGTCGGCTTTGAGTGGTGCGACTGCGCATACGCAGCGGAAGACCAAGAAGCCTCCTTTGGCACCTCTACCCAATGGGCCAACTGGTCCTGTACCGCAGATTCCGCTGGATTCGATTGCTTCTGTGCCGCCGCAGGTCACTTATCAGAACGGGCTACTGACCATCGTGGCGGCCAACTCCACGCTCGGCGATATTCTTCGGGCAGTGAAGAAGCAGACCGGAGCGGACATCGAGGTTCCGTCGGCGAATGATCGAGTGGTCACCCATTTGGGGCCCGGAAGCGCGCGGGATGTAATGGCCGACCTGCTGAACGGATCGCGGTTCAATTATGTGTTGCTGGGCTCAGCCCAGGATTTGAACCTGCTGACGCGCGTGGTGCTGGTGGCGAAGACCGGGGATGCCGTGGCTCCTGTGAATGCGCAGATGCAGCAACAGCAGCCGCAACCGATGCAGGCCGGGAACATGCCGCCACAACCGCCGCCGGAAGAACAGGCCGAGGCGGCTGAGGGTGCCGATGTAGCCGAAGACAATCCGGACGATAACCCAGACCAACAGGCTGCCGACGCAGAGCAGCAAGCGCAAGCCGAACAAGCGAACCAGGCGCCGGATCAGCAAGGAGTAAAGACTCCGCAGCAGATGCTGCAGGAAATGCAGCAGCGGCAGTTACAGATGCAGCAACAACAGCAGCAGGGGCAAGTACCGGGCCTTCCAGTCCCCAACCGGCCGCCACAGGAGCAGTAAACAGCTGCACAGACGGAAGTGTGTCGCGGGCGCTCTCGCCCGCGACTAACGGGTGCAAACGCGACAGAGGATCGGCTAACACTGCTGGAAGCAGAAGTGGCGAGGCTGCGCCAAGAATTCTCCGAAGTACACGAACAACCTGCTACATTCCGCAAGCAATTCGAATAACTTCAAGAAAAATCCCATCTTTTTTTGAAGACGACCTGCCTCTTAGGGTCTGTTCCCGCGGACGTTCTCAGACCGCTGCGTCGCATGAGCCGTAAGATGTTCGTCGTTTTCCGGCATCGTCTGCTGCAACAGCTTCCAGTCGCGTGCGATCTCAACCTCGGTCAGGCCATGCGAAGATCCGTCCTTCAACTCTGATTGCAGGCGGGCTTCCAGGAGCTGGCGCACAAGTTGCGGAGGAGCGCCGCCGCTGAATACATTCTCCGCCGAATCGCCGACTTGAACCGCATTCCCGCCGACTTCCATCTCTAGAACCGGCCTTCCCTGATCATCGACCTCCGCCTTCGATCGAGACTGCAGATGCTCCCATGCCCGATCCGCATTTTGGCGCGATTTTTCCGGATAGGCGCCTGCAAGAAGATGCTTGAGCTGGACCTGGTAAGCGCGGCGGTCTTCCTTCCCCAGAGGAGCCTGCGGTTCACTGCCCACAACAAATACCATCGCTCCGCGATCCGGCTCAAAATGACCTGCGCGCGTTCCCACGTAGACGGCAGCCACGCATCCGGCAAAGATCGGGCTGACGACGACGCTGGGCACGATGTACTTCTTCGATTTCAGGAACGACTCGACCACGCCGTGCACCGGCGTGCTGCGCGGCATGCCACCAGGCACCTGCGCAATCACCAGCCGCGAAAATCGCAGGTCAGGATGGTGTGCGCTATACCTGGTCAGCAGCTTGGCCATCTGCTTAGGCGTCGTCATGCCAACGTCGGCGACGATGCTGCGATGCAGGGCTCGCGGAAAATAAGTATTCAGAACGTCCTTCGCGAAGTCCGCGCAGTTCCTCGACACCAGATGAAAGTGCGACTCGTTGGGCGACGAGTTCAGCTCGCGGATGAGAGCTTCATCCTGCTCCGGCGTGGTCTCGATTTCGAAGCCGTAGATCGTGCGGTCGTAGGAGGAGCCGACCAGCTCATACCAGTTTCCGCCGGGAATCTCGCCATTCTTCGCATCGGGAGCAACATCCTCAAGATAATGGCGCCGATAGCGATCGCGCAGAAAACTGACCATCTTCGCATCGGCGAATAGCGGAACGTCCTCAGGACGTTCGACCGCGTAGAGGTAAGGGATCAACGGAACAGCCACCCAGTCGTATCCGCCGACGCCGTCATAGCGGCTCAGCACGACGCCACTTTCTCCAGGGGCGCATCTGCGTAGGACGATCGGAGTTTGCGCACAAACTCCCGAAAGATACACGGCGGCATGGCCGGTAGCGGTGAAAAATCCCAGCGTGCCGTAAGGCTCTTCCAAAAGCAGCGTGGCGGAGCCGTGCGCGAGGGCCGCGCAGGCGACCACAGCGACCGCTAACCTGCTGATAACGCGCCACATCGCCTCTTTTTTGCTAAACGGCATAGTAGTTCCAGAGGAAAGCCTGGCCTGCTCTATTAAGAACCCCTTAAACTGAGATTAGTTGCCGGAAATAGGGACTGCCAGTTACGGAAGGGCGATTAAATTCCGGCGTGGGTTATGGCGAATATAAGGCGAATATAACGGTGGGGAGACGCTATCTGTTCGGGGAAGAATCCAGCATTCGCACTTTTGCCCAGCGGGCGCTTTCCGCCACGGCTTCGTCCTCGTCTTCGGTGAGGCGGTCGAGCAGTGGGAGGAATTGCCGCTCGCCGCTGTTGCCCATGGCGATGGCGGCATTGCGGCGCAGCCCGGAGCGCTTGGTACGGCGAATGGGCGATCCGCGGAAAGCTTCGCGGAAGTCCTCGACTGACATTTCCGCCAGCCAGTCGAGCGCGGGATTCACCAGGCCAGGGCGGGCTTGGAATTCAGGCGCAGCAGAGTTCGGAGCCTTGCGGTTCCATGGGCAGACATCCTGACAAATATCGCAGCCAAAGATGTGGCGTCCCATGCCCTCGCGCAACTCTTCCGGAATCGCTCCCCGCTTTTCGATCGTCAGGTAGGAGATGCAGCGATTGGAATCGAGCTGGTAGGGCGCGAGAATCGCGTCAGTCGGGCAGGCGTCGATGCAGCGGGTGCAACTGCCGCAGCGATCGGGAGCGGGCAGATCGGGCTCGAGTTCCAGCGAGGTCAGGATCACTCCCAGAAAAAGCCATGAGCCTTTTTTCTGATTGATCAGCAGCGTGTTCTTGCCGACCCATCCCACGCCGGAATATTTCGCGAACACGCGCTCGACGATGGGCCCGGTGTCAACGTAGCTACGCGTGATGAGACTGGCTTGCAGTTCCGCTGAGACCTCTTGCCTGAGTGCGGCCTCCACCTGTTTCAGGCGGCGGAGAACCGAGTCGTGATAGTCCTCGCGACTCCAGGCGTAACGCGAAATCCATCCGCGATCGGAATCGTGAACCTGGGTTGAGTAAGGATGATCCGTGTTGTAGTTGATGGCGCAGACGATGACGCTGCGCGCCCACGGAGCAACGTTCGCCAGCGACGCGCGCTTGAGGTCGCCGCTATCGTTGCGGGATTCCAGATATTTCATTTCTCCAGCGTGCCCGGCTGCGATCCAGCTGGGAAAATGATCGAGTTCCGGCGAGTCCGTAGCCGGAGCAATGCCAGACAGGTCGAATCCTGCCTGCTCGGCGGCCCGCTTGATGATCGCCTTTACGTCGCTGATGGACTTCGTCACCGATTTCGTCCTTGAACGCCGTTGCGTCGAATACTGGCGCGAACTACCCATTTCCCAAACTGACACTACTTCTCGCGGCAACCCCACATTTCCCTTGCCTTCTCTTTTTCAGGGTATAAGACTTCTCCCTACAGAGTCACGCACCGTCCCTGCGCGTTCTCCGAATCTGTACCAAGGAGAAACCAAACATGCCACTAGTTCCGCTCGCGCAACTAGCCACAACTCAGATATCCGTCATCAACGAGAGCACCGTGCTGACCGATGCTGAAGTTACCCCCGTCGTGATCGCCCTGCAGCAGCAGGTCACCAACGACTTTCGCCCTATTTGGGGCATCGACGCTGAATTGAAGTTGATTCCCCAGGGCACGCCCGCGCCGGCTGGAACCTGGTGGCTGGTGATTCTCGACGACTCCGATCAAGCCGGGGCGCTCGGCTATCACGACCTGACCCCGGACGGCCTCCCAATGGGCAAGATCTTCGCCGCCAGCGATCTGAAAGCCGGTGATTCGTGGAGCGTAACCGCCAGCCACGAATTGCTGGAGATGCTGGCCGACCCCAACAAGCTCGTTCAGGCGCAGATGGAGCTGTGGCAGCAGTACATGCAGCTCTGGCAGACCACCGCCCAGCGCCTGATGGGCCAGACCGTGGCGCCGGTCGTCGAACCCGCCAAGGGCGACAAGCGCTTCAACGACCCCGCCTGGAAGGACGAGGTCGTGTTCGACTACCTGAAGCAGTCCTATCTGCTGACCTCGCGCTGGCTGCAGGGCACCGTGAAGGAAGTCGACGGCGTCGACAG